>Ga0335078_10000572_pt1 | contig 56249 bp, 40 predicted proteins | sample Lox_Sample_32_FD_206711 | JGI IMG/M metagenome (GOLD analysis project Ga0335078, IMG submission 206711) | Soil microbial communities from Loxahatchee National Wildlife Refuge, Florida, United States - Lox_Sample_3.2 | ecosystem: Environmental > Terrestrial > Soil > Wetlands | place: USA... | reverse complement strand
GGGTAGGTTAGTCACGTGTTACTCACCCGTGCGCCACTTTACTCATGGCATTGCTGCCACTTTCTCGTTCGACTTGCATGTGTTAGGCACGCCGCCAGCGTTGATTCTGAGCCAGGATCAAACTCTCGTTTGAAGCCTGATGTCTACCCACCCCGACGGAGGTCGGTTGGGTCGACCGTGCCCACGTAACTTTCTCGCGAAAGGAACGGGGCACCTTACCTTGTGAGATGATCAAGCCAAACCTGATCGCATCTCACGACTGGCACGTTCAACCAATTTGTCAAAGATCCTTAAGGGCGATTCGCCTGAGCGAGACCCCTGGGATCGAGGTCCGGACTTTTGGCCCGGCTGTCCTCGAACTTGATGCGCAACGCTGATTTTTCTCCGCTTGCAAAGCAGGATACGGCGTTTTGGCGCGAACCTTTGAAAGCTATCAAAATGCCGGCCCGCGGTCAAGTGAAAAACTCCCCGGAACCAGCTTCGGCAACCCGTTCCCGAATCGCCTGCTCGCGCTGCGCAAAAGTCAAAGAGCGACCAGCAAAAATCGCCCGAGCCACTAGGGCTCGCGGGAGTCCTTCTCCCGGGTCATGCAATGGCTTGTTCTCTTTGGGGGCTTGCCCCTAAGGGGTTTACGGGGGGGTTCAACCTGCCTCGATCAACCCAACGAACGAGTTCCATTACTTCGGCTTCCCACTTCCCTCAATCGGCGCTCACTGCGCCTGTCGGGGCAGGCCCACAAAAGCTTATCGGGCCACCAGGAGGCTCCATTGCTCACGTACAACTTAATTAGAGTACCACAGGCCGCGCCCCGATGCAAACCTTTCGGCCCGGTTAAGCGCCTTTATTTGCAACATCTAACGCTTTTTCTTTCTCGGCGCCAAGATTTCAGGGCCCCACGCTCTGTGGAAACCCTTCCATTCCTGTGGGAAAGTGCTTCGCACCGTTCTGGTCTTTAATCGGTCCCCAAGTGGCCTGCTCGGCGCCAATCACTGTAACGCAGCGCCTCATCTCCCCATTGCTTCGGCAAGCCTCTCTCTCCGCGCCACTTCCCGTCCCAGCCCCGCGAACACCAGCAACACCCCCGCCGTCCACCACGCACCCGCCGCGAAACTCCCGTGCAAATAAAGCCCCATCAGAACCCCCGGCACAATCAGCAGCCCAGCCAGAAACGCGAACATCCGCATGCCGTAGAGAAACACAAACGGCAGATAGTGCGTGCCCAGCGCCACCATCAACGCAGGATAGAACCAGGTGTGATGGTAGTAGGCCGCGGCAAACACCAGCGGCAGATTCAGCGGCAGCATGAAGGCCACCTGCATGGCCAGCCCGTTCATCGCATGGTTGCGCGGCAGCCGGACCGCATGCCCCATCGCGCGCAAGACAAGAAGCGTCAACGGATAGATCGCCATCCCGGCAATCGCGAGAAACCCAACCCCGTCCCGCTTTGAAACCCACGTCGACAGCGCCGCCGACACCAGCCACAGCAGGCTCGAAACCAGCTGACCTGCAAACCCGCCCAGATACGCCTGCCGAACCTCTCTTTGCGCCTGCTCGATCTGCATCTCGTCCTCTGCACAATCTCCACGCACGCCGCTTTCGTGCGGTTCCCGCCGCCCCTTTCAACTTCTGTTGCTCGCCGCCTTACCGCTTCGGTATTAGCCCCAAATCCGTAATCCCGTTCACGAAATACTGCATGGCCAGCGCCACCAGCAGCAGGCCCATGATGCGCACCAGGATGCGAATGCCCGTTTCCCCAAGCATCTGCCTCACTCGGCTGCCCGCAGCAAGCACAAAATAGGTGACGATGCAGGTGAAGGTGATCGACAGCAGGATCGCGGCCATCTGCCAGTGCCAGAGCGCCGGCACCTGGCCCACCAGCACCATGACCGACGAAATCGCCCCGGGCCCCGCCAGCATGGGAATGCCCAGTGGCACGATGCCGGCGTCTTCCTTGGTCGTAGCCTCCTCGGTCTCGCCGTGCGTCTCCTGCGTGGGCGAGCGGCGGGCTTCCAACATGTCCAGGCCGATAAGCAGCAGGATCAGGCCGCCCGCGATCTCGAACGCAGGCAGCGTGATGCCGAACATGTGGAAGATGAATTGGCCGGCGATGGCGAAGCTGGTGAGCACAATGAAGCAGGTGAGCGCGCCTTTGCGCGCCATGCGCTTGCGGCGGGCGGCGTCGGCCGAGTGCGTGATGGCCAAAAAAGATGGGATCGCGGCGAAGGGATCGACGAGGAAAAAGATGGAACTGAGCGCCAGCAGCGAGAAGCGCACAATCGGCGACTGGCTCAAATCGTTCAACGCCGCCGCGGCTGAGCTGGAGAAGAGCACCTACTGAGGCTAGAACATTTGCCCGGCAACCTGCCAGCGCTAGACCAACCAGTAGCTGCTGTAAATATGGAAGTCGCCGCATATTCTGTCAGATTGAGATGCCTGGGCTAAGATGTTGCTATCATGCCAAGCAATGATGTTCTGAACTTCTTCGATCCCAATCTGGACATCCCCGCTCATCACGAGAATCAATTGACAAGAGCGTTTTTAGTTGTCCTGCGCATGAGCCCCGCTGCCCATCGGGAGTGGCTTTCACTCGTGGCCCCACACCTAAAGCTCTACAATTTGCCGCGCCCTTGGAGCTTTGACACCCAGCGCTGGCAGATGTTTGAGCAAGCTCCAGATGTCTCAGAGCCGATTGAAGGAATCAGTGTGCTTCAGGCACCCGATGTCGAAGCAGTAAAAGGTTCGGTCCAAGTCACCGAGCGATCACAAGTCCTCGACGGACTCGTGCGCTATGGCGATGCGTTGTTGATCGTCATTGAGACCAAGCTGGCTGGCCGTGCTTCTTCATACCAAGCGCAATACCTTAACGTTCACGGGGCACAGGTCCAATTCGACGGCTCTGTAAGAACTGTCGACTGGCGCGAGTTTCTAGCGGTTTTGGCAGGTCTTGTCGAAGCAGAGGTCGTAGCAGGCGCGGAGCGATCGCTCATCGAGGACTTTCTCTTTTATATCGAGCGACACTTTCCTCATCTGGGTCCGTTCCGGACACTCGCTCTTTGTAAGGAAAACTGGCCCCGGGTCAATATGCGATTGAAAGCTGCTCTTGATGAAATTGGAGTTTGCCTCGCAAATCATTGGCTTGACCTACCCGATCGATCGACCGTGAGCCGAGCAAGATTAGAATTCGACGAATCTTTAAAGTGCATTCAGCTTGTTCTTTATCCTGCAGATACACTCACTCAAGCAAAAGCGTTCTACACTCGCCCCGGGACCGCTTCTAATGTTCTTTCGCTCCGCGAAGTCGGGTGGCATCTCAGGCCGAATTTCCATTTCGGACATATGGCCGGTGGCTTTGCCTGGACTAGGTCTGACGCCACTGTTGGGGAATATATTGCTTACTGGCAAAAGGGAATCAACAGAGCAGGGGCATTACAACGCAACGAGTGGGAGGATTTTTGGAAGGATCTTTTCCGGCTTAAGTTTGCTCGCAATGAGGACAAGGCTGGTTTCGACAAGAAGTTCACCGACACAAAGCGCCAATCTGCAACACCGCGGCCTGGACTGAAGTGCGCATTTTCTTGGAGCCTCGCCGAGGCAACAGCTTTGGACGACAGAGATCAGTTTGTCAAAGCTGTCGTTGACCAGCTGAATATTGCGCTAAAGGCACTCGGGGAGAATCCGTATGAGTCCGTGCGGTCGGCAAGGCGAGCAAGTAGTGTGATTCGTCCATAGCGCGCCGCTCTACAATCAACTCTTGCTCACCGATTCCCAACGCGACCGCATCACCGTCGTCCTCACCCAGCCGCGCAATCCTCTCAATATCGGAGCGGCGGCGCGGGCCATGACCAACTTCGGCTTTTCCCGCCTCACCGTCGTCGCGCCGTACGAACCGCACTGGCGCGAAGCAAAGTCTGCCATTGGCGCCGAGGAGCTACTCCAAGATGCAAAGCGCGCGGAGGGGCTTGCCGAAGCAGTCGCCGATTGCACGCTCGTCATCGGCGTCTCATCCCTCGCCCATCGCAACCCCGAGCAGCCCGCCGTCTCACTCCCCGGTCTCGCACCGCGCGTCGCGCACGAGCTCGCCCGCAACGGCCGCATCGCCCTCGTCTTCGGGCCGGAAAAACGCGGCCTCACCCGCGACGATCTCGCCCTCTGCCACCTGCTCGTCGAGATTCCCACCAATGCTCATCAGCCCTCGATGAATCTGGGCCAAGCCGTCGCCGTGTGCCTGTACGAGCTGGCGGTGCGGGCCGGTGGCAGCAAGTCGGCGGGTCAGCAAGTCCGCGAGTCAGCAGCAAAGTCGACTGATTCCGGTACTGCAGCAACCACCGCCGACCTGAGTTTGGTCGCCTCCGTTGTCGCAGAGACGATGCAGGCTAGCAACTACTCTCCCGCGGCCATGCAAAAAGCCAATCGCCACGACCTCGATCTCTTGCTGCGCCGGCTCGCGCTCACGCGCCGCGACGCGCGGCGCATTCTGGGACTTTTCCGGCGAATTCTATGGCGCCTCAAGCATTGAAATGGAAACACCGGCGCGAAAGGCTTTCAGGTGACGCAAATTTCGCACCCGGAGTTCGGATTCTGCTAAAGTGGCGTTCATAGGCTTCCATGCACCTCCACACGGTTCGTTCTCGTGCCCTTTCGTTGCCTGCGCCGGTGGCCCAGTTCCGCAGGTTTCGGATCGGCGCTTTGTTTCTCCTCATCGCGGCGCTGCTGCCGGCGCCGGCCGCACCAGCCCAGCAAAACGCTCCCGCCACTTCAACCGCCGACCAACCAACGGCTCAAGCTCCATCTTCCACAGCTACGCCGAAATCAGCCGAGGCGCCTACTCCAAGCTCCCAGGAAAGCCAACCTGCGCCTGCTGCCCCGTCCGGCGGCGCAGTCCAGTCCCCTAAGGCCGCAAGCATCGGTGAAGACCAGTTGCGAAAGCTGCTCGAGGGTAAGGATCTCTTCCTGCGCGGCGGCTATCTCGACAACTCGCTCGCCTTCAGCGAGCACGGGGTGCTCATCGGGCACTCGCCGCAGGGGTCATACACGCTGTGCGGCATCCGCATCAACAAAGTGCGCCTGCTCAGGCACAAGGTGGAGCTCGAAGGCGCGCGCTACGGTCTCCACTTTTTGGGCGCGCTGCCCTACGAAGATCCCACCAAGGCAGTAGACCGGGTGAACATTACGCCCAAAAAGAAACAGGTGCGGATCACCATCGATCGCGAGCTGGTCGTGAAGCCAAAGCAGCATAAGGGCATGAACAAAGGCAAGCCGCCGGCTGAAAAACCGGTCGCAGCAGCACCGCCGTCGGCTACTGCACCCGCGTCAGCCCAAGGGACAGGCCCGGAGACGAGCGATGCCGGCAAGGCCCTGGCCGTGATTACCCCTGCTCCCCCTGAAGAGCGGCCGGCCGACGTTAAAAGCGTGACAACGACCACCTCGCCGGCGCATGCCAACAAAGTTCTCGAAGAAGCGCTCGACAATGTCTTTGCCGAAGGATTCGATGCGCGCATGATGGCCTCGATGCCGGGTTTTTGGAAGCTCTATTATCAGGCCGTCGCCGAGAAAGCCGATTTCCGGCCCAAAGACCCGAATGTGCTGCGGCAAAGTATGGTCGACAAGAAGGCGCGCCTCGTCACGGTTTTCGAGCCCGTATCGAACCAGTTTGCACAGGACTATGGCGTAGCCGGCATGTCGGAGTACCACGTGGTCGTAGGCGCCGACGGCAAGCCCGGCGAGATCTCGGTCGCGCGACCCATCGGCTTCGGGCTCGACGAGAGCGCCGTCGATGCCATTCGCAAAGCCACCTTCGAGCCGGCCGTCAAGGGCGGCCAGCCTGTCCCCGTGATCCTCGACATGGAGTTCGTATTCCGAATTTACTCCAACCGTACCGCTATCGCGTCGAAGCCCTCGCCCGACCAGCCGCCCGAAGCGCCGTCCCTGCCCGGCCCCTACAGCGTCCAGCATTGAGCGCTTTGTCGCAAAAGCTCCCGCCGTGGTGAACCTATTGTGCTGAGCGGCCGAGCGTGCGCCGCAGCGGATGCAAGCGAGTCGAAGGACCTGCGGTTGCCTTTCGATAGGTTTGGGTTGCCGGGTACCCCTTGTATGACAGCGTCTACTGCGGTCCGGAACCAAAGGCCCCTTGCTTTCGTATCCTTATCTCGATTGGAGGGAGGCAATATGTTTTGCAGCGGATGCGGTCATGCGATAGAAGCGGGGCAGGGTTTGTGTCCTCAGTGCGGACGTGCGGTTGCATCGGCAACACCGCCAGTGGCCCCGCCGCCCGGTTTTGAGATGGAATTGGCGCATTACGCCGGCAAGGTGCGCGTGCTTGGCGTGCTGTGGCTGGTTTGGGCGGGGCTCTCGCTCCTGCTGGGCTTCGCGGCAATGAGTTTCCTGCACGCCTTCTTCTCCGGCGGCTTTGGCCCCTGGGGAAACGGTCGCCCAATGTTCCCGGACTGGTTCGGTCCGGCGCTGGTCCACTTCGCATGGCTGATGCTTTCGCTGCGCGCCATTTTGTGCGTCATAGCCGGATGGGGTTTGCTAGAGCGAACGCAGTGGGGCCGGGTTTTGGCCATCATCGCTGCCATCATCAACCTCATCAAATTCCCGCTTGGCACCGCGCTCGGTATCGCTACGCTGGTCATCTTGCTCGGCTACCGGAACTCGACGCTCTACGACAGCCTGTAGAAGCAGGATTAGGTTTCCGGTGCGGGGGCAGCGCAATGGCGCAGACCGCGCTGCACAGGCGAAACACGAACAGTTACCAATAGACGATGGCCTCTGTTTTGTTATAGCCTGCACGATCAGCTTCCGAAGCAGCTATCGCTTCAGGGGCATCCACTCGAATGGGAACATTTTCCCCGCCTCCGCGGCATCCAGCTTGACGCCTACGAGTTGCGCGGCACGGGCTAGAACCGGATCGCGGCCTGCCGCAAGATCAGCGCCAGTGGGAAGAATCGTTTCATCCGGCGTCACGCCCACCTTCTCCAGGCTTTTTCCGTCGGCCATAACCAAGTCAAAGGCGGTCACGCTGAATCCGTAGAGAACGACGGTGTTGACTCCGCTGGATTCGGCAAAAACATCCGATTCCATTACCGCGCCGGCGGTTTTGTCGCCCAGTATCGTGCCGCGGTGTTCAAGCTGCACCACGCGAGCCAGCAGTTCCGAAGCGGAAGCAGAGCCGCCGTCGACCAGCACAATCAGCTTTCCTGCGAACGCATCTTTCTGCGCCTTAGCGATCAATGGTTTCGCGGGCTTTCTTCCAAGCCGATCGCTGATTTTGACATCGTGGTCGAAGAGCGATCCGACCACCCACTTGAGCGTTTCAGCGCTTCCGCCGGGATTGCCGCGCAAGTCGAGAATGAGGGCCCTGTCCTTGCCGGCCCTCTTCATGATACGATCCACCGCGTCCATGTCAAAAAAGAACTCCGGCAGCTTGAGGATCGCTACGTCCCCAAATTCGACGAGCCGGGCGCGCAGCAAATGCTCCTCCATTTCGATTTGCCGTTCCATGTCCGGGCGGTCGAATTCGGAAGAGGGCGTAAGGTCGATCAGCATTCTTCCGGGAATCACGATGGAATCCACGTCGGCCATGCGCTGGCTACCATCCGGCGACTTCAGGCCCAGCCTCAGGGTCTGTTGCGGCTCCAGAACCTGGACGGCAAAAAGCAGGTCGAAAAAGTCGCTGCGCTCGACCGTGTATCCGTTCAACGTCAACACCTGGTCGCCGATATGCAACTTGCTTTCCGCATCGGTCTTCGGACGAATCTGGGTGACGAAGCAGTCGTCTCCCACCAGCGAAAGCTGATAACCCAATTCAAGATGGTTGACCCTGTCCGGAGGAATAAAGTAGGTGTGCGAATCCTTGAGGCCGGCAAGGTAGGCGCCGACAAGGTGGAACGCCTGGCCTCGGCTTCGGGCATTTGCCATCGCATCGGTAAACTGCCGATAGCGCGCATCCCAATCCAGACCGCCAAATTTCGGATCGTAGTAATGTTTTTGCACTTCGCTGTGCGCGGTGCGCAGGATTTCCATAAACAGTTGCCGATCTTGGTTGCTCATCGTTTGCTGCGCGCAAGCGACGGCGCTCGTCAAAAGGGCGCACACAAGCACGGCAGCAATCGATGATTTGGCATGAAGGCGCATCATTGGACACACCGGCCCTTTCTTGCAAATTTCGAAGTAAGTGGAACGATGGCACTCAGCATACTCGCAGGGGTAGGCATATTCAAGCGAAAAGCCGAGAGTCGAAACCTGATCTCTGATCTCTGTCCTACAATCGAACCATGGCCTTCCCAGTCCAGCGGATGCGGCGGATGCGGCGCACCGAGCCGTTGCGCGCGCTGGTGCGCGAGACGGCGATCGAGCCCGGCGACCTTGTTTTTCCCCTGTTCATCTGCTCCGGCAACGGCGTGCGCAGGCCGGTCGGCTCCATGCCCGGGGTCTTCAATCTTTCGGTGGACGAGGCCGTGCGCGAAGGCGAAGAAGCCGCGCAACTTGGCATCGGCGGATTGCTGCTCTTCGGCCTGCCCGAATCGAAAGACGAACAGGGCACAGGCGCCTGGCAGGAAAACGGCATCGCGCAGCAGGCGCTGCGCGCGCTCAAGCAGTCGGATGCGGCAAAGAAGCTGGTGCTGATCGCCGACGTCTGCCTGTGCGAATACACCAGCCACGGCCATTGCGGCTTGGTGGTCAAGTCGGGCGACACGTTTGACGTGGACAACGATCCCACCCTCGAGCTGCTGGCGCGCACCGCGGTCAGCCAGGCCAAGGCCGGCGCCGACGTGGTGGCACCCAGCGATATGATGGATGGCCGCGTCGCTGCCATCCGCAGGGCGCTCGACGCCGCGGGCCTGGCGCAGACGCCCATCCTCAGCTACGCGTCGAAGTTCGCGTCGGCGTTTTACGGCCCTTTCCGCGAGGCCGCCGACTCCGCGCCGCAGTTCGGCGACCGGAGAAGCTACCAGATGGACGGGGCGAATCTCAGGGAGGCGATGCGGGAGATCGATCTTGACATCGAAGAAGGCGCGGACATGATTCTGATGAAGCCTGCCATGCCCTACCTTGACGTGGTGCGCGCGGCACGCGAGCGCGTCGAGGCGCCCATCGGCGCCTACCAGGTCTCCGGCGAGTACTCCATGCTCCACGCAGCTTTCGAAAAGGGCTGGCTCGACCCAAACCGCGCCATGATGGAGTCACTGGCCGGCATCCGCCGCGCCGGCGCAGACTTCATCGTCACCTATTTCGCCAAAGACGCCGCCAGGCTGCTGGCCTGAGCCAGTAAAATTCTTTCGGAAATATGTACTTTACGCAAGGTGGATCAGGATTATCGCTGTTTTCTACGAGGCGCATCTGCCGGGGAGACAGAGGCAATGTCAAGGCTAATGCCTTCTGGAATTTTCCAATTCACGTTCTTCTTAATAGCCCATAGTCGCACACGGTGCTGTCCAGCAAATGTGAAATTCTCGTCCTTAAGTTTTATCGTCTCTCCGCAAATAAGATGGCTATCGCCAAGGAGGTTCAATTGACCCCAGCGTTCAGTTCCCACAGTTTTGACAGGAACTCGAACATGCTCAGCCATTCGATACCTTTATACCCTTCTTCCCAAGAGATGAAATGGCGCGATTGACCTCGGCCACAGAAAGGGAGAGGGCATCAGCAACGTCAGCGGTGTTGATTTGGGTGCGGCCAAGCGCACGTATCGCTCTGATGTGTGCGTAGACGGCATTTTGCACGCGCTCGCTCGTCGAGCGGGGAGAGCGGTGAACACGCGAACGCTGACTATTGCTCATGGGCACTGTGAACTGTTCCCTCGCTGCGGAATCAGTTGACAGTACCAGCCGACTTAAGGTGTTGGTGCTGGATTTCATTGTTCTTAACCTGCTGTGCGACCGTCTTCTCATACCTTGCTTTTTGATCATTCAACGCATCGATAAGGCCGTCTATGAGAAGTGGAGGCATCACCAGTTGGATTATCGGTTCCACTGGGATTTTCTGACCGCTCTTTGCAAGAGCTGCTTGCTCCTGTGTTAACGGAGATGGAATTTTTGCGGCGCTCAACGTGAAGTCATAAGGGCTGTGAGAAACGCCGATATAATTCACGTAGTACGACGGCGTATCCGCTTTTACTTCCCATTGAATCTGGGCAGCAAGCGATTCATCTTCAACTTGCTTCTTCTTGGTAGCGCGTTTTGCCATTTCGCATACGACGCTACCATATTTACCGTCGAAAGTCCTAATAATATTCCCTAAGTTCTTTATTTGAAATGCCCTATTTGGGCCATCCTTGCTCTGGTTTCTTTTTGGCGAGGGACTTCTTCACAGCGTCTTGCCATTTGCCCTCAATCTTGAGAGCATCTGGTTTCGGGCCAGTCTTGCTCGGTTTCTTCTTCGCAGGCTTACGCATGATTTGGAGCGGCTTGGTATGTGAGACGCTTGCCCTCTGCTGATTTTACCGCCAAAACCGTTCTCTCACCATCATTCATCTTCCGCGCATTCCACATGAAATCGAACTGCCACAGGTACCGATGCAGGTATTCCTTGCTGACGTTGTGGTAGACGCCAATGAGGCCGCGCTTAATAAGGGCGAAGGAACTCTCTGCCGTATTCGTGTTCACGTCGCCACGAGCATATTCATTGACGCTGTGGCAAACGCTGTCATGCCCGCCAGCAAATTCCTTGCCGATATCGTTGTAGGCGTTGTTTTCATCGCTCATGATCCTGGCGCGGGGATCAACTACTTGGCGGATTGCTGCCTTGAGAGTCTTGCCAGTCACATCGGCCACGACATGACGGCGGATGCTCCCGCCGCGCTCCACGGCTGCAAAAACCGGCGTCTTTTTCGTTCCCCTTCCGCGCTTATTCTGCCCCTTGTAACGCGGCTTACCGCCAACATAGGTTTCATCAACCTCCACGATGCCGGTCAATGGCGGAGCAATTGGAAGGTCTGGAGCCATCGCAAAGCGAATCCGGTTCATCAGGAACAAGGCGGACTTATAGCTGATTTGGCATTGACGTTTGATCTCCAGCGCCGAAACGCCCTTCTTTGATGAACACGCGCGCCAATACGCATAAGCCCAGTGGCGAAGCGGAATCCTCGACTCCTCATACACGGTGCCAATGCGCACGGTGTACTGCTCTTTGCAGTCCCGGCAGCGCCACAGAAACCGCTTGTTGCGCTCATTCGTCTTGGCATCGGTCATCTTGTAAACTTCCACGCTGCCACATTTCACACAGCAGGGCGTATCACCCCAGCGTTGCTTCTCGAAGAATTCCACTGCCGTCAATTCGTCAGAGCACGCTAGTGGAATCTCGGCAACCAGTTTTGATTTAGATAGGTTGTGGCTATCCTTTTTCATGATTACAATTTTATACATAACGCAATCATTGCATCAAGTAAAAAGTTGCTATCTTGAGAAAATTCTTGCGTCAAGTACAAAGTTTAGGTATCATTAGGTAAAGTGGTGTGCCAGACGGGACTCGAACCCGCAAGGGCCTAGTGGATGCTAGGTATCCGGCAGTGTCCAAGACTGCCGCGTTTTCCAGTTTCGCCACTGGCGCATTACAGAAGTGGGTGGACCTGGGGGGAATCGAACCCCGCGCCGGGGCAGGTGGGAACCCATCCGGCACACCAAGTCAGGCCCAAATCATGATTAGGAGGTTTTCTCTTCGGAGGGAACCTCCTTTTCTCTTGCAGTGAGAGCACCATAGAAGCCCCTAGTGCCGCGCCTTTCTATCATCTTCTTTTCGAGCAGCCTGGATAGATTTGAGCGGACGGTATCTAGCAGGATTCCAGTCGCCTCTGAAATCTGGGTGGGATGGAAGTCTCTTTCAGGGGATTCATTGATATAAGCCAGCATCTTGCCAGCGTCTGAACCCTTGAGGACTCCGCCGCGTGATCCTACCCTTCGTATTGCTGTTGGGGCAAATAAGGTAGCATTAGACGGATGATCCTCCGGGAACATCGCATCCCATTGACGCTGAGCTTCCGCCAATTGACGCTTTAGCAGGACGATCCTATTTGCTAGAGAGACTACTGCTTCCGGCTCTGGCCGCATTGCTCTTCCCTTGTGAGGGATTATAGCACTAGAACGTCCGTTGATGCACTTCAATGTGCAATATTATTGATTCTCTATTTGTTCGCCTTGCGTAAAGTACATATTTCCGAATTCTTTTCTTTTAAATGCCTGTCCGGAGTATACTTCCTGCAATCACAAAGCTGTCTCCGCAGGAGGATTTCGCAATGAACTTCCGGCCCAAGCAAATTGGAGCCTGCCTGATACTCTTGTCAGCCTCGCTATTCGCATCAGCTCCGCCGCTCCACGCTCAATCTGTCGCCGACAATTCGGATAAGCTCGTCCGCCTGATGAAGGAAGATGGCTACGACTACCACACCACCACCTCCCCATCGGTGTTCACGATTCACTTCGCGGGCACGAACCTCAAAGACATCAAGGTCGTCGCGGCCATCGGCGGCGATCCGGACGCCAACGTGGTGATCTTCGTCACGGTGACTCCCAAGGCAACCATGCCAGTGTCGTCGGATTTCCGTTATATCCTGCTCAAGGCAAATCACGAGTACGACCAGTGCAAGTTTGGCTTCGACAGCGACGACGACCTGTCGGTGCGCATCGACGGTTCCATGCGCTTAGCCGATGCCGCCTATCTCAAGGTCCTCATCGACCAGGTGAAGAACTGCTCCGACGAGATCTACGGCAAGATTCAGCCATTTCTGCGTTAAGCGCCTGACCGGCGCCTGCTCCCTTAAGGAGCGAAGAAGTTGACCCCGGGTGGAGGCTGCTGCGCGAGCCGCGGCCGGAACCCGGGGAATGCTGTCCATTCCCAGCTCAAACCCTGTAGGGACGGCAGAATCTCGGCGCAAACGGAACCTGTCACCCTGTGCTCGTTCCTCCAAAAGGGAGCCATCATGCACTGGTACGAATTTCTTGCCTATTTCTTTGGCGGAGCATTTCTGGCCAACGCGATCCCCCACCTCGTCAACGGAGTCTCGGGGCGCAGTTTCCAGAGCCCCTTTGCCAAGCCTCCGGGCAAGGGCTTGTCCTCACCCATCGTGAATGTTTGGTGGGGATTCTTCAATCTTGCAATTGCCTATTTGCTGATCCTTCACGCCGGTGCCTTCAGCATCCACAATTCCTGGCACGTCGCTTTCGTGGGCGCGGGAATTCTTGTCATGTCTCTCAATCTCGCCCACTACTTTGAGCGGTTCCACAGCGGAAGATAACCCAAAATGACTCTGGCCTTAACGCTGCGGGCTCAGTTTTCCGCATGCTCTCTTCGCGCATGACGAAAAAGCGTTAGCCTTTCTTCCATTCCGGCGAACGAACCTCGACTTCACTCCTTCAACCCAGCATGAAATGGGTACACCGATATGGGTGCCGCACCCAAGTTTTGCTTGGGTAGGATCGCACAAACCCAAACTCTGTCATCTTGTGTTTCCATGGCCTTCCGGGGCCGGCAAAGAGCATAAGAATCCCACCGGCACTGTCATTTGGAGCGAAGGCCTCCAGCTTGTCCAGCGATCGAAGCTGAAGAATCTGCGCCTGCTATTTTGCGAATTCCACTCCACCATGAACCGTGGCCCACATTCACACACCACCACCAAAACGAAACTGGCCTTGCCTTACCGCCCCGCCATCACCGCCCTTCCGTCGCGCACGCGCGTATACTTCTCCGCGAAGGGTTGGCCCTCAAGATGGATGATCCGTCCTTTTTTCAACTGAATTCGCCACAAAACGCGGTTGCCCTCACCATCGTTCTGGCTTTTGCCGGCTACCTGGTCACGTTCTGGAGCAACCGCGTAATGGCGCGCCGCGCCGACCGCTTGCGCCTCGTCAATCAGCGCCTCAACGAGTTCTACGGCCCGCTCTACGTGGCCACTGTGGCGGGCAACATCGCCTACAAAGCGCTGCTCGCCAAGCAGGGAAAAGCGCAGTGCCATCCCGTCCGCGACGAAGACCTCGCAGAGTGGGTTTTGTGGATGAAGACCATCTTCATGCCATTGAACGACGTGCGCGAAAAAATCATCATCGAGAACGCCCACCTCATCGTCGAAGAGGAGATGCCACAGTGCCTGCTCGACTTTGTCACTCACGTTGTCGGCTGCAAGGCCATGCTCTCCAAGTGGGCCGAAGGCGATTACACCGAGCGCCGTTCCATGATAGGCTGGCCGCCGGAGTTCGATATCTACGTCGAGCGCTCCTACCAAGCCCTCAAAGCCCAGCAAACCCGCCTGCTCCACAACGCCCTCTGGCGCGTCTGGCAGCGCATCGCGGGGAGCAAGAACCGCTGAGGCCGAGTTCCAAACTGCTTTAGTCGATTCTCAAAGAAGCGGATTTTAAGTCCAATTTCCGAGCTTCTGGATATTACAGCACAGTGCGGCCTTTGCTCGAAAACCCGCAATTTCAGCGAGCCTGAACACAATCGCTACTTGGCATAGAGCGGCATAGAGTCGCATGGAAGAACGCAAGAAACAGCCACTAGAACAGCCACCAAGCTCCAGCACATGCGCTCGGTAACAGCCCGTGCAGTCTCCACCGCGTTTGAGCCGGGTAGCTGATAGATTGCCATTACCCCGGAAGGGGCCTGGTTATAGCGAGCCGAAATAGTGTATGCCTGATCGCCCAGCTCGATTTTCGCCACGTCGCGAAGATGCAAAATCGAGCCGTCGGGATTGGCGCGCAGAATAATGTTGCCGAACTCCTCGGGCGTCGCCAGACGCCCCTGCGTGCGCACCGTGTAGGTGAACTGCTGTCCGTGCGGAATCGGCTCACCGCCAATCTGCCCAGCCGGGTTCACGTTGTTTTGGGTTTGGATTGCCGCGATGACTTCAGGCGCCGTAACGCCAAGCTTCGCGAGCTTGTCTGGATCGACCCAGACGCGCATCGCATACTGACCGCCGAAGACTTGTACGCGCGAAACGCCCTTGACGCGGGCGAGCTGGTCCTGAAGGTTGATGACGGCGTAATTGGTCAGAAAATCCTGGCTCAACGAGCGGTCAGGCGAGTTGATGGCCACCAGCATAAGCGGAGAAGTGAGCGCTTTTTGCACAGTCAGGCCTGCCGTTGTCACCTGCGGCGGCAATTGCGATTGGGCCTGATCCACTCGCAATTGCGCAAGTACTTGATCGGTGTCCGGATCCGTTTTCGGGTCAAAGTCGACGAAGATTTGATCAACTCCGTTGTTAGCGCTCACGGAGTTCATGTAGATCATGTTGTCGACTCCGTTCATCTGCTGTTCGATGGGAGTCGCCACTGCCTGCGCAAGTGTTTTGGCGTCGGCGCCCGGATAAGTCGCGGTGACGAGAATCTCAGGTGGGACAATATTCGGGAACTGCGAAATGGGGAGCTGAACCAGCGATACCGTACCGGCGATTACAGTCAGAATGGCGATGACAATGGCCACAATGGGCCTGCGAATGAAGAATTTGGACACGATTTACCGCTTTCACTGCCCCGCGGGCTGCGAGGTTTGGGGAGTGAGGGAAGCCCGGAACTGCGTCAATTGCGGATCGACCCGCGCGCCTTCGCGAAGCTTCTGCAAATTGTTGGTAATCACAAGCGAACCGTCGGCGACGCCACTGTCGATCACCCAGCTATTGCCGTACTGAGGGCCCAGTTTCACGTTGGTTACATGAGCGGTATGATTTGCCGTCACCGTATAGACCTGTTCCTGGCCTTGGAACTCTGAAACCGCAACTTGCGGTATAAGGATCGCGTCATGCAGGAGTTCCGTTTCCGCGCGCACCCGCGCAAACTGTCCGGGCCGCAGAATATTGCCCGGATTCGGAAAGGCCGCAGCAATCCTGATGGCTCCCATTTGCGCGTTGAGTTCACGATCGACGAAATCGATGCGCCCCTTGTACGGATACACCTCTCCATTGGCGAGCGTCAGCGTGAGAGGAATCCTGGACTTCCCTTCGAGCAAATCCCCGCCTCCATTGCGCGCTCGCTGCACGAGCGCAAGATACTCACTGTCCCTGATCGAGAAATAAACTTTGATTGGATCCAGCTGCGACACCGATGTGAGAACTGACTGTGTGTTGACCAGATTTCCCACCTGGGTTGTCGCCTGTCCGGCCACACCTCTAATGAGAGACCGGACCTGGGTAAAGCCGAGATTCAGTGTGGCTGTATCTACCGCTGCCTGGGCGGTCTCGACTGCAGCCTGAGCCTGTGCTTTTTGTTGGATTTCATTGTCAAGCTGGCTCCTCGCGATCGCATGCGCTTCGGCAAGCGGGGTATCGCGATTGACATTGATCGTTGCAAGCGCAAGCTGCGCCCGCGCCTGCCCGAGTTGTCCTTCTGCCTGATGCAAAGCCGCTTCAAACGGGCGCGGATCGATCTCGAAAAGTACCTGACCTTTTTCGACTTGCGTGCCCTCACGATAATCCTGGCGAATCAAATACCCGTTGGCCTGCGGCTGAATTTGGGCATTTACGTACCCATCCAGCGTTCCTACCCACTCGCCGTCGACCGGCACATCGCTTTGCTCTGCCTTTACAACTGATACCGGCATTGCAGACGGAGGACCGGATTTGGCCAGAACCTTTTTGCTGCCGCACCCTGAAATGAATGCGCTCGCGGCAAGCAATAGCCCCGCTGCGGCAGCGGGCGCTGCGAATTTGCGGACGATCATCCTGAGTTTCGAGTTCGGATACACGACCATCTTGGTCTCCTTACGCCTGAGATCCCAATGAGAATTGCGTTGTTGGCTTGTGGGGAAGCCCGACTATCTACGTTCTATAAACTCTAAAGATGTCGTTCGCGCGAGTGGGGATTCAAGAAACGAGATTCTGAATCGGCGAATGGTTTGCCCAATTCGTCTTACTTGCGGCTAGATTTAGATTGTCATCCGGCCACCACCACGGTGCTCATGGAACGCCGCATGCAGGCGTGGCTGTTTTGAGAAGGAAAGTCGCAAGACAGACCGGCGAGACATCGCCATTGCGAGTCAGCGCCTCAGACTCGTCAATAAAAGGGGATGTCAAGTAAAAAACACTTTCCCTCGACCGCCCGGGAAGGATTTTTCTGACATCCAGCCCCCCTTGGTGGCGGCGCAGTTCTTGGCTTGGGCGCGGCGGTGTTTTTGCCGGGTTGCGCGGCTTCGAGAGTCATCTTCATTGCGTTTCCCGCGCGGCGCGTGTGCGAGCGTCATCGAAAGCAGCGGGTCGGCAATCGCCAACCATGGTTCTATCCGAGACTCGTGGCCTATGGCTCTTTTGGGTTGTCCGAGGAGGCATACGGTGGCCCTTGAGACTTGATGCCTAAACCCGCCATGGATACTCATCCTCGAACCCGGACGCGGGCCGACCGGGCGGCAAGGCATGTTTCTTTTTAGCCGCTTTTCGGCCAGCCGCGCTTAAGCTGCTTGTGCACTCACATATTCCGCTTGAAACGCTTCACCTTTCTTTCAGATCTTCAGTGTGATGGTGGCGATCTTGCGCGCCAGCGTCAGCCGCGCCATTTCCGGGCGCATGTTTTTGCTGAGCAGCCCGCGATAGAAATCGCCGAAAACGCCTGGCGAAAAAACTGGCCGTGGTGGCCGCGGCATTCGACGATCAAGTCATGGCGCGCCAGGCGACGTAACTGCTGCAGGGCGTCCAACTGCGCGTAGAGCCGCTCGGCGCGGCGTTCTAAAGCGCAAACGCCGCGCGCGGCCAGATGTTCTTCGCGATGCTTCGGGCTGTATGGCTTTTGCCCGTGCAAGCGATGGCCTGGCCGCGGAAGACGGCCTTTAGCCGCTCCATCGTCCGTGTTGTGTCTTCGGTTAACATCAGATAACTGCGCGTCAATTGCTGCATCTTTTCAGGATCGACTAATTATTCAGTTACAACCGGCAATTTCCCGTTCACGGAAATGTAGTTTGATTCGCGGAATGGTTAATCGCCTCGACAATCCCACATAGTCGAGTGGCCCACTATTCTACGGTCACACTCTTCGCGAGGTTACGGGGTTGGTCCACATCGCAGCCGCGGCGGACGGCAATGTAATATGCGAGCAACTGCAGCGGGATAATTTCGATGAGCGGTGAGAGCAGCTCCGGAGCGGGAGGAATGTGGATCACGTGCTCAACAAGGCCGCCGATGGTCTGGTCGCCTTCGGTGGCGACGGCAATCACGCGCCCGCTTCGCGCCGTGACCTCCTGGATATTGGAAAGCGTCTTCTCATAGCGCAGCTTCGAGGCGGGATCGGATTCGTCGCGCGTGGCCAACACCACCACCGGCAGTGATTCGTCGATGAGAGCATTAGGGCCGTGCTTCATCTCGCCGGCCGGGTAGCCTTCGGCATGGATGTACGAGATTTCCTTCAGCTTGAGCGCACCTTCGAGCGCGATGGGGAAATGGATGCCGCGCCCCAGGTAGAGAAAATCGCGCGCCGTGGAGAACTCTTTGGCAAGCGCTTCGCATTGCGCTGAACGGCCGCGCAACAGCTCTTCGATTTTTACCGGGATACGCTCCAGACATGCAATCAGGGAAACGCTCTCGGCGATATCGAGCTTGCCGCGCAGTTGCCCCAGCTTCATGGCCAGCAAAAAAAGCGCCGTCAACTGCGACGTGAAGGCCTTGGTCGAGGCCACGCCGATCTCCGGTCCCGCATGCGTATAGATGGCGCCGTGCGCCTCGCGCGCCACCATGGCGCCCACCACGTTACAGATGGCCACGGTCTTCGATCCCAGCGCTTTCATCTCGCGTTGCGCGGCGAGGGTGTCGGCGGTCTCGCCGCTTTGCGTTATGAGAAGCCCCAACGCCTCCGGTCCACCAATGGGATCGCGATAACGGTACTCGCTCGCGTAGTCCACGTCCACCGGGACGCGCGCCAGCCGCTCAATCATGTATTTGCCGGTGAGGGCGGCGTGCCAACTGGTGCCGCAGGCGGCGATGTTGATGCTCTGTGCTGCGGCGAGCTCCGCGTCCGGAATCTCCATCTCCGCGAGAAATACGCTGCCTGAATCGAGCGAGACGCGGCCCAGCGTGGTGTCGGTAATGGCCCGCGGCTGCTCCCAGATTTCCTTGAGCATGAAGTGCTTGTAGCCGCCCTTTTCCGCCTGAATCGGGTCCCATTGCACACGTGTAAGCTCGCGCTTGACGGGCCGGCCATCGAAGTCGGTCAGCGCTACGCCATCGCGCGTAAGAAGCGCCATGTCGCCGTCGGCCAGGAAATAGATGTTGCGCGTGTGGTGCAGAATTCCGGGAACATCGCTGGCGACAAATGCCTCGCCCTCGCCTACGCCGATAACGACGGGCGGGCCAAGCCGGGCGGCAACGATTTTGTCCGGCTCGCCGGCAGAGAGGACGCCGAGGGCAAACGCGCCGGTGAGCCGCTTGGCAGCCCGGCGGACTGCGTCTTCGAGAGAGATCGGCGTGCCCGCGGCCTCCGCGTCCTTCTGCACCTGCTCGATGAGGTGGGCGATGATCTCGGTGTCGGTCTCGGTGATAAATTTGTGACCTTGCGCGGTGAGTTCCCGCTTCAACTCGAGATAGTTCTCGACAATACCGTTGTGCACCACGACGATGCGCCCGGTGCAGTCGCGGTGAGGATGCGCGTTCTCTTCCGTGGGTCGCCCGTGCGTTGCCCAGCGCGTGTGCCCGATGCCGAAGGTGCCTTCGAGCGGATGCTCGCGCAGCACGCCTTCCAGCTTGGATAGTTTCCCGGGCGCACGCCACACTTCGAGCTTAGCGCTCCCGGGCTTGCCCACGGCAATGCCCGCCGAGTCGTAGCCTCTGTACTCGAGGCGCCTTAGACCTTCAAGAATGACAGGCACAACTTTCTTGGGTCCGACATAACCTACGATTCCGCACATACTTAAATTCTAAGCGACATCCATCCGGCCGCAGTACAAGGAATGGCATCGTCGCCGGGGCTTGGCGGTAGGATAAGGAGCGGAGGAAAGCGCGATGTTCATAGTTCACATTCACGTGCACGTCAAGCCCGAGTCGGTGGCGGATTTCAGGCAAGCCACCATGGAGAACGCCCGCGCGAGTGTTCAAGAAGCGGGCATCGCGCGCTTTGACGTGGTGGAGCAGCAGGACGATGCGACACAATTTGTGCTTGTAGAGGTCTACCGCACGCCGGAGGCGGTGGCTGCGCACAAAGAGACCTCGCACTACGCGAAGTGGCGCGATGCAGTAGCACCCATGATGGCCGAACCGCGCCAAAGCGTGAAGTACAACGCGGTTTTCCCCGATCCTCAGGGCTGGTAGAGCGATGCCTTTTGAGTTTGCGACCGCGACGCGCATTGTCTTCGGCGAGGGCACGGCAGCCAGGCTCCCGGAACTGACCCGCAGCCTCGGTAAGCGGCCGATGGTTGTGACCGGCGCCTCTCGAGAGCGCGCGGCAGCGATTATTTCGGAACTTTCGGCGGAGACATTTGCTGTGCCGGGTGAACCGACGGTCGATTTGGTACGCGAGGGCGCACGGCGCGTGCAGGAGGAGGCCTGCGACGTCGTTCTCGCGATGGGCGGGGGCAGCGCCATTGACGCCGGCAAAGCGATAGCCGCCCTTGCCAGCAACGGGGGCGAGCCGTTGGAATTTCTCGAAGTGGTGGGAAGGGGACGCGCGCTTGCCGCTCCGCCGCTGCCGATGATTGCAGCGCCAACCACGGCGGGAACCGGCAGCGAGGTTACGCGCAACGCCGTGCTCGGATCGCCGGAGCACGGCGTGAAGGCGAGCTTACGAAGCCCGCTGATGCTGCCGCTGGTGGCGCTAGTCGATCCCGAGCTGACTTACGGGCTGACGTCCGCAATCACGGCGTCGACCGGTCTCGACGCTCTGACACAGCTCATCGAACCCTACGTAAGCGCCCGCGCCAATCCACTTGTGGATGCGCTTTGCATCGCAGGAATCGAGCGCGTTGCCGGAGCATTGCGCCGCGTGTATCGCGACGGTGCGAACCGCGAAGCGCGCCGCGACATGGCGCTGGGAAGCCTCTTCGGCGGCTTGGCCTTGGCCAATGCCGGATTGGGCGTGGTGCATGGTTTGGCGGCGACGCTCGGCGGCCGGTGGAAGGCGCCGCATGGTGCGCTTTGTGCAGCACTGCTGCCGCACGGCATGGCTGCCAATATCTCCGCTTTGCGGGCGCGCGCGCCGCAACATCCTGCGCTGGATCGCTACAACACCATTGCGCGCCTGCTAACCGGACAAAACGATGCAAGCGCGGAAGCGGGCATCGCTTGGGTCCATGCGCTTTGCGGCGAGCTCGATGTTCCTGCGCTGCGCACCTGGGGAATCGACGAAGCGAACTTACCGGACGCGGCCGAGAAGGCAGCCAAGGCCAGCAGCATGAAGGCCAATCCGCTGTCGCTCACGGGCAAGGAATTGCTTGCGGTGCTAAGGGCGGCGTGGTAACAAACAGGGGGCCGATTCGGATCGCATTCTATGCGTAATGTCCCCACGCGGCCGCCGAAGCCGGATCGAGCGCGCCGGCCGAGATGAGATGAATGTTTCCATCGCCGGTGTGCACCTTGCGGCCGCGAACGCCGCCCGCGCGATTGATTTCGTTCTGCGCATCGTTGTAGACGTTCACCAGGCGCGCATTTTTGTCGGGATCGTGGCTCGCGGCGCTATTGCCGCCCAGGGGCAGCAGAATGTGCTTATTGGCGTGGTAGTCGATCGCCAGCGGATCGTGCCCGGCAAGCAGAATATTCTGCCTGCTGGTGATGTCCGGCGGATAGCCGATGCAGCCGCTCACATGCTGCCCTCCAGCCTTCATCGAGCCGAAACTGACCCAGATGCAATCGAGAATGTTGAGGTCCGGCGGGCGAACTTCGGTCCACATCCTGGCGCATTGCGAGCCGAGGTCCTGGTAATGGCGGCGTGCCGACGTGCCGTCCGACATCGAGAGCGTGCCATAAACGATCTTCAATGCGCCGGTCATGCCAATGTCGCCGCCGTGGTCCTTGAGCACGGGGCAATGGATGAGCTTGAGGTTCTCCGCATAACCGGAGCCGGTCCAGAGGCCCTCTTTCAGCTCGATACGATTGCCGTGCGCAGTAGTGTAGCAGGGATAGGAGATACAGGCGGTGCCGGGCGCACCGATGCGGCGATAGCCGTTTGTCTTGTGATCGTCAGCGGCAATCCAGACGTCGGCGTGGGGGTCCATCAGGAAGGAGGTGACGGGCTTGCCGGCGAAGACTGTCTTCACTAGGTAATCGATCGTCATGACGTCTTGCTGCTCGGCATTCACCATGACCTTTCCGATCAACTCAGGGAACGGTTCGTATTCGGGCTTATCGCAGTCGCTGTGCATGCCGTCGAATGCCGCCGGCCGGCCCTGCCCGTTCTCGAAGATCACGACCTCGCCCTTGAAGCCGTCGGGATGACCGAGGATGCGGTGAATCAACCCGCGCAACATGTCGGTATTGGTGCCGCCGCGGCACTTCCATTGCGCGTTGACCTTAAGCACGACGACGTCGTTTGCGGCAATGAGGCCCGAGGGGCCGCAGAGCGGGCCGTTTAGCGCGGATTTGTAGAACTTTGTGCCGTTTTGGGAGAGCAGGTGGAGCAAGGTATCCACGCCCACGTGGCGCAGTTGGCCGTCGTGAACCGGGCAGCCGTTGACGCGAAACACCTGGGATTTTTCTTGAAGGCTCTCGGCCAGAGAGGCGTCCGCGTTCTTCAGAACGCCGAAGAGGGGCAGGGCTGCGGAAGCGCGCAGAAAACTGCGCCGCGAAGTCCTGGAAAGTTCGGTCATCAACCAGCTCTCTTTCTTTGCAACCGGCCACAGTTGGAGATTTGTATTTGCTTACGATTCGGCGTTGAAATTTGAGGCTGGCCGGAGCGTTGCGCTCCGGCCAGCCGGGTTGATTATCGGCAGAAGCCGACGAGTCGATCGGATTAGAAGCTGATGCGGCCGGCCAGTTGCAGAACACGCCCGAAGGACGAGTTGACATTTGCGTTCTTGGTTGGGTCGATTTCTCCGAACGCGGCGTTGGTCTGCGTGGAGGTGCCGTTGATCATGAGATTGCCATTCTGCGTCGGGATGGTTGTCCCTCCGGCGAAGGCGCTGAACTTAGCTGCGGTGATGAGCCCGTTGAGCTCAGGGCTATTCAGCGTGTTGTAGGATTCAAAGCGCAACTGGAACGTGAGGCGCTCGTGAATCGGGATATTTTTGAAGAGCGCGGTGTCGAAGTTCAGGACCGGCGGCAGCATGACGATCGTGGCTTCGTTCCATGTGTAGCCGTTTGAGGGCACCACCTGGCCGGTAGTGGTGTTGTAGCCGCCAGTACTCGGCCGCGCCACCGTGTTCGGGTTGAAGTAGTAAGGAGTCGCGGCATTGGGCTTGTGGTGAGGACCGCCGACATTGGGGTTGCCGGTGACCAGGATGCGGGCGCCGTCGCCGCCGCCCGTGGTATTCACGGTGTCAGCGGTGGTGTAGCTCAGGGTTGTGGGCAAATGGGCTTGGTAGGTTGCGATGCCTGAAATTTGCCATCCGTTCATCACAGGCCTGGTCACGAGATTGCTCCAGGAATGCGGGATTTCGGGAACAGCCCAGACGTAGTTAACTGCTAAATACTGCTGCGGAGTCTCGGTGGTCGGACCGTAATTCCAGAAGCGCGTGTTCTGATAGGTCGCAACGCTGCTATCGTACTCGTCGGCAAAGTCCATGGACTTGGACCAGGTATACGCGAGGTCGAACTCCAGGCCTTTGGAGTAGCGGTGCGCGACCGACAATTGCATCGCGTTGTAGTTGGAGTCGTAGCCTGTCGTCCGATACGTGATGGTATTGGTGAAACCGGGGTACGGCACAAAGTAGGGATCGGGTTCCGGAGAGAACGCCGTGCAAGTGGTGCCCGTCATTTTGGTGCAGTACTGGTTCTGAGGCAGGAACTCCGCTCCGTAGGGAACTTCGTTGAGGTTGGTCTGACCGGTTCCGTGGCGCATCACGTTGCCCGCATAACCGAGCGTGACGACAGTGCCGAAGCCTATCGCCTGCTGCATCTGGAGGCCGGCATCGTAGATCTTCACCATCTGCCCGTGCTGCTCAAAGCCGTTGCCGATGCTCGTCGGCCCGACCAGACTTCCGGCAGATTCAAAGCCGCCGGTGCAGTTGGTGTTGGTGGTGCCGCCGTTGGTGTTGCCTGTGACGCAGCCATAGTACTGCTTGGGGTTGTACTCCTCGGGAGCGTTGTGGGTCATGTCGCCTGACTGCCCGCCGACGGTGGGAGGATACATAAAGGCGGCAAAGTGGCCGCGAATGGCGGTTTTGCCGTTGCCCTGCGGATCGTAGGCAAAACCTAGGCGCGGAACCCACTGGAAGCCGTCGCCGCTCACCAGGCCGGCGGGATAGCCCGCGTGGTTCGAAGTGCTGATGAGACCGATGGCCGTGTTGCCGGTACCGAGCGCCCCTGTATAGGTACTTGGCACCCAGAGACCGGCATACGATGCCGGGTAGGTTGGCCCCGTCGGGTTCGTCGGATCAATGGTCACCACATTCCCACCGCTGAGCCCGTATTGATAGAGCTTGGGAGGCGCCATTGTAGCGATCTGGCTGGCATACAGGGCGGGAACGAAGTTGCCGCCGACTTCAAGCGAATTCGGAACCGCCCAAGCAAACCGTACTCCGTAATCCAGGGTGAGATGACTGTTGACGCGCCACTGATCCTGCACGAACCACTCGGGGTCATAGAAGCGCGGATTGTAATCGTGGCGGCCGGCGGTCAACTGGCCGCTGGAGTTCGGCGGTCCGACCGGCTCGGCGTAGTTGTCGAAGTTGCCCAGATACGCGTTGGCAAATGCGTAAGTACTGTCGTTCGGGTTGTTGGCGTCGGACGAGAAGCTGAAAGTGCCTTCCGGCGTGCCCGTCGAACCGTGCGCCTGGAGGTAGTGGCCAGTCAGATACTGGAAGCCGAACATCAGGTTGTGCGAGCGCCAGATCTTGGTCACGTTGTCGTTGGCCTCCCATACGGAGGCGCGGTCGTACATGGGAAAGCGAGAATCCCAGCCATAGGATGGGCTGTTCGAGCCCAGGTTTGTGCCCCCAAAGCTGACACCTGGCAAAAGTTGCAGGCCGTTGTAAACGTTGGCCGGGTCAAGCTGCGGCAGGTTGTAACCGCTGGAGCTCTTGAGGGCCGGAGCGAGAGCGGCCGCGGAATAGATCTGGTTCTCGGCGAACTCCGACCACCCCCCGACGAACTCATTCATTAGCGTGGGGCTAAATGCGTAGGTTACGTCGTAGGCGTAGTTGTAGCGCGGCGTCTGGTAGTCCACGGGCATCAGCCACTTGAGATTGTTGGCCGCGGAAGTGAAGGAAGTATTGTCGTTCTGTGTCAAGAGCGCGCGGCCGTACATGCGCAGCTTGTCCGTGGGAGCGAAGTCGACGCGGGCGATCTGCTGGCCGATCGGACTATTGGCGGTGGAATTGAAGATGTAGTTGTAGTTGTTCTTGGTGACGGAGATGGGCGCGTTGGCCTGGGATACCCACCCCGGCGCCGTGGTGGCAGTGTTGTAGAGCAATTGGAGGAAATACTGGGACTGCTTGTCCATCCAGGCCGGATTAATTACGTCGTTTGGGGTAGTCGTGTTGGCCGCGCCGCCGTAGTTCCAGCAGCCCGCGTAAGAGGAAGCGGTGGTCTTGGCGCCGGGGGCGGCACATGTGGCCGCAGCATTCCCGGGCATCCTGATATTGATGTAAGTGGTGGGGTTGCTGCCCTGCAACGGGGTATTTCCGAAATTGCCCTGGGTCTGGGCCAGGGTCGGAATCTGATAATTCTGCACGACCGGAGACTGGATCGGCCAATACTCCTGCGAGTAGAAGAAGAAGAGCTTGTTCTTGTTGGTGTTGAAGTGGCCGGGCCAGAAGATGGGCCCACCGAGATTGCCGCCCACGGTGTTGTAGCGGTAGCGGCCGCGGGCCGTGCCGGCGTAGTTGTTGCCCCAACTGTTGGCGTTATAGTCTTCGTTGCGGTTGTAGTAGTAGGCGGTGCCGTGGAACTGGTTGGTGCCGTTCTTGGTGACCACCTGGATTTGCACGCCGGCCGAATCCTGGCCGTACTGCGCCTGGTAGCCAGAGGTCTCCACCTTGACTTCCGCGACCGCGTCCATGTTTGGCGAGGTATCCACGCCCTGGCCGGGGCGCGGCGACCCGCTCATGCCGTCAATATCGGTGGAGTTGTAAATATTGCGGATGCCGTTGACGTAGGGCGTGGTGGAACTGCCTGCTGTCGCCGCTCCTTCACCCACATTCGCGACGCCGGGGATGGTCCGCGTCAGGGCCATCCAGTCGCGGCCGGGGGCCAGCTCGTTGTCGATCTGGTGAACGTCGATATCGCCGGAGACCTCGGCGCTGGCGGTCTGAATCGGCGTGACCTCGGCCGTAACCGTAATCGACTGCTCGACCGCACCTACCTGGAGGACCAATGTTCCGGCCGACAGGCGCTCGCTGGCGGTAAGCACGAGATCGCGCTTGACGAACTTCTTGAAGCCCTTGGCCTCGACAGTAACTAAGTAGGTACCCGGCGGAACATCGGCGAAGGTGAAGTCGCCGCCGGACAGAACCTTGGTGGTGACGGATACGTTAGTGTCCTGATTGGTCAGTTGGACCGAGGCGGTGGGAACGATGGCGCCGCCGGAGTCTGTGACTCGTCCGGTGATGGTTCCGCTGGTGGTTTGTGCGTTCATGTGCATGACACACAAGCTGAACAAGAAAGTGAATGCAACTAGCCTCAACATCAATTTCATCTCAAAGCTCCTTGCCTGATGGCATTTTTGTGGTCAACGGCGCTCACGGAACATGGCTTTTGCGTACGGTGGAAGCCACTGCCGTGAGGCCAAGAACGAGCGATCTGGAATACGATGAATACGTATACAGAAACACGGGGGCATACACGCCTCCCATCCTTCTGTATGCGTATTCGTTCGTGGCCTCATAAAATACGTTCAGTCCGATTTCTTCCCCCTCCTTGCCTGCTTCCCGCGAATGCTTCTCTCGAGCTTGCGAAGCCGAGATTTCCGTCGCAAGATCCGTTTCCCGGCACAGCAACCCCCAGTTTGAGGATTGCTTCAGCCTCATGTAACATCGGGGCTCGACTCTTACACCACGCCTCTGGCGCTCTAACACAACACCCCTAGTGACCTGATATTCGGTCCATGACATTACGCCCAGTAGACGCCATTGTCAAGGTTATTCAACACACTTTCCTGAGGAGCTGGCACTGAGATCTAAGAATCTGTTAAGACACTATTCGCAGCCGTTGCGAGTCAACCAAAACTTCCCTCAGGGCTAAAGCCCCCCAGATCTTTGGGGGCATTCTGCGGCACGGCTAAAGCTGTGTCCTTGTTACAAAGCACTATCAATTAAATGCTTCCGCAGCCCGTGAGCCGTGCCCTTGCAAAACAGCGCTCAGTCACCAGTTTTTTCAACAGGTTCTAAGGTTCACCGGAGATGCGGTCAACTTGCCGGCGAAGCTACGGCCTGGTCTCGCGGAGCAGCGTCTTGGGCTGAGACCGGCGGACAGAGCTAAATCATTTGCTGGTGGAGCGTATGCCGCTATTGCCGTACTGAGACGGCATCCGGACTCGCGCCATCTTTGAAGGCTACGAGAGTCGCCGCGCTCGCAATATCGCCGCCGTCGACAACAATTCGCTGGTTGCCTGTACCCTCGATTTGGAGAAAGGTATTGGCCGCCCCGAGCAGGCGCGGCGCCGCCATGAGGACATTGCGCGTGCCCGTGAAGCGCAGCGTTGCTTCCGCAGCGGAATTGCTACGCACGCTCATGCCCATGATGGCGACGTCTTCCACACGGTCGAGGATCATGGCCGGCCGCAGGTCGGGTGAACTCGTATCGAAGCGCACATTCCGGAGCGTAATGCCACGTGCGTTGCGCGCAAAGAATGCGAATGCGGGCATAGGGCCCAGCGCGAAGTATTCGCCGGCGATCTCCGGAACATCGCGCCGTGCGCCTTGCTCCGCGGTTCCTCCACCTCCGAAGGCGAGGTGAATGTCGTCGAACGAGATATTTTCGAGAGTCGATTGGCCGATGCAGTTGAGCGCAATGCACGAATAGCGCTCGCCGGGGTTGTAGTTTCTGCCGATGGGATAGTTGGTTTCGGAGAGCGGCGCAGGGCCGGTAGTCACATTGCCATGGATGTTGGAGAAGGAGATGTTGCGCACCACCGGCCAGGCCGCTTCCAGGCCAGGCTCGGCGTGCAACGGGGCGGCTGCGCTTGTTGTGTCAACGGGCCTGCTGGGACCGACACTGAAATTGATGGGGCCGGTGACGTTGTCGAGGACAAGATCGGAGAAAGACATGTTTTCAAAGCGCGAGCCCACATCGGCGTGCAGCTTGATCGGGCAGCCGTAGACCTCGCGCAAGACGCAGTTTGAAACGGCGATGTTTTCGGCGCGGCCTCCGCCGAAGCGGAAGACCGACCAGCGCGTGCTGAAGTACGAATTCGTAATCGCGATGTTCTTGCAGGAGCCGAACATGGCGCAGGCGTCGTCTTGAGACTTGACGATGCAATTGCTGACGGTGACATACTCGGCGCTGATGAAGTGAAAGCCGTCGTTATTGCCGTTGACGCGGTTGTGGATGTAGATGCTATCCATGCGCACGCGCTGACATTGTATGACGCGCAAACTGTGGTATGCCGAGTTGACGAGCGAGAGATTGCGCACCGTAAGGTCTTGACACTGATAAACCAGCACGTGGTAGGGGCGGCGGTTGCCGCCAAGGCCCGATGGAGGCGGCGTGCCGCGAACAGCGGAGTGAAACTGCGCGCCCTGCCCGTCAATGGTTCCCGGCCCCTCAATGATCAGATTCGCAGCTTTGACGGCGAAGAGCAGCGCCCAGTTTCCGTCACCCAGCGTATGATCGCCCTGCAAAGGAATCGCATCGATGGCGTGGTACTGCTTGCCGTCGGCGCTACCCAGCAGCGTTCCCGCGGCGGCAATATGGAGGGTGACGTTGCTTTTAAGCTCGGTGGCGCCGATGACAAAGGTTCCGGCGGGGACAAGCACCGTTCCGCCGCCATCGCGGGAGCAGGCGTCGATGGCCGCCTGCAGCGCGGCCGTATCGAGGGTCGCGCCGTCGCCCTTGGCCCCGAAGTCGCGGATGTTGTAGACCCGCGCGCCGAGATCGCCGGAGTCAGACCTTGGTTGAGGCGCTGCAATGCCATGAGGGCTGTCGGCCGCGAGCACGAGCGCGGCCAGGCCGGCATTGCCGAGCCATTGCCGGCGTGAACCCCAAACTTCTGAAGAGTTCTTCCCAAAATGCGGGCGAGTCAATGCGAGCCTCTCTTCCAACCGCCGATCCGGCGTGGACCATAAATGCCGTTGTGTATGACGGTCAAGCAGAACTTGTAATTTTAATCGTTGGAATCGACGGCCTGCCAAAGCGCGCGATACTAAGCAACAGGAGGTGACCGAATGCAACAAGCGCTCTTTCCGATAAACCGCAGGCGGTTCGTGCGGATGGCTGGTATTGCCGGTGCCAGCGTTTCGCTCGGGATCGCAGGCTGGGCAAAAAAGCGCGCCAATAGGTCAATTTCGCTCTTCGACGGCAAGACTCTGAATGGATGGATACAGGCGGAAAACAGCGCGGCTTCTCTGTCTGCCAGCCAGATTTCGGACCCCGCGGCGTTCATTCACGAGATAGAGAACGGAAGAGCCGCATTGAGCGCCTTCTTGCGCGACCAACTGGACCCGACTGTCAAGGCGAGTATCGATGCATACTATGAGCCGGGTGCAGGCGCCATGACAGTTCTCTCAGCACTCGTCAAGAACCTCAATCAGATCGTCGCCGGTCCCGCGATCTATACCAAGAAACGGTTTGGAAACGGGATCACGCTCAGGCCGGAGACCGAGAAGCTGCTCGATAGCAACCCCCACGGCTACCATCTGGCCGAACTGAACAAGTTGCTGATTGAGGACGCGTACCCCACGCTCATCACGAAGGCAGAGCTTTCAGGCTGGACCGTGAAGAACGGAGCCATGGCGAGCATGGGCACGGGGCGCGGTACGATCTACACGGATGGGGATTTCAGCCATTTTCGTCTGATGTTTTCGATGCGTCACGTTTACGGCAACCCCGATCACCAGGCTTGCGTGCTGATCTTTTGCACGCGGCCACAAGACGACGAGAAGCCGCTGGATGCTCTGGGCGGCATTCAGTTTCAGGTTCCGAACGGCGGACACTGGGATTACCGTCCTGGGATGAACAATGCCGGGGGGGCGGAATTCACCACCGTCACAAAGACAAACTTCGATGTTCACGACTGGAGCCGCGTAGAGATTCTGGCCGATGCAACCAAGGGAACGGCGCGCATGGCCGTGGCGCAACCCCTTGGGAACAAAGCGGTCGAGGTTCTGGACTTCATGGATCCGGCGGCGGGCAAGGCGGGGCCGATCGCTTGGCAGATGCATAATGCGGGGCTTTTCGATGAGTACAAGGATGTAACCGTCGAACTCGATCCGGCGCAAGATGAATTGATTACCGTTGGCTAGGCGCGCGGCGGGTTGCGATAAGATGGCGCAATGAAGAAACTGACTCGCCGCGATGTTTGCAAAATGCTGCCCTCGCTTGGGCTGCTCGGTTCGGGACTCCGCCCAGCCCTTGCACAATTGGTCACCGGAGTGAGCAAGGTGAATCCCGTCGCGGGCCAAGTGCAGTCGAAGCTCGAAATCGATTCGTCGAGCGCAAAACTTGTGGATGTGTTTCATTGGGCGCGGAGTCAGGCAATGGCCTACGCGTTCGACACGGGAGATCCGGTGGGACCCTGGTATGAGGCCGTGGAGCCGGGGCGGGAGGGCTTTTGCATCCGCGACACCTGCCACCAGGCGACGGGAGCGCACGCACTGGGCCTGGCGCGCTTCAATGTGAACATGCTGCGGCGATTCGCCGAGAACATATCCGACTCAAAGGATTGGTGCAGCTACTGGGAGATTGACCGATTCAACCGGCCTGCGCCGGTCGACTATGAAAGCGACGCATCGTTCTGGTACAACCTGCCATCGAACTTCGACCTACTCGATTGCTGCTATCGCATGTATGCCTGGAGTGGAGACCTGGCCTACGTGCAGGATCCGGTGTTCCTGAATTTCTACGACCGCACGGTCAACGATTACGTGGAGCGCTGGGGCCTGGATCTCGACCACATCATGACGCGTCCGCGGCTGCTGAATCAACGCGGCATCTTCGACCCAGTGAAGAAATTCCCTCGGAACCGCGGCATTCCCGGCTATAACGAAGGCGATCACGATTACGTGATTGGCTTCGACGTGGTGGCGACCGAGCGGGCCGCGTATCTGGCATACGCGCATATCCAGGAGGCGCGGCAGAACGCGGCTCTTGCGGACGAGTACCTGAAAAAAGCCGCGGCAGTCGAGGAACTGATGAAGAACGTTTGGTGGAACAAGACCGGCGAGTGTTTCTATTCGCGCGAGAGCGGGGACCATCGGATGGAGGATTGCGGCGGACGCCGCGCCGGTGAGGACGCGGGCAGTATGAACGTCGATTGGCGCACCGACGTGATCTCCGGGTCTGTCATCACAACCAGCAAGGACAGCGATGCCACGATGGCGCGGCTGCTCGATTTAAGCCACGCACGGCTGGAGTATCCGGAGGTTTCGTATGCGCGGATCGGCAACATCGCGACCCGCGCAATGGGGATACGGCTCGAATATAGTTCTCCATTGCTGTCGGCGGTTGCGGGCGACTGGGTGGAAGTGACGGTGAGGACGTTGTCGGGATTGGGCTCAGGGATTGAGTGGGCGGAGATCCGCAACCTGCCTGTCCGCGCATGCGAGGTTACGATCCGGCACGACGGCCCGCGAAAGACGACGGTAATCAACCAGAGCGGACCAGCGTTTATTTGGCGGGCCATGTTCGAAGGGCAACACGAAACGCTGATCGTCAATGGACGCGAAGTGAAATCCAGAGCGCTCAGCGACAGCACGGGACGCACAGTTTCCTGGGCGCGTGTGACGGTGGGCGCCGGAGGAACGGTGAGCGCGGAAGTTTCGGCGTAGAGAGGTGTTGCGGAACGGCGCGGCGCGCTGGCGGCAGCATCGGATCGATAGTTAGGCTGGAGACAAATCAAAAAAACGCAACAACAGGAATCGCAAGATGAAAAATCGCATTGCTGTTTTCGCTGTGCCGTTTTTGGCATTGGGCGTGGCCTGCTTCGCGAGCCGGTGCGGCGCGCAAAGCGCCAATTCCGGCGATTGGGCAACGGTCGAGAGGATCGTCGGCCCCATTCACGGCGTGAGCACGTCGCCGCCAGACAACCTGATAACGCCGAAGTTCACCACCGGCGCGCTGCTGGGCAACGGCGACGTAGGCGTCGTGGCAGGAGACAGCGATACGTCGCAACAGACGTTTCGTTTCGGCAAGAGCGACTTTTGGGGCACGCACTGGAACGAAGGCCACAAAGCGCCCGAGGTTTCGATTCTTTCCTTTGGATGGCTGACCATTTCGTCGCCGGCAACGGCGACGCAGGCGAACTTTCCCGAGGCTGGAGGGATTTCGACCTATCGCATGGACCAGGACATCCTGCACGCCGAGGTGACAACAACGGTGCGGATGGATGGGCGGCCGGTGCACATGCGCTCGTGGGTTGCGGACGGCGAGAACGTATTTGTGACGGAGATTTGGACGGAAGGAACGGGCGGCGACCCGATAAACCGGTCCATGCCGATCGCCGTGCATCTGGCTATGCCGGCGCCCGATGCGGCTCCGCACATGACGGTGCCTGCGGCGGCGGGCAGCGAGAACGACGCGCTGTGGGTGAGCCGCGAAAACAACCTGGAGGGCGCGGACGACTTGAAAGCGCGCGGCGCGATCGCCGTGCACTTGCTGGGCGCGGCGATGACCAATATCGCGCAAACCGGAACCGGCGTGACCGGCGAATTCAGGCTGACGGATAACGCGCCCGTCGAGATCGTGACGGTGTTCGAGAGCGATGCGCGCATCGGGCTGAACGGTCCGTCGATGCCGGAACTGGTGCGCGAGGCCGTAGCGCATGCAGAACGGATCGGGGCTGCGGACGTGAGAGCGCTCGAAGCCGCGCATTTGAACTGGTGGAAAAGCTTCTGGCTGAGGTCATTTGTGGATCTGCACGACCCGGTGCTCGAGAACTACTATTATGGATCGCTTTATCTGCTCGGGGCTTCGAGCCGGCCGGGAAAACTGGCGCCCTCTCTATGGGGCAACTTCATAACCACCGACAACGCCGGCTGGGGTGGCCGCTATTTTATGAACTACAACGAGGAGGCGCCTTACTACGGCGTATTCTCAAGCAATCACGCGGATCTTGCCGAGCCGTATAACCAAATGGTGCTGGCGCAGGTTCCATGGCAGAAGAACCGCACCGCCGCAGCCGGATACCAGGGCGTGGCCTACCAGCGGACTTTTTCGCCCCTTACCGTGATTGCCAAGCCGCCCGCGCCGGTTCCCGTGGCGCTGGTAAAGGACGTTGAGCGGCTGCCGGCCGATCAGAAATCGAATGCGACGTTCAGCTTTCTGCCGGTGTTCGACTATTACGACTACACGCAGGATAAAGCGTTTCTGCGCGACAAGCTCTATCCGGCGATGCGGGATCTCGATGCGTTCTGGCGCGACTTTGCGGTGCGCGACGGCCAAGGACGCTGGAGTTTCGAGCACACCTCGGCGCACGAAGGCGGCGACGATGTAAATGCCAATCTCGATCTCGGTTTTGCGCATCGCGTGGAAAGCGAGCTGATCGCGGACAGCGAAGCCTTAGACATCGATGCCGCCATGCGGCCGGTGTGGAAGAGATTCTCCGCTGAGTTGAGTCCGTATCCGGCGGGCGATTCCAACGGAAAGACCGTCTACTACATGGCCGAGAAGCTCGGGGCGGCAAACCACAACCCGCGCCTGTTCGCGCCTGGCGATCAACCCATCAACCTCGAAGGGCTGGTCTTTCCCGGAGAGAACCTTGCCATTGGAGGCGACACGAAGGAGCTCGAAATCGCGCGCAATTCCATGGAGGAGATGAACTCATGGGGCGTGACGCCGGGGGGAAACAGCCACAACGGATTTTGCAAGATCTTTCCCATCGCCGCGCGCATCGGCTGGCCGGCCGACGACCTGATGGAGAAGTTCAAGGCGGCAATTCTCTTTCAATGGCGGCCCAGCAACTTGACGGTGTTTCAGTCCGGCGGAGGAATTGAGACGGCGGGGAGCATCGAAGCCATCGATTCCATGCTTTTGCAACATGAGGGCGGGGTGTTGCGCGTGTTTCCCGATTGGCCGGCGGACAAAGACGCGGCCTTTACGCGACTGCTGGCGAAAGGCGCATTTCTGGTTTCGAGCAAACAACACAACGGCGCAGTCACGTTTATCAACATCAGGAGCGAGGTGGGCGGACCACTGACTATCGCGAGCCCGTGGGGTAAGCAGGCTGTTCGCGTCGCAGGCCACGCCGGGGAAATAAGGCCGAAATCCGGCATGATCGTTCTACAGACGGTGCGGGGAGGACGCTATCTGTTGACACCGGCAGGAAAGAAGCCGTAACGGGGCGAAAGGCGGCTATTTCGCCGGCGTCAGCCGGAAAATACGCGAGCCGTGCGACTCCAGAGTGAGATTGATTCCGTCGGCAGACGGAGCGATCTCGTCCTTGCTGATGAGGTCGGTGAGCCTGGGCGGATGAGCGGCGTAATGCGTGTCGCGCAAAGCGTCGATTTCGCGCCAATCGAATTTGACGGTTGCGGGATCGGGACCGAGGTTGAAGAGCGAGAGGATCGCGGAGCCGTCGGGATAAAGATTGATCCATGCTTGATTGATCTCTGCCTGTCCGGGCTTCTTGCGCAGGCTTTGGATGTCGAGCGGAGTGGCCGCGATGCCGCGCTGGTCGACGGCGATGATGTCGCGGTTGGAGATCAGCTTGAGATCGCTGGGATCCATGTGCGTAAGGTCGGCGCCCAGATAGAGCGGCGCACAGGAGATCGCCCAGAGAATGAACATCGACTGGCGCTCCACGGGAGTGATGCCGTCGTTATCGCCGTTGCCCAATTCCAGCGAGTCCAGATCGTTCCAGCCGCCCGGTTTGGCGTATCGGTACCACTCGCGCACGTCGTCAAAGCGACCGACAACCCGCGTCGACCAATCGGTTAAATGATTCTGAAGGGCCGGATCGCTACTGCGCCGGCAGAAGTAGCACTCGATGTCGTCTTCGATGCGCCAGCCGTTAGCGTTGGCCCGCCACAGCGGTGCCTGATCGATGGAGAGCCAGTTTGAGAGCTCGAGCCATATGGGATAGCCGGATCGCCGGATCGCCGCGTGCCACTGGCGGATCTCTTCACGATTGTCTGCGGGAAGATTGCCTCCACCCGGCCCAACGAAGTCGAGCTTGATAAAGTCCACCTTCCAGCGCGCGAATTGATTGACGACCGATTGAATGTAAGCCCGCGCCGCCGGTTTGCTGAAGTCAATCTTGTACACGTTTCTCTGCGTTGCGCCGGGCAAAGACTTGTCGGTGATCTCCTGGATGTGTGCGCGCGTGCCAAGAATGACAGGATTGGCTTCGTAGAGATTGGGGCGGATTCCCGGACCGAGATATAGACCAAAACGGAGGCCGCGGCTGTGCAGATAGGCAGCTAGGCCGTCCATCCCACTGGGAAATGCAGTGAGATTGGGCTTGGGGACACCGTGCTCGTCGTAGCCATCGGACCAGCCGGAGTCGATATTGATGTAACGATAGCCGCGTTCGGGAAGGCCGGCGGCAAAAAGCGCATCCACTTGCGCCTTGACCTTTTCTTCAGTGGGCTTGCCGCGAAGGAATGACCAACTGCTCCAACCCATGTAAGGCCGCTGGGCAATCACGGACATTTGGGCGGAAGGGGCGGAAGATTGGGTCCACATTGACCCCGACGTCAGCAGCAGAAGCAAGACAACCGAAGAGCGCATGACGGGATGCTAGCACAGGCCAGAGCGTGCCAGGCTTGCGAAGGCGATATGTAAACGCCTGCTTCAAAATGGCCTCCGGCGAGGAAAGCCCCTGAGGGCAAGAGCCGGAGGGCTGCGGGATGGAAGAATCTGGGGTCGGTAGGCGTGTGCCTGCATGCGCAGCCGACCGCGCCGACGGCCGAAAGGCACGGCGGCCAATAGAAGCCAACGGGGGCTCTCGCGCGGGTGGGAGCACCATGAGTGAGGGTAGGCTGTACGGAGGCGCTCTGTTGCCGCAAAGGCCTTTTCTTATGTGCCGGAGGGCCTAACGGGTAGGTTTTTCCGGTAGCGATACCGAAATCGTTTCCGATGTCAGCGATTTTCCTTGACAATCAGCTTCCCACGGCGTAATTGTATTGGCCGAACCCTCAAACACGATTGAAGGGGCGTGAAGATTGTCTTCAATACGGGGAGTCTCGTGCAGCGACCACAGAATTGGCTGCTTGGGGTAGCGAGCCTCCGAGGGTATTCCGATCCGTATCTGAGGAAAAAGGCAGAAAGGTCGCGAAGATAGAAGAGTTGCAAATGTATACGTATTCGGAAGATTTACATGCGTATTCGGCGGGGGCAACCATCCCAGGCTCCCGGGCTACGCAGGTGACGGTCGTTGTGCGCCGGAATCGTCATCGGACATGCCATGCTCAAAACAACACACACAACATGAACTGAGGGAGTTCAAAATGAGAATCATGATGAGGCTAGTTGCAATCGCTTTCCTGCTGGCTGCGTTCGCCTCCCTGGCGAGCGCGCAGACCACCAGCGCAAACATCACCGGACAGGTCGTTGACCAGAGCAAGGGCGTGGTGCCCAATGCCGAGGTCAAGCTCATCGACGAACAGACCAAGGCACAGGTCGCAATCACACACACCAACGCGCAGGGCAACTTCATCTTCAACGACGTGAACCCCGGCACCTACACCGTCGTGGTTAGCGCCACCGGGTACAAAGAAGTGCGCAAGGTCAACAATGTGCTGTACGCATTGCAGAACCTTGCCACCGGCACCTACACCCTGCAGCTCGGCGAGGTTACGCAGTCGGTGACGATCGAAGCCGACATCACGCCATTGCAAACGGAAAGCTCGGAGCGCTCCGGCGTGCTAGATCCGCAGCAGACCGATAACCTGCTCTCCGTGGGACGCGATGTGATGGCCATGACCAAGGTCATTCCCGGCGTGGTGGAAAACAGCTACGGCGCGCAAAGCCTGGGCACCACTACCGCCCCCGTCGTGAACGGCGTCAACAACGAGTACTCCATGTCCACAGTAGACGGCGCGATCGCCAACACGCGCGGCCTGGCCACCATGGACACCGTGCCCAACCTCGACGCCGTGCAGGAAGTCAGCGTCAACGAGTCCAATTACACCGCACAGTATGGCGGTGAAGCCGGCGGCGAATTCAACTACGTCACCAAAAACGGCACCAGTAAGTTCCACGGTGGACTCTACGAGTACTTCCGCAACGAGGACATGAACGCTAATACGTTTTTTGACAAGTTTGGGCTGACGCCCTCCACTGACATCGCACGCCCCCGCTACCGCTACAACGTGGCCGGCGGAACCCTCGGCGGCCCTATTTACTGGCCGCACCATTTCAACAGCAACAAGGACAAGCTCTTCTTCTTCGTCTCCGTCGAGGACTCGCCCATTACTCAGCCGGACGGAACGAAGAACTACACGGTGCCGACGCTGCTGCAAACTCAGGGCAATTTCACGCAGACGTACAATCAGGCCACCGCGACGCAGATCCAGAGCGGTTCGGCCGGCGCCACCGAGATTAACATCGCCCAACCGGGTTTCAGCAGCGCCGCCGGCTACGCAGGCGGCTGCCCGGTCAACGGCGCATTCAACGCCAACTGCGTCTCCTCGGGCGGTACGTACAATATCATTCCTGCGAACCTTTTAAACGCGCAAACCCAGTCGCTGCTCGCCACGATCTATAACAACACCCTCGGCAACCCGAATCTAGGCAGCAACAACACCTACGCGTTTACCAACCTTGCAGTCAGCAACAACAATTACAACTACGTGACCAACTATTCGGCAGACAAGCCGGTGAACCAGGAAATTTTCCGCGTCGACTACCAGCCGATGGACAAATTGCGCATGTTCTTCCGCGGCGATTTGACCACCGTGAACGACAACGACTTCCAGTCGCCGGCCAACACCATGACCTGGCTGTTGAAGGTGAATTACAAGCTGGGCGAGCCAAATTTCGTGTACAACGTGGTCTACATGATCACGCCTACGCTGGTGAACGAGCTGAACGCCGCCACCGCGGGCTGGAGCGAGACCCAGCTTTACGACAAGTCGGAGCTGGCGCAGGTGACGCTGAACCCGAACGGCTTCAACCTGCCTTCGCTCTACGCAGGCGTTAACCCCCTGAGTCTATACCCGGCCGCCAGTTTTGGCGGGGTCACGAATACTGCCACGTTTGGCTGGGACTCGCGCTTCCCCATGCTCGACCAGGTGCGCACGATGAACGCCACCGACAAAGTCACCAAAATTTGGCGCAATCACACCTTCTCCGTGGGCATCGACGGCAGCAGAGACATCTACCGGCAGATCAACCACAACCGTGTAGGAACCTTCGCGTTCGGCAAAGACACCAGCAATCCCAACGACAGCAACTTTGCTTATGCCAATGCCGCGATGGGCGTGCTGGATACCTACAGCCAGGACACGCAACTCGTGACCTACGATCCGCTCACCAACCGGCTGGAATGGTTTTACCAGGACACCTGGAAGCCGTTCCACAACCTGACGATCGATGCGGGTATCCGCAACTCTTACGCCATGGCGCAGAATCTTCCCAGCGGGGATAACTTCGTTCCCAGCCTCTACAGTGCGGCGAATGCGCCTGCGCTATACGCGTATGGATTCAACGGAACAACCCAGGTAGCAACCTACAACGGCGTTAACTATCCCAAAGCCTATGCCGGCCTGCTGGTGCCAGGCACAGGCAACCAGAACAACGGAATCCTGTACGTGAAATCCCCTGGGTATCCCGAAGGAACCACCTACGGCAATGGCGTACTCTGGGCGCCGCGTGTGGGCTTCTCTTGGGCGGTGACGCCTACAACGGTGGTCCGCACCGGTATGGGCATGTATTATAACGTGCGCGCGCGCTCCGGCCAGGAGGGCGACCTGACCAACAACGCGCCCACCACCAACGGCCCGACGCAATACTATACGAGCGCCACCTCCACTGCGCCGAATTACTATGCTGCGGCCGGCGTCAGCAACCTGAGCTCGCCTTTCGGCATCGGTCATGCGCTGCCACTTCACGGCACAGTGCCGTACGCGGAAGAGGGCAGCCTGGGCGTGCAGCAGCAACTCAAGTTCGGGACCGTGCTTGACGTTGCGTACGTGGGCACATTTACCAAGCACTCCTCTTACACCTCGCCTATCAACGAGGTGCCTTACGGCGCGGAGTTTGCGCCAGCGAACCAGTACTGTTCCGCTATGAAAGCCGGCAATTGCACGTCGAGCTCCATCAAGCCCGATAACTTCTTCCGCCCGTATCCCGGTTTAGCCTCGATCAGCTATCAGGCCTATTCACTCACCGCCAACTACAGTGCGCTGCAGGTGCGCGTTACGCGGCGTTTCCACAACGGACTGGAGTTCGGCGGCGCCTACACGTGGGGCCGGGCCATGGACTACATCGACAGCTACAACGGCGGCGGGCCGCTCTACCAGAACATGCGCGCCTGGCAGTACGGCCCGGCAAGCTGGGACCTGAAACACATGCTGGTCATCAATTACGTGTATGCGCTGCCGCGGGGCAGCCGCATGCTGGGCAACAATTCCCCGTGGAACAACGTGGCCTCGCGCCAGGTTCTCGACGGATGGCAGATCAACGGCTTCGCCTACTATTACAGCGGCGCGCCCGCGCAAGTTGGCGTCGGCTACAGCAGCGGTCAGAACATCACCGGCGGCGGCGATGGCGCGCGCGTCGTCCAAACCTGCGACCCATGGAGGAAGTCTCCAGGGGCGCGCACTTTCAGCCAGTGGTTCAATACCAGCTGCTTCCAGCCTGCGATTGCCGGGACGACCGCTCAGGTTGCAACTACAACGAATCCCAATGGCTTGGTCGCGACCCAATACTCTGCTGGCGACGGTGTTTTTGCCCCCAAAGTGAATTACTTCCTGCCCGGCTACACCAACTTCGATACGGCGCTGTTCAAAAACATGCCGATCGAAAACAAATTGACGTTGCAGTTGCGCGTGGAAACCTACAACACCTTCAACCACACGGAATTTAGCGGCGTCAACGCCACAGCCTCGTTCCCGTGCGCTCCTGTTGTGCCGATAACCGGCTCGAACCAAACTACGAATGCGGCCTGTTTAACGCAGGCGTCTACTGCGCAACAGACCTCTACCTTCGGGCAACTGAGCTCCACCGGCAATACGGGCAGCATCGAAGGCCCGCGTGTGATGCAGATTGCCTTGCGTATCGACTTCTAACCTTTACCTTCCGAGCGCCGGCTGCGCGCAGCCACAAATTGCGCGCAGTCGGCGCCGGGAGTACATCTTATTCCTTCCTCGATATGATTACTTCCGCATTTCACGAAGGAGCGTCAATCCTTGAACAATCTGAATGAATCGGCGAGCGAAAGCCTGCGGCTGTCGCGGCGCGAGTGGCTGGGCAAGCTGGCGTTGCCGGCTACAGGAGCGGTATTTGCGGCCGGGCTTCTGGATGGGGTATCCGCAGAAGGCGCGCGGCCCAAGCTCGCGGCCAGTAGCAACGATCTGGGAGCGCGCGTCTACAACATTCGCAGCTACGGCGCCAAGGGCGACAAGACGACCGTGGATACGGCCGCGGTGCAGGCGGCCATCGATGCCTGCACTGGCGACGGCGGCGGGACGGTTCTGGTTCCGGCGGGAACCTTCACTATCGGCACAGTGGAGCTGAAGAGCAACGTGACGCTGCACATTGCCGCGGGCGGGACACTGCTGGGCAGCGGCGACGGCAAGCAGTATCACGCGGTCGATGCCATTCCGCTGCACGGCGACACCACGCTCAATGACGGAAATTGGGCGCTGCTTTTTGCCGTGCATGCCAAAAACATCACCATCGAAGGGCCAGGCACGATCGACGGGCAGGGTGCGCAGTTTCATCCCGCGGTGCGCGGCGCAACGCCGCCCAGCGGCATCGGCGGAAACAAGCGCCCCTACCACTTGCTGGTCTACCAGTCCGAGAACTTCACGGTCAGGAACATTTCGCTTCTCGATTGCGCCTACCACAGCATTCGCATCATCGAAAGCCAGCGCATCTTTCTCGACAGCATCTACATTCACAACCGCGTGAACGGCAACAACGACGGCTTTCATTTCATCAGCGCCGAACAGGTGCGGCTGAGCAACTGCACCGTCAAATGCGGCGACGACGCCTGCGCGATGTTCGGCTCATGCCGGTACATCACCGTCACCAATTGCTACTTCAGCACGCGCTGGTCGGTTTTCCGCTTCGGCGGCGGCCATGCCGGCGACATCGCCATCTCCAACTGCGTGCTCAAAGAGGTGTACGGCTGCCCGATGAAGTTCCAGGGCGATCCCGGTTCGGTATTTGAGAATATTTCGTTTTCCGATCTGGTTCTCGACGACGTGACCGGCCCGATCAGCATCAGCGTAGGCAAGGGCCGGCGCCGCGCGAGCGATGCGGCTTTGCCGGAAGTTCTGCCGCCGGTGGCAGTGCGGAACATCTCTTTCAGCAACATTCACGGCAACGTGACGGCGCAGGCCCCGGCGCAGCTCTCCGAGGGCATATTAGGCGTGGGCTCGCGGCCTGGCGAGGTTCGCTCGGCGATTGTCCTCAACGCCATCGACGATGCGGTGCTGGAAAACATCTCCTTCAGCAACGTGCATCTCACCTTCGGCGGCGGCGGCACTGCCGAAGACGCGGCCATACGCGATGTGCCCAAGGTCTTCGGCGAGTATTTTGAGCTCGGCCGCATTCCCGCCTACGGCCTCTACGCGCGCGGTGCGCGCGGCCTCACGCTGGACAATGTTCGCTTTGAAGTAAGTACGCCCGATCTGCGGCCGGCGGTGATCTTCGATCATGTGGAAGACGCCGCGTTTTATGGCTTGAGCGTCGAAGGCAACGCGCAAGCCGAATCCGTGCTGCGCTTCATCGATTCCAAACAAGTGCTGCTCACGGCGTCGCGCGTTCTCACATCCTCAGGTCCGTTCCTGCAGCTCGAAGGCGAAGCTAACGACGGGATCATCGTCGAAGGAGGGGATCTATCGAAGGCGGCTTCGGCCGCGGCCTTCAAAGGTGGCGCAACGGAGAAATCCGTCAAACTGCGCAATGTGACGTAGAACGCATTATTGGCTTTTCCGGCGGCATCCGTGGCAGGCACGGATGCCGCTTTTTCGTAGCTGATGAGTCGATCACTCAGTCTTCGAGCTTGACCCACTTCGCGTTGTTTTGCGCTGTGATCACCAGTTCCGCAGCCAACAGCGCCTCATCCAGATTCTGCGCAGTATGGGTGCGGTTCACGATGTCGGCGACAAACTGCGGCCCGAAGAGCAACGGCATGGCGTTGCAGTCGATGTACCGTGCCTGCTTGCCATCGACTACAAATAAGTTGTTGCCCTGATGACTCACGCCGACGTTGGCGTACTTGCGAACTTCCATGTACCCATCGGTTCCCAGGATGAACAGCCGCCCATCACCCCACGTGCCAAGGCCATCGGGCGTGAACCAATCGAGCCGCACGTAGCCCAATCCGCGATTGCCGCGCAATACCATGTCGCCAAAATCCTGGAAGCGCGGACGGCCGGGATGGCGCACGTTGGCGATCTCGGACTCCACCACCTCCGCCTCGGTCGATCCCGTGTAGAACAGGAACTGATCCACCTGGTGCGAGCCGATGTCGCACAGAATTCCGCCGTACTGATCGGGGTTCCAGAACCAATCGGGCCGGCCGCCGCTGCCGCCCGCGTCCCCCCCGTGCTGGAAGATCTGGTGCGGCGCGATATTGATCGTCTGGATCACCTTGCCGATGGCACCTTGCTTTACAAGGACACCCGCGTACACCGCCGCTTTCACTTCGAGCAATTCGCTGTAGAGAATGGCGTAGATTCGCTTGGTCTCGGCAATCGTCTTGCGCACCTCGGCCAGTTGCTCGAGCGTCGTCATGCCCGGTTTGTCTGAGAGAAAATCTTTACCGCGTTTCATGGCGCGCACGGCGATTCCGGCCCGCTCACTGGCGATCTGCGAGGTCAGCACCAGTTGCACTGCCGGGTCGTCGAGGATTTCGTCCTGTGTCTTTGCGATTTTCACATCGGGGAAACGCTTGCGAAAACCTGCGAGCTTGTCTTCTTCGCCGCCCCAGGCGGCCACCAGCTCGCCGCCCCCGCGCTGGACGGCTCCGATCATCCCATAGATGTGGTCGTGGCTCATGCCGCACACGGCAAATTTGATATGGTATTTAGGCGGTTCGTCAGTCTGCACAGGCGCCACCGCATCTTCCACGATGCGCGCTGCTCCCCCGCCGAACGCCATCGTGCTCTCCGGCAGCCCCGCCATCATCGCCGCCGATCCTAACGACCCCATCAGCCCCGCCTGCTTCAAAAACTCACGCCGACGCGTGAAACTCACAGTCATGTCTCCTCCATTTTTCGCCTACATCTATCGACAGTCCGTCAATCGTAGGCCCCGATTCTTTGCCCACACCCGCAACACTTTATAGTAAAGTGAGCGCATGCAATCACACGCAAGCCGGATTGGGAGTATGCGGCCATGGCTGCGTGCCGTCATCTGTTGCACGATCCTCAGTTTCGCCTGGCCGCTGAACGCCCGGCAGGTCCCTCCCGAGCAAAAGGCCGACTCAATCCTAATTCTCAAAAAGGATCATGTGCTTGAATTGTTCGCGGACGGCAAGGTCATCCGCATCTATAAGGTGGCGCTGGGCCGCGGCGGGCTGGCGCCAAAAGAACGGGAGGGCGATGCCCGCACGCCTGAGGGCCACTATATCATTGACAGCCGCAACGCGGAGAGCCGCTATCACAAGGCGCTACACCTTTCCTATCCGAGTGCGGAAGACCGCAAACGGGCGGCAAGGCTAGGCGTCGCGCCCGGCGGAGCCATCATGATTCATGGCTTGCCCAACGGCATGGGCTGGATCGGCGGGGTGCATCGTCTCTATGACTGGACGCTGGGCTGCATTGCGGTCACCGATGAAGAGATCGACGAGATCTGGAACCTGGTGCCGGTCGGCACGCCGGTCGAGATCAGGCCCTAGTCTAATCAGATTCGAGCCCTTCGCACCGGAAATCTGTGCCAAGCCGCTGAGTAGCGATCATCCGTCTGGGAGCGAACACCGCGCCGTTCGAGCAGGGCGCAATCGCACTCTGCGAAAATGAACTTGCATGCTTTCGCTCAATAATGCCGGCAAACGCTTCGGGCCGAAGGTGCTCTTTCTGGAGGCGAATTGGCTGATTCGCGACGACGAAAAGACCGCGCTAGTCGGAGCCAACGGCACCGGCAAGTCCACGTTGATGAAGATTCTCGCCGGTCTGGAAACCATGGATTATGGTTCGCTCGACCAGACACGCGGCATCAGCATCGGCTATCTGCCGCAGGAAGGGTTGCAACTCACCGGACGGACGGTCTTTGACGAATGCCTGACCGTCTTCGACGAATTGCACGAGATGCAGAGCGAATCGGAGCGGCTGGCCGCGCAGATGGCCGAGGTCGATCATGAAAGTTCCGAATACCAATCCGTCGCCGAGCGCTATTCCACGCTGCAGGACCGCTTTCATGCGCTCGACGGATATGCGCTAGATGCGCAGGTGGGCAGCGTGCTTACCGGTCTCGGCTTCGATAAACAGGACTGGACGCGGCAGACCGATGAATTTTCGGGCGGCTGGCAGATGCGCATCGCGCTTGCCAAGCTGCTGCTTGCCAAGCCCAACCTCTTGCTTTTGGACGAGCCCACCAACCACCTCGATCTCGAAACCCGCAACTGGCTCGAGAGCTATCTCAAAAGCTATCCCTTCGGCTACATTCTGATCTCGCACGACCGCTACTTTCTCGATGTCACCATCGACCGCACCGTAGAGATATGGAACAAACGCATCACCATCTACCAGGGCAACTACACTAAATATCTCAAGCAGAAGGACGAACGCCGCGAACAGCTCCTGGCCACCTATCGCAACCAGCGCGAGCGCATCGAGCAAATTGAGGCCTTCATCAACCGCTTCAGGTATCAAGCCACCAAAGCCAAGCAGGTGCAATCGCGCATCAAGGAACTGGAAAAGCTCGAGCGCATCGAAATTCCTGAAGAAGAACCCGTCATCCATTTCAAGTTTCCTCAGCCGCCGCCTTCGGGCCGCGCAGTTGCAGAAGCAGAGAACCTGCGGAAGGATTACGGGGCGAAGCGCGTCTTCGCCGATGCGCGTTTTACCATCGAGCGCGGCGACCGTGTGGCGCTGGTGGGCGTGAACGGCGCGGGCAAATCGACTCTGATTAAATTGCTCACCGGCGACGAACTGGCCACCGAGGGTACGATCAAACTGGGCCACAACGTCGCCGCCGAGTACTTCGCGCAGGATCAGTACAAGGTTCTCGATCCTGAGGCGCGCATGTTGGACGACATCAGCCGCGCCGCGTTGCGCATTCCCGAGGTCACGCTCCGTTCGCTGCTGGGCTGCTTTCTCTTCTCCGGTGACGACGTCTTTAAGCCGCTGGGCGTGCTCTCGGGCGGCGAACGCAACCGCTACGCGCTGGCGCGCATTCTCGTTTCGCCCTCGAATTTCTTGCTTCTCGACGAGCCCACCAACCACCTCGACATGCGCGCCAAGGATGTGCTGCTCGAAGCGCTTTCAGGCTACGGCGGGACCGTAGTTTTTGTTTCGCACGACCGCTACTTCATCGATCGTCTGGCCACGCGGGTTCTTGAGATCGAGAACGGCGCGATTACAGCTTATGAAGGCAATTACGAGGACTATCTGCGGCGCAAAGCTGCGATGGCGGCGGGTGCTGTAGAGTCATCACCATCCGCGATCAATAACCCTGAGCGAAGTTCGGAAGCTTCGCGAAGCGGCGGTTCAGCGCGAGTCGAAGGACCTGCATTTTCGCCGGCTACGAAGCAGTCCGCACCTGCCACAGCGACCATTCTCATCGAAGGCGGATACGAGGGACCCGACGGCGCCGCAACAGCGCCCGCGCCTCGCACTCGCCGCCTGAACCCCATCAAGCAGAAGCAGATGGAGGACCGCCGCGCCTTTCTTGAAGAAGAGATTCCGCGCATCGAGGCATCCATCGCGCACACCGAAGAGCAGCTCGCCGTCTACGTCTCCGCCGCGGAAACTCAGCGACTTACCGCGCTCGCCGGGGAACTTCGAGGGCAACTCGCCGCGCTCACCGCCGAGTGGGAAGAACTGATGGGGCAGCTGGAAGGCTGAATTCCGGCGCTTTTCTATCCCATCCGCGCATCCACGTTGAGATGCAGAAAGCCGACGAAGACTCAGCAACGTCTAATCTCCGCACAAACACCGCTCGCCGTCGGAAATGCCGAAAAGCTCAAAAAGCGCGGCATCAAAAACGCTTCTGAGTGCTATTCTTTCGAGTTATGAAGTGCCCTCATTGCCAACAAGGTATCCACGAGTCGTTTGTAGGTTTCGGTAAGACGCAAGCGGGCGGCTACATCTGGAGCTGCCTTCAAATGACTTGCCCAGAGTGCTCTCGTGCTATCATCCGCATTGCGAAGTATCCCGAATCCCTGCCAAATTACTTGGAAGACACATACGCCGCGTATCCTCAGGGGATTCTATTTCGCCCGGTAGCCCCAGAGGTGACTGACCCTTATAGGCAGGACTTTATCGAGGCCTGCGAAGTGCTTGCCCTAAGCCCAAAAGCTAGCGCCGCCCTCAGCCGCAGGAATTTGCAGGCCATTCTTCGGGACAAGGCTGGCACAACGCAAAAGGATCTTTACGATCAGATCGAAGAAGTCATTGCATCTAGTCGACTCCCTTCACACATCGCAGACGATCTTCATGCGGTGCGCAACATTGGAAACTTTGCGGCTCACGAAATTAAGAGCAAGGTCACTGGCGCAATTGTCGACGTCGAGGCAGGAGAGGCAGAGTGGAACCTCGATGTGCTCGAATCGCTGTTCGATTTCTATTTTGTTGAGCCGACCAAGGCAGCCAAACGTCGCGCAGACCTAAATAAGAAGCTACGTGAGGCAGGAAAACCCGAGCTCAACTAGAGCGCTAACCGCGGCCAGCTGATCACTTGCTACTGATCGCCGTTCGGCCATGATCGTTGAGCAGCGAACTGAGCCAGAGGCCGTAGCGCTCAATTTCCACATCCTTCATATGCACGAAGTATGTCGGTCCCGGATTGTCTATGCCTTCATGCAAGCCGCTGGCATAGGCAATGACCACAGCCCCAATTGTTTCCGCCGTCACGTCACCACGCGCAGTCAGAGAGCGGCCTCAACCCGCTCGTGCATAATCAAATCAGCATGGCTTCCCTGTGGAACCCTGAGAGTTGGTCCGAGCGGCTGGCGGAGATTGAGGCGCAATCCGGTGAACTGAAGGAAGCGCCGCTGCGCCGCGACGTGCGCTCGCTCGGCACGTTGCTGGGCGCGGTGCTGCGCGAGCAGGCGGGCGAGGAGGCCTTTGCGCAGGTCGAGGCACTGCGCCAGGGCACGATCGCGCGCCGCGACGCGGAACTGCGCGGCCAGCGCGGCGAAGCCGCCCGCCACGCTGCTGCCGCGCTCGAACTGGTGCACTCGCTGCCCGTAGAGCGCGCCATTCTGCTCACTCGCGCCTTCGCCTTCTACTTCGAGCTCATCAATCTGGCGGAGACGAATCACCGCAAGCGGCGCCGCGTGGCCCTGCGCCTTAGCGGGCAGGCCGGCCGCCAGCGCGGCTCGCTCGAAGGCACACTCTCGGAGATGCGCCGCGTGGGCATTGGCGCCGAAGAGGCCCTCGACTTTTTGCGCCGCGTGCTCATCGTGCCGGTTTTCACGGCTCACCCTACTGAGGCGGCGCGCCGCACCGTCATGTTCAAGCGCCGCCGCATCGGCGAGTTTCTCGAGGCGCTCGACCGCATTCCTATTCCCGAGCGGGATCTGGCGCGGCTTGAGCAGCTTGTCCTGGCCGAAATCACCGGCTTGTGGCAGACCGACGAAGTGCGCTCGCGCCGGCCCACGGTCTACGACGAGGTCAAGATGGGCCTCGATTACTACGACGTCTCGATCTTCGAAACCCTGCCCGAACTCTATCGCGAAATCTCCGCGGCGCTCCATGCGGCTTATGACCTCGAAATCGAACCGCACGAGCTGCCCTTGGTGCTTCGCTTCGGCTCCTGGATTGGCGGCGACCGCGACGGCAATCCATTTGTGACGCCCGACGTCACCTACGCCTCGCTGCAACTCGCCCGCGGCCACCTGCTGTTCTACTACCAACGCCAGCTCGACCGGATTATCGACCTCCTGACCTCGAGCGCGCAGCAGCGGCCGGTGAGCGCCGAGTTGTTGGAGCGCCTTCGCGCTTATGTGGCACAGGTGCACACGCCGGAAGCGCAGGTCTTCGGTTTGCAATACGAGTTCGAGTACTACCGACGGTATATTGTTTGCCTCAAGGCGCGCGTCGAGCGCACGCTGGAAAAGGCGGGCGAAGCACATGCGATCGCCGGCAACACCATGCCGGTGACGCCCTACACATTGGCGCGCGGCCACGACAAGCTCACCCAGGCGCTGCCCGCCTACTGCTCGGTGCAGGATTTTGTTGACGATCTTGAAACCCTGCGCGCGTCGCTCAATGCGAACGGCGGCATCCGCATCGCGCGCACGCTCATCGATCCGCTCATCCTGCAGGTGCGTACCTTCGGCCTGCATCTGCACGCGCTCGACATCCGCCAGCATGCCCGCGTCCACGCCGCCGCGCTTCAAGAGGCGATCGGCGATAGCATCGCGCCCTCGCTGGCCGGCGGGCTCTCCGCGCCAACCGCGGACGTCCTCGAAACCTTCCGCATCGTTGCCGAAATCAAGCAGGGGTGCTCGCCCGAGGCCATTCGCCAATACGTCATCAGCGGCGCATCGTCGGTCGAGGACGTGCTGACCGTGATCCGCCTGGCGCGGCTCGGCGGGGTCACCGTCGAAGGCGCGGGCGAGGGGCCTGGCATCGATCCCGGCCTGATGCCGGTGCCGCTCTTTGAATCGATCCAAGACCTGCGCAACGCGCCCGCCATCTGCCGCGAGCTCTGGAGCCGTCCCGATTACCGCAAGCTCCTCGCCAGCTGGGGCGACTGGCAGGAAATCATGCTCGGCTATTCCGACTCGAACAAAGACGGCGGAATGCTGACCTCGACCTGGGAAATCTTCCGCGCGCATCGCGATCTGCACGTGGCGGCCCGCGAAGCCGGCATCAAGCTGCGTATCTTCCATGGCCGCGGCGGCACCGTTGGCCGCGGCGGCGGGCCCACGCACCGCGCCATCTTCGCCCAGCCCTTCGACGCCTTCGACGGTCAGCTGCGCATCACCGAGCAGGGCGAGGTGCTCAACTTCAAATACGCCGACGAGGTGCTGGCCGAGCGCAACCTCGAACTGATGATCGCCGCTTCGTTAGACGCGCTGGCGAGGCCCAACGCGCGCGATCCCGAAGGGCACTTTACCGGAGTGCTCCGGCCGGAATGGGAGGCGGCGCTCGATAAACTTTCAGGCTTCGCCTACGGTTTTTATCGCGAACACATCCTCGAAGACCTTGGCGTCGTCACTTATTTCGAGCAGTCCACGCCGGTGGGCGAGCTCGAAACGGCGAAGATCGGCTCGCGCCCCGCGCGCCGCAAAGACTCACGAGAGCTCTCGGATCTGCGCGCCATCCCGTGGGTCTTCGGCTGGACCCAGTCGCGGCTGCTGGTGCCCGCGTGGTTCGGCGTAGGCTACGCGATTGACCGCTATCTGACCGAGCCCGGCTTACCTTCCGAAACGAATCTTGAGCTCCTCCAAACCATGGCGCACGAATTTCCGCTCTTCATCGACCTGCTACGCAACGTGGAGATGGCGCTCGCCAAGGCCGATCTCGGCACGGCGCGGCTTTATTCCACGCTGGTCAAGGACGAAAAACTGCGCGGGCGCGTCTATGACATGTTTGAGGCCGAGTTCCATCGATCCGTGCGCGGCCTGTTCGCCGTCCTGCGCCAGACAGAGCTGCTTGAGAACAACCGGGTTCTCGGCCAATCCATCAAGCTGCGCAACCCATATGTAGATCCCATGCACTTAATCCAGGTGGACATGCTGCGCCGCAAGCGCGCCGGCGAGGACACGCCCGAAATCAACCGCGCCATCGCCGCCACGATCAACGGGATCTCCGCCGGCCTGCGCAACACGGGGTGATGGCGGTTTGGGTTACCGGTTTTTCGTGGTGTTTTTCTGGGTTTTTCTGGAAACAGCATTGATTACAAATGAGTTAGATGCAGGAACGCACACCCGCGTGAAATTATTTTTTGCATTTCGCCCCGTTTTTCATGGATTATCTTGTTGATTGTATTGATGTTGAGTCGTTTTGTGCCAGCCGTCCATTTGGCTATTTTTTGTGGCTTATCTGGTTGATTGCGTTGATGTTGCACCGCATTAAATAAGCGGCACATAAAGGGCTGCTCCATGCATCGGAATCTCCTTTCCACCTTCCCGCCGCGGCGGTCGCAACGGAGATGCTCATCCCCGGTCCCCAAATGCGAGGGACCGGGGGCACCCTCGACAGGAGACGAACCTGGTTGAGATCGGGGCCACCGGTCCCGATGATTCCAGTGTGCGCCTGGTGCTGGGATTAATCGGCAAAACTGCGAAGGGGAACAAACACTGTGAAATGCGCGGATTGCAGGAGGAGCTTGGGTTTTGGGAGCTTGACAAGACTCGGCGGGGAGAGGGATTGACCGCGGCAGGTTAGTCCTCCATCTGCGTTACCTGGCCACGGCTGACGGCAACGGGGGTTTTGCTTCGCAGGTTGGCGTCAGCCACAGCGGACGCCGCAAGTTGGCAAGTCCGCCCCGGGGTGCTCGACCTGACATCGGAGACCTCGCCGCAGGGGACGGTGAGCTACACCTACGATCTGGCCGGACGGCGCGTGGGGGTGGGCGGCACTTTGGCCAGCACGCAGTTGCCCACGGCGGTCGCGAGCGCGCAGTATAATGCCAACAACCAGTTGACGCAGTGGGGCGCGACGCAGATGACGTACGACGCCAATGGCAGCACGCTCTCGGACGGCACGAACAGCTACGTCTGGGACGCGCGCAACCGGCTGATTTCTGCTAGCAGCGGAGCGGCCGCTGGCTGCTACCGATCCGCTGGGGTTGGACTGCATCTATATCGACCCTGATTCAGGATCGTACCTTTATACAACGCCGGGCGACTGCGATAATTCAACGGATGAACTAGCAAACGAGGGAAATTATGTCGATGGCACCGTTAACACCATTTATGTTACCAACGGACAGTATCAAGGCTACTCAGGAGTGGATGACAACGGAAATCCGATTGTGCAGATTAATGGACCGATCGATTCTGTGACCGTAAATGGAGATACTGAAGCATCGTCTCTCTCTGTCACTCCGGGTGTTGTGACCGTGAGTCTAGCCCCAAATAACACGCCGCACATTCCCTACAAGATGTGCGAAGCGGGCGCACTGTATAACGCTCTGTCATCACTCAAATCAAATACTGACAAAGCAAACAGCGATCTTGCAAAAACATGGGGCCTTACGGGTGCCCTAGCTGGACCTGCGGCTGGAATCAAATGGGGAATGGGTGGCTCTCCTACAAGTATAACTGGACTTGGGCAAGCGATCTTAGCCGGAATATTCGTAAAGACGTACTTCGTTACTGTGCCAAGTTGGTTCGCTGGAGTTAAACAGACGGATAACCAATTCAAAGCTGATCTCGCAGCTTGCGGTGGCCAAGGATAACGGACATGTTACAGTCCCGCAGTTTCACTATTGCCTCTGTGATCGTTGTACCATTCATTACGCTGGCCGTTCATTATCTTCTGCATGTTGAGTACTTCAAGGTATTTCCATTTGTTTTCGTACCTGTATTGTCGATACTCGTTCTTTGCAAGCGAATCCCTCCTGCGAGGAAACTTGTCGATGTTGGAATCATTGTGTTGTTTGGGGCGGCAATGTTCGCTCTTGCCGCGAGTTTGTGGAAATAGCCGACATGTTATTGGCCCAAATAACGGGCAGGTCCCGGTTCATGGAATTTGGACGTACGGGAACTACTGTGGCCCTGGAGGGATGGGAACGCCGATCAATGGTACTGATGCCGCTTGTGCGGCCCATGATGCTTGCTACGCTCAAGGCGGATTCACTCCATGGTCGAACTTCCAAGGCCCTAACGCTCAACTGCAAGCTTGCAATCAACAGCTTTGCAACGCAGTGAGGGCCAGGCGGACCTCCCTGGCAATCCCGTGGCTTCCTTCCCTCGCGCCGACAAGTGCGTTGCAGGAGGCCGGCGCTGACCGCGACATCAATACCTACTTCACGTGGGTCATAGCTCCGGGAGGGAACTCATGCCATTGACGATGAAATCCCTGAGGTCTCGAGTTGACGTTCTAGTATTGATCGGCGGACTTGCTGCTTTGGTTGATACTGTTTGGGGAGGATTAGCCTCTTTAGGATTGGATTTGAATCGAACGAATGAGCTGATAGGGGGAATCAGCTTTGTGCTTGGCTTCCCAGCGTACTTGCTTGATCTATGGCTCGATAAGCGGATAGCCATTTCTATGCTTGGACTCTTCTTGTTTCGTTGGATAGCCTTGTGCTTCGGCGGACCAACGCCAGTTCTTTGTAATCCCTGGCGGGTTAGTGTGCTGCTTATCGTGGCGTTTGTGCTTCTTCAGTTGTCCAAATTACGGCACGGCAGGAAACTCAGGCAAACTGCACATCCGGCCTGAAATCCGCCATGCTGTTCTCAGCCGCAAGCCGCTCTTCGGGGCGGCTTGCTTGCGTCAGGGGCTTCCGTCGGCAGCATCGGCACGACCAGCGGAAGTACGCGGTGCTTTGCACCGGGAGGATAGGACACTCCACCCCTGCCAGGGATACCGCCGGGAAACCCGGCGGGTTATTTCGTTAACGTCTATTTTGCGAACAAGTTGAGAAAAAGCGCGTCAACCAGGGGAAACCTGTGTTTACGGGAGTAAACGGGAGGTTTCGAGCGATGGCGCTTCTGGACGAAAGGGTGTCGGCGCGGGAGCAGGCGCGGCGGGCGAAGTTCCGTCTGCGGCATGTGGGAACGAGCTGAACGAGGCGGAGGGCCGGGCGCTGGACGACCTGACGATAGGTATTATTGCGCGAATGGCCGGGTCTCCAGGGTCCCAAAACATGGGGCACCGAGGCCCTGTCATTTTGCCGCCGGTCAATATCGATCGGCAACGCAATTCACGCGGTTCCGTCGGCTGCGGAGGGAAGGGTTAGCAAAGCTTGCCGCCGGATAAATCCGCGCTCTTTCAAAACATCTTTTCCGTATTCGTGCGATTGGTCCTGGATTGCGCCACTTGTCACACCCGGCATCGAGGGTTTACCTTAGGTGTATGCATCGATGTTGCTAACACCGGTCCTGGTGCCGCTCCGATGCCGAGGTGCGCGTGAAGCGCGCGCGATTTTTCTCACCCGAAAAGCTGCACCATTCCCCAAAATCCGACACACGAGAGGTCCGAGCCTATGGCCCCGGAAAAAGGAGATCATTATGGCGCGCATTGCCGCGAATGTAACTGAACTGATCGGCCGCACTCCGCTGGTGCGGTTGAACCGTGTGGCAGCCGGACTGCCGGCTACCGTAGTCGCCAAACTGGAAAGCCAGAACCCCGCGTCGAGCGTGAAGGACCGCATCGGCTTTGCCATGATCGAGGATGCGGAGAGGAGGGGCAAAATCAGCCCCGGCAAAACCGTGCTGATTGAGCCCACCAGCGGCAATACGGGCATTGCGCTGGCGTTTGTGGCGGCGGTTAAGGGCTACCGGCTGATCCTGACCATGCCCGAGACCATGAGCCTGGAGCGCCGCGTGACGCTGCTTGCCTATGGCGCCGAGATCGTGTTGACCCCCGGCCCCAACGGCATGAAGGGCGCGATCGCCAAGGCCAACGAGATTCTGGAGAGGACGCCCAACGGCTATATCCTTCAGCAGTTCGACAACCCCGCCAACCCGGCGATCCACCTGCACACCACCGGCCCCGAGATTTGGGACGACACGGACGGCGCGGCCGATATCCTCATTTCGGGCGTGGGCACGGGCGGCACCATCACGGGCGTGTCGAACTACATCAAGCCGAAGAAGCCGTCGTTCAAGGCCATCGCCGTGGAGCCGACGGACAGCCCGGTGCTTTCGGGCGGCAAGCCGGGCCCGCACAAGATCCAGGGGCTCGGCGCCGGTTTTGTGCCGAGCATTCTCGATACCAAGAACATCGACGAAGTGGTCCAGGTGACGAACGACGAATCGGTGGAGATGGCGCGCCGGTTGGCCAAAGAGGAGGGCCTGTTTGTCGGCATCAGCTCCGGCGCGGCGGCGGTGGCGGCGCTGAAGGTGGCGGCCCGGCCCGAGAACAAGGGCAAGCTGATTGTGGTGGTGCTGCCCGACTTCGGCGAGCGCTATTTGACGAGCATTTTGTTTGAGCCTCTGCGCCAGCAGGCGCTGGCCCTGCAGCCCGAGCCGATAGCAGTGCCGGCGTAAAAGCAGGCAGTAGGCAATAGGGATTAGGCAATAGGTCTTCCGTGCCGGTGCTGGACTTCGCGCCTAATCCCTGGTCCCTAATGCCTAATGCCTATTGCCTATGTCCCTGTTTGCCAGAGTTCGCGACGACATCCGCTCCGTGATGGAGCGCGATCCGGCTGCGCGCACGCGGCTGGAGGTGCTGCTGTGCTACCCAGGACTGTGGGCGGTTTGGATTCACCGCATCTCGCACTGGCTGTGGCATCACAAGCTGCGTCTGCCGGCGCGGATTCTTTCGCAGGTGGGCCGCTTCTTCACCGGTGTCGACATTCATCCCGGCGCGCTCATTGGGAGGCGGCTCTTTATCGACCACGCGACGGGCGTCGTGATCGGCGAGACCGCCGTCGTGGGCAGCGACGTGACGATGTATCAGGGCGTGACGCTGGGCGGCACGGGAAAGCAGCATGGCAAGCGCCACCCTACCATTTGCGACAGCGTTTTTATCGGCAACAACGCCAACATCCTCGGCAATGTGACCGTGGGCGAAAACTCGCGCGTGGGCGCGGGCTCGGTGGTGCTCTCCGACGTGCCACCCAACTCCACCGTGGTCGGCGTGCCCGCGCACATCGTTTACCGCAACGGCCAGCGCGTGCTCATCACCGATCCGCACGAGATCAAGGACCCGCTCTCCGATGCGCTCATCGCGCTGTCAGCCCGCGTCGACGAGCTGGAAGGGCGCTTCGGCGAACACGAACATCGCGTCAAACCGTTCGCCGATGAGGAGGCGGAACGTTCTGCGTATCGCGTCGAGCTCGAGCGCCTGCGCATTTACGTCTCCATGGGCGAAGGCATTTAGGTGCGCGGCGCCTGGAATGCCGGAGGGCTGCAGCGAGGCGATCAGTTAATCATAAAGACCGTACCGTCGCCGTTCGCTCCGCCATCCTCGGTCGTCCCATAGAGGTTTCCGGCGCTGTCCCTGATCAGGCCCGCATACGGCCCAAACCCATCGATGCCGCTTGCGGCGAAGGAGTAGAGAACCGATTCCGTGCCGGCGGCGCAGGAGACGTCGATGCCCGTCACATCAGAGGAGCCGACCGTGCCGCTGCCGTTGCTCACCGACCAGGCGATTCCCGGCGTGTGCGATTGCACGGTAATGGCGTAGGCGCTGCCGGTGTCCAAGCTCATGGGGAACGAAAACGCGCCATTGGCGTTGAGCGCCAGCGTGTCAGCTCCGTTGTCCTGGATTCTGACGCTTTGGCCGGCGCCGAGTTCGACAAGCTGTGTGCCACAACGGGGCGGCCGTCGGTCCCGCCCGAGCAGTTGTTGCGCGCACTGCTGGTGATGATTCTGTTCTCCGTCCGTTCGGAGACGCAGTTGATCGAGCAGATGCAGTACAACCTGCTGTTCCGCTGGTTCGTGGGCCTGGAGATGGACGACGCGGCGTGGGTGCCGACGGTGTTCTCGAAGAACCGCGAGCGGTTGATCGAGGGCGCGGTAAGTCAGCGTGGGCCGGAGGCGGAGATCACGTTGGGCCCCGACACGCAATATCAAGATGAGAAGTTTATCGCGGCGCTGGGTAAACGAGAGATTGCGCCGCATGTGAGCGAGTACACGGCGGGGCAGGATGTGGCCAAAAACAGCCTGACCGCAGCCGAGCGCAACGATGTGCGGCGCGCCATCAGTCAG
>Ga0335078_10000571_pt1 | contig 56317 bp, 55 predicted proteins | sample Lox_Sample_32_FD_206711 | JGI IMG/M metagenome (GOLD analysis project Ga0335078, IMG submission 206711) | Soil microbial communities from Loxahatchee National Wildlife Refuge, Florida, United States - Lox_Sample_3.2 | ecosystem: Environmental > Terrestrial > Soil > Wetlands | place: USA... | reverse complement strand
AAGTGAAAAACGGAGATAACAGCATCGATCTTGGCGGACGCAAGCTGATTGCGATGCGCGATGTGCAGGAAGCGTTGGCGGCGGGAGCCGGCAGCATCGTGGCCGCGGCCCATAGCGTCATCACGCCTTCGGCGCGCGATTTCTTGCAGCAGCACGAGATTGAGCTGGTGATCGACAAGGCGGTTGCTGGTTCTGCGCCGGCCGCACAGCCCGCAGCCTCTTCGAGTGCCGCGGCATCGGCCCCGTCTCCGGTGAATCGCCGTATCTTCTCGACGCCTGAAGCCGAAGCCATCAAGAAGGAGATCTGCTCGGTAGGGCGCAAATTGTGGATGCGCCAATTTGTCGACGGCAACGGCGGAAATATCTCGTATCGCATCGGGCCGAACGAGGTGCTTTGCACGCCGACCCTGGTAAGCAAATACGACTTGACGCCCGACGATATCGGCCTGACCGATCTCGAAGGTGTACAGATTGCCGGGTCGAAACCGCGCACCAGCGAACTGCTGCTGCATTTGGAGATTTACAAGGCCGTGCCCGAGGCGAAGGCGGTGGTGCACTGCCATCCGCCGCACGCTACGGCGTATGCGATCACAGGGCGCGTGCCGCCCAACCTCGTGATTCCGGAGTTCGAGGTCTTCGTAGGCAAGGTGGCGATTTCGCCCTACGAGACCCCGGGCACCAAGACCTTCGCGGAAACGGTATTGCCCTATGTAAAGCAGCACAACACGGTGCTGCTATCGAATCATGGCATCGTGTGCTGGGCCGACACGGTGACACACGCCGAGTGGTACGCCGAAGTGCTCGAGACCTACTGTTGGACGCTGATGATTGCTTCGCAACTGGGCGCGCCCATCTCGCGGATCTCGGAGGAACAAGGCTCCGATCTGCTGGCAATCAAGAAGAAGCTCGGACTGCCCGATATTCGCTTCGACGCCTCGCGCATGAAGGAGTGCCAGTTGTCTGATCTTGAGGTGCCTGGCTCGATTGCGCTCGAGCCTACGCCCTGCGACGGCAACCACGGCAATGGCGGCAACCGCGGCGCCGCCGGGGCCGATCTCGATTCGCTGGTGCGGTCAGTGACCGATGCGGTTATGGAGGCGATGCACGGCAGGAACTAGGGCCTGCGGGACTGCGGGGCCGAACGAACCAGGCGTAACAGGGACGGACGATGAAGGCTGCTGAACGGCAACTGCGAATCCGCCAGATGCTTGAATCCCGGGACTTCATCGACTCGGAGGCGCTCGGCCGCGAACTGGAAGCTTCGGAATCGAGCGTGCGACGCGATCTCGACATTCTGGAGCAGGAAGGGGTGCTGAAGCGCGTGTACGGCGGCGCGGTAAGCGTGCAGGCTCCTCCCAATCGCGCCTTCGACTACGCCGTAGAGAGCGTGCGGCTGAGCGAGGAAAAGAGCCGCATCGCCCGGCTCACCGCGGGCCTGGTTGAAGACGGCCAGACGGTGATTCTCGACGGCGGTTCGACGGTCGCTGCGGTGGCGCGTGAACTAGCTGCAAAGTCGCTGCACGTTGTCACCAATTCGCTGCCGATTGCCGAGAGCCTTGAGTCGCTGCGCAATATCGAACTGACGCTGACCGGCGGGTACTTGGATACGCGGCTGCGCGTGATGCTGGGGCCCTTCTGCGAACAGATGCTCAGCGCCATCCGCGCCGACGCCGTGATCATGGGTATCGGCGGAATCACCGAGACCGGGCTGAGCAATAACAACACCCTGGTTGTGGGTTCGGAGCAGAAGATGCTGGAGGTGGCGAGCCGCGTGATCATCGTGGCCGACCACACCAAATTCGGGCGGGGCGGTATGATTCCGGTGGCGCCGCTTGGAGCGGCGCATACCGTGGTCTCTGACGTGGGCCTGAGTCCCGAGCACGTCGCGATGCTCCGCGGCCATGGGGTTGAAGTGCTTCTGGCCTAGTGATGCTGCCGCAATGGCCGCGAGGAATCCGGTGCGTATCGATGCCAACGACGTTCTCATCGTGATCGACGTGCAGAATGATTTTTGTCCCGGCGGGGCGCTGGCCGTGCCTCGCGGCGGCGAAGTGGTAGCGCCGATTCTCCGCGTCGCACCGCGTTTTGCGCACATCGTTCTCACGCAAGATTGGCATCCGGCGAATCACATCTCGTTCGCGACGTCGCATCCTGACAAAAAGCCGTACCAAACCATCGAGCTCGCCTGCGGCGCGCAAACATTGTGGCCGCCGCACTGCATAGAGGGGACGGCGGGCGCGGAGTTTCACCCGGCGCTCAAGCTGCCGCAAGCCGAACTGATCCTGCGCAAGGGATTCCGGCCGGAGGTCGATTCGTATTCAGCGTTTTTTGAAAACGACCGCGCCACGGCCACCGGCCTGGCTGGATATCTGCGCGAGCGCAATCTCAGGCGCGTGTTTTTCGCCGGGCTCGCCTACGACTATTGCGTGGGGTATTCTGCGCTCGATGCGCTCCGGCTCGGTTTCTCGGCCCTAATCATGCGCGACGCGTGCCGCGCCATCGATCTCGATGGCACAGTGGCTGCGATGGAATCGCAGTTTGCGAAAGCGGGAGTAGCCGTCATCGAGACAGCGCAGGTCTTAGACGCTGCGGCCTAGGAGGACGGCGAAGAGGGGATACGCCAGGGTTTGGCAGATGCTGAAAGCGGCCGCCTCGGGCCGGCGAAACCGTTCTTCGACAAGTTTGAAAACGGCCACAGCGCTTCCGGTAGAATCCCTTCAGGTGCAGCGGAGCCATTGCGTCTCGCGTATGTCCCGCAACTTTTACATTCTCGCAGCCGCGCTAGGCTTTTTCGCGCTCCTCTCGGGGGGCATGGCGCTGGTGCCGTCGAGCTTTCAGCCCGGCTTGCCTGCCAACGGCTCGCTTTGGCGCACGGTGGCGTTAATCCTCTTGCTAACGGCGTTGGCATCGGCGCTGATCGGGGTGATGAGCAATCTCTTCGAACAAGTGGATCGGCGCAGCGAAGAGGCGCGGCGCGCGGCGCGGCAGAGGCGGCGAGAGAGATAGAGGCAGCGGGTCAGTAAGCCGGTGCGGGCAAGGCGCGCAGGTCGAAGCCAAGGGCGCAGTCCGCTCAGTAATATAGAGGAGTACGGGTTATTCCCCGCACAGGATTGAGCTCAAAGCGATGTTTGAAGTTACCGTGGAGGCGGATTTTTCTTCCGGCCACTATCTGCGCAACTACAAAGGCAAGTGCGAGAACCCGCACGGCCATAATTACAAGGTGCGTGTGACGCTGGCCGGCGCCGAGCTCGACAAGGCCGGTCTGCTGCTCGATTTCAAGGTTCTGAAGCAGGTGCTGCGGCCGATCGTCGAGGGCATCGACCACCAGATGCTCAACGACCTGGAGCCGTTCACGGTGCTGAACCCCTCGGCCGAGAATATGGCCAAATACTTTTACGACGAGACCAACCGCCATCTCGCCGAATTGACCGCGGGCCGCGTGCGCGTGAAGGATTGCACGATCTGGGAGACGGACACGACGACCGCTACTTACTACGAGTAGAGTGTAGTTCCCGGTTGCGCGGTCAGTTCATGCGGCTCGATTTGGACTGCAGGTACTTATCGAAGGGGACTTCGAAATAGAATAGCTCGTTGCCTTGGGAGTCGCGGATGGAGCGCACGTACAACTTGGCGCCGACGAGAGGGTGGCTGAGTCCCGAAACATCGTAAAACAAGAAGCCGGCGCGCGTGGTGTGCGGCTCGACGGCAAGGGCCGAGTACTCGAAGGTGTCGAAGTCCTGTTCAATTTCCGTGATGCTGCCTTTGGGCTTGGTGTGAATAGGCGGCAGTGGCGCGGGCAGGGGGATCCTGCTGCCCTGGCGTTCCTTGCGTGTCATCAGCCGCTCCACATCTTCGGGCTCTGCGGCCGGGATGCGGTCGCCGTTTGCGGTTTCAAAAAGAATCCGTGCGTCGCGCAGCGAAATGGGCTTGTCACCCAGGTTGGTCACGATGAGGCGCACTGGCATGATGTCGTGGCCTATGAAGTCGACGTGGAAGATGGTTTCTTTTTCCTTAGTGTCGTACGGCTCAACCGCAATGGCCACGTGCTCGTCGGCGTGAATTTCGACCGCCGGGAAGGAGGTTGCTGGCTGCACTGGAGGCGGCGTATGGTCGGCTGCAACGCAAGTTGCCGCCAGCAAGACCATAAGAGGCGGAAGTCCCCGTAAAGTTCTCATCGTGATCGACTGTATCATTCTAGGGTGAACTGCCCCCATGATTGAGATGAGTCTCTTCAGAGTTAGACCGGCGGAAGAATAATTCGGTAACGTATGACGCTCCTTTTCTATAACGTAGTCTTGCTCGTAGTGTTGGTGGCCGGGGCGCCATGGTGGCTGTGGCGCATGGCCACGACGCAAAAGTACCGAGAAGGGCTGCAGGAGCGGCTGGGGCGCGACCCTGGCCGGCTGGTTGCGCGCATGGAGGCCGACGGCCGCCCCGTGATCTGGGTTCATGCGGTGAGTGTGGGCGAGGTGCTGGCCGTAACGCGGCTGGTCAAGTCGCTCATCGCAACCCTTCCGGAGTATTTTGTGGCGGTTTCGACCACCACACGCGCCGGGCAGGCGCTGGCTCGCGAGCGCTTCGGCGCGAATCGTGTGTTCTATTGCCCACTCGATTTGCCGTGGGCGGTGCGCGCGTACCTGCGCGCTTTAAAGCCGCACATGCTGGTGCTGGCAGAGACAGAGTTCTGGCCAAATCTGCTGAACGGATGCTTCCGCCGGGGGATCCCGGTCGGGGTGGTGAACGCGCGCATTTCTGATCGCTCGTGGCCGCGCTATCGTATGCTACGCCGATTGTGGAAGCCGCTGCTGGAACGGCTCAGCGGCGTGCTGGCGCAGAGCGGGACCGATGCAGAGAGGTTGGTTGCGATTGGGTGCGCGCCGGCGCGGGTTGCGGTGGCAGGGAATCTGAAATTCGATGTGCGCGCGGCCGAGGAATCCGAGGCGACGCGGCTATTGAAAGCCGGGTTAGCGGGTCTGCGCTTGGTGGTTGCGGGCAGCACGCTGGATGGCGAAGAAACTGCGTTGCTCGAGGCGTGGCCAGAGCTGCTTGCCGCCGATCCGCAATTGGCAATGGTTCTGGCGCCGCGCCATCCCGAGCGATTCGCGGCGGTGGCGGCGCTGCTCGAGAAGTCCGGCGTTCGATGGACGCAACGATCGGAGTGGAATGCAAAGCCGGCGGAGCCGTTGCAGCCCGGCGAGATCGTGCTGCTCGACACCATTGGCGAGCTGGCGTCGGTCTACTCGCTGGCCAGCGCGGCGTTCGTCGGCGGCAGCCTGGTTGCTGCGGGTGGGCACAATCCGCTGGAGCCAGCGCAGTTCGGCGTGCCGATCCTGATGGGGCCGCACTACGCGAACTTTCGTGCGATGGTAGACGATCTCGTGGCGCACAACGCGCTGCGCATTGCCGCAAACGGGGATTTGGCCGCGGCGCTCCTTGCACTGTTACGCGACCAGCCGGGCGCCAAGGCGATGGGTGCGCGGGCTAGAGAAGTGTTTGAGAGGCAGGCCGGCGCGACGGAGCGATGCGTCAAAGCATTACGCGAGTTGTTGACCAGCCGAGTCGACGAGGAGCGCACGGCATGACGCGCGCCACGCGCCCGTGGCTGTGGCCTCTGGTTCCGGCCTACCGGCTGGTGCTTGCGATGCGTGAGGTGCAACTGCGCACAGGACTGAAGCCGGTGCGGCGACTGCGCTGGCCGGTGGTGAGCGTGGGGAATCTGTCGGCGGGCGGAGCTGGAAAGACACCGCTCACGATTGCGCTGGCCAAGGCGCTCGCAGCGCGCGGCGTGCAAGTGGACGTGCTTTCGCGCGGCTACGCTAGGCGTTCTGCGCTCCCACTCGCGGTCGCCCCCCGCGGCACATCAGAAGAGTTTGGCGACGAGCCGCTGGTAATTGCGCGTGAAGCGCGGGTTCCGGTCTATGTGGCGGCGGAGCGTTATGAGGCAGGGCTGCTTGCCGAGGCGGAGGTCTCGAAGGGAACAAGTCAGCAAGTCAGTGAGTCAGCCAGTCAACCAATTCGAGCGCATTTGCTCGACGATGGCTTTCAGCATCGGCAGCTCCACCGCGATGTGGACATTCTGCTGCTGAGCCGAAGAGATCTCGATGATCGTCTGCTGCCGGCCGGCAATCTACGCGAGGCACTGCGTGCAGCGGAGCGCGCCGATGTAATTGCGATTCCGGCGGACGAACCGGAAGTTGCAGAGCGAATCAGATCGTGGGGCTGGCAGAAAGCTGTGTGGCGGCTGCGGCGGCGCATGGAAGTGCCACCCCTCGAAGGGCCGGTGGTTGCCTTTTGCGGCATCGCGCGGCCGGAACAGTTCTTTGAGGGCCTTGAACGCGCCGGTATGCGCCTGACGGCGCGGTTCACTTTTCCGGACCACTATCGCTACACGATCGGCGATCTTGAGCGCATTACAGCCGCGGCGCAAAGTACCGGTGCGACGGCGCTGCTCACAACCGAGAAGGATTGCGTGCGAATCCGAACGCTGGCGCAAGATCGCCCGGCGTTGTTTCCGCTCAAGGCCGTCCCGCTCACGATAATGATTGAGGACGAAAGCGCGGCCGTTGATTGGCTAATCCGCCGCGTACGCAAAGAGGCTTGAGAACAGCGAGTCTCCACGCTTTGACGCCGCCCTTACGTCTGACTAGATTTTTTCCTCCGCCCCTAGAGCTTTTCCCGCAGAAAGCTGATGACCTGCTCCGAGTGGACTACGCCCACCATACGGCCTTGCAGGTCGACAACCGGAAGGGCGTGGAGGTTGTACTTATCGAACATCTCGGCCAGTTCATTCTGGTTTAAGTCAGCCGGGCATGAAAGCACGAGGGGCTCCGCCAACACGCTGAGATGTGTTTCCGGATGCGCCATCACGAGGCGCGCCAGCGAAACGGCGCCACGCAAGATGCGCTTCTCATCGAGCAGATAGACCGCGGTCACGCTTTCCGGGTCGCCGTCGAAGCTGCGTAGGGCCTCCACAGCCTGCGCGACAGTAGCATTCATGGCCAAGTAAATGAACTCCGTGGTCATGCAACCCGCAGCAGAGTGCTCGTCGAACTCGAGCAGTTCCTCTACCTCCTGCCGTTCCTCGGGCTCCATCTCCTCGAGAATGGCGTCGGATTGATCCTCGGGCAGTTCGGAAAGCAGGTCGGCCGCGGCTCCAGGGTCCATCTCCTCCACGATGTCGGCGATGCGCTCCTCGTCGAGCTTTTCGAGCAGCGCCTTTTGCAGCTTAGGCTCGACCTCCTCGAGAGTTTCCGCGGCAACCTCCTCGTCGAGCGAGGTGAAAACTGCCTCGCGCTCGGCGGGCGCAAGATCTTCCAGAATGTCGGCCAGCTCGGAGGGGTGAATATCGGCCAGACGCTCGTGCTCGATGCGCAGCCTGACGCGCCGCGCGGGATCGGGCTCGATGAAATCCACAAACTTCCAGGGAATGGCTCGCGCGCCAAACTTACGTGAGATGGATTCCAACCGGGCGCGCGGGAGCACTCCCTTAAAGACGCGGCGAAAGGCGCCACGCAGGCCCACTTCGACCTCCGCCACGCGCAGCAGGTGCGCCGCACCTTGGCCCATCCATTCCAAGTCCACATCGTTCACGCGAACTACCTTGCGTCCGTTGATGTCGATGATCTGGCGATCAACCAGGTCCTGCTGCAGGAAGAGATAGTTGCCGTCATCTTTGATAGGAGCGAGAACATCGGCCGAACGCACTTCTAGGGTGCCGGCCGGAGTTTCCAGCACCTCTTGGGAGGGAACCAGCGCGAGACCGGTGCGGGTCCTAAACACCAAGCCAGCCACCTTGCCGCCCTCTGGGCCGGTGATAACGGCAACATCTTTGAGCCTGCCGCAAGGACGGCCCTGCGCATCGGTCAACGGTGTGCCGAGGATCGCCGTCAGGCTGACACGAGTTGGGCTGTGTTGGTTCATATGCTGAGTGTAGCCCTTTGGCTGGCTCGGTCAGGGCGGATGCTACGGCCATCGGCAATGGCATGTCAAATCAGGGGTAGGCTGCGCATAATATTATCCCCCGATGTTAGACGCCGCGGCGGAACCGTTCGAGTACACCCTGCTTGACACAATCGTATCCAGACGTGAAACTGCCTGAAGGTTCACGGAGCAGGGGCGGCACGGCCCAACCTGCTCCAACGGAGGCCGAAGACAGCCCGGTGAGCGCATCCACAAGAGGACGGCGGAGCTTCAGGTTGAGCTCCACCATGGATAGTGTCGGAGAGGTGGAAGCAGCAGCCGATCAACTGGCTATCGAGGCAGGTCTCGACGAGGAACAGCGCTTTCATATCGTCATGGCGGTACGGGAAGCCGCTATCAACGCCGTTCTGCACGGGAATGAATACGATCCAGCCCGTCAGATCGAAGTTTCTCTCGAAAACACCGGTAAAGATCTGATGATTACGATTGCAGACCAGGGCCGGGGATTCAATCCCGACACAGTGCCCGATCCATTGGCTCACGAAAACCTTCTCCGCGGCACTGGCCGCGGCATCTTCCTTATCCGGTCCTTGATGGATGAGGTACACTTTCGACAACTGCACCCCGGGACTGAGTTGACGCTGGTGAAACATCTGGCGCCCGCCGCCGGAACGTCATAGCACACGGTCCGGTGTGACGGATCGTTGTTTCTCTCTCCGCAACCAGCCCGGCCACGGAGTTTTCTTCGGGGCCGGCCGCCGCAAAGATGCTGTAACCTAAATACTGACAAGGAGGAATTTTCTGTGGCACTTGCGATAGCTTCCCGTGAAGTGGATGGCGTCACCGTTCTGGATCTCAGCGGGCGAATCACGCTCGGCGAGGGCAGCGTGCAGTTGCGCGACGCCATTCGCGACCTGATCGGCAAAGGACAGCGGCGCATCCTGCTCAATCTAGGTGAAGTGAACTATATTGACAGCTCAGGTCTGGGCGAACTGGTGAGCGCCTACACCACGGCCCGGAACCAGGGCGCGGGCCTCAAACTTCTCAAGCTGACCAAGAAGGTCCACGACCTGTTGCAGCTGACTAAGCTGTACACCGTCTTCGATATCTACGACGATGAGGCTAGCGCCATCGCATCCTTCAAGTAAGCCGTCCCGGCAAAGCTTTGGCCGCAAAGGGCCATTCCGCGCCGGTGGAATGGCCTTTTGCGTGTGGCTGTAGCCGGCTTTCAGACCCGCTACCGGTTCAAATAGCCGTCTCGTAGACAGCGGCCGGGCTCCGACTAGCTCCGCGATCCTCGCCAACTCCGCTAGCTGCGCTCTTTCTAAAACTTCACCTGCGGCACCGTCTGCGCAGCCGGGCTGGCTTCGAATCGGGCATTATTCACTTTGAACCCCGCAATGCCCGCCCAAATGTTGTTGGGGAACTGTTGGATATATGTGTTGTACTCCAGCAACGCGCGGTTATAGCGATTGCGGGCCACAGCGACGCGATTTTCCGTGCCGGCCAACTCATCCTGCAGTCGCATGAACTGGTCGCTGGAGCGCAACTGCGGGTAGTTTTCGGTTAGCAGCAGCAGCCTGCCGATAGCGCCATCGAGCTGGTTGCTGGCTGCGATCTTATCCGCGGGAGCCTGCGCATTCAGCATTCCAGCCCGCGCGTTTGCGATGTCGGCATAAACACTGTTCTCTTCCTTGGTGAATCCCTTTACAGTCTCCACAAGGTTTGGAATCAGGTCGGCGCGACGTTGAAGCTGCACATCCACATCGGACCATTCTGTCTTGACGGCCTGATCCAAAGCTACCATCTGCCTTTGTGCCGTCACGTAACTGCTAAACACCATGAAAACCGCCAACAGCAGAACGGCCACAACGGCCAGGGTAATAACAAGTCCTCGGCTCATACAGTTTTTCTCCTCTGTAAAACAGCTCTCCGCCTTCAGCTATCAGCTCTTAGTTTGGGCAGCGCAGCTCGCGGCTGGCAAGAACCACCCGAAAGCTGACGGCTGATGGCTGAAAGCTGCATTCTCACCAGCTTCCTCCGGCGCCGCCGCCCCCAAATCCACCGCCGCCAAACCCGCCGAAACCTCCTCCACCGCCACCTCCAAATCCACCGCCTCCGCCGAGTCCGCCGCCCCAGCGGTCGCGGCCGATTCCTCCGGACATGAGTCCCAATCCCCATAGGCCAAAGAGACCAAATCGACCCAGCACACGGAGCAAAAAGACGACCACAAAAATCGCGACGAAGATCGCCCCCAGGGCACTGATTCCGGATGGTTCCTTGTGCGGCTGGTCCGCAGGCACAGTTTCCGTGCCCGGCGCGTTCTCCAGCGTTACGTGGGCGTCGTCCGCAATCACCTGCGCCATCTCGCCCACTGCTGCCGTCACCGCCCCGTCATAGTCGCCGGCCTTCAGGTCGGGAACCATACTGCGGCCGATGTCGCCAACCTTGCCGTCGGGCAAAATGCCTTCGAGACCGTAACCGACCTCTATGCGGTACTTGTGATCGGCAACGGCCAGTAGCACCAACGCGCCACGGTCGGCGCCCTTCGGGCCAATCTTCCACTTGGTTTCGATCTGGTCGGCGTAGTCGGCCGCGTCGTCGCCGTCCAAGTCGTGCACTGTCACCACGGCAATCTGCGCGTTGGCCTGCGTATGGTCCAATTGCGAACAGATCGCGTCGAGTCGCGCAATTGCTTCCGGCGAAAGCACATGCGCAAAATCGCTCACGTAGTCTGTGGGCCGGGGTAGGTCGGCCACGCGCTCGGCGCGCGAAGGAACTACGAGAAACGCGAAAAGTGCCGCCAGCGAAGGCGGAAGCAAGCGAAAACGCGCGCGGCCTAGGCCTCTCATTTCTTCTCCATTGTACGTGGGCCAGGCGGCGGAAGTTCCCGCGCTGGCAGGCTCTACACTGGGATAGAAATGACCGAATCGACGCTTCCCACACCGCCAACGGCCCGTAAACACCACGCCGAAACTCAAAGGCACGGAGTGCTGCTCACCGACGAGTACGCCTGGCTGCGCGACAAAGAGAATCCCGATGTGACCGCATACCTGGAGGCCGAAAATGCCTACGCCGAAGCGGTGATGGCGCCGCTTGCCGGGCTGCGCGAAGAGCTCTACCAGGAGATGCTGAGCCACATCAAGCAAACCGACATCTCGGTCACCTATCGCGACGGCGATTGGTGGTACTACTCGCGCACCGAAGAGGGCCTCCAGTACGGCATCTTCTGCCGCAAGCGCGGCGGACCAGCGGGGCCAGACGCGGATGCGGCGGAAGAGGTGCTGTTAGACGGAAACGAGCTGGCGAAGGGCCACGCGTTCTTTGCAATCGGCGACACCGACATCACCGACGACGGGCGCTGGCTTGCCTATACCACCGACACCACCGGCTTTCGTCAGTACACGCTGCGGATTAAGGATCTGAAAACCGGCGAAACGCTGCCCGACGAAGTGGAGCGCGTGGGCTCCGTTGTGTGGACCGCCGACAACCGGACACTCTTCTACACCGTTGAGGACGAGCAGCAGAAACGGCAGTATCAGCTTTGGCGGCACGATTGCATCGAGCAGCCCCATGAGCGTGTGCTGGTACTGGAGGAAGACGACGAACGCTTTAATCTCGCGGTCGGGCGTACCCGCGATGGCAAGTATGTCGTGCTTGAAATTGCCAGCCATACCACGAGCGAGGCGCGGGTTCTGGCCGCGAATGATCCGGCCGGCGCCTTCAGCCTGATCGCTGCGCGCGAAGACGAGCACGAGTATTCGCTCGACCACCGCAATGGGCTTTGGTTCATCCGCACCAACGATCGCGGCCGCAACTTCCGGCTGGTGACCGCGCCTGTAGCGTCGCCGGGGCGCGAGCACTGGACGGAGCTGATTGCGCATCGCGACTCAGTGATGCTCGAAGACGTAGCTCTCTTTGCCGGCTTTTTCATCGCCTGCGAGCGCGAGGATGGATTGCCGCGGCTGCGTTTGTGGAAGTTCCCAGACGATGGACCTGAAGTCGTACCCTCCGGTGAAATCGCCTTCCCCGAGCCCGCCTACAGCGCCCACCCGCACATCAACCGCATTTTCGACACGGCAACCTTCCGCTACGGCTACCAGTCGCTGGTCACGCCGAATTCGGTCTACGAGTACGACGTGGCCACTGGCGCTTCGACGCTGCTCAAGCAGCTTGAGATCCCCGGAGGCTTCGATCGCACACTCTACGCGAGCGAGCGCATTTACGCCACTGCGCCCGATGGCGTCCAAGTCCCCATCTCCATCGTCTACCGAAAAGACAAGCGACCTGTAGCGCCGGACTCCAGTACGGTCGTACCGCCGGTCTCCGGACCCGCGCTGAATCCGCTTTACGTTTACGGCTACGGGGCATATGGGTATGCTTTGCCACTGGGGTTCAGCTCCAACCGGCTGAGCCTGCTCGATCGCGGCGTGGTGATGGCCTACGCGCACATTCGTGGCGGCGGCGACCTGGGTAAGCCATGGCACGACGCTGGCAAGATGCTCGCGAAGCGCAACACATTCACCGACTTCATTGCCTGTGTGGAGCACTTGACTGCCTCGGGATACGGCGACCCCGGCCGCGTCGCCATCGAGGGCGGCTCGGCGGGCGGATTGCTGATCGGCGCGGTCACGAACATGCGGCCGGAGCTCATTCGCGCGGTGGTTTCGCATGTGCCGTTCGTCGACGTGATGAACACGATGCTCGACGCTTCCCTGCCACTCACCGTCCCCGAGTACGAGGAGTGGGGCGACCCGAACGAGGAAGAATCTTTCCGCTACATGCTGAGTTATTCGCCGTATGACAATCTGCGCGCCCAGGAGTATCCGGCGATGCTGGTGAAGACCAGCCTGCACGACAGCCAGGTGATGTACTGGGAACCGGCCAAGTACGTAGCCAAGCTGCGCACGCTCAACACGGGCAGTCATCCGCTGCTGCTGGTGACGAACATGCAGGCTGGACACGGCGGCGCGAGCGGGCGGTACGACTGCCTGAAAGAGATTGCGCTGGACTATGCGTTTCTGCTGAGAGAAGTGGGAATTGTGTAGTTGAGCTGCTCCGGCACCTCGATCAGTTGCGACCCTTCAGCTCTGCCAGCGTCTTCTCCAAACTCGCCGCGTCTTCCACGTTTAGCGATTTGAGCTCCGGATCGATCTGCTTGAGCAGGCCGCAGAGCACTTTTCCGGGACCAACTTCGATGAAGAGATTTGCGCCCGCACCCTTCAGCGCCATCATGCAATCGACCCAGCGCACCGCGCCCGTCACCTGGCGAATCAGCGCGTCGCGCGCGGCAGCGGCCGTGGTGACAAGGCTGCCGGTCACGTTGGCGGCGACCGGAATGCGGGGATCGCGCATCGTGATTGCGGCGAGCACGCGCGCCACTTCCTCCTGCGCCGGCTGCATGAGCGCGCAGTGGAAGGGTGCGCTGACGGGAAGCGGAATGGCGCGCCGCGCGCCCTTGGCCTTGCACAACTCCGAAGCCTTTTCCACAGCCGCTGCTGCGCCGGAGATCACCGTCTGATTGGGCGAGTTCAGGTTGGCCGCCTGCACCACGAGGCCGGTTTCGCGCGCTGCTTCTTCGCAAGCCTCGGCCACCAGCGCCGCGTCAAGCTGAAGGACCGCCGCCATGGCGCCTTCGCCGGCCGGAACTGCCCTCTGCATGGCCGCGCCACGTGCCTTCACCGCACGCACCGCATCGGCAAAGCTGAGCGTTCCCGCGATCACGTGCGCCGACCACTCTCCGAGGGAATGCCCTGCGGCTAGCGCCGGCTCAATGCCGCGTTCAGCCAGCACGCGCGCCACCGCCACGCTTACCGTCATAATGGCCGGCTGCGTGTTTTCGGTGAGGCGAAGCTCCGCTTCGGGTCCCTCGAAGCAGAGTTGCGAGAGGGGAAATCCTAATGCCGCGTCGGCTTCTGCGAAGGTTTGTGCTGCAACGGGAAATCGTAGGCCAAGCTCGCGGCCCATCCCAACAGCCTGCGATCCCTGCCCTGGAAAGAGAAAGGCGACCTTTGTGGACATTCTGATGAGATTTTATCGCGCCGGGCTTTCGTCTTCCCGGCCCCTGAAATCTGGCGCCTGATCCCTGTCTTTCAATTCCAGCGTTTCTTGTCGTCGGGGTCGTCGTCAATCACGTGGCCCTGGCCGTCAAACCTTACTGTCCGGCCCTGCTTTTTCATGTAGACCTCGAACTTTCTGGCGGCTTTGCGGCGTTTCCAGCGGTAATAGCGATTGCGCATGCCATACCAGCTCTCGCTGATCCTAAGACCGAACCGCAAGGAGACCCCCCGGTGCGGCCCCATGCGCACAAACAGCAGGCCGGCCAGAGCCCCGCCCAGTTGCGCAAAGGCATACAGCCGCTGCTGGCCAAAAAGCATGACGATGGCGATGAGCGCATAGATGATCACTAGATAGCGCGCCTTGATGCCGATGGGCAGAGGGAAAAGGATGAACTGCATGTCCCCGTAGAGAAGACCGATGGCGGCAAGCAATCCAAAGATGCCGCCAGAGCAGCCATAGAGCGGCTGTGCATGGTCGAGCAGAGAAGGCGCCAGGACCGTGCAACAAAGATAGAGGGCCAGCGCCGCAAGGGCCGCTCCCACCACCGAGACCGCATAGAGAGTTGTGATCCAATTGGCATTGTGGAGGTTCTCAAGGAATCCCGCCAGGAACCACAGGGAGAGCAACTCAAGGAGCGTGCCGAGAATGATGCTCGGCGGATGCACGAAGCTGTAGGTGACGGGCTGCCAGAAATCTCCGTGCAAGAAGAGGTCCGGATCGAACTTTGTCCAGACCTGCAACTGGTCAGCCCAGGAAGTGGCCGCGCTGACGATCAGCAGCATGAAATATGCTGCCAGGTTAATGAGGACCAGTTTCCGCGTGGCTCCGCGGAAGTCGGGAAAGGCGAGCGAGCTGGAGCCAATTCTTGACATCGAGTTATCAGGTTAAACGTTGGAGCGGGCATATGTCTTGATGCCTGCGGTCAGGCGTAGGCGCATGTCGTTACCAGTTTGCCGCAAAAACAAAAGTGCCGAGGGGGTACTCGCGGACCATCGCCATGCGCAACAATGCCGGAACGGTCTGCACCGGAAATGCAGCAGCAAAATGACGCAGCGCACGCGCAGTTCTGAAAGAAACCTCGCCGGCCCGAATTCCGCAAAGTGAATTGGGAAATTCCGAGCACTAAAGGCCTCTTGACCTGAGGCCGGGTTCTCACTAAAACTAGCGATGGCTCAAAGAAACGGCTTAATCCCACAATACGAATTGGTTTGGAAAGCAAGGAGGCTGCTATGCCCAGCTGCCCGGAATGCGAAAGCGAACTGGACATTGAAGTCGACGAAGTAGAAGAGGGCGACGTGATCGCCTGTGAAGAGTGCGGCACGGAGTTTGAGGTGGTGGGCGTGGACCCGCTGGAGCTGGCGCGTGTGGAAGAGGACCTTGAAGAGGGAGACGATGTCTTCGAAGAGGACGAGGAGGAGTGACAATGGGCCGGGTAAGCTGGCTGGCTGTGACTATTTGTATTCTTTTGGCGTTGGGCGCGATTCCTTCGGGACCGGGGCGCACGGTTTCGGTGCCGGCCGCGTGGAGCCAGAATCTTGGCCAGCGCACGGTCTCAGGTACCGTATTGGATGGGAACTCGCAGCCTGTCGTGGGTGCCACCGTCTTTCTTAAAAACGAAAAAACCAAGACGATTCGCAGCTTCAGTTCCACCGCCAATGGCCACTTCCATTTCGCCCAGGTCGACATGAGCGTCGATTTCGATCTGTGGGCGGAGAAGGATGGTAGAAAGAGCACCACCAAAACCGTTAGCTCCTGGGACGACCGCAAGGACTTTATCTCGGACTTGAAGATCAAGTAGGCAACGGTCCAGAAATGCGTGTGCGAACCGGCAGCCCGCACAATAGCTGCTCAGGTCACCGGCGATAGGCTCATCCATCCAGCTTTTTCGCTACCAACTCATTCAGCAACGCCGGGTTGGCCTGTCCTTTTGACGCGCGCATCGCCTGGCCGACAAAGAATCCCGCCATCGTCTTCTTCCCCGCGCGATACTGCTCCACCTGCTTGGGATTGGCCGCGATGACCTCGTCGATCAGCTTCTCAATCGCCGCGGCGTCGGTGATCTGCTGCGGCTTCTCGCGTTCGTAGACTGTACCGAAGTCCTCACCTTCCTCAAAACAAACGTCGAAAAGCTGCTTCATCTGTTTGGAGCTGATCTTGCCCTCGTCGAGCAGATTGGCGGCGAGCACGATGCCCGCCATTGACACTGGCGACTGCTCCTGCTCGAGACCGAGCGCCTTCAGCCGCCCCCCAACTTCGCTCAATAACACGTTGGCCACGCGGCGGGGATTGCGGGCGGTTCTGGCCGCAACCTCAAAGCGGTCGGCAAACTCGCGCGACGCCGTAAGCGTGTGCGCGTCCTGTACCGATAACTCGTATTCCGCAATCATGCGCGCACGCCGCGCCTCGGGCAGTTCCGGCAGTTCCGCTCTTCTGCGTTCCAGGAACTCGTGCGAGACGATCAACGGCGGCAGATCGGGTTCGGGAAAATACCGGTAATCGTGTGCCTGCTCCTTCGAGCGCATAGAGTAAGTGCGTCCCTCGTTCGCGTTCCAAAGCCGAGTCTCCTGCATCACGCGCCCGCCGGACTCGATCGCTTCGATCTGGCGCTCGATTTCGTACTCCAGTGCCGTGCGGATGAACTTGAAGCTGTTGACATTCTTCACTTCGACCTTGGTGCCGAATTCCTCTTGCTCCTTCAGGCGGACGCTCACGTTGGCGTCGCAGCGCAGCGATCCCTCCTCCATATTGCAATCGGAAACGCCGGCGTAGAGCAGGATCTCCTTCAATCGTGTCAGGTACTCGAAAGCCTCGTCGTGCGTGCGGATGTCGGGTTCGCTGACGATTTCGGCGAGCGGCGTGCCGCAGCGGTTCAGGTCGAGATAGCTGCGCGCTGCGGAGTCGCTGAATCCTTCGTGCAAGCTCTTGCCCGCGTCCTCTTCAATGTGCAGACGTGTGATGCCGATCCGCTTTTTGCCGCCGCTGTCGGTGGGAACCTCGATCCATCCGTGCTCGGCCAGCGGTTTGTCGTACTGCGAAATCTGGTAACCCTTGGGCAGATCGGGATAGAAGTAGTTTTTGCGCGCGAAGATAGACCGCTCGCGCACCTGGCAATTGAGCGCCAGCGAGGCAAGCGCGGCAAGTTCGACTGCCTTCTCGTTCGTGACCGGCAGCGCACCCGGCAGCCCCAGGCAAACCGGGCACACATTCGTGTTCGGCTTCGCACCAAACCGGTTGGCGCAACCGCAAAACGCCTTGGTGGCCGTGAGCAGCTGCACGTGTACTTCGAGGCCGATTACCGGCTCGTACTTGGCCAGAACATCGGGAGAGATTGCGGTTGCAGGCATATTCGAATTTTATCGCGGCGAGTGCAGACTGTTGATCAGACCCTCAACCGATTTTGAGCGATCAGCGCTCTTGAGTGGACGTGCCTTGGCAAGTGTCCGGCAGAGGGTCGAGAAGGCTCATGCTGCGAATGCCACTATTCTTCGTCAAGAGGATACCGGACCCCGGAATGGGAATGGGGTTGCCGTCCGCATCGACCCACGACGCGGCAGTCGGATAAATGGATGCGTCCTCCGCAGCGTCGGAGTAATAGTGCAAACTACCCAGGACGCTCCTGCCATCGGCTAACTCCACCTGCAGCGGCTGGCCTTTAATCGCTTCGCTCTCGAAAACGTCGTTCCATATCGAATTGCGCGTTGTCCGTTCCGTCAATCGAAGCCATTGAAACAGGCGATTACCGTCGAACCGGACATAGGCTACTGCGAGCAATGCAAAAAGACCGGTTACTATGGCAAGCCAGCCCAATTGAGCCGGCTCCCAGACCACCGTAGTTTGGTCTTTGCTGTAGGGGTCAGGAGCCAAATGAAACGGCAGCCGTCCGCTATTGAGCGGAACATAGCATACGTAAATGACGAAACTGAAAACCAGAGCTTCGATCACCCGTTCAAGATCAGACTGGGAACGGCGTGTCGCAAGCGCCTGAACGATGTATGCTGCTGAAAATTCCGGAAGAAGTATGAGGAAAACCTGCAATGCGAGAAGCGTAGCTGGCATCGTAAGCGGCTCCTATCATACTTTTCTCATTGTGGCGGTGTCGAGTTCGACTGCGCTGCTGGAGGTGGAGGAGGCGGAATTCTAACGGGACGAGGAAGTATCACCGGGAGTTTTGGCCTCGGCTTTTCGGCATCGAATGCGCGTGCTCGCTCCCCGTATTTCGAGCTCCCTTTCGGCAATACGTATCCCATGCAGAGTTACCTCGTCTTCCATTGTCGTCCAAATCCGATACAAAGTCTACGAATGCACCTTGGCTGTTGGCTATCCCAGCGCGTCCTTGAACTCTTCGCACCATGCCATCTGAATCGCTTCCAACCGCGCTTCATTTGATTTCTTCACGTCGTCGGCAAAGCCCTCGAGTTCCGTCACGTAGCGATGCAAGTCGGTGAAGCGCACCGTAAGCGGATCGAGGCCGGGAAACTTTTCTGCCAGTTGCATGCCGATCTCTTCTGTGTCGGTCCAATGGAGTTCACGCGGCATAGTGGCTACTTACTTTTGCTCCGCCAGCGCCAAAGGCTTGCGTTCGGAGACGTAGTTGCGGTTCCAACTTGGGATTTCGACGACATAGTTCCCAGGCCGCGTGATAACCGCCTGGCAGCCCAGCCGCGAGTTCAACTGCTGGTCGGCAGCCATGTCGAGCTTGTCGAGTTCGTCGTCTTCCGCTTCGCTCAAACCCTCCGCGCCTTCCTTGATCCACACATGGCACGTAGTGCAGGCGCACGCGCCGCCGCAAGCGTGATCGAGTTCGATGCCGAAGTTCTCCGCCACATCCAGAAACGACATACGCTTGCCGCGATGGCCGATGGACAACGCGCCGAATTCGAACTCCACCGTGCGCCCCTCAGGAAGAAAGGTGACGCGAACGAGCCTGTCGGCAGAGATGGCCTTCGCTGCGGCGTCTTGCATCTTTTTGGCTCCTCGACTTGCTTCCATCCGTATGCGTTTAGAATGATTGCTCCGATTCGCCTACGACCTGATATCTCCCCGTCTCTCCATCCGCAAAGAGAAATTCGTACTCCCGTCTATAGGCCGCTGGCCCCTCCGCCTCATCTTTTACGATTCGTGCCGGGTAATCCCCCACACGTAATACATTCACCGACCCGCAGTTACCCTCCAAACGATACTTCTTGCCGTCGATCGTTACGTTCAAAACGGCGCAGTTGAAGCCGGTGCGTTTCGTCGCGCAGCTGCCGCTGACCTTTGAAGAAACTACATGAACCTTCAACTGGTAGGCGGAATGGGTGAGCTGTTGAGCATAAACGGCCGCACTCATGAAGAACAGGAAAAGTACAGCGATGCGAAGTTTCATGGGTTTTTCCTCCAAATGGAATTGGTTGATATTGTACGATGAAATCCGCTCGATCCCACCTACTTGAACTGCACCGGGGCGAAGTTGTGCGGAGCGGTAACTGATTCGTTCAACTCTTCTTCGGCTTCGTTCATGGTTTTGCCGCGAATGGCGCTTGTGACCGCGGCATCCATCATCAACTCAGCAAAGCGGCGCGTAGCCTTGTCAAGCCCGGCAATAGCTTGGCTGATTGCTGAGATATTCGATGTCTGCTTTGCCATCGCAAGCCAATCGCGCGCGGCAGCAATGCTTGTCTGCTCCTCGGCGCTTAATTCGTTCCACACGGGATTCTGCGGCGCCTTGGCGACCGCGCCAAGAATCGCATCCGCTTCATTGCGCACCTCGATCAGCAGCCGCTTCGAAAAATCTTCCTCGGCGTGATCGAAGGAATCGAGAATCATATCCTCGACCTGCTCGCCGGTCAGACCATAGGTCGGTTTCACCTCAATCTGCGCGGCCTTTCCGCTACGCTGCTCGTGCGCCGAAACATGAAGAATGCCGTCGGCGTCAATAAGAAAACGCACCTCGATGCGCGGAAGCCCCGCCGCCATAGGCGGAATGTCCTTCAAGTCAAATCGCGCCAGCGAGCGGCAATCGGCGGCTAGTTCACGTTCACCCTGCACCACGTGAATCGCCACGTTGGTCTGTCCATCGACGCCGGTGGTGAAGTGCTCCGTCACGGAAGCGGGAATAGTAGAGTTGCGCTGAATAATGCGCGCCACCGTCCCGCCAAGTTGCTCGATGCCCAGTGAAAGCGGCGTCACATCGAGCAGAAGCATGTCGTCTGTGATTTTCGAGGCGCCAGCCAGAATTCCGGCCTGCACCGCGGCGCCCATCGCGACCACTTCATCGGGATTCAGCTCGGTGTGCGGCTTTTTTCCGCGCGCACTCAAATGGAAAAGAAGGTCGACCAGTGCGCGGAGAGCGGGAATGCGCGTCGATCCGCCAACCAGCACCACTTCGCCGATCTGCTCGGGGGTGATGCCGGCATCGGTCATCGCCTGCTTGCACGGGCCAACGGTGCGCTTGAGCACTGGCTCGATCAATTCCTCGAAGGACGCGCGCGGAATTTCACGCTGATAGCGATCGCCGTTGGGTAGCTCAATATCGAAAAACGCGGTCTGTTCGGTGGAAAGCTGGACCTTGGCATCGATGACAGCCTTTCGCAGTGCCTGCACCGCGCCCGGATGCGCGCGCAGGTCGACACCGTGCTCCACGTAGATTTCGTCAAGCGCGATGGCCAGCAGCAGGTTGTCGATGTCGTCGCCGCCCAGGTGCGTGTCGCCATTGGTCGATTGCACTTCGAAGATTCCATCGCGCAGCTTGAGAATGGAGATATCGAATGTGCCTCCGCCGAGGTCGTAAACCGCGATCGTGCCTTCCTTGCCGTGATCGAGCCCGTAGGCCAGCGCCGCCGCGGTAGGCTCATTCACCAGCCGCAGCACATCCAAGCCTGCCATGCGTCCCGCGTCTTTGGTGGCCTGGCGTTGCGCGTCGTTAAAGTACGCGGGCACCGTGACCACGGCTTGCGTGACTTGGCTTCCGAAGTGGCGCTCGGCATTGCGCTTGAGCTGGCGCAGAATGTAAGCCGAGATTTCGGGCGGCGTAAAGCGCATCTCGCCTAACTGAATGCGCGGCACCTCGCCTGTTTCGATGTCATCGGCAAGTCGAAAAGGGAAAAACTTCAGTTCTGCCCGAACCTCTTCGAGCCCGCGGCCCATCAAGCGCTTTACGGAGTAGATCGCGCGCTCCGGCGTTTCAATAAGCGCCTTGCGCGCGCTGTTGCCGACCGTGACTGTCGGTCGGCCAGTCGTCTCCGGCATGGGATCGAGCGCAACGACCGAGGGCACAAGATGCGAGCCATCTACGCCAGGAATCACAATCGGCTTGCCGCCCTCCATATAGGCGATGAGTGAGTTGGTGGTTCCCAAATCGATGCCAACCACGCGTCCATCCGCCATCTTGCCGCTCAATCTCCCAAGAGCTCGGTCGCTTCGCGGACCAGATTGCTCAAGTAGCGTCTGCGGTCGAGCAGCGCCACCATGGCGCGCTGCGCTTGTTCACGCGCGGCCTCATCGCCGTCGTCCCAAATCGTCCACTGCATTCGCAGGTCGCGGTCCGCGGCGTCGACCATGCCCTCGAATTTCTCCTTAGCCTGCAGGAAGCTTTCTTTTAACTCCCGCTCCTCCTTGCCTATCTTCTTGGCCATGCGCAGCTCTTCAAACTTCATGTTGAGATCGAAGATCTCTTCCAGCAAATCGTCGGGAACGCGTGGCGTTTCTTCCTGGTATTGGGCGGGCGCCGCGCCGCTCAAAGCCGCAGCCGATGCGCCGATCCCCGCAACTTTGAGCCCGAGCAGGTATTCGGTGCGGCGCAGCGGATCCCTCAGGGTGCGATAGGCGTCATTCAGCAGCCCCGTATCCGCGAGGCTCCACTGTTTTTCGTTTTCGCTGGCGCGGGCAAAGCGGTCAGGATGCAGCCTGCGGCTGAGACGATGAAAGTCCTGCTCCAGAGCCGCCGGATCGATGTTCAGTCGAGGCTCGAGTCCAAACACAGAGAAATAATCTCCGCTGAACGGCGGTTGAATCTTGCTGCAATGCGGGCAAAATAGACTGGATTCGTTGTGCGCGACTGAACAGGACCAGCAGGCAATCGGAATCGCATTCTCGACAACTTTCAGCATGGATCGGTCTTTAGACAGAAAACGACGTTCCGCACCCGCAGGAGCGCGTAGAGTTCGGGTTGATGAAGTTGAATCCCTGGCGCATCAGCGTCTCTTCGTAGTCCAGCGTCATGCCGTTGAGATAGACAAAGCTCTTGGGATCGATGAAGACGCGCACGCCATCGAAGGTGAAGATACGATCGCGCTCGCGGGGGTGAGTGTCGAATCCAATGGAGTAGGAGAGCCCGGAGCAGCCGCCGCCCTTCACGCCCAACCGCAGGCCGCCCTCCTCAGGCGATATGCCTTCCTTCAAGAGAATCGCACGGATACGCTTTACGGCGTTCGGAGTAACTTCGAGGCCGTTGCCAGGCGCCTTCGGGGCAGGCTCCTGCGGCTCAGTTGCTACCGGTTCCCGCGAGGAATTCGAATCGAGTGTAACGATGTCCGACATCAATTCTGTCCTTCCTCTTTCGTTGCATCGGTTTGTTTCGGCGACGCAAATGGAGGAGCCGCCGCGAGGTTGTTCTTCTTCTTCCAGTCGCCGATCGCCGCGCGAATGGCATCTTCTGCCAGCACCGAACAATGAATCTTTACCGGCGGCAGCGACAGCTCTTTCACGATGTCTGTGTTTTTGATGCTCAATGCGTCGTCAACGGTGCGGCCTTTGATCCATTCCGTAGCCAGCGACGAGCTGGCAATGGCCGAGCCGCAGCCGAAGGTCTTGAACTTGGCCTCTTCGATCACCTGCGTCTCGGGATTCACTTTGATTTGCAGGCGCATCACGTCGCCGCACTCCGGCGCGCCCACCAGCCCAGTGCCCACCTCGGCCGCATTCTTGTCGAGCGTGCCCACGTTGCGCGGGTGATTGTAGTGGTCGATTACTTGGTCGCTGTATGCCATTGGAGCTCCGTTCCAAGTTTCAGGTGTCAGCGTTAAGGCCTAGACAAATTGTCCCGCCTCGCAGTCCTTGCTTTTCTGGCCTTCATATCCTTACCCATCGTGATGCCAATCATTACTGCTATTGCCGGCATCATCACGATAAACGGAATCATTGCAATCCAAATCGACATCCGATCGCCTCCACGGCAACCCAAAACCGTGCGCTACCTAGTGTACTGCCCACTGGAACTTTGTCAGGTCGATACCTTCCTTCGCCATCTCGTAGAGCGGCGAAAGCTCGCGCAGGTGCCGCACCACTTGGATCACCTTTGCGGCCACATAGTCCACCTCGGCCTCCGTGTTAAAGCGGCCCAAACCAAATCGAATCGAGCTATGTGCCACATCGTCGCCCAATCCCAGGGCCCTTAGCACATACGAAGGCTCAAGCGTCGCCGAGGTGCAAGCCGACCCGCTCGATACCGCCACATCGTTAATGCCCATCAGCAGCGACTCGCCCTCGACATACACGAAACTCATGTTCAAATTGCCGGGCAACCGACGTTCCATCGATCCATTTACGTGCACATAGTCGAGCCCAGCCTCGATCTTCGCCCTGAGCCGGTCGCGCAGGCACTGCGTACGGCGGGCCTCTTGAAGTAGATTCTCGTCGGCAATTTCGCACGCCTTGCCCAGGCCCACGATGCCGGGGACATTCAAGGTCCCGCTCCTCATGCCGCGTTCGTGGCCCCCGCCGTCGATTTGCGCAGCAATCTGCACGCGCGGGTTGCGGCGGCGTATGTAGAGCGCGCCCACGCCCTTCGGTCCGTAAATCTTGTGCGCGGAGATCGATGCAACATCCACGAAGTCTTCGATGACGTTGAACGGAACCTTGCCAACCGCCTGCACTGCATCGGTGTGGAACAGCACGCCCCGCTCGTGGCAAAGCTTGCCGATCTCGCGGACAGGCTGCAGCACTCCGATCTCGTTGTTCGCCGCCATGATGGTCACAAGAATCGTCTTGTTATCGATGGCGCGTCTCAAGTCCTCGAGATCGACTATGCCGTCGGCCTTCACCGGCAGATACGTGACGCGATAACCGTGCTTCTCCAGCCGCTTGCAGCTATCGAGAACCGCCTTATGCTCGGTCACCTGCGTCACGATGTGATCGCCGCGTTCGCGGTACATCTCCGCGATGCCCTTGATAGCCAGGTTGTCGCTTTCGGTGGCGCCGGAGGTAAAAATGATCTCTTTGGCAGAGGCACCGATCAGTCTGGCTGCCTGCTCGCGGGCCGTATCTACGGCTTGCTCGGCCTCCCAGCCAAATGAATGATTCCGGCTGGCCGCATTGCCGAACTTCGCAGTTAGGTAGGGCAGCATTGCCTCCAGTACCCTGGGATCCAGAGGCGTGGTAGCGTGGTTATCCATGTAGATGGGTAGTGTGACTTCCGCTTGAATCTCTGCTTGATTGAAGACCGTGCCCATCGCATTATTTCCTTTTTGGCGGAGCTGGCGGAGTTAGATGACTTGACGATTCTCTTCTAACTCCGCTAACCACGCCAATTGCGCTAACTCCGCTCTAAACCGTCAACGTCACCAGCCCATGCCCTTCGCCTGTCTTGACCGCCGTCTGCTCCTGCTCCGCCAAATCGTGGATGCTGATGCTCTTCAATACGCCGGCGATGGTCTCGTTCACGCGCGCCAGCGGCTCCTTGATGGTGCAGTTTGGCGTGAGTTCGCACGACTTCGTCCCTTTGGTGCAGGAGGTGATGAACAGCGGCCCATCGATTGCGCGGATCACTTCGAACGCCGAGATTTCGCGAGGGTCGCGGGCCAAGGCATAGCCGCCGTTCATGCCCGCGTGGGAGCGGAGCAAGCCCGTTTTGGTAAGGCGCTGCAGGATCTTGGCCAGTAATTGCGCCGGGATTCCATAAGCGTCGGCCACGTCTTTCGCGCTCAGCGCGAGAGTATCGGGGTGCTCGGCCAGGTACTTGAGCGCCATCAGCCCATAGTCCGCTTTCTTAGTGAGCTTCAGCATCGAATATGCGACTGGATCGGTCCGTGTTTAGTATACGTCCGGTTTCATTTGCCTTTCAAGAGCACGGGTCCGGCCTCCCGCAAGCGGAAAAATTCGGCAGTTTCATCAAAAATGGGTTTGCAATCGCCTAAAAGATAGCTACAATCTGGCGGAAAGAGAACCTATCACGATCCTGCGTGGCTGTACCCAGAAGCGACACCCAGCCCTTAGCGCAGCGGCCGGTCCCGGCAAGCGGCCTTGACCGCTGGAGTGGAAGTTGACCTCCCCACCATGACTCGAAGCGGTGGGCTGCGCGAGGCCGAAGAGGGCGCATCCAAGCGGGAATGATGGGAGATGCGACAAGCCCCAAGAACGATGGCAACCGCCTGCAGACATCCCAAGGTCCGGATCGTATCCCGGCACGAAGACACAGAGTTTGTCGAATGCCTGGAGTGTGGCGAGATCTTCGACTCCGAAGAGTTTCGCGATATGGAGATTGAAGACACGGCTGGTACGGAGGATCTCAAGGACGACTCGTAGAGCCAGTTACTAACTTTGTACAGTTGTATTTATCGTGATGAGGTATGTGCCGGAGTACTTATTCCAGAGCGCGGAGCGGCGCGAACACGGCGGCTACGCCATCGGCACAAGATTCTTCACCTCCCGTTGCCTGACACCCAGCCCGAGCCCGCGCTGTGGGTGAGGCAGGGAGCTTCAGGGCTGCTGGCTGCTCCTGGTGTCGGAGGAATCGTACTCGTCGCCGGTGTAAGCGCGGGGTTCGCCGAGGCTGCCGGCGGGCGGCAGATGGCGGACATAGAGGACGGTCTGCCAGATCTCCTCGTCGCTCAGGGTGTCTTTGGAAGCGGGCATGCCGGAAGGGAATATGCCGTTGTCGATGATCCACTTGAGCTGCCCGTCGGTGTAGCTCTGCACTTGGGGCGAAGCGAGAGAAGGAGCGGGCGGCGCGAGGTAGGCGGCGAAGGGGACGCCAGTGTTCTGACCGTCGCGCCCATGGCACTCGACGCAGTAGTAGCCGAAGACGTGCTTGCCGGCATCGACATTGGCGGCCGTAGGGGGAAGAGGGTTTTTGGCCGTTTTGCCGCCAATGGTGACGTTGTGCTTGATCCAGTTCATCGTGGCCGTCTCGGCTTTGCCGGGAGCCTTGGCGCGGCAGCCGGCTAGGGCCGTCAACACGAAAAGTGCGACGGCAGCGCGACGGAGGAGAATCTGCGTTTTCATCGGTCGACGACATGCACGAGGAAGGTCATATGGCCGTGCCCGGAGCCGCAGAATCGTCCGCATTTTCCGGGGAAATCCCCAACCGTGGTTGGAGTGATGGTGACCTCGGTGGTATGGCCTTTGGTGATGGGAGCGTTGACATGCAAGCCTTCGATGAGGAGGCTGTGTGCGACGTCATCGGAGGTGAGGGCGAGGGTAACAGTCTCTCCTTTCTTCAGAGTGATTTCGTTGGGTTGAAAGACGAAACGCCGGGCGTGAATCTCGATGCGGCGCGGCGCTGTTTGAGTGGCGGTGAGATTGGGAACAACAAGCGCAGCCAGGAGAGCTAGTGTAGGGAGAGCTGACTTCATGTGAACGAAATGACCTCGTCGGTTGGTGATGGTGATGGAAAAACCGTAGGGCAGCGGAAACGCTACGGAGCGAGATAGCGGAGGAGATCCTGCTCCTCCTGACGCGAAAGACGCGCGCGAACGCGCATGTGCATGATGATGGTTCCGGTGGCTTGAGGCGGAATGGTCATGGGCGGACGGTGGCAGCGAGCACAGTTATTGGCAAAGACACGCTCGCCACGCTGTTCGGGCGTGAGAATCTCTTTCTGTTTTTGACTGGGCTGCTGTGCGATAAGAGGCGCAATGACCGAAGCGATCCAGAGGAAGCTTGCAAGGATCGCGGTGCACAGGGCAGCGCCGGGTTTGTTCCTGGGAATTTGCATTTTACTTTTTCTCCCGGCCAATGGGCCAAACAAAACGGTAGGTGAAGCCGAGATCCCAAAGGTTGAAGTTGTGACCGGAGTTGAATTGGCGCCCGTAGCTGGAGATAAGGCGCCAGTCGTCGCCGATGTAGTAGTTGAGTCCGCCTTCGCCGCGCCTTACTCCGACCGTGGGAAGACCGTTGCCGCCGCCGTTGAGCGGGAAAAACTGCTCGTCACGGCCGACCAACTGCATGCGGCGGAAAAAATTCGTAGCGACGGGAACAGAGGAGAGCATGGAGCACCCTTCGATCCAGTAGCCTTTGCCGGTGTAGCTGTGGTCGAACTCGGCTTTGATATCCAGAGGGGTATGAAGCGGCTGCCAGGCAAGATAAACCGCCGCATTGTTGACTTGACGCTTGTCGAGAAAGCGCTGATAAGAGGAACCGATCTCGACGTGGAGGTCCTTGAAGTAAGCGCTGGCGTCGCCGCCCGCGGTGCGCGAACTCTGGAGCTGGGTTACGTTGTTGTGCACCGAGTAGTATGCACTGTACTGCACGTTGAAAATCGGGGTCTCTACTGCGACGCCGCGAAGCTGCGGGCCTACGCCGGCGCCGCTGGTACGGGTGCCGATGGAGAAGTCGATCGGAATATCCTGCAGATTCGCGATCCACAGCGGATCGAGACGCTCTGCGTATAGGCCGAAGGGAAGCAGGTACCTTCCCGCGACAGGAATGACGTGAGTGTTGGCCAGCCAGTCGAGCTGCACGTAGTCGACAGTCTTATAGACCTTCCCCGTGTAATCTCCGCTGCTGCCCTTGCGGCGTTCGAAGAACCCGGTAAATTCGGTGCGGCTCTCAAATAGGACGTGGCTGCCGAAAGGTATCAGCAGCACGGGGTTGATCTGCGGCTCGATGGTGGGGATGCCGCCATCGACACTGTAGACGTAGCCCAGCGATCCGGATGCGACGGGCACATAGCCGGCATGTGTACCCGTGGTATCGGAGTCTTGCGCATCGCCGCGCAGTACAGACAGAAGGACGCAGCAGACGAAGAGGGTTTTCGTCTTCATCGTACGAGAACCTCGCGTGGCAAGTCGGTTTTTGTGTAATTCATCAAGTGACCTCACGCACCGTGCCGCGCATCGCGGCAGTATGCGATGAATTGATCTTAGGGAGAAGCTGTCTGGTTCTTTCATGTGGTATGTCATTCCTTTGTCATCGATGGGCAGAGCAGGAAATTTGCGCTTCCAAGTGGTTTATAAACAGGCCAGATGACAGGGAAAGCCAAGTCCGCAGAGATTAACCGCAGATCGATTGCAGGGAAAAACGCCGCGACGCGGCGGTGCACGGATTGTCGTGTGGCTTCGCTTGCATTCTTTGCGGCGATGTGTTTTCCGCTGGCGCTTCGCGGGCAGCAAGGTAGCGATGTATTGCCGCAGGACCCGGCATGCGCGGCCGTGCCTGCGCTGTGCGCAACCAATCCGAGGCAAAGTAATGCGCAGATTCCAAATTCGCAGATTCCCTACGATGCGCTGGAAACGCCGGACGGCACAAGCGGGGTGCCGGATCTGAGCGGGCTGCGCGGATACGCGGGACGCATGGCCCAGCCGGAGCCAATCAACGATCCCTGGATGTGGCGAGCCGCGGTACAACCGCCAATGCCGGTACGGCGCAAGCCCGACCCGCCGACGGAGTTTCAGAATTTTGTGGCTGCCGCAACAGGAAAGGTGCTGCCGATCTTCGGGAGCGAACTGTTTTTAGATGTGCCGACCACGTTCGCGCCTCTAGATCGCGGACCGGTACCGCCGGAGTATGTGTTGGGGCCGGGCGACGAGGTGCTGGTGCGGGCGTGGGGTGGCGTAACACTGAGTGTGCGTGCTCCGATCGACCGGAACGGCAACTTGTATCTTCCCGGAATCGGAGTTATGCGCATTGCAGGGCTGAAATATGCCGACCTCGAGGAGTTTCTTAACCAACGCATCGGGGAGCAATACCGGAAGTTCGAGTTGTCGGTGTCGATGGGACAATTGCGCTCCATCGACGTGCTGGTAGTGGGACGGGCGCGGCGGCCCGGCGCGTACACGGTGAGTTCGCTGAGCACACTGGTGAATGTGGTGTTCGCATGCGGCGGTCCCGCGCCGGGGGGCTCGATGCGCGCCATCGAACTGAGGCGAAACGGCAAGACTGTGACCACGCTGGACCTCTACCGGATTTTGACGGCAGGCGACCAGTCGCAGGATGCGCCGCTTCTCGGCGGGGACACCATTTACATTCCGCCTGCCGGCCCGCGAGTGGCGCTTGCAGGCAGCGTGAATGAGCCGGCGATCTACGAGATCCGCGGGGGCGACATGGTGGGGACCGCGATTGAACTGGCGGGTGGCGTGACGTCGATTGCCGCACTGGAGCACGCGGACTTGGAACAGATCGACGCGCGTGGAAGCCGGCATGTGACCGATCTGGCGCTCGATGCGCAGGGAATGAAGACGCAGTTGAGCGACGGCGACGTGCTGAACGTGTTCGAGATGGCGCCGAAGTTCGACAACCAGGTGATTCTGCGCGGGAATGTGGCGAATCCAGCACGCTATGCGTGGCATCCGGGGATGCGTATCCGCGACCTGATTCCCAGTCGCGAGAGCCTGGTGACGCGCCAAGCGTGGAACAGCCGGAACAACCTGGCGCTGAACGAGGCAGACACTGTGCGAGCACGTCGCGCCGAGGCGATCGATGCGGCGGGCATACGCGCGGAAACCGGAGCCGGTGTGGCAAACGCGCGGCAGAACACTGGTAAGAACACCCCGAATGGGACTCTGCAGAGTCCGCTACAAGAGGAGACGGAAGAGAATGCGGGCTCCAGCAGCGCCCATGCGCCGCTGGATGAAGACGAGATTGCGGCGCGGCAACGGGAGGCAGCCGCCAATACTGCAGAGAAATTACAAACGGCTGCCCCGTCGAACAACGGAGCGATCGGGGCCAGCGGAGAGCGCGCGCTAGGGAGGTTTCCTCGCTCGAACACAGTGGGACTGGTGGCGCCGGAAATCGACTGGGACTATGCGGTGATCGAGCGGACAAGCGCGGCCGATCTGACGACGGCGCTGCTGCCGTTTCATCTGGGTCGCGTGGTGCTGGACGGTGACGACCAGGAGAACTACGAGTTGCAGCCGGGGGACGTAGTCACGATTTTTTCGCAGGCGGACATCGACGTGCCGCAGAGACAGCAGACGAAACTCGTGAGGCTTGAAGGCGAGTTTGTCGCGTCGGGTGTGTACAGCGTCCGGCCGGGCGAGACGCTGCGCGACTTGGTGAAGCGGGCTGGCGGATTGTCAAACGAGGCATATCTGTTCGGCTCGTCATTTACGCGGCGGTCCACGCAGCAGCAGCAGCAGGAACGGCTGGACGAGTACACCACAGAATTGGAACAGCAAATTGACCTCGCCGGAGGGAGCATGGCGGGGACGATTGTGAACGCGCAGGGGGCGGCAGTGGCCGCGGCGAGCCTGCAAAACCAACACGAGTTTGTTACCAGGCTGAGGGAGATGAAGGCGACGGGACGGATTGTTCTGAACATTCCGCAGACGGCGGCGGACGCAGAGAGTATTCCCGCATTGCCGCTGGAAGACGGAGACGAGTTCCGGGTTCCGGCGCGGCCGGCAAACGTTTCAGTGGTGGGGTCGGTATATGACCAGAATTCCTTTGTCTTTGAGTCTGGAAGAAACGTGAATCACTACCTTCAGCTTGCAGGAGGAGTAGCGAGAAATGGCGACTGGAGCCGCGCATTTGTCATCCGCGCAGATGGGTCGGTGGTGAGCGAACGGTCGGAACTGGCTCGCGTGGCAGACGGCCTGAAGCATCTCAAGCTGAATCCGGGGGATGCGCTCGTGGTTCCGGCGCACCTAAACAAGAGCACGGCGCTGCGCGGACTGATCGACTGGTCGTCGGTGTTCTCGCAGTTTGCGCTCGGCGCCGCCGCTGTGAACGTAGTTCGTTGAGGGAATGCAATGTGCGCCTATGCCGGTGAACTCCGAGAGAGCAGACACGAATCGGTCCTGCTGCGGCTGCTGGCGACGATGGCCGGCCGCCGGAGACTGATTGCCGGCGGGACGCTGGTGGCAGCGATTCTGACTGCCATCGCAGTTTGCGTCATACCGGTGAGTTACACGGCGACGGCGCTCATCCTAGTTCCGCAGTCGACGCCAGGATCGGCCGCAGCGTTAATGAGTATGTTGGGCGGAGGGTCATCCATTGCTGCGCTGTCGGCCACGGAAGGACAGTTTGCCAATCCGTCGGACACCTACCTCGGTGTGCTTGCGAGCCGCACGGTGGCCGATGAACTGATTGCCCAGTTCGATCTGAAGAAGGTGTACCACCAGCCTTCGCTCTATGCCACGCGCAAGGCGCTAAAACGCCACAGCCACCTGGAAGGGGCGCGGGGATGGTTGATTCGCATCTCGGTGGAGGATCATGATGCGCGGCGCGCGGCTGCAATCGCGAATGGATACGTGGACGCGCTCTGGCGCGTGAACCGGAGGCTGGCGCTAACCACGGGCTCGCAAAAGAGGTTGTTCTTCCAACAGCAGGTAGAAGCCGAGCGAATGTTGCTGGCCGACGCGGAAGAAGCGTTCAGAGAAATTCAGCAGAAGACGGGCGTAATTCAGCTTGCCGGCCAGGAGGAGTTAACACTGCTCTCGATTGCGCAGATTCGCGCCGCGATTCAGTCGCGGGAGCTGGAAATCGAAATGCTGCGCACCACGGCCACCGAGCAGAACCCCCAGGTGCAAAGCCTCGAGAGCGAGATTGCAGGCTTAAAAGCGCAGTTGCAGAAGGCGGAGGGTAACGCGGGCGACGCAAACGACGGGACGTTTGTGCCTGCGAGAAAACTGCCGCAGGCGGGCCTGGAGTATCTGCGCAGGGCGCGAGACCTGAGGTATCACGAGGCGCTCTTTGATTTGCTCTCGCGGCAGTACGAGCAGGCACGCGTGGAGGAGGCTAAGGACCCGGCGCTGATCCAGGTAGTAGACCAGGCCATTCCGCCGGACAAGCGCTCGTGGCCGCCGCGCACGCTGTTGGTTTTGCTGGCAGCGGTGGGAACGGCATTTTTGCTTACCGGCGTGGTGCTGATGCAGGTTCACTGGCGGCGAATGAGCGAGGATTCGGCAAATGAGCCGCACATGATAGTGCTGCGCGGAGTATTTGCGAGGGGATGGCTCCGCTGGCGGCGAGTGCGGGTCAATCCGAGAGATGCGTGAGGGAACCGCAGATGAGAATGGCATCGTTCTTCTATGCGCTTGCCCTGCTGACGATGGGAGCGGGACCGGCTACAAAGGTGTTCTTCGGCGGGGCGGAGATGATGTGGCTGGATCCGCCGCTGATCTTTTCCATGCTGGCCTTTGTTGCGCTGCTGCCCCATCTTAATCGCGAGAACACGATGTTTTGGCGCGAGATCGTGGGACCGTTGGCGGCCCTGGCGCTCGTGTGCGTGCTGTGCGTTGTGTCGGGATTTCTGCTGCTGCCGACCGATGCGCTCTACACCGCCCTGCGCGAGCCGTTGCGATTTGCACTGATGCTGGTGTGGTTCGCGACCTCATGCTGGTTTCTGAAAGAACGTAGTGAGATGGTCCTCCGCTGTGCTGCGGCGGGAGCGGTCTTGGGATTGCTGTCGGGGATCTACGTGTATGGCGCGGCGATGCGGGTGATGCCGGCGCCGCTCGCCCTGGTGGCTTACGCGCAGCGGTACTGGATTCGGCAGGCGTTATGGGTCGGAAATCTTCCCATTCCACGCATGGGAGGGCTGTTTATCGAGGCGCCGCCCTTCGGACTGTTCATGCTGGGACTGCTCGTCTTCTTTCTGATTGCCTTGCAGGCGGGAGCGCGAAGCAAAGCGACGGTGCTGGGGCTAGCGGCGGCGTTGACGGGCGCAATCGCATCGCTTGCCGACCAGGTGACGGTAGCTGCCGTGGTTTGCCTGGCGGCCTCGGTTCTTTCGCTCAGGACGCAGATACGATGGCTGCGGCCGGTGGTGCTGGGTACGGCGTGTTGCCTGCTGGTCGCTGCAGCGGATTTGTCGCTGCGATCGAAGCTTGCCGCTGAGTCGGATTTCGCGGCGCCTACGGCCATCTATCGCAACAGCGTGGGCGAACGCAACTTTCATGCGCGATACGGAATTTCGCTGCTCGTGCAGAAGCCGATTGCAGCGGTGTTTGGCATTGGGCCGGGGCGATACGGCGAATATGCAGCGGAGACCGGCTTGTTTCCCGATACTGTGACGATGCAGTACACCGCGCCTGAGATCTTAGTGGAATGGGGAGTAGCGGGGTTGGCGGTCTGGGCTGGCGTACTGGCGATGCTTGGCGCGCGGGCATGGAAGAGGCACAGGCTCGCCGGGCTGGGGCTGCTTGCGGGATTGTTGATCGCGGACAGCTTCCAGGCGAACTGGAAGTCGGAGACGGTCTTTCTGGCGGCGGCGGCGTTTTGTGTCGGGATGGACAAAACCGAAAGTGACGCAGATGAGGCGCAGGCACAATTGGAGGCTGGGTCATGAAGCCTGAGCAGGGCGAGAGTCAAGAGGCGCGGCCTACGCGGGGTGCCTCGGAGCTATCCGTGAAAGTGATGGCGATTGCGAGCGGAGAGGCGGTTGCGCGAATCGCGAATCTGCTGTTGGCAGTGTTTGTGGCGCGGGAATTTGGCGTGCGCGCGGCGGGCGCGTGGGCGCTGGCGCAGGGTCTGGCGCTTTACCTGATGCAAGGAACGGATTTCGGCTTGAGGCACGTGGGCGCGAGACTGGCGGCGCAGCATGCGAACGGAATCGCGCGTGTGGTGCGGTTCATTCAAAGACGGCGCATGGCCCTAGCGGTGGCGATGTGCGCGGCGGGATATCTCTACGGAAGATTCGGCCCTGTGCCGGAAGATACGCGAGAGCTGGTGAGCTTGTTTGCATTGGCGACGTTCGGGTATGGAATGTCGCTGGATTGGCTGGCGTGGGGCACGGAGCGGTTCGGACGCCTGTCGGGCTGGCGGGCGATGGTGTCGCTGACCGGTGTGGGGCTGACTGTGGCGGGGGCGCGGTGGCTGCATCTCGGCTTGCTAGCGTTGCCTGCGGGATTTGCCGCGGCGTATCTGGCGGCCGATCTGTGGCTGTGGCTGGGATGGGCGCGCGGGCTGTACAGAGAGACCGATCGGACTGCAGAGAACGCGGAGATTGCGGTTCCCGGCTGGAAGGCTACCGCGTTTCTGGGAATTGCGATGCTTGTGAATCAGGCCTTCAGCTCGATTGACACCATGATGCTGGGCGGGCTGACGGACAGCGTGCAGACGGGATTGTACAGTGCGGCATACAAGCTGCTGCTGCTGGCGCTGGCTTTTTATTACCTGATCATGCAGGCGCTCTACCCAAGGATAGCGGCGATTCCGGCAGTCGAGCGCGGACTGCGGAGGTTGCGCGGCGTGTTAGTTCTATCGGCGGCGGCTGGTGTGGCAGCCGCTGCGGTATTGTACCTGCTCAAAGGGCGATTGGTTGGGTTACTCTTCGGACCGGCTTTCACGGCCTCGGCTGCCCTTGCCGGGCCGCTGCTGGCGGCGATTCCCTTGGATTTTGTAGCATCGGTTTTCTTGACGGTGCTGGTGGCGTGGGACCATCCGCGACGAGTGTTGGCGGCGACCGGGACAGCCGTGGCGAGCAACGTGGCGCTGAATTGCGTGCTGATCCAGCACTTTGGCGCAATGGGCGCGGCGTGGGCGACGCCGCTTTCCTATGTTCCGTTTCTAATTGTGCTGTATCTGCAGATGCTTGCCATCGAGCCGCGGTCAGCCGACACAAAAAAGCCGGAGACGGAAGCGTGCGCCGCGAGCAACGGGAAACGGATTCGATTCAGCCTTGTGGTGGCAACGCTGGGCAGGGTGGAAACACTGGAGCGGGCACTGGAGTCGTTTGCGGCGCAATGGTTTCGGAGCTTTGAAGTGATTGTGGTAGATCAGAATGCCGAGGAGAGGTTGGCCCCGGTCATCGAGCGCTTCCGAAGCAAGCTGCGGTGCGTCCATCTGCGCGCAGCACCCGGCGTCTCGCGGGCGCGAAACCTGGGGATTGCGGAGGCCAGCGGGGAGATTGTGGCGTTTCCCGACGACGACTGCTGGTATCCGCAGGATTTGCTTGAGCGCATCGACAGGTGGTTTCGCGAGCATCTCAGTTGTTCGTTGTTTTCGATCTGCGCAAGGGACGAGGAAGGGAACGAGGTGTCATCGCGGTGGCCAAGGCACTCGTGCGAAGTGAACCGTTGGAACGTGCTGCGCACGTGCTCGGCGATTTGCCTGTTTGTGAGACGCGAAGCACTGGTCGCGGCCAATGGATTCGATGTCAACATGGGGCCGGGGAGCGGCACCCCGTTTGCAGCTGCGGAGGACCTAGACCTTGCGATAAGAGTTCTTCGACCAGGGAGAAGGGGCTGGTTCGAGAAGAGCATTTGGGCTTGGCACTCGGCGCGGGATGCGTCGAATACGCCGCCAAGTCGCGCGCTCAGCTACGGAAAGGGCTTTGGATACCTCCTACGAAAGCACGAGTATTCGCCAGCCATATTGCTGGTGCATCTGCTGCGGCCATTATTGGGAACGGTACGCGCGGCTTTGTTGCTGCGCTGGCGCGAGGCGCGATTTTACTGGAACAGCTTCAAGGGGCGGATCGAGGGATATTGGTCGTTCAGCGTTAGCCAAGCGAAAGCGCCAGACCCGGCAGATGCGGACGCTACGGTCAGCAGTCCTGAATAACCGATCGCACCACAGAGGCGTATTCGCCGGCGGCATTGCCGGGCGAGAACGCAGCGGCGCGCTCGAGACCTTTGGCTGCAAGATCGTGCTGTAGGGTACTCGAGTCCAGGAGACGGCAGATCGCGTGTTCAAGCTCATGTGACGACGCTGGCGAGAAGAGCTCGGCGCAGCCCGCGGCAACTTCAGGGAGCGAAGCCGAAGAAGAGCAGATAACAGGAGTTCCGCAGGCCATGGATTCGGCGACTGGATAGCCAAAGCCTTCTTCAAACGACGGGAGGATGGTCATAAGGGCCGCAGAATAGAGCGCAGTGAGACCGTAGTCCGTAACTCCGCGGAGGCATAATATCGCGGGATCCTCGAGGAGAGAGAGCTGTTTCTTTCCGGGTTTGATGCCGGTTGGTGAATCGGGAAGAACCAGGACCAGTCGAGGAATTCCCGTGCGCTTCGCGCGGAGACTCCGGTGCGCCGCGAGCAGAGTGGCGAGGTTTTTGTGCGGTGCCGCGGAAGTGACGCAGAGGAGAAAGGGTTCGGCGATTCCGTACAGCATGTTGACGAGCTGGACGGCATGGGGCTTGTCCAGAGGATGAAAGGTGGAATCGATGGCGCTTGGAATGACTGCGATCTTTTCGGGATCGGCATTCAAACGCTCGATGAGCATGTGCTTTGTGTAATCGGAGGGGACGATTATGCGGGAGGCGCGCGCACACGCAGTTCTGAGCATGGGAAGTGCGTACAAACGCGCGCGCAAAGTACATCCGTATTGCGGATAGATGAGATGGGTGAGGTCGTGAATGGTGACGATCGTAGGAGCGATGCGCAGGACGGGCAGATTGTAGTGCGGGGCGCAAAAGACTGCGGCGTTGCGGGCGATCCGGGGCAGGATCAGTTGCTCGGAGAGCGTGTAGATGTTGCACTGGAAGGGAAAGACGCGATCGCAGAGCGGAGCCAGCCGCTGGACGGATTCTGGTTGTGCGATGCAACTGAGGGTGAGTCCGGCAAGGTGATCGCGGAGATGGCCAAGGAGGGTGAGTGTATAGCGGCCTATGCCGGTGCGCAGCCAACGTGCATCGAAAACTACCTCGGGCTGGCCAGTCATACGCACGCTGGGAGCCTGGCCGCGGACGAAGAAGCTTGAAGGGTTTCATCGGCGAGAGACTGGAAACCGCGGAGAAAAGCTTGGGTGCTGAAGCGGGCGGCGTGTTCGCAAATGACTGCGGGCTGGAACCGGTGCTCGTTCAATTCGAATCGCTGAATTGCGGCCGCCGCCGAAGCTGCAGTTTGTTCGAAGTAGAAGAGGCCGGTGCAGGAAGCGCGGTGACCGGCGTTGTCGAGACTGACGACGCTTTCAAGAGCGCCGCCGCGTCCGAGGGCGATGACGGGCCTTCCGCAGGCTTGAGCTTCGACAAGCGCCATTCCGAAATCCTCTTCAGCGGCGTACAGGAAGGCGCAGCAACGGGCGTACTCATTCCAAAGGGTTTCGTGGCCGACCTTACCGAGGAACTCAATAGAGTCGCCGGCCATGGAGCGCAGGCGAGATTCCTCAGGGCCTTTGCCAACGATACGTAAGCGCCTGCCAAGGCGGTTGCAAGCTTCAATAAGCAGGTCGACGCGCTTGTAAGGTGTCAATCGGCTGACCGTGAGATAAGCCTCGGAGTGAGGACCGTTAAGGCGGCCGGAATCGGTGTCGACGGGTGGATATATCACAGTGCTTTCACGCCCGTAGTACTGCCGGATGCGCGCGGCGACGTAGCGGGAGTTGGCAGCGAAACGAGTGACGCGCTGTGCAGCGGCCTGGTCCCAATTGCGAACGTAGTGCGCAGCTGTGGTGAAGGCCGCGCGGGCCATCGCACCCATCTGGCTGCGATAGGAGTGGTATTGATCCCAGAGATAGCGCATGGGAGAGTGGCAGTAACAAATATGCACGGCAGAGGGCGAAACAATGACGCCCTTCATGGGGCCGCTATCGGAGGTCAGGACCAGATCGTAGCCGGTGAGGTCCAATTGTTCGACCGCGAGCGGATAAAGGGGGAGTAAGTGACGATAAAAGCGGCGCGAGAACGGCAGCCGGTCAATGAAGGAAGTGGTGAGCTTGCGATGGGCGAGGGAGTGGGGCACGTGGGCGGGGTCGGCGACAAGGGCGAAAAGATCGGCTTGCGGGTAGAGGGAGGCGAGGGCCTCGGCGACGCGCTCGCCGCCACCCGTGGAGACGTACCAATGATGGACGATTGCAACCCGCATGGTAGCCCGGTGCCGAGTAATCGCAAGAACCTGATCCTACTGTAGGCACGGCTGGGAAGAGGTTTGTCTTGACAAAGTGAAATTGCTGTCAGCTTTTTGTCAAGGCAGGATGGCTGGCTCTTCCTGCGCGGCGGGGCGAAGCGAATCGAGAATCCGGCGGTCGAGCGAGAGAACGAAGGTGGTGGTTCCAGGTGCGGATTGCTGCAACCGCACAGAACCGCCGTGGTCCTGGAGAATGCGGCTGGCGATGGAAAGTCCAAGTCCGATGCCACGGCGCTTCCCAGTGCTGACGAAGGGTTCAAAGAGCGTGTCGCGGATTGCAGGAACAACGCCGGGGCCGTTGTCGATGATGCGCAACTCAATTTCCGAGGGGCCATCCGTGAGGCGAATGTGCACCGAGGGCGGCTGGACGCTGGTACGTGCAGCCTGAACAGCATTAATGAGCAAGTTATAGATGGCGCGCTCGATCATGCGTGCGTCGAGCCAGACCTCCACGTGTGGCCCCTCCTCGACGACGATGCTCACGTGATGAGCGTCAGGGTGCATGCGCAGGAGGGAGACGGCGCGCTCGATCAGGACGTTAAGCGATTCATAAGTCGGGTGCAGAGAAGTTCCTGTGCGGCTGAAGATGAGAAGGGATTCAAGGATTTCGGTCATGCCTCGAACGGCGAGCTTCACTTCGGCCATGAGCTCGTCTCGTTCGGATTTAGAAGAGCCTGATTGGCTGAGGAATTCGGCGTTAGCATAAACGGCGGAGAGGTAATGGCGAAGGTCGTGGGAGATGGAGCTGGCCATGCGGCCGATGATAGCTAGGCGGGCAGACTCAACCTGCTGCTGCTGAGAGACGCGGACCTGGTTTCGCATCTGGTCGAAGGCGGTTCCAAGCTCGCGGAGTTCGCGGCTTCCCCGCGGCTTGAGTTCGTAGTCGAAATTGCCTGAGCCGACGGCGCGCGCGCCGGCCAGCAGCGTTTCAAGGGGGCGCGTGATGGTTCCGGCGATGTAAAGAGCCAACACCGTGCCGAGCAGCAGCACCAGTACCCCGATGCCGATGAGCAGGCGGTTAAGCTGGAGCGCGAAGTTGCTGGCCTGGTCGTAGGACTTAAGCACGAAGAGACGCACGGGAAGATCGGAGAGCTCAGGGAGAGTGAGCGATGTGGCCAGATAATGTTCATTGCCGAGTCGGAGGTCAATGGGGTTAGACGCGGGGCCGAGCGCAGGAGAGGGTGGATCGAATCCGGCGGTGATGCCGGAGCTAAGAGTGCTGAAAACGATCTGACCGGAGCCAAGGAAGACTACGTCGGCATCCGCAGCTTCACGGACTTCGCGGCCTACGCGATCGTCGATCGCGTAGCCGGCGACGACATAGCCGAGGGGAATTCCGGTGGCTTGCGGGCCGAACACCAGGGAGTGGAAGGAAACCTGATAGAGATGATGGTTGGTAAGAAGATAGCGTTGAGCCGGGGGAGCATCGAGAAGACGGCCAAGTTGTAACTCCAGATCGTGCTGGTCAGGCAGATCGGCCTTGGAGTAGATTGCGGCCACATTGCCGGATGCATTGATAAGAGCGAAGAGGTCGCTGTCGCTAATTCGCCAGTAATCGGTTCCGCCGTCCTGGATGGTCTTCATGTCATGCGTGGTCATGAGTGCTTTGAGAACGGGCAGATCGGCCAGCAACGCGACTTCACGGTCTAGCGATTGCTGGCGCTGGCGCTGCAGGTTTTCGAAGGTGCGGGTGGACCCGGAAAGGCTGGCGGCGAGATTTTCGCGAATCTGGCGTTGCAGCACTCCGTGGATGACCACCAGACTCATCGCCGTCAGTCCGCACGCAAGGGACAATAGGGATACAAGCAGGATGGTCCTCATGCGCATGGTGATTTCCCACCGCCGAGAGAAGGTTACGAAACCTGGTTGACGAACTTATAACCCATTCCGTGCATGGTACGGATGTGGACGGGATTCGCCGGATCGGTCTCTAGCTTCTGGCGGAGCTTCAAAATCTGATTATCCACCGTACGGGTGGAAGGGTAACAGTTGTAACCCCACACGTGATTGAGAAGCTCTTCGCGCGAGAGAACACGTTCGGAGTTTTCAAGCATGAACTTGAGGAGACGGAATTCATGAGCGGTGAGGGTAATGGACTGGCCGGCCCGCGAAGCTTCCATCTTGAGAAAATCGACAGTAACTTTGCCAAAGCTGTAGATCTTTTCGAGACGAGGCTTGTTGGAACGGCGGATGGCAGCCTGGATGCGGGCCAGAAGCTCGCGCGGACTGAAGGGCTTGGTGACGTAGTCGTCGGCGCCGAGCTCCAGAAGCAGTACCTTGTCGGTGACATCGGATACCGCGCTAAGAACAATAACCGGCGTGGCGGGAAAGGCTTGTTTGAGGCTCTTGCAGAGGTCGCGGCCTGACGCACCTGGGAGCATGAGGTCGAGGATGACGGCCTGGGGTGTCGGTCCCTTCAGTGCCGTCTCGGCTTGCTGGCCGTCGTAAGCTGCCCTGACCTGGATGCCTTCTGGGGAAAACAGGCGCTGCACGACCTTGTGAATTCCTGGATCGTCTTCAATGACTAGTATCATGGTGGACTCTTGCAGCCCGCACGGGGACTGTGGGCTTTGCCTCTTGTTCCATTGTCGCCTTCCTCGGCCCAAAACGCCATGGAATCCGGTCGAAATGACATTTCGTTGACAAAATGCAGGCAATTGGCCGACACGGACTCGGGAAGGAAACGGAGCGGAGGCTGGTTGGGGTGGAGCGCAACCTGGCGGCCAGAGAGACGGAACGACGAACCGAGTGTAATGGAGGTCTGGCGGACCAGATGAGCGACCGGAGCATAGATGAGACGCTGAGTGCCGTCAATCCGGATGATCTCAAGGTGGGAGGTGAGTTCGGAAGGCAGGTTGGCGGCCAGAACGGGTGATAGCAGCACGATGCGCCCGGACTCGATGACGAGTTCGATATCGGTCCATGCCGATTCAACGAGAGTATTGGCGGGTGTGGTGTGGCGGTCGCGAACGGCGATGAGGCTGGCGCGGCTGCCCGGTTCGAGCTGGCCCTGGCCGTCGCTCAGACGCAGCAGGCGCGCGGCGCGCGTGGTGACTAGAAGATAGAGCAGCGCGGGAGGAACACGAAGGGCATCGTGGAGAAACCGGATGTGGTCGAGCAGATCGCCAGCTGCGGTAAGAGGTGAGTCGGTTCCAAGAGCGACATTGGACAGAGATTGGACCTGCCTTAGGGGAAGGGTCTGGTCTAGCGTGAAGATATTGGAGAGCGGGCACCAGACTACGCCGACGTTGCACCGGCGCACGGTTTCCCACTGCGTGGGCGTGAGCCCCACGGCGTGAACCAGCCCGATACGTGAATCGAGAGGAACAGTGGCGGCGAGATCGTCGAACTCGCGGCTCGCGGCGGGGTCTGTGCCCTCGGCTAGATGGATGAGAAACGGCCAATCGGCAGGGGTCTGGTGAAATCGGCGTGCGACATTCGGTAGGTCCATCATGGAGTGGGCCCAGCCGTACTCGGCGGGGACGTGAATGGGAAAACCGGAGCCGAGGACCTCAGGGAGATAGCGGTCGTGTTGGGACACCGTGGTAACGCCCGAGAGCAGATTGCGAATCCCTCCCCACCAGAAGCGGAGTTCGCGGGGAAGTTCGAGAAGCTCCCGAATTGGGGATTGCCGAGGGTGGTAGATATCGGCGGCCCATTCGCGCCAGCTGGGATAGGGACCGCGGCCGAGTTGAGGGTAGAGTGAGAAATCGAGGTGATCGTGGGCGTTAATAAGGCCGGGAAGGACGAGATAGCCGGAAAGATCGATTGGCGCTGCGTGGAGGGGACTCGCCTGAGGCGAATAAACACTATCGACGCGAGAGCCGCGGAGGTGAATCGAGAGAGGCGCGGCTATCTGCGAGGAGCGCGCGATGCGGGCGCCGGTGAGCGCCAGTTCGTACGGCGAAGTGGAAGCGGATTGCAGCGTGGACGGCGTCACGGACGGACCCCGGCGAGCGAGAACTGCGCGCAATAGACGACAGGCAGCGACTCAACTCGGCGATAGGTGTCGAGCTTTCCGGCGCGTTCGAAGATGGCGGCCTCGGGAGGGCCGAAGGACCATTCAGAGAGTTGGTCCAGGCGCAAACCTGAGCGCCACATGGTCTCAACCAGGTCGGGAAGCGTGTAGCGATGGGTTTCGATCTCGAAGACAGTGCCCGCGGCGCGAAACGTGCGGCGCCAGCCATAAGACGCGGTGTTGGGATGGAGGTCGGTGACGAGGACGACGCCGCGCGAGCGCAGAATACGTGCCGACTCACGCGCGAATGCAGCCGGATCGGGAAGATAGGAGAGCAGGAACGAAGCGAGGACGCGATCGGCGCAGTGAGCGCGAAGAGGCGTGTCGGTGCAGTCGGATTGGAGCAGGCGCGTGGAGGGCGAGCACTTGAGGCGGGCCTGATCGAGCATGGAGGAAGAGAGATCGATGCCGGTGAGCGAACGCGGGTGCATGCCTTCAAGCTTTCTCAGCCAGCGTCCGGTCCCGCACCCAAGATCCACAACGTCCTTGCCGGAGAAAGTGTTGAGCTGAACGGTTAGGCGGCGCTCTTCGAGAGCGAGAAGAGGGTTGACTGAAGAATCGTAATGCTGGGCCCAGAGCTGGTATGCGCTCTCAGGACTGAGTGAAACAGCTTCAGGCGGATTGGCGGTGCCGGCTTTGCCTGAACTCATATGCTCTCTTCCTTGGGGCGGCGCAGTTGAATCCAGTCCTGGGCCAGGCGCAGCTCGCCAGGAGCGCTGTAGATACGGGTGAGGTAGCGCCAGGAGCCGAGCGCGGAAAGCAGGGCGCGGCTCCAGCGGCTGGCGTGAATGTCCTGGACGGTGGGCCAACGGGTGGTCACGACGATTTCGAAATTATCGATGAGGCGCTTGGTGCGCGGCTTGAGCCACGGCATTGAGGGATTGTCGCGGATCATGAAATCGTACCAGCGAGGCGTGGTCCACTCTTCGGGAGTGGATGGAAAATCGACCAGGCCGTCGATGCCTCCGTACATTTTGGTGTCGCGCTGGGGCACGGGCGTGTAGTGATGAACGATGATTTCGATGGCGGGATTGATCTGCTTTACTTTGCGAATGAAGGCGATGTTTTCGCGGGTGTCACCCTCGGGATCGCGGGGATTCCCGAAGATAAACGAGAACTCGGGAATGATGTCGGCTTCGCGAAGACGCCGCGCGATTGAGAGTGTCTGCTCGGTCGTTATTCCCTTCTTCATCTCCTGTAGGGTGCGGTTCGATCCCGATTCGGCGCCGCAGAACATCATGGTGCAACCGGCTTTGCGGATGAGGCGGAGGGTATTGTCGGAGTAACTGCAGATCGTGTCGATGCGTCCTTCGCACCACCAATGCAGGTTAAGCGGCGCCAGACGTTCCATGAGCTCGCAGGTGTGCGACTCGTTCATAAAGAAGTTCATATCGACGAACTGCACGCCGTCCATACCGTATTCCTTGACGAGGTGCCCCAGAATGTCCGCGGTCCGGGCCGGCGACTCCATCTTTTCCTTGCTGCCGAATGCCTGGTGGATTGCGCAGAAGGTGCACTGGAACGGGCAGCCAATGCTGGCTTGGTGAAAACCGGTCCGCTTGCCGAAGAAGGAAGGGCGCAGGTAACTGGCGACGGGAAGTCGATGGTAGGGCATCCACGGGAAGTTGTCGAGTGACTGCATGCCCCGCTCGGGGTTGTGCGTGCGGCGGCCCGCGGCATCCTTCCAGCAAAGACCGGCAATACTGCTGAAGTCGCGCTTGCCGCGAAGGGCGTCGATTAATTCGAGCAACGTAGTCTCGCCCTGTCCGCGGACCGCGTAATCGACGTACGACGTATTCAGTGTCGCGTCGGGGTAGACTGACGGAAAATAACCGCCCCAGACGATCGGCACGTTCGGAAACTGCTTGCGGATGGCCTTGCAGGAGTTCATCGCCGAGATCACCTGCGGACCGGGCATCACGCTGACTCCGAGCAGCTCGACGGAGTTGGTTTTCATCAGACGGACAAGCGTTGCGTCCGGCTCGGTGTCGAGATTGCCGTCGACGATTTCGTACTCTTCGCGGCCTTCGAGCACCGCGGCCAGCGCCATGATGGACAGCGGGAAACGGCGATTTCTAGGCTTGGTGAGCTTTGGGAAATATAGGAGAATCACTGCGTCTTAAGCCTCCCTTCAAAGAGATAGAACTGCGACGGCTCGCGGAGGCGCTTGAAGCGCGCGATCCACGGGCGCAGCCACCAGCGCAAGCCGAGCCAGGGAAGGTGGCGAGTCCAGCGGATTCCGAGCGTGGAAAGCTCTTCCAGATCTTCAGGCGTGAGATACTCGCGCGAGGGCAGTGTCCGGCCCCGCGCGTTGAATTCCGACTGAAAGCGGCGGGCGCGCTCGGCGCGCATGGCTTCGCCGGCGGCGGCATGGCGGTAAGAGGGCGAGTCGACGATGAGGATTAAGCCGCCGGGGCGAAGGCAGCGAACGGTTTCGCGGATGGTTTCCATATAGCTGGTCGAGTAGTGAAGCGAGGCATTGAAGATGGCCACATCGAACTGAGCGTCTTCGAAGGGCAGACGATTCATGTCCGCCTGAAAGCGCGGAAAGAACTCGGGAAGCACGGTGGCGAAGGGCGCCGCGGCTTCAAGGCCGTCGAAGGCATTGGCGCAGAGATCGACCGCTGCGGGACGATGGCCGCTCAGGGCGAGCCGGTAGCTGAGCCACCCGTTGCCGGCGCCAATATCGAGAATGCGCAGGCATGGTCCAAGGAGACTTGTCAACTTTGGCAGGAGCTTGCGGTCAAGATAGCGGAAGCTGCGCGCGCGAATGCGCCATTGACCGGTGAAGTTTCCCGTGAGGTCGGCGAACGGCAGGGCAAGATAGAAGCTTGGATCGTCGGAGCCCCGTCCTTCCTTTCGGCGAATAAACTCGTAGTCCTGTATGAAGGGTGCGAAGCGTGTTTGTTGTTCGGTGGTCAGCATGCGCCAGACCCCGGCTGTCTTTGTAATCTGCCTGAAACAGTTCTGGCATCGCAGAATGTCTTCAAGCGACGCGTCGTCCCGATCGTCGACAAGGGCAGCCGCATTAACGCATTGCGGACAGCGAAGCCGGATCGCTTGATCGGAATTCTCAAGCGGCAGTTGCAGAGGACTGGCGATTGCAGTAGTCATTGTGCCTCCCGGACGAAATGCAGCAACACATGATCGGCAAGGCCGCGAAGCAGCGGCCATGTCCCGAGATGGCGATCGAACGATTGTAGGCAGTGAAGAGTTCGAGGCCGATTGTGAAAGAAAGGCTCGAGCCATGAAGGTGGCAGCGCAGCACCGATTCCGCGCCAGGACCGGAGCCGGAACGATGGGGCGAATGCGTCGGCAATCTGGCGGACCGTTGGGTAGTGGACGCGGATCCTGCGACCGCCGATGGTTGCCGTCGAGCCGGAAAACCGCAGGCGCCGGAGGGCCTTTTTCAAACGGCCTGAAAGGACATACCACGCGATCTCCCAGGCGCAAACGCGACCCATGAGACAAACGAAGAGTGCGCCGCCGGGACGGAGAAGGGGAGCCATCTGGCGGCTCACGGCGGCCAAGTCGGATGAGCAATTGAGTCCGCCAAAGTTGGAGAGGGCTCCATCGAACGGAGCGAAGCATGCAAGCCGGTCAAGTTGCTCATTGATGCAGACCAGAAATCTGACGGAGAGAGCGCCGCGAGCCGCCGCAAGCTTGCGGCAACACACCTCGATCATGGCGGGCGAGGCATCGCAGGCCAGAACCTCGATGCCCTCGGCGCCGAGGTGCAGAGCATCTTCGCCAGTGCCGCAATTCATATCGAGGATGCGGCTGCCGCGTACAAAAAACCGCGACAACTCCCGATGCACCAGCTCGCGCTGCGCTCTCCCGATGGCGGAATGCGTGAAGATCTCGTCGTATTGCTCGGCAATGCGATCGAAGTCCACGCCACTGAGCGCCGTGTCTGCCGTGATGGGAACATCTACTGACAAGCGGGTTGCTCCTCTACGGTCGGCCAGGCATGGAGAGCTTGACGACGATCGGCAATGAGCGCCTGGAGCTCTCCGATGCGATGGGGTGGGATTCCATGGTCATGGATGCTGCCGCGAGTGCGCTCCAGCTCCATCTCAAAGCGCAGGAGTTCGTCGGCGACGCGATAGAATTCGCGGGGACGGCGGCCGGCGAGGTCGAATTCACGATCGGAAGTCTCGCCCCAGGGCTTGATCTGCACCAGGCGCGAAGCGACCTTCTTGTAGTAGGGCGTCCCCTTGATGGGATAGGAAACGGTAGTGAGGAAGGTGTCGGGCCGTGAGAGACGGACGTGCTCGATGGTCTGCTCGATATCTTCGACCTCTTCGCCCTCGTAGCCCCACATGAGAAACATTCCGGTCTGGATGCCGTACTGACGACAGAGCGCGTTGGCCTGGCGCACCGCCTCGACCCGAACGCCGCGTTGCATCGAATCGAGAATGCGCTGCGATCCGCTCTCAGAGCCGATCCAAAGGCGGAAGCAGCCGAGCTCGGCAAGTGTACGGATGACTTCATCGTTCAAGCGGTCGGCGCGCGAGATGCACTCGAAGGGAATGTGAATTTTGCGCCGGTGGAGTTCCTGCCGCCAGCGCTCTAGCCAGCCGTGGTTGATGGTGAACACATCGTCGGCGATCCAAAGCATGTCGGGCATGTAGCGGCCAATCAGCCACTCCAGCTCGTCCGCCACGCGCTCTGGCTTGCGGCGGCGATGGGTTTGGCCGAAGACTTGATGGCTGCACCACTCGCAGCGGAATGGGCAGCCGCGAGCCGTGATTAGAGAGACCGAACCTTTGCCGTGATGCGTGCGCCAGGTCTCGACGTAGCGATCGACGTCAATGGCATCGCGCGCAGGCCAGGGTTGCGCATCGAGGTCGGCAATCTGCCCGCGCGGCTCGGTGCGGTGCGTCGAGCCGTCGCTTGAGCGATATGCGATTCCCGCGATGCTGTCGAGGGCGGACGGATCCTTGCGGGACCACGCTTGAAGAAGATCCTCAAGCGTTTGCTCGCCTTCGCCAAGAACGACCACGTCGGCGCCGGCCTGAAGATACTCATCGACGTATGCCCCTGGCTCCGGGCCGCCAACGACGGTCTTCCAGCCGGCCAGCTTCGCTTCGCGAAGGATCTTGACCACATTCGGCCGCGTCATCAGGTTGGCATAGATTCCGATCACGGATGGATTGCCGCTGTTGAGGCGCCGCCGAAGGGCGTCGCGGGATTGAAAAGTGCTGTCGAAAACCTCAACCGAGAAGCCGCCGTTACGCAGATGCGAGCATATATACAAGAGCCCAAGCGGCGGATAGGGCTTCATGATCTGAAGCTCCTTGGGGTCTTCGAAGAGGAAATATCCGTGTGTCAGCAGCAGATCCACCGAGTCTCCTTTCCGCGCTCAAATGGCGCACCCGCTCGCGCGAGTTTCTACCGCTTCGGCATTGTGTGCGGATAACTCGCCATTGGCGCCGCTGTTGAGTACCGGCAGCTGCGTTGGAAAGGCGTTGCGGGAGTGTTTTTCCAGCTCGTAGACTTCTGCCCACAGCCTCTTGAGCTGGTCTCCGGCGTGCCCATCTTGAGTTGCGCTGTACAGGTCGACCTCGGCGTGCAACGCATTGCGCAGCGCGCGATAAAAATTATCTGTGTACGCGGCACGAAACATCGCACTTAGGTCGTCGCTGTGGCGCCAATGCTGCTTAAGTCCCATCTGTTGATGCACGCGCTCATAAAAAACAGTTCCTGGCAGCGGATAGGATACGGAGACGCCGATATCGTCGGGACGGCTGCGGCGAACCAAAGCGATGGTCTCTTCAATTTCGGCCAGCGACTCGCCTGGATATCCGAACTGAAGGAAGAAAGCGGCGCGGATGCCCGCATTGGCGAGGCGCTCGCGGGCTTGTTCGATCGACGCGACGGTGAGACCTTTGTCCATGGCGTCGAGAACGGACTGCGCGCCGGACTCGGCGCCCATCCAAACCTCTTCGCAGCCGGATTGCCTCAAAGCGTCGACCGTTTCCGTGCGGAGCAGGTCGGCGCGGCACTGAATCTTAAATGGCAACTCGGCGCGCCTTGTCCGGACAGCGCGGGCAAACTCCTTAATCCAGTGACGGTCGAGCGCAAAGACGTCATCGGCAAACCAAAGGTGGCCGATTCCGTAACTGAACTTGAGCATGTGCATCTCGTCAGCCACGGAGTCGGGTGTGCGAAGCACAAATTTGTTGCCAAAGATAGGCTTGGCGCACCAGTTACAACGAAACGGACAGCCCCGGCTGGTTACAATGTTTGTCGAGGTGCGGCCGTGATGGTCCTGCCAGATAGCGGAGTAACTCTTCATCGAGATCAAGTCGCGCGCGGGGAATGGGTAACTGTCTAGATCCATGGATGGTCGGCGCACACCGGTGGAAACGAGTTCTCCTGATGCGTCCAGGTAGAACAGTCCTGGGAACCGCCACTCCGTTTGCTGACCATCAAGCAGGAACGCGCGAAGAAACTCGATCAGCGTGCTTTCGCATTCGCCTTGAAACACTGCAAGAAAACCACGGCGAAGATAGTCAAGCGCGTTGTCGGTGGAGTCGGAGCCGTGAATGACAATGGGAATTCCGCGTTCCTGAGCCTTGGCCTGCATGGCAAAACTAACGTCGCGCACCGCAGAGAGGCACATCTTGGAGAGGAAGTTAAAGCTGTCTTCGCAGATAACAACAAGATGGGGGCGATGACGGTCGAGAGCCGCGGCGAAGCCGCTTTGTGGTTCCTCAAGCATCGTGTCGAAAACGGCAACCGCGAAACCGGACTCACGAGCTAGCGCGGCCGCGTAAAGAGTTCCGAGCGGCGGATAAGGTTGACGGCGTTCCGCCTGTTTGGGGTCGTTCCACAGGTGCCATGAGTGAGTAAAGAGGACGTCAACCGTGCCGGCAACAACGAGGCGAGCATTGCTAATGCGAGTCCCAAACATTCAGCAAGCCTCCCTCGATCCAGCCGGCAGAACAAACACTGCGGACGCGCGCGCGCCGCGGCACCGTAAGAAAAAAGCAAGACGGCAACGCGCAGAATCGTTGCCGGTTGAACATAGCAGTGCCGTATCGCCGCTCGCCGTAACGACGACCGCTGACTCACAAGCGGCTGCTGCCGGAGCGGTTCGCGTAATGGAAGAGGAGGTCAACATTGAAGTCCGAAGTGCGAGTGCATCTGCCCTCATTCATTAGTTGTGCCACCACTGCGGACGGCGCGGTGTCAGACGATTGTCACTCCTTTGTCATTTGGACAAATAAGTATATTTCCTGGTGAGATATAAAGATACGATGAGTCAGGAGGATCGGTTGACAGAGACTACCGAGCCCGCAACTCAACGTCTTGCCTACTCGCAGTATCTTTCTTTTGCGGGCAAGCCTCTGCTGGTGCAATCGAACAGCTGTGTCATTCTCCGTCACGCTTCTTCATTCTTCGCGCAGCGGAATTGCGAGGAAGTCTCGGCTAGACCCGCGGCGGAACTGCGATTGATGCTGCGCAGCGATCACGATTGTCACGCTGAAGATGCGCCGTGGTTCCGCGGCAAAGGATACTTTGCGCTAGCAAGATTTACTCATGCAGATTCCGTATGGTTTAATCTGCGTACTTGCCGAGCCTGTGGTTTCTTCTCCGCTGCAATCGCCTCTGATGCGGCTCGCTGGCACAAAGACATTCTGCCCGCAGTCGCCGGCATTCTTGCGCCAGCCATTGCCGTAGCTCCCGTGCATGCCGCATGCCTCTCGAACAACAACTCGGGAATTTTGCTGACGGGCAAGTCGGGCGTCGGGAAGTCGACGCTTGCTGTGATTTTGGCGAGACGCGGTTATGGCTTTCTTGCCGACGACTGGAGCTATCTGGCCCAGACAAGAACCGGTATCAACGCGTGGAGTGTTCCCGTTCCGGTTAAGTTACTTCCTGACGCTGTCTCCTATTTTCCTGAACTTGCCAGCTACTTATGTGCCCATTCGCTAAATGGGGAGCTTGCCTACGAAGTATCTCCGCAGGAATGTTTTGGATTGTCGCGAAAGGACCATTGCCCCATCCGATGTATTGTCCTGCTCGATCGCTCTCAGCAGCCGGGGATCACTATCTCGCCGGTCCCTGCGGCAGAGGCGATCGATTGGCTGTGTTTTGAAATTGAACAGTTGACCGGTCAGCTTACATCGGCGTACAGAGCACAGATTGGCCTACTGGAGGGCTTGTCAGAGTCTGTATGCCTGCGCGTCACATTCAACGCTCCACCGCAAGAAGTTGCATCTGCAATCGACGATGCTTTGGTCGATAGGCTCACGCCAGCCCAAACAGCGTTCACCATGAAGAATGGTTCGCTGGCTCAGGACTTTTATGGGAACGTCTGTAAGTTGGCAGAGCATCCTGCAATCGCGCCTCGGGAAAACTCGCATCATGAGCCATCGGACGTGGCAGTCGCACACGAGACTGATGCGGCGCCGCACAAAGGCATGATGAATCGCCACACTGTGCTCGATTTGAAAGCAATCTTCGAATGGCTAGGGATGGCAGTGAGCATTGACACAAACTGCTCTGCCATCTTACGAGCGGCTGAAAAGGCAGGATTCATACCGATGCGGGATGCGAAGGCGAAGATCGACTTTTGTTGGGAATTCGTCATTGAGGCTGGAAATAGCTTCTTACAAAAGCCGCCCTCGATCCGGGTATTCTGCGATGAACAGACGATAATAATCACAACTGAAAGGGCCGGTTGGTTTACGTTCGACTTTGAGAGTGGGGAAGGCGCGGGCTTCTTAGGAGGCGGCGAATCGGCAGAGGCGGTTCATGCTTACTTTCGCTCCATAACCGAGGTTATAAAAAATAGGCTGTGCGAAACATCCATTTGTGATGAGTAGGATTTCACCATTTCGGAAATCTGCAGTAACCTTCTTGTCCACGCGCGACTTGGCGCTTCTGGAGCACTGGACTGAGGCTGAGTGGTCCAAGCAATATCGCTGGCTCGACCGCAGCGGGCTCGCCCTTCCTGTAGCAGCACAGCTGCTTCAAGATGGGATGGAGCCGCGAGTCCCGAGCGGAGTGGTTAGCGCGCTAGGAAGGCGCCTCCATGACAACCAGGAACGCATGAACGCTATGCTCGATTCGCTGAACGAGATTCAGAGCAGATTGATCGCGGGACGCATACACTTTTGCTGCCTCAAGGGATTTAGCCTTATCCCCGATTGTTATTCATCTATTCGAGAACGTCATCAGGTAGATTTCGACATATTAGTCAGTCCGGACGAAGCGATTAAAGCGACTGTGATACTAGAGGGCTTAGGTTACAAGAAGGTATACGCAGACAAATCGGGAGAGATACGTTTTGCACGGCCGTGGACAAAGCACCTTACCGCGAATTCCTGGCTATATGGGGTCTCAGAAGGACCCGCAGTTGAGCTGCATACCAGGCTGTGGGAACCGGAGACGGGACTAGTTGATTTTGTGTTGCCTGGTGGATCGGTAAATAGCATTTATACACGGGTTGTTTGCGGCGTCACAATGCCATGCTTGGCTCCTGCTTGGCAGTTTCTTCATCTCCTCTTGCACGTGTTCAGGCATCTGCTCGCTTCCTGGGTTCGGCTGCTTTCGATTTATGAGATTGCTGTGTATCGTGACCGCGAACAGGAGAACGACTCACTGTGGCATCAGGTATATAAGTTAGCCACAACAGATGTGCAGCTAGCCTCAGCATGTGCGCTGGTTATGTACATCGTGAACGCGGAGTTTCCGGGAAAACTGCCCGAGCCGCTTGGCGAGTTATGTAGTGCATACCTTTCATTTGAGAGTGCCCTTTGGGTGAAGCATTTCAGGGAGCCATGGCTATACGCAGACCCGCCGGGGACGAAGCTGGCGCTTCTGGTTCAGAGGCAATTCTGCGCAAATCCCGGCACATGGCGGTCGTATACGCGGCGAAGGCTTTTGCCGTTGAGATCGCCGCACGGCCTGAGCGAAGACGCTAGCACGCGAGCCAGGCGGACCTTGCAATATGTGATCGACGATCTTCTTTACCGATTAAGCCGTCTTGGCTACCACTTAATGTCCAGTTACGATTATCTCCGCTCCGCAGCTCGCTGGAGGCGGTTGATTCAGTCAAACATCGCGCAGGCTATGCTTATGCTGTGACTGATTGGAATGGAATCGCGAAGAACATCGTATCCACATGCACTGACATCAATATTGTTGCGGGCGCTGCAGTGTGTAATCTTTGCCGAACTTATTCTTATGCGGACCGAGAGGTGAGGACTGCACCGTGTATGAGCCGAGGTCGGTATTAAATGGACCGACAGTCACACGGTGTACTTGGGCTGAGGATAAGTTGTCGCCGCTGCCAATGGTCCACAGGTGCAAGTCATAAGCGCCAGTTTCGATATTATGAATCAAGAAAGAACCATCGGGCGCTGAGATTGCAAAGTCTGGTGTCGGCACGGAGACGATAACGGCACTCATCTCAGGATGAATGTCACAGAAAACGAAGGAGACGCCAGGACGATCGAAATGCACACTGCGGCTGGTTCCTCCCTCGTAGAGTCCAAGGTCGAACCTGCGGCCGTTGAAGAGCGAGAAGACATTATGAAAAAAAGGATCGAGATTAGGAAAATCAACGATGCTGCCTACAGGAATGACCAAAATGTGTGGCTGAAACTGTTTGTTTGTCTGGATGATTTGATAGTGCTTCAGAGGAACGCGAGACGCTTTGCTCGACGAGCCTTCAACTGGCGTAAGCCACAGCACGACGCCCTCATCTGAGTGTGACGAGCGGCTGGCGGCTGGGCCGGAGCCATGGACGCTCACATGCGCGACAACATCGACGCCTGCAGCTTGCGCCGATAGGCTCGGTGCTATTCCGGCAAAGTTGGACGCCATAAGAGCGAAAGCGCTTATGGAGCACTGGAAGGTCAAAAGATATACCCCATCGTAAGAGTCATATTCTGAGCAGATCGCATGGGCCCAAGGACATACCATGAGCGAAGACCGCGATATTCGGCAGACACAACTAGATAAGTATGCGGACGTAGGATGAAATTACCGCCAAAACTCTCGTTTCTTATCAAGAATAAGTAGGGCGAGGCAGCAGCCATAGGGATTCCGAAGCGAACCTCACCGGAGTTGGCGGCGTCGATCCCGTAGAATGCGTTCAACTCGGCGGCGGAAGTGAATCTGGCCGCGAGCTGAGTCCAGCCTCCCTCTGCGTCTACGGATTTGCTCTGTTCGTTGTCATACACCGTGGCGATGTTCTTGAACGCGCCGCCTCCGAGGTCGCCAATGCCGCGGCCGCGATAGAACTCGCCGGAGATCTCCAGAGGTTTAACGATCGGGAAACGCCAGTCCGCAGTGCCAGCCCAGAAATCGAATTTTTCGTCTCCGTAGAAGAGTTGACGGGTATAGTAGCCATTCGCGGCAAGTTCGAAGGGGTGGGCTTCTTCTCCCCATTCCCACGCGATCCTTGCCTCATAGCCGGGTTGAAGGTTCTGGCGCTGGATTCCGGACGCGACTTCTCCGGTGATGTCGCCAGATTCAGGATCCAGAATGCCAAAGCCGAGCACTGCGCGCGATCCATGCACCATTTCGACACGCTGCTCGAGAGTGAGTTGCGGTAACCAGGTCCATAGGTTACCGGCCCAGGCGAGCGAGGGCTCTGCAACAGTGGCAAAAGAGGTCGGCGAAAGTGGAGAGATCAAAGGCGCTTCCAGTCCGGCAGTAACGTGCGTGTGCGGCCAATCCAGATCGATCTCGGCGGTTCTAATATGAAAGTAGTTATAAGCAGTTGAAGTGCTGGAAGTATAACCCTTGTTATCGAAGAAGTCGGCAACAATCTGCGCGGAGGTGCGGGCGCTCCAAAGTCTGGGTCCTGCCGCGTCGATTCCTAGTTGCGTTTGATTGAGAGTTGCACCCAGGGAATGGTGGGGATAGAAGGTATTGCGACTCAGGGCGATAAGTGGGAGCGCGGGATTGTCCACGCTGCCGTCGACCGCATAGGAATTAAGCAACACCATGCCGGTGAACGATACAGGGTACAGGGAGTAGGACTCAATCTTGGTTTGTTGCAGGGTAGTAACCTGGGAGTGAGTGATTTCCTGATCTTCCTTGACTTCGTTGACCGCTTCCTGGAGCGTGGCGACCGAGGCCGAGTTCTCACCAGCGGCGTTTATCTGCTGACGCAAAGTACTAACCTCGCTTTGCAGCTGTTCGATCTGGCGGCGCGCTCCTTCAAGCTGCCCGCGCATTTCGTCGAGCCTACGCAGGACATCTGCCATGGATGCCTCATCAGCCGAAGTAGCAGTGGCCTGAGAGCTAGATGGAGATGCTGCTACATTTGCTGCCTGCGGAGGTTCTTCGGCTCTGATGGGAATCAGAACGTGACTGAGACCGAGAACGACTGCAAGCAAGATATGGGGGTAAATCACCTTGCCCGCTACGCGTGCGGTCATTGTTGACATGCCTCCCATTTATGATACCGGCTGCGGCGCAGGAAGGGCAGGATGTGACGCAGCGAAGATCGAGCACTCGCTCACCTAGGCTGACGCGCAAATGCAGCGAAGGTGAGCCCTTGCAGTGCTAACACAAACGGCGAAAGCCGAAAGAGCGCTTAGTAAACTCCGCGCGCATTCCAAATGGCACCGAATGTTCTGATCAACACTCGAAAATCATTTAGCAGCGACCAGGTTGCCACGTATTCGACGTCGAGCGCCACGCGGCGTTCATAGGGCAGGGAGGCGCGTCCGCTAACTTGCCAAAGCCCCGTCATGCCTGGCTTGGCAGCAGCGTAGAGGCTTTGGCCGGCGCCGAAATGTGTCAACTCCTCCTCAACCACAGGGCGTGGGCCCACCATGCTCATTTCTCCGGTGAATACATTTATGAGCTGAGGGATCTCATCCAGATTGGTTCTTCTCAGGAATCGGCCGATGGGAGTGACGCGTGGGTCGTAGCGGAGCTTTCGATGTCGCGCCCACTCCCGGCAGGCTTCTGGATGGCGAGCAAGATGCGAGGGAAGAGAGTCATGTGAGCCGTGAAACATGGTTCGGAATTTCCAGAGTAGGAATGGGCGAAGTCCCGCTCCGATGCGGCGATGGCGAAAGAAGATCGGGCCAGGAGAGCTGATTTTGACTAGTACTGCGATTCCCAGACCGAGAGCGAGCGCGAGTGGGAGTAGGAGTCCGGCCAGGAGCAGATCTGTGATAGATTTAAGCACCTTATACATCGGCTGGTCAGTGGGTAGCTGCAAGATACTGCGCTGCGCCGTCTGCTGGTGCGTTGCCGCCCGGGGGGAATACCAGGAAAGCTCATGGCATTTGTAAGTCGAAACTGGACGAGTGGTCATAGCGCTTCTTCAACGATCCTCAAAAGGCCAATTGGCAGGTGTCACCCGTTTGTCACTCTTTTGCATTTAGATTGAACGGGTCCTCTCCTATTGCCTTTGTCAAATTTGGCCACCTGCAGCGGGAACACGATCCAGCCGAACGTGACGATCGTAAATCGATACTGAGTTCTATGGCGGTTCTCCAATTGGAATAAAGCGAAGATCGAATCTTAGGTGGCGTTTTCCCTTAGAGCCTGTTTACGATCTCCTGAGTATTAACCTGAGGAATGCGAGGTGGATCATCTGCAGGCTTGTATTCAGTTTGCGTTCGCAGTTTTTCCAGAGGCGGCGGCATTTTTCCAGCCAGGCGAAGGACCGTTCTACAATCCACCGTTTGGGCAGCACGGCGAACGTATGCAGTTCGTTGCGCTTGACGATTTCAACCGTGGCATCGAGCCGCTCCCTCACGCCGTCGGCAAAAGGTTGGCCCATGTAGCCGCCGTCTGCCAGCAGGCTCTCCACCAACTCCAGATTCGGCTTGCAGCGGTCGAGAGCGGCCAGAGCGCCGTTGCGATCCGTCACCGCGGCCGTGGTTACGGCGATGGCATGAGGCCATCCCTGCGTGTCAACGGCGATGTGACGCTTGATGCCGGAGACTTTCTTGCCTGCGTCGTAGCCCTTCTCGTCGGCGCTGTCGGTGTTCTTCACGCTTTGCGCGTCAACGATCAAAAAGCTGGTCAAGGCGTTGCGCCCCAGTTTCTCGCGGGCCTCGCCAACGGATTTTTTTTAAGGCCCGCTCCAGGGCGCTCACTCCGCCCCTGTCGGGCTCGTTCCACTTGGCGAAATACGAATAGACCGTGACCCAGTTGGGAAACCCCTCCGGGAGCATACGCCACTGACAGCCGCTCTTGAGCAGATACAGAACGGCGTTGAAGACTTCATACTGATCCACGGTGCGCGGCTTGGTGCGCTTGCGCACGCTCTCCAGCAAGGGACGGACCAACTCGAACTGCTCCCGACTGATATCGCTTGGATACGGTTTTCTTGGCTTCATTCCCCAGAACTAACGTTTCCCTGGGGAAGCTGCATATATCTGCCTTGATGACTGCGGCAGATCGCGTCCA
>Ga0335078_10000570_pt1 | contig 56342 bp, 58 predicted proteins | sample Lox_Sample_32_FD_206711 | JGI IMG/M metagenome (GOLD analysis project Ga0335078, IMG submission 206711) | Soil microbial communities from Loxahatchee National Wildlife Refuge, Florida, United States - Lox_Sample_3.2 | ecosystem: Environmental > Terrestrial > Soil > Wetlands | place: USA... | reverse complement strand
GCCAGACAAAGCAGCGCGGCGCTTGCGGCAGCCGGCAGACTTTCGGCGAAGCGGCGGAATGCCCTCATCGGAGCGCAAGTCTATGCCGACATCGCGCCCGCCGGAAGGACCGAGGCGCTGAGGCCTAACGGAGAGAGAAGAGGACCCAGCCCCGCAAGTCCCGCGGCGTCACCCTTCGGGCGCCGCCCGCGCGGTCGACGCGATCTGCTTCGGTGCCGATGCGAGACCGGACTTTCCTCGGTAATAGGGACTTAAGTTGGCTGGGGCGGGAGGATTCGAACCTCCGTATGGCGGAATCAAAATCCGCTGCCTTACCACTTGGCTACGCCCCATCGGCGCGATGGCGCGACATTAACCTGTCCTACGCCGTCCTCGCAACTTGACGCGGCCGGTCCGGGCCGGGCAAGGTGCGCGCGCAGATCATCCCGCACGATTCGTCGATGAGCGTCTCCGACACCGCCGGCCCGTCCGTATCGCCCCTGCCGAAGCCGCGCGACAGCGTCTTGCGCCGCATGGCCGACGCGATTCGCGTACTCGCGATGGACGCCGTGGAAAAGGCGCAGAGCGGGCATCCCGGCATGCCTATGGGCATGGCCGATGTCGCGACCGTGCTGTGGAGCAAGTTCCTTAAATTCGATCCCATGCATCCCGAATGGCCCGACCGCGACCGCTTCGTGCTGTCGGCCGGGCATGGCTCGATGCTGCTCTATGCGCTCCTGCACCTGACCGGCTTCCACGACATGACGCGCGCCGAGCTCGAGCATTTCCGCCAGCTCGGCAGCCGCACGCCCGGCCATCCCGAGCGCGGCCACGCGCCCGGCATCGAGACGACGACGGGGCCGCTCGCTCAGGGGCTTGCCAATGCCGTCGGCATGGCATTGGCCGAGCGGCTTCTCGCGGCGCGCTTCGGCGCGGGCCTCGTCGATCACCGCACCTACGCGATCGCGGGCGATGGCTGTCTCATGGAAGGCCTGTCGCACGAGGCGATCTCGCTTGCCGGTCACCTGCGTCTCAATCGCCTCGTCGTGCTGTGGGACGACAACCGCGTATCGATCGACGGCGCGACCGATCTTGCCGTCTCCGACGATCAATGCGCGCGCTTCGCCGCGTGCGGCTGGCGCACCGAGGCGATCGACGGACACGACACTGACGAAATCGAAGCGGCACTCGGCCGCGCGCACGAGAGCGATCGTCCTTCGCTCATCGCCTGCCGCACCACGATCGCCTTCGGCGCGCCGACCAAGGCCGGCAGCGCCGCGGCGCACGGCGCGCCCTTGGGTGCCACCGAGATTGCCGGCGCGCGCGCGCGGCTCGACTGGAGGAACCCGCCGTTCGAGCTGCCGGAGGACGTGATCGTCGCATGGCACGAGGTGGGCCGGCGCGGCCGCGCTGCACAAGGCGCATGGCAGCACCGCTTCGACGCGGCCGACCACGCGACGCATCGCGAGTTCGCGCGCTGCATCGACGGCCATCTGCCGGACGGCTGGCGCCGCGCGATCGACGCGGTCAAGCAGAAATTCGCGGCCGACGCACCGAAAGTCGCGACGCGGCAAGCGTCGGGCATGGTGCTCGATGCGCTGGCACCCGTCCTGCCGGAACTCGTCGGCGGCTCGGCCGATCTGACCGGGTCGAACAATACCAGGGCCAAGAGCCAGAAGCTCGTCGGGCCTGGTAATTTCGCCGGCAATTATCTGCACTATGGCGTGCGCGAGCATGCGATGGCGGCGGCGATGAACGGCATGGCCGCGCATGGCGGCATCATTCCCTATGGCGGCACGTTCCTCGTGTTCTCCGATTACTGCCGGCCGGCGATCCGGCTCTCGGCGCTGATGCGGCTCCGCGTCATCTACGTGATGACGCACGATTCGATCGGGCTCGGCGAGGACGGGCCGACGCACCAGCCGATCGAGCAGCTTGCGAGCTTGCGCGCCATTCCGGGCCTGCGCGTGTTCCGGCCCGCCGACGCGATCGAGACGGCCGAGTGCTGGGAGCTGGCGCTGTCGCAGCGCGCGCTCCCGTCGGTGCTGGCGCTGACGCGCCAGGCCCTGCCGGCGCTGCGCAAGGACGGCGGCGCCAACCGCTCGGCGCGCGGCGCCTACGTGATCGCGGGCGACGACAAGCGCGACCTCACCCTTCTTGCGACGGGATCCGAGGTCTCTGTCGCGCTCGAGGCACGAAGCATCCTCGCCCAGCGCGGGGTCAAGGCCACGGTCGTGTCGATGCCATGCTGGGAACTCTTCGACGCGTCCGATGTCGCCTATCGCGCCGAGGTGCTGGGCGAGGCGCCGCGCCTTGCGGTCGAGGCGGCGTCGCCCTTTGGTTGGGAGCGCTATGTCGCCGATCGCCATCACGTGGTCGGGATGATGCGGTTCGGCGCTTCGGCCCCGGCCGAAGCGCTTTTCCGCCATTTCGGCTTCACGCCGGCCAATATCGCCGATATCGCCGATGCGATGACCCGCGGCGAGCACAACGTCGGGGACGGGGTGCCGCAACGCCCGGGAGGGCGACCCCGTTAGCATGGAATTGAGGCGTCGGAGGCAGCAATGACGATTCGCGTCGCGATCAACGGTTTCGGCCGCATCGGCCGGCTCGTGCTGCGCGCGCTGCACGAGCAGGCGCGAGACGATCTGCAGGTGGTGGCAATCAACGATCTCGGCTCGGTCGAGGCAAACGCCCACCTCCTGAAGTACGACAGCGTTCACGGCCGCTTTGACGGCACGATCGCGACGGGCGAGAGCTGGATGGATATCGGCCGCGGCCGGATCGCGGTGCTGGCCGAGCGCGACCCCGCGAAGCTGCCGTGGAAGCGGCTCGAAGTCGACGTCGCGCTCGAATGCACCGGGCTTTTCACGAAGCGCGAGGCGGCGGCGAAGCATCTCGAGGCAGGCGCCCAGCGCTGCATCGTCTCGGCGCCCGCCGACGGCGTCGACTACACGCTGGTGATGGGCGTCAACAGCGACGGCGTGAAGCCGCAGCACAAGGTGCTGTCGAACGGCTCGTGCACCACCAACTGTCTCGCGCCGGTGGCGTATGTCCTGAATGAAGGGCTCGGCATCGCGCAAGGCTATATGACGACGATCCACTCCTATACCGGCGACCAGAACACCGTCGATACGCTGCACAAGGACATGCGCCGCGCGCGCGCCTCGGCGCTCAACATGATCCCGACTTCGACGGGTGCCGCGAAGGCGCTGGGCCTCGTCATTCCTTCTCTGCAAGGGAAGCTCGACGGCAGCGCCATCCGCGTGCCCACCGCCAACGTGTCCCTCATCGACTTCGCCTTCACCACCGAGCGCGACACCTCGCGCGACGAGGTGAACGGGCTCATGGAGAAGGCGGCGGAGTCCAATCGCTTCAAGGGCATCCTCGGCGTCGTCAAGGACGAGGTCGTGTCGAGCGACTTCAATCACGATGCACACAGCTCGACCTTCGACCTGACGCAGACGACGGTGCTCGGCAAGCGCTTCTGCCGCGTGTTGTCGTGGTACGACAACGAGTGGGGCTTCTCGAACCGCATGGTCGAAGCCGCGGCGCTCGTCGGCAAGATGGCGTGAGCGCACGCATCATCGTCCATTCGCTCGAACACGCGTTGGCGGCGCTCGCGGCCGCGGAGGAGCGCAAGATCCCGGTAACGCTCGCGAGCGCGCCTGGCGCCGGAGCCGCCGCGGGGCCGCGCTGGTTCCTCGGCGTGCTGGCGGAAGCTCGCCGCGCGCACTCCGGCGCCGCGTCCGATTGCGTGATCGATTGCGCCGACGAGCCCGGCACCGCGATGTCGGCTTTGCGCGCGGGCGCGAAGCGCGTGCGTTTCACGGGCGGCGAAGCGGCGCGCCAGAAACTCGCCGCCATTGCCGCAGAACTCGGTGCCGAGATCGAGAGCGGGGCGCCGGTGGTGGCACTCGACCTCCTTAACTCGCGCGATCCTTTGGCGGCGTGCCGCGTTTACCTTGGTCGCTAACGCGGCATTTGCTATATCGCCGCTAGGATCCCGCCAACTCCAAGGAGTTGTCCCATGGTGACGGAACGGGTCAAGAAAATCCTCGACGCCTACGAGAGCGACAACCCTGGCTCCAAGGCCAATCTCGCGCGAATCCTGATGCAGGGTAAGCTCGGCGGCACGGGCAAGCTCGTGATCCTGCCGGTCGATCAGGGCTTCGAGCACGGGCCCGCGCGCAGCTTCGCGCCCAATCCGCCGGCCTATGATCCGCATTACCATTTCCAGCTCGCCGTTGATGCCGGGCTTTCGGCCTATGCGGCGCCGCTGGGCTTCATCGAGGGCGGCGCCGACACCTTCGCGGGCGCGATCCCGACGATCCTCAAGGTCAATTCGGCGAACAGCCTCGCCCGCGCCAAGGAAGGGCCGAGCCAGGCGGTGACCGCGGGCGTCAGGGATGCGCTCCGTCTTGGCTGCGCCGCGATCGGCTTCACGATCTATCCGGGCTCGGACGCGGCCTACGACATGTTCGAGGAGATCGCCGAGCTCGCGCGCGAAGCGAAGTCCTATGGGCTCGCGGTCGTGATCTGGTCCTATCCGCGCGGCGGCAACCTGTCGAAGGACGGCGAGACCGCGATCGACATCTGCGCCTATGCCGCGCACATGGCGGCGCTCTTGGGGGCACACATCATCAAGGTGAAGCCGCCGACCGAGCATCTTGAGCTCGAGGCCGCGAAGAAGGTCTATCTCGAGCGCAAGATCGACATCGCCAAACCGGCCGCGCGCATTCGCCACGTCGTGCAGTCGTGCTTCAACGGCAAGCGCATCGTCGTCTTCTCGGGCGGCGAGGCGAAGGATATCGACGGCGTCTATAACGAGGCGCGCGCCATTCGCGATGGCGGCGCCAACGGCTCGATCATCGGCCGCAACACGTTCCAGCGCCCGCGCGAGGAGGCGCTCAAGATGCTCGACACAATCGTCAAGATCTATCGCGGCGAGGCGTGAGCGGCCGTGGCTGCACGGCTCTATCTCATCACGCCGCCGGTGTTCGAGCCGGCCGTCTTTGCCGAGCGCTTGAAGGAGGCGCTCGGCGCGGGCGATGTCGCTTCGCTGCAGCTGCGCTTGAAGGAGGTCGACGATGACACGATCCGCCGCGCGGCCGACGTGCTGCGCCCGATCGCCCAACGGCACGACGTCGCCTTCATCATGAATGACCGGCCCGATCTTGCACAGGCGACGGGGTCGGACGGCGTTCATGTCGGGCAGGAGGATGCAAGCTACGACGATGCGCGGCGGCTCCTCGGGCCTGACAAGGTCGTCGGCGTCACCTGCTATGCAAGCCGGCACCTCGCGATGGAGGCGGCCGAGAAGGGCGCCGACTACGTCGCTTTCGGCGGCTTCTTCCCGAGCCCGACGAAACAGGGCCGCGGCCTCAAGAACGATCCCGAGATCATCAGCTGGTGGAGCGAGCTGATGACCGTGCCGTCGTGCGCGATCGGCGGGATCACGCCGCAGAATTGCGGCGCGCTCGTCGCGGCGGGGGTCGACTTCCTCGCCGTGATTTCGGCGGTGTGGAGTCATCCCGCGGGCCCGGCCGCCGCGGTCAAGGAATTCGCCCGCGCCATCGCCGCCGCGTCCTGAGGCCAAGGCAGCTTCCCTTCGGCGCAAATTGGGTTCGTTTGGTAATTTCGCCTGGCCGCGCCGGAAAATTGGGTTCGTTCGGCAGAATCCCCGGCCTTTCCCAACCCTCTCCGCCCTCGCGGCGAGAGGGAGTTCCCGAAAAAATTGGGTTCGTTCCGTAAAATCACTCGCCTCCAAAAATTGGGTTCGTTTGGCAGGTTCGCGCGTGCGCCCGCGGGAAATTGGCTTCGTTTGGGTGGGCGTACATGCTCCATGTATCGCGCGCACGGCGCTGGTACGCACAAACCCGGCCGCGCCAGTCTTATCACATCGCACGACCAGTGTCAACGTAATATACGTACATTATGGAGCGAAACGACCGGAAAATCTGGGATATGAGTGTGAATGCTATTTACGTATGAAGTGGGCATGCCTGGCGCGCGAACGGCGGCGTCTCGGCCGCGCGTCTCCGTTCGCAGCGAAGCGATCTTTCAAACCGGCGCCCACAGGACGTCGTCGATCCGCTCGGCGCCGGCCGCCAGCATGACAAGGCGGTCGAAGCCCAAGGCGATGCCGGCGGCGGGCGGCATCTCGGCGAGTGCGGCGAGGAAATCCTCGTCGACGGGATAGGCTTCGCCGTAGCGAGCGCGGCGCTTCTCACGGTCGGCGGCGAAGCGCTGGCGCTGCTCCTCGGCATCGGTTAATTCGCCGAAGGCATTCGCAAGCTCGAGCCCGCACACGTAAAGCTCGAAACGCTCCGCGAGACGACGGTCCTCGGGCTTGGCGCGGGCCAAGGCCGCCATCGCGATCGGATAATCGTAGAGGATCGCCGGCGCGCCGAGGCCGAGATGCGGCTCGATCTTCTCGAGGAAGATGCGGAAGAAAAGATCTTCCCACGTGTCGCCCGCGTGTGGCGCCAGTCCGCATGCGTGCGCCGCCTCGGAGAGGAGCGCAAGGCTCGGATCGTTCGGGTCGGGGCAGGTGGCAAGAAGATCGATGCCGCAGAATTCTCGGAACGCCTCCGCGACCGAGAGATGCCGCCACGGCGCGCGCGGGTCGGCCGTGCGGCCGCGCCACGAAAATTCGCGCGTGCCGATCGCCGCGAGCACGGATTGCAGGAGCGCCTCGCAATCGGCCATGAGGTCGCGGTAGGAGGCGCCGGCGCGATACCATTCGAGCATGGTGAACTCGGGATGGTGGAGCGTGCCGCGCTCGCCGTTACGGAAACAGTGCGCGAGCTGGAAGATGCGCTCCATGCCGGCGGAGAGCAGCTTCTTCATCGCGAATTCGGGCGAGGTGTGGAGATAGAGCGCGCGCTCGCTTTCGCCCGGCTCGAAAAGGCGCGTGGCAAAGGCGTGGAGATGCGGCTCGAGGCCGGGGCTCGCCTGCAGAGCGGGCGTGTCCACCTCGGTGAAGCCGCGCTCGGCAAAGAAGCGGCGCACCGCGGCCATCGCCTCGGCGCGCAGCACAAGATTCCGCTTTTTGCGCGCGAAACGCTCGCGCCGCCACCAGCCGCCGCTCTCCGTCATCATGCGGAAGCCTATCGGGAAGGGGTTGGCGGATCGAGTCCGTTGGGCTAGGAAGCGCGCATCGCTCAAGGCTCATTCGAATGAAGATCAACGCTATCGACGTCAAGCCCGGCAACGTGCTCGAGCACCAGGGCAAACTTTGGCTCGTCGTGAAACGCGAGCTGATTCAGCCCGGCAAGGGCGGCGCCTTCGCGCAGATCGAAATGCGCGATTTGCGCTCGGGCAACAAGACCAACGAGCGCTTCCGCACCCAGGAGACGGTGGAGCGCGTGCGGCTCGACGAGAAGGAGATGCAGTTCCTTTATTTCGAGGGTGACCAGGCGACCTTCATGGACAGCGAGACGTTCGAGCAGGTCACGGTCGTCAAGGACATGATCGGCGAGCCGGCCGATTTCCTCGCCGAAGGCATGATGTGCCAGCTCCAGGTCTACGAGGGCGAGCCGATGTCGGTCACGATCCCGCAGACCGTGATCATGACGGTCGTCGAGGCCGATCCGGTGGTGAAGGGCCAGACCGCGTCGTCGTCCTACAAGCCCGGCAAGCTCGAAAACGGACGCCGCGTGCTCATTCCGCCGCACGTCGAGGCCGGCACCAAGATCGTGGTCAACACCGCCGACGGCAGCTATGTCGAGCGCGCCAAGGGCTAGGGAATGGCGGTTCGCTCCGCGCTCATCCATGTGATGGCGTCGGCCGCGCTCAAGGCGGCGAAGGGTCTCATCCGCGATTTCGGCGAGGTCGATCAGCTCCAGGTCTCGGTGAAGGGGCCGGGCGAGTTCGTCTCGAACGCCGACTTGAAGGCCGAGCGAATCCTCAAGGCCGAGCTGCAGCGCGCGCGGCCGGGCTATGGCTTCCTCATGGAGGAGGGCGGCGAGACGCCGGGCGACGGGCGCCACCGCTGGATCATCGATCCCTTGGACGGCACCACCAATTTCCTGCACGGCCTTCCGTTCTTCGCCATTTCGATCGCGCTCGAGCGCGATGGCGAGCTTGTCGCCGGCGTGATCTACGAGCCCATTCGCGACGAGATGTTCTGGACCGAGAAAGGCGTCGGCGCCTACGTCAACGAGCGGCGATTGCGCGTCTCGGGCCGGCGGCGCCTTGCCGAGGCGGTGATCGGCACCGGCATGCCCTATATCGAGGGCGCCGATCACGCCGCCTATCTCGCGACCCTGGCGCCGATCATGGCGGCGACGAGCGGGGTCAGGCGCTATGGCGTCGCCTCGCTTGATCTCGCCTATGTCGCGGCCGGGCGACTCGATGGGTACTGGGAATTCGAGCTCAACCCGTGGGACATCGCCGCGGGACTCCTGATGGTGCGCGAGGCGGGCGGATACGCGACGGACTTCGCGGGCGCGCATGGGCTACCACCTTCGGGCGATGTGCTGGCCGCGAACGACCAGCTGCATCAACCGCTGCTGAAGCTCATCGCCGAGGCGCTTCGCCGCGTGCGCGAGCCCGCGTCTTAATTCGACCACGATTGCGCGCCAGCCTCCGGCGCGGTAGGAGCGGCTGGCTTGCGCATCGTTCCCACACTCGCCGTCACCTTGAGCCTCGCCGTGGGCGCGCCGGCGCTGGCGCAAAATTCCGGTGTCGCGGTCGATTACGGCGCGCTCGACGCAACTGCACCGTCGAAATCGGCGCCGGGCGAAGCCGCGCCGGTCGTGCTGAAGCCGCCGTTGGCACCCGTGGTGTTGCAACCGCCGCCCGTGCCGAAGCGCGCCGCGATGGCGGTGCCGCCGCCTCCGCCGCCAAAGGCGATTCCGCCTGCGCTGATCACTCCAGCGCGTGCGCCGGCGCCCGTGCCGCCCGCCATCGCGCGGCCGTCCGCGCCGGTGCCGCCGGCGGCGCCGCAGCCGACTCCCGCCGCAGCTCCCGCAGCCGTCGCGGCGCCCGCCGCCGCGATGCTGCGCTTTGCCAAATCCGACAGCGCGCTTTCGACCGACGGGCGCACGACCCTCGACCGCGTCGCCGCCGCGCTCGCAGCCAACGAGAGCCTGCGTCTCCAGCTCGTCGCCCACGCCAGCGGCGACGCCGACGATCCGGTCGTGGCGCGCCGCGTCGCCTTGCAGCGCGCCATCGCGGCGCGCACATATCTCATCGAGCATGGCGTTCAGAGCGTGCGCATGGACGTGCGTGCCTTGGGCGACAAGGATGCAGGCGACGGTCCCTTGGATCGTGTCGACCTCTTGCTGGTCGAGCGCTAGCGGGCGATGGAGACGCCATGACCCGGCCCACCGCATATCTCGCCCGCATGGCGGCCTTCGTCGTCGCCGTGGGCGCGCTCGCAGCGCTCTTCGCCGAAGCGCTGGTGCCCTATTTCATGGGCAACCCATGGGTCAACGGCATCATCGTCGCGATCCTCGTCATCGGCATCCTTTACATCTTTCACCAGGTTTGGCGGCTCAATCACGAGGTCGCGTGGTTCGAGAAATTCCGCAAGAACCCAGGCAACCTCGCGAGCGACGACATGCCGCGCCTTCTGTCACCGATGGCGACGATGCTCGGCGCAGGCCGCGGCGGGCGCGTGAGCCTTTCGCCGGTATCGCTCAGGACGCTTCTCGACGGCATTGGCACGCGGCTCGACGAGGCGCGCGAGACATCGCGCTACATGATCGGGCTTCTCGTATTCCTCGGCCTTCTCGGCACGTTTTACGGCCTCTTGGAGACGGTGCAGTCGGTCAAAGGCGTGCTCGGCGGACTCAATCTCGGCGGCTCCGACGTCGCGGCGGCGTTCGGCGAGTTGAAGGAGCGGCTCGCTTCGCCGTTGGGCGGCATGAGCACGGCCTTCAGCGCCTCGCTCTTCGGGCTCGCGGGCTCGCTCGTCTTGGGGTTCCTCGATCTGCAGGCAGGGCTCGCACAGAACCGCTTCTACAACGAGCTCGAAGAGCAGCTCTCGGGCTATACGCGTCTCACCGGCGGCGGGCCGTCGGTCGAGCTGGGCGAGGCGTCGGTGCCGGCTTATATCCAGGCGCTCCTCGAGCAGACCGCCGACAGCATCGACACGCTCCAGCGCACGCTGTCGCGCAGCGAGGAGGGACGCAGCGCCGCCAACGCGCCGCTTCTGTCGCTCGCCGAGCGGCTCGGTACGCTCACCGATCAGATGCGCGCCGAGCAGAGCCTGCTGCTCAGGCTTGCCGAGCAGCAGCTCGAGCTGCGTCCGGTGCTGCAGAAACTCGCCGACGCGGTTGCATCGAGCTCGATCAACGACGAGATGCGCGCGCATCTGCGTGCGATCGAGACGCACCTCGCCCGCATCGGCGATGATCTTTCGCAGGGGCGCGGCGAAGTGCTGAAGGAGATGCGCAGCGAGATCCGCCTTCTCGCACGCACGATCGCGGCGCTCGCCGAAGAGCCGCAGCGGCCCTAGCGCATGGCCTTTTCCTCGCGCCGCTCCGAGCGGCACGCCATCAACATCTGGCCGGGCTTCGTCGATGCGCTGTCGCAGCTCATCATGGTCATCATCTTCGTCCTGCTGTTCTTCACGGCGGGACAGTTCTTCCTGACCGACGCGCTGTCAGGCCGCGACGCGGCGCTCCGCAAACTCACCGACCAGATCAACCAGCTCACCAACATTCTCGCGCTCGAGAAGCAGCAGAACGCCGATCTCGAGGTCAAGGTGACGCAGCTCGCGGCCGCGCTCGGCCAGGCGAACGCGGCGCGCGAAGCGCTCCAGAACCAGGTGCAGGAGCTGGGCGGGAAGCTGCAGCAGAGCGAGAACGATCTCGCCGCCTCGCGCGCGCGCGAGCAGGACCTTACGGCGCAGGTCCAGGCGGAGCAGCAGAAGAGCGCGGCGGCCGAGACGACGGCCGCCGACCTCGCGGCGCAGATCGAGAACCTGAAGGCCGAGCTCGCGCGCATCGGCGATGCGCTCAATGCCTCGGAAGCCAAGAACAAGGAGCAGCAGGTCCAGCTTGCCGATCTCGGCCAGCGTCTCAACCAGGCGCTCGCGAGCCGGGTCGAGGAGCTGGCGCGCTATCGCTCGGAGTTCTTCGGGCAGTTGCGGCAGATTTTGGGCAACCGGCCCGACATCCGGGTTGTCGGCGATCGCTTTGTCTTCCAATCGGAGGTGCTGTTCGCGCCCGGGAGCGCCGCCTTGAGCCCCGACGCGCAGCAGCGCCTCGCGCCGGTGGCCGCTGCGCTCAAAGAGCTTGCTCCCAAGATTCCCACGGACCTGCCCTGGGTGCTGCAGATCGCGGGCCATACCGACAAGACCCCGATCGCGACGGCGCAATTTCCATCGAACTGGGAGCTGTCGACGGCGCGCGCGCTTTCGGTCGTCCGCTATTTCGTGGCGCAGGGCATTCCGGCCGACCGGCTTTCGGCCGCGGGGTACGGCGAATTCCAGCCGCTCGATCCGGCTAATACGCCAGAGGCGTACAGCAAGAACCGGCGCATCGAGTTGAAACTGACGGAACGGTAAAACTCACCTCGCGCCGCCGGGGAGAGGTCGGCGCGCAGCGCCGGGTGAGGGGGCATGCGACGAGCGCCGTGGCGTTTCCCTTTCACCCTACCCTCTCCCCCGAGGGGAGAGGGTTTTGTTTGCGGGCGGAAAAAGAAACGTCCGACGGCGCTGGCCGGAACCTTTAGCGGCGGCCCTTCTTGCGGCCCTTGCGCTTCGCCTTCTTGGCGGCCTTGCGCGCGCCGCCGCGTCCAGCGGCTTTACGGCCCGCTTTTTTCTTCGCCGCCTTCTTGCGTGCGGCCTTGGCCGGGGCGCGCTTGGCTGCCTTCTTGGCTTTGGCTTTGGCTTTGGCTTTAGCCTTGGCCTTGGCTTTGCGCCGCTTCGGCGCGGCCTTCTTGGCCGGTGTGGCGGGTGCGGGCGTCGGCGCCGGCGGTGTCAGCGGCGCGGGCATACCAAACGGCGGAAAATCATTATCGGATTCGTTCGACATGTGGCGTCACCCCCTCGTGCTTTTGTCGAAGCGCGCGCCGATCCTATGTTACGCTTCTGATATTGTCGAACAGAAATCGGCAAACGCGGCGCGAGTTGCGCGCGCGCAGGTGCGCCGCTATAAGCCGCGCCGCCAAGGAGCCCGCGCGATGAAGGAAAGCATCCACCCCGACTACCACGAGATCACCATCATCATGACGGACGGGACGAGCTACACCACGCGCTCGACCTACGGCAAGGCGGGTGACACGCTGCGGCTCGAGATCGATTCGAAATCGCACCCGGCCTGGACCGGTGGCCAGCAGCGCCTCCTCGACAGCGGTGGTCAGCTCGCGCGCTTCAACAAGCGCTTCCAGGGCTTCAAGATCAAGTAAGGGCGCGCCGCGCAAGCGCGTCGAGCCGCGCCACCCGCCCGTAGAGTAAACGCGACCGGCCCAGCAATTCGCTGAGCCGTGGCGGCAGGCCAATGTCCTCGTGCTCGGCCCCGGCGCTGCAGACGTCGAAGGCATCGAGCGGTTCGGCCAACGCGTCCTCGACCGATATCTCGCCGCTCGCGACCGCGCGCTGCGCCAGAAGCCACGCCATGATCCGAGTAAGGCGAGCCGTGAGGCGCAATGTCTCCGCGCACATTTGCATGCGCGCCACTGGCGCAAGCTCGCGCCCTGCGGCCTCGTCCTGGCGCTCGAGATAATCGCGCGCCTCGATGACGAGGCCCATCGCCTCGCCATAGGTTTTGCCGAAGAACGCAGTGCCGCCCGCGATCGTCAACGTGCTCATCCCCCGATGAAGTTCTCTACCATTGCGCGCGAAACGAAGCGAGTCAGACGGCGAGTCCGGCGGCGATTGGAATGCAGTTAACCTTGAAACGGGCTGCGGCCGCGCTTATCTGAAATGTGTCCGGGGACGCCCTTCGCGGGTCTTGCGGACATTAACCAGCCCGGCCCTTGGGGCGGGCGCTTCGACCCATATTGCTCAAAGGAGGATGTGGTCATGGACGGTTTCGATTTCTCCCCCCTGTTCCGCTCGACAATCGGTTTCGACCGCTTGATGCGCCTTGCCGAAGGGGCGACGCGCGTCGATAGCGGCGTCTCTTATCCGCCCTACGACATCGCAGTTACCGGTGAGAACTCCTATCGCCTCACCATGGCGGTGGCGGGCTTCGCACAGGAAGACCTCGACATCACCGTCAAGGAGAACGAGCTTCTCGTCTCCGGCCGGTCGAAGAAGGACGAGGGCACGCGGTTCCTGCATCATGGCCTCGCCCGGCGCGCCTTCGAACGGCGTTTCGAGCTTGCCGACCATATCAAGGTGAGCGGCGCGTCGCTCGAGAACGGGCTCCTTCATGTCGAGCTCGTGCGCGAGGTGCCGGAGGCGATGAAGCCGCGCAAGGTTGCGATCGCGACGGACAAGACGCAAACGCAGATCGAGCAGAAGGCGGCTTAACCTTCTGGCGCTCAGTCAAAGAAAGAAGGGCGGCGTCGCAAGGCGCCGCCCTTTTTCTGCGCCAAAGGAACGGAGCCGCCCCCGAGGGACGGCTCCCACCCACCAATGTCTAAGGTTCGAAGGTGCTCGCTCTGACTTTCACTGCCGCCGGAGCAGAGCCCTGAGCGGCTCGGTGACTATGGGCAGAGGTGGTTAAGGGACCCTGAAGCGCGCGCGCGCTCGGCAACGATCCGTTCGCGCGCGCCGCGAGCGCTTAAGTCCGCTTAAGTGCGCCGTGCGCTTACCGACGGCCATGGACCGGGACTGCCATCGCGAGCGGAGCGAAGCAATCTCTAGCAGATTGCTTCGGAGCATGCGCTCACGCCATGACAGCCAAAGATTTTGGCGGCGCCCGCTTAGCGCTTGAACACGGATTCGGCGCCGCCGCGATGCTTCTGCTTCAACGCGATCTCGGCCTTGGCGCGCGCGATCTCGGCGTCGAGCTCGGCGATGTAGGCTTGAAGCTCGGCGACGCCCATTGGCGCCAGGTCGCGCTTCGGCTTCGGCTGGCGGAGGGGAAGGAGATCCTCTTCGTCCATCTCGTCTCTCCTCGCGGGGCGCGGGACATTGCCAGCATGGCGCGATCCAGCTAGAGGTGCAACGCGCCGCAAGAGCCCCGAGGATCGCCTGCGATGACCGTCCCCGCCAGCATGAGCGCGATCGAGATCGCCGGGCCCGGCGGACCCGAGGTGCTGCGTCTCGTGAAGCGGCCAGTGCCGCCCTTGGCGGCGGGCGAGCTTCTCATCGCGGTCGAGGCAGCGGGCGTCAACCGGCCCGACGTGTTGCAGCGGAAGGGCGAGTATCCGCCGCCGCCTGGCGCCTCTGACCTGCCGGGGCTCGAAGTGGCGGGCCGCGTCGCCGCTATTGGGCTTGGCGTCGGCCGCTTCAAGCCGGGCGATGCGGTGTGCGCGCTCGTCGCGGGCGGCGGCTATGCGGGCTTCTGCGCCGCGCCAGAAGCACAATGCCTGCCGGTGCCGAAGGGCTTCTCGATGGCCGAGGCGGCGGCGCTGCCCGAGACATTCTTCACCGTGTGGCACAATCTCTTCGAGCGCGGCCGGCTCGGCGCGGGCGAGGCGGTGCTGATCCATGGCGGCACGAGCGGCATCGGCACGGCCGCGCTCCAGCTCGCGAAGGCGTTCGGCGCGCAGCCGATCTTTGCGACGGCAGGAAGCCGCGACAAATGCCACGCCTGCGAGCGCCTCGGCGCAACGCGCGGCATCGACTACAAGCGCGAGGATTTCGTCAAGGTGGTGAAGGACGCGACCGGCGGACGCGGCGTCGATGTCGTGCTCGACATGGTGGGCGGCGACTATATCCAGCGCGATTTTTCGGCGCTGGCACCCGACGGGCGGCTTGTCTTCATCGCCTTCCTCGGCGGCGCCACGGCCAATGTCAATTTCGTGCCGATCATGCTGAAACGCCTGACCGTCACCGGCTCGACCCTGCGGGCGCGCCGGGTCGAGGAGAAGGGCGCGATCGCGGCTGCGCTTCTAAGCAATGTCTGGCCGCTGCTCGACGCGGGCAAGGTCAAGCCCGAACTTTACAAGACCTTTCCCCTGGCCGAAGCGGGCGAGGCCCATCGCCTGATGGAGACGTCCGCCCACATTGGTAAGCTCGTGCTCACGATTTGACCGGGCGTGGGCCCGTGCCTATATAAAGCCGATCCAGGACATGGCCGGCAGGCTCTGTCCGGCGCCCCGGGGTGGGGCGCCGCGAGCCGGAAGCCGCGCCAAATTGCAGGAGACCCGCGATGGCGCAACCCTTGATGCCGAAAGCGACCGCCGTGTGGCTCGTCGAGAACACGTCGCTCTCGTTCGACCAGATCGGCGAATTCTGCGGCCTCCATTCGCTCGAGGTGCAGGCGATCGCCGACGGCGAGGTGGCGCTTCAGATGCAAGGGCTCGATCCGATCGCGAACGGCCAGCTTTCGCTCGAGGAGATCGAGCGCTGCCAGGCCGATCCGACCGCGCGTCTGCAGCTCGCGAAAGAGGCGGTGCCGGTGTCGATCGTGAAGCACCGCGGCCCGCGCTACACGCCTATCGCCAAGCGCCAGGACAAGCCCAACGCGATCGCGTGGATCGTGAAGAACCACCCCGAATTGACCGACGGACAGATTTCGAAGCTCGTCGGCACGACAAAGCCGACCATCCGCGCGGTGCGCGACCGCACGCACTGGAACACGCAGAACATCAAGCCGCAGCATCCGGTGTCCTTGGGTCTCTGCACGCTCGAGGAGCTCGAGGCGGCGGTGACGCGCGCCAATCGCGGCAAGAAGGTCGAGGTCGCGGCGCCGACGGCCGAGGAAGAAGAGGGCGCGCAGGCCGAGGGATGAGCGACGCCGCCGCGACCGTCGCATCGGAGCGCGCGGCACGGGTCTGGCGCGGCGCCGAGAACGGCCCCGTGCGCATCGGCAGCGAGGCGCACAAGCGCCTCTTCTGCCGCATGCTGCTCGACACGCATGATCCCTATAAGCCCGCGGTGATTGACTGGCCGAAGCTCGGCCCCGACGAGCAGAAGCGGCTCGTCAGCCTGCCGATCTGGGACATCGCGGTGCAGACCGAAGGCAAGGCCAAGATCCGCGTCTCGACATATGCCGAGCGCATTGCCGATCCGCTTCTGATCGATGCGGTGAAGCTCAATGGCTTCGAGGAGGGCCGCCACAAGGACGTGCTCTCGAACATGGTGACGGCGTACGGGATCAAGCTCGAGCCCGAGCCGCCTTACGTGAAGCCGCGCGATCCCGAATGGGCCTTCATGGTCACCGGCTACAGCGAGTGCATTGACAGCTTCTTCGCGTTCGGCCTGTTCGAACTCGCGAAGCGCTCGGGCTTCTTCCCGCCCGAGCTGGTCGCGACGTTCGAGCCGGTGATGCAGGAGGAATGCCGCCACATCCTGTTCTTCGTTAATTGGGCCGCGTGGCACAGGAAGAACCTGCCGTGGTGGAAGAAGCCGCTCTTCGATCTCAAACGCGCGGGCGTGTGGGCGAAGCTCGTGCACGAGCGCATCGAGACGGCGCGAGACGTGGGCGGCGGCGACAATTTCGCCATGACGGGCCATGAATCGATGGGGATCGACGTCGATGCCGGCGGCCTCATCGAGGTGTGCCTCGCCGAGAACGACCAGCGCATGGCGGGGTACGACGAGCGCCTGTTGCGCCCGCGCTTCGTGCCGCGCCTCGCGCGCCTCGCGCGGCGCTTCGTCGGGCGGAAAGCGGCCGCCGCGTAGATTTACGACTTCGTTGCGATGTGGCCGGTGCTCTTGAGCGTGTCGGCGATCTCGCTTAAGGCGCCGGGATCGTCGATCGTCGCCGGCATGCGGTAGTCCTCGCCGTCGGCGATGTGGCGCATGGTGCCGCGCAGGATCTTGCCCGAGCGCGTCTTCGGCAGGCGCTGCACGACCACGGCGGCCTTGAAGCTCGCGACCGGGCCGATGCGCTCGCGCACCAATGCCACCGTCTCGGCCGAGATGCGCTCCGGCGGCGCGTTGACGCCCGCCTTCAGCACGAGGAAGCCCAATGGCACCTGGCCCTTCAACGCATCGCTGACGCCGATGACGGCGCATTCGGCGACGTCGGGGTGCGAGGCCAGCACCTCCTCGATCGCGCCGGTCGAGAGCCGGTGGCCCGCGACATTGATGATGTCGTCGGTGCGCGTCATCACGAAGACATAGCCGTCCTCGTCGATGTAGCCCGCGTCGGCGGTGTGGTAGTAGCCCGGGAACTCGTCGAGATAGGCTTTCACGAAGCGCGCGTCGGCGTTCCACAGCGTGGGTGACGAGCCCGGCGGCAGCGGCAGCTTGACGCAGAGCGCGCCGATCTCGCCGCGCTTCATCTCGTGTCCCTCGGCATCGAGCACGCGCAGGTCATAGCCGGGCGCGGGCTTCGTCGAGGAACCGGGCTTCACCGGCAGAGGCTCGAGCCCGACAAAGTTCGCGGTGATCGACCAGCCGGTCTCGGTCTGCCACCAATGGTCGATCACCGGCCGCTTCACGTGTTGCTGCGCCCACTCGACCGTGGGCGGGTCGGCGCGCTCGCCGGCGAGGAAGAGTGTGCGGAACTTCGAGAGGTCGTACTTGGCGATGAGCTTGCCGTCGGGATCGTCGCGCTTGATGGCGCGGAAGGCGGTCGGCGCGGTGAACATGGCGTTGATGCCGTGCTCGGCGATCATGCGCCAATAGACGCCGGCGTCAGGCGTGCCGACAGGCTTCCCCTCGAAGAGGAGGCTCGTGCAGCCGAAGATGAGCGGCGCATAGACGATGTAGGAATGGCCGACGACCCAGCCGACGTCGGAGGCGGCGAAGAACGCGTCGCCCGGCTTCATGCCGTAGACGTTCGCCATCGACCAGTTGAGTGCGACCGCGTGCCCGCCATTGTCGCGCACGATGCCCTTGGGCTCGCCGGTCGTGCCGGAGGTGTAGAGGATGTAGAGCGGATCGGTCGCCTCGACCGGAACACACGGCGCCGGTTTCGCTGCGGCCACGGCCTCGCGCCAGTCATGGTCGCGGCCTGGAACGAGCGTGGCCGCGAGCATCGGGCGCTGCAGGATGAAGCACGCCGCGGGCTTGTGGCGTGCCAGCTCGATCGCCTGATCGATGAGTGGCTTATACGGAACGAGCCGGTTCGGCTCGACGCCGCACGAGGCGGCGAGCACGAGCTTCGGCTGCGCGTCGTCGATCCGCGCCGCAAGCTCGGGCGCGGCAAATCCCCCGAAGACGACGGAATGGATCGCGCCCACGCGCGCGCAGGCGAGCATCGCCATCACCGCTTCCGGCACCATCGGCATGTAGATGAGGACGCGGTCGCCTTTGGTAACGCCGGCCGCGGCGATGGCGCCGGCAAGCAGCGCCACCTCGTCGCGAAGCGCGCGATAGGTGAAGGACGTTTTCGTGTTGGTGACCGGACTGTCGTAGATGAGCGCCGCCTGCTCGGCGCGGCCGCGCTCGACATGGCGGTCCAAGGCGTTCCAGCACGTGTTCATGCGCCCGCCGCGGAACCAGCGGTAAAAGGGCGGGCGCGTGTCGTCCAACACCTTGTCCCAGCGTTTCTCCCAGTCGATCGCCTCAGCCGCCTCGCCCCAGAATCCCGCAGGATCGGCGAGCGCGCGGCGCCAGGCTTCCTCGTAGCGTCCGGTCATGGCGCCAGTATTGTCATTGCCCACGGGGGGACGCAATCTCCGCGGCGGGCAGGGAGGATCCCATGACTGAGCGGGCGAATAATCCCTACGCGAGCGGGCTCGACCGCAACGCGGCGAATTTCGTGCCGCTCTCGCCGCTCAGCTTCATCGCACGGAGCGCCGCCGTGCATCCCGCGCGGCTCGCGGTCGTGCATGGCGCGCGGCGCTATAGTTGGGCGGAGAGCTATGCGCGCTGCCGGCGCCTTGCGAGCGCGCTCCAAAAACGCGGCATCGGCAAGAACGAAACCGTCGCCGTCATGGGCGCCAACACGCCCGAATTGTTCGAGGCGCATTTCGGCGTGCCGATGGCGGGCGCGGTGCTGAACGCGCTCAATATCCGCCTCGACGCCGAGGCGATCGCCTTCATCCTGCAGCACAGCGAGGCGAAAGTCCTCATCACCGACCGCGAGTTCGCGGGCGTGATCGAGCCGGCCTTGGCGAAGCTTGGCAAACGGCCGCTCATCGTCGATATCGACGACGCGTTGGCACCCCCAGGCAAGCTTCTGGGCTCGCTCACGTACGAGCAGCTTCTTGCCGAGGGCGACCCCGAGGCCGAGTGGCACGGGCCGGCCGACGAATGGGACGCGATCGCGCTCAACTACACATCCGGCACGACCGGCAACCCCAAGGGCGTCGTCTATCACCATCGCGGCGCTTATTTGAATGCGCTCGGCAACGCGCTCGTGTGGAGCATGCCGCGCCATCCGGTCTATCTCTGGACGTTGCCGATGTTCCATTGCAACGGCTGGTGCTTTCCGTGGACCGTGACCGCGCTTGCGGGCACGCATGTGTGCCTGCGCCGGGTCGAGGCGGCGGCCGTGTTCGCGGCCTTGGCCGAGCACGGCGTCACGCATCTCTGCGGCGCGCCGGTGGTGATGAACATGCTCTTGAACGCGCCCAAGGAAGCGCGGCGCGAGATCGGGCGGCGCGTCGCGCTCATGACCGCGGCTTCGGCGCCGCCCGCCGCCGTGATCGAGGGCATGGAGAAGCTGGGCTTCGACGTGACGCATGTTTATGGCCTGACCGAAGTCTACGGGCCCGCGGTTGTGTGCGATTGGCATGAGGAATGGGACGCGCGGCCCGTGGCCGAGCGCGCGGCATTGAAAGCGCGGCAGGGCGTGCGCTACCCGGTGCTCGATGGGCTCATGGTGGCGGACCCCGCGACGCTCGCGCCGGTGACGGCGGACGGCGCCACGATGGGCGAGGTCTTCATGCGCGGCAACATCGTGATGAAGGGCTATCTCAAGAACGACAAGGCAACGCACGAGGCCTTTGCCGGCGGCTGGTTCCACACCGGCGACCTCGGCGTCATGCACGAAGACGGCTATATCGAGATCAAGGACCGCTCGAAGGACATCATCATCTCGGGCGGCGAGAACATCTCCACGATCGAGGTCGAGGGCGTGCTCTACCGCCATCCGGCGGTGCTCGAGGCGGCGGTGGTGGCGCGGCCCGATGCGCATTGGGGCGAGAGCCCGTGCGCCTTCGTCACGCTGAAGGAAGGGACATCGGCCACGGCCGAGGAGATCATCGCCTTCTGCCGCGGGCACATGGCGCACTACAAAGCGCCGCGCACGGTCGTGTTCGGCGCATTGCCGAAGACCTCGACCGGCAAGGTGCAGAAATACGTGCTGCGCGACCAGGCGAAAGCGCTGGGTTAGCCACTCTTTTCCTTCGTCATGGCCCGACTTGTCCCGGCCATCCACGATTTCGGTTCTCGCGGAAAACACGTGGATGCCCGGCACGGGGGCCGGGCATGACGGAAGATTTCGGTGTACCGTCGACGAAAGCTGTCGCGATCAAGGCGGCAGGCCACGGCAGGCAACCGCGGGCGGCAACCGCCCGGGCGAACCCGGAGACGCTCTAATTGTTAATGCGTGGTCGCTTCGAGGAGGGCGATTTCGTCTTTTATTCGCAGTTTCTGTCGCTTCAGGTCGTGGACCATGTCCATGTTGGGGAGCGGACGGCTGATTTCCTGATCGATCTGCTCCTCGAGGCCCCGGTGGCGGCTCCGTAGAGCCTCGATCTGATCGCTGAGCGACATGGCTCCTCCCTGTCTTGACAGGACTGAACGAGGGCATGCTAACGCCGATTGGAGGCGGCGGCCAAGTGGGATATGCTCGGCTCCTTTCGGCCAATGGGGTCAACACTATATGATGGTGCCGCGATGAGCGAAGCACAACGGCTGGTTGTCGGCATCAGCGGCGCGTCGGGCGTGATCTACGGTATCCGGCTCCTCGAGATGCTGCGCTCGATGCCGGTCGAGACGCACTTGGTCATGAGCCGGGCGGCCGAGGTGACGGTCGCGCACGAAACGAGCCTCAAGGTGGCCCAGGTCCAGGCGCTCGCCAATTTTGTGCATCCCATAGCCGACATCGCCGCTTCGATCTCGTCGGGCTCGTTTAAGACCATGGGCATGATCGTGGCACCGTGCTCGATCCGCTCGATGTCGGAGATCGCCTCGGGCGTGACGTCGTCGCTCCTGACGCGTGCGGCCGACGTGACGCTGAAGGAGCGCCGCAAGCTCGTCCTCATGGTGCGCGAGACGCCGCTTCATCTCGGGCATTTGCGCACGATGGCGCTGCTCGCCGAGATGGGCGCCGTGATCGCCCCGCCGGTGCCGGCCTTCTATGCCAAGCCGCAGACGATCGAGGACATGATCGGCCATTCGATCGGCCGGGTGCTCGATCAGTTCGGACTCGAGACCGGCAAGGTCAAGCGCTGGGGCGAGGAAGACGAGGCCGAGGCGCCGCGGCGGCTGCGTCGCACCGAGCCTTAACCTTCCCCCGCTGTCTGATCGAGCGCCGCCAAGAGCGGCGCGGCTGCCGCTTCGGCATCATCCGCGAGATAGAGCGTGAGATTCTCCCGTGCCGCCGCGCTGCGCGCCGAGGGCGGCACGGCCGGCGCGGCCGCTGGCGCGAGCGGCGCCAGGCGCTCCATCGCGATCTTCTCGGCGTCGAGCTCGATCTTCTTCATGCGTGAATAGAGGTTCTCGGCGCCGCCGATGCCTTTCAGCGCATGGCGCGTGCGACGCAACGGCTCGACCACGCTGCTGCGCCATGGCCGTGCGGTCGCCTCGGCCTTCGCAAGGGCCGCGGCGTCGAGCCGGCCGCGGCCGGAAATGCCGACCCAGCACGCGAAGAGCGCGATGAGCACGTCCTTGCCATGCCGATCCTGGAGTTCGAGGCAGGCGGGCGCCACGCCGGGCCGCGCGTAGAAGTCGAGCGCGAAGCGCCAGAATTCCTCGAACGCCTCAGCCATCGCCGAGACAGATGCCGAGTCCGCGCGCGGTGCGCACGAGCGTGCCGTCGGGATCGACCTCTTGCGGCCGCTGGATCGCCTCGGCCAAGGGCACGTCGACGACACGACGATTCTGCCACGCCACCATGCGGTCGAAGCGCTGAGCGGCGATGAGGTCGACGGCATGAACGCCGAACGCGGAGGCGATCATGCGATCTTCCCAGGTGGGCTGGCTGCCGCGCTGAACATGGCCCAGGACGGTGACACGAGTCTCTGCGCCTGTCATCTCGGCGATCGCTTGGCCCAGGATGTTGCCGATGCCGCCATAGCTCGCGCCGCCGCCGCCATGCTGGCGCTGCACCGGGCGGCCGGTCAGGTCCTTCACGGCCTCGGCAACGATGACGAGCGCGAAATTGCGGCCCTGCTTGCGCACCTTCTCGATATGCGCGGCGATGGCCTGCATCGTGTAGGGGATTTCCGGAAGGAGAATGATATCGGCGCCGCCGGCGATCCCGGCGGCCAACGCGATATGGCCCGCGTCGCGCCCCATCACTTCAAGGACCATGACGCGATCATGACTCGCGGCGGTCGGCTGCAGGCGGTCGAGCGCCTCGGTCGCCACCGACACTGCGGTGTCGTAGCCGATCGAGAACTCGGTCGCGCCGACATCGTTGTCGATCGTCTTGGGGATGCCGACGAGCTTCAGCCTGCCTTGCTGCGCGAGCCGCCGCAGGATCGCGAAGCTGCCGTCGCCGCCGACGCCGATGATGGCGTCCAATCCGATCGAGCGCGCGCCCTCGATCACCTCGTCCGAGCGGTCCTTCACCGTGCCGTCCGGCATCGGGAAGGCGAACGGGTCGCCCTTGTTCGTGGTGCCGAGAATCGTGCCGCCGAGGCGGAGAATGTTGACGTTGGTGACGCCGAGGTCGAGCTCCTCATATTCGACCGGGCGGCGCATCAGCCCCATCGTGCCCTGTCTTATTCCTAAGACGCGCCAGCCGTGGCCGAGCACCGCCCGCGACACGACGGCGCGGATGGCCGCGTTGAGCCCGGCGCAATCGCCGCCGCTCGTGAGGATTCCGATGGTCTTCTGCTCCGTTTGCGCCATGTCGCGCCTCCGCCATCACCACCACTGCCTTGCCGCGGCTGGCCAACGCCCACCGGCGCCGGCGCTCACCTTTCGGTCGAGGGTTTTGCTATACTAGTGCCACCCCGGAAACTGGCTCCCGTCCCAGCGATGGACCTCGACGTCGAAGCCTTGAAGGCCAAGGTCACCGCGCTCAAGAGCGAGCACCGCGATCTCGACGAGGCGATTGCCCGGCTGTCGGAGACTGTGCCGGTCGATCACCTGCATTTGCAACGCCTGAAAAAGCGCAAGCTTGCCTTGAAGGACCTGATCCTCAAGCTCGAAGCGAAATTGCTGCCGGATATTATCGCTTAAGGCGAAACGGCGCTCAGGTCGCGCTCTTCATCTGCTGTTTTTTCGACTCGTACATCGCGCGGTCGGCCGCGTCGATGGCGCTCCCGGCATTGTCGCCCTGTGCAAACGTGTAGACGCCATAAGCGACGCCGACCTCGAGTGTCGTGCCTTGGTGCTCGATCGGGTGTGCCTTGATGAGCTCGGCGAGTTCGCCTGCCTTGTGCCAAGCCTGCGCCTGGTCGGTCTGCACGAGGAGCACGCCCATCTCGTCGCCGCCGAGGCGCCCCACGACATCGGTCGCGCGCACATTCTCGACGAGGATGCGCGCCACGGCCACGAGCACGGCATCGCCGGCGGCGTGGCCGTACCGGTCATTGATGCCCTTCAAGCCGTTGACGTCGAAATAGACGATGCTCGACGCAGCGCCATAGCGCTGCGCATAGGCCATCATGCGCGACAGCTCGCGTACGAAGGCGCGGCGGTTGACGACCGGCATCAGCGGGTCTTCGTCGACGAGCTTTTCGAGATAGTTGATGCGGGTCTTGGCGTCCTCGAGCTGGCGGCGGAGCTGATCGACCTCCGCCATCAGCGCGGCAAAGGCACGGCGCACGTTGGCGGTGAGCTCAGCCTCCGGGATGCCCGCAATGTCGACGACGTCGGGGGCGCGTGCCGCGGCCTCAGGGGCCGTCGCGCCGGGCGCGGCCTGCGGTTTTGCGGCCGAGCGGATCGCGGCGGCGCCTTCGATCGACTTGCGGTCGCGAATTTCCATGGCCAGCCAATCTACGCCGAAACGTTGGGATTATGCCCGAAATAGGGGAGACGGAGCAAAGGAATCGCAACCCCGAGTCGTGTCAGAAGTATTTCTTGAGGTTGGCGCGGATGCGGTCCAGGGGCTTCACCTTGCGGTCGGGCCAGGCGAAGCCGCCGGTGATGGTTTCGCACACGCCGACATAGACGTTGGCGGCGGCCAGGATCACCTCGCGCGGAATATCCGGCACGGGTTCGCGATAAGGATCGCACCGCGCCGCCACCCAGTTGCGCACCACGTCCTTGTCGAAGCTTTCCGGCCGCTCGCCTTTGGCAAAGCGCTCGGGATAGTTCGCGAGATACCAGTAGCGGCTGCTGTCGGGCGTGTGGATCTCGTCGGCAAGCACGACGCGGCCCGAGCGGTCGAGACCGAATTCGTATTTCGTGTCGACGAGGATGAGGCCGCGCTTGGCCGCAAGCTCGCGCCCGCGCGCGAAGAGCGAGAGCGCGTGGCGCGTCACTTCTTCCCACGTCTTTTTCGGGAGAAGGCCGCGCCCGACGATATCGGCGGGCGAAAGCGGCTCGTCGTGAGCGCCTTCCTCGCCTTTTGTCGTCGGCGTGATGATCGTCTCAGGCAGCTTTTGGTTCTCTTTGAGGCCCTCGGGCAGGCGGATGCCATACATCTCGCGCTTGCCTGCCTTGTACATCGATAGGACCGAGGTCGAGGTCGTGCCGGCGAGATAATCGCGCACCACGATCTCGACCGGCAGCATGTTGAGGTGGTGGCCGACGACGACGTTGGGATCGGGATATTCGATCACGTGATTGGGGCAAATGTCCGACGTGGCCTCGAACCAGAAGCGTGCAATTTGCGTCAGCACCTGGCCTTTCAAGGGAATTGAGGTCAGCACACGATCGAACGCCGAAAGCCGGTCGGTCGCGATCAGGATGCGCCGCCCATCCGGCAAATCGTAATTGTCGCGCACCTTGCCGGCATAGTGGTTCGGCAGCTCAGGAATGGTGGCGTCCGAGAGCGCGGACTCGAGATAGGAGGCGAGCAGCGTCGGATCGGGCACGGGCTTCCTCGCAGGTCGGGAAAGAGGCGTGAGTGCATGATTTTCCGGCCGATTGCAAGCCGCTTTGCACGGCCCTAATTTCGCGGCGAAACACGGGGAGAAACGAGGGCGATGGCATCGCATCCGCTCGTCGGCATCGTTATGGGAAGCGCGTCCGACTGGGAGACAATGAAGCACGCCGCGGACACGCTGGAGCGCCTCGGCATCGCCTACGAACGCAAGGTCGCCTCGGCGCACCGCACGCCCGATCGCGTCATCGCTTATTCGCGCGGCGCACGCGAGCGCGGGCTCAAAGTGATCATCGCTGCCGCCGGCCTTGCGGCGGGCCTGCCTGGCATGGTCGCGGCGCTGACGCCGCTGCCGGTGCTGGGCGTGCCGCTGGCCGGAGGGCTCATGGGCGGCCTCGACAGCCTGCTCTCGATGTCGCAGATGCCGGGCGGTGTCCCTGTCGGCACGCTCGCGGTCGGACGCCACGGCGCCATCAACGCGGCGGTACTCGCGGCCTCGATCCTGGCACTCGGCGACGCGCAGATCGCGGCGTCGCTCGACGCCTTCCGCAAGGCGCAAAGCGACGCCGTGCCCGAGGACCCGGAAGCAAAACGCTGAAGTCTGACCGGCGAGTTGGGATCACCCTCGCCCCATCGGGGAGAGGGCGGCACGGTGCGCGAGCGCCGTGCGGGTGAGGGGGCGATCGCTCCGACGCCTGTCGCATATTCCCCCTCACCCTTCCCTCTCCCCAGAGGGGAGAGGGTTCGAAAGAGAGAGCCCGTTTCAACCTAGCTGGGCCACACGCTAGAAGCGCGGGCGCGGTACGCGGAAGAGGCGGAGAGGATTGGGAATGTGGCGGCCCGCGCGCTCGATCCCCGCGCGGATCCGCGGCAGCGCTGACACGTCGCGCAGGCGCCGGTCGAGGAACGCCTCGGTCGCGGACGAGCCTTCCGAGCGGTCGTCGAGCCAGTACAGCATCGTCGCGCCATAAATCGCCGCGAGCATCCCGCGCTTGGTATAGAAACTGAAATCGGTCGATACATCGCCGGCGGCGTACCAGGCGGCATCGACCGTGTCGTAGAGGAGCTTGGCGCCGAGCGGCGCATAAGGCGGCAGGCTCAGGAGCGAAAGCCCGCGCCGTACCGCCTCGCGATAGGGCGCGAGGAGACGGAGCCGGGTGCGGATGGCCTCGGCGATGCGCTCGTGAACGGGCCGGCCGCCTTCGGGCCGCGCCGCCACTGTCTCGAGCATGAGCCGGTCGGCCCAGTGTGAAAACCAGAGGAGCGCGTCGCGCACGCCGCGCGGGAACAGGCGGCGAAGCTCATCCTCGTCCATGGCAATGCGCCGCGCCGCCGTCCGCATCGCCGCCATTGACCAGCCGTCAAACGGCACGTCAGGTAGCAGCGAGGCGATAAGCTCGTCCTTTCTCGCGGTCTCGTCCATGCCGCGCGCTCCTAGTGGTTCGGCAGCTCGATCGGGAAGCGTGCGCCTTCCTCGTTGAAGACGAGAAGGCCGAGATCGGCCATGCGCTGCGGATAGAGGACGCCGTCGAGATGATCGCATTCGTGTTGCACCACGCGCGCGTGGAAGCCGGCGGCGATGCGCTCGATCGGCGCGCCCTCGAGATCGACGCCGCGATAGCGGATGCGGACGTAGCGTGGCACCACGCCACGAAGGCCCGGCACCGAGAGACAGGCCTCCCAACCGAGCTCCTTCTCGTCGCTCATGGGCTCGATCACGGGATTGATGAGGACCATCAAATCCTGCGCTTTGTCCTCGGGTGCGTCGGTGACGCGCTCCGCCGGCACGCGGAAGATGACGATGCGCCGCGGCACGTGGACCTGGGGTGCCGCAAGCCCCGCGCCGCCGATGTCCACGAGCGTTTCCGCCATGTCGGCGACGAACCGGCGCAGCTCGGGCGCGCGCGGATCGGGCACCTCAGCCGCTCGCCCGCGCAGCACGGGATGGCCCATGCGGGCGATCTTGAGAATGGCCATGCGCTAATATATGTGGCTTCCGCCGCCTTCACAAAGGGCGGTGTTCATGGTATGGAAATGGGCGGGTCGGCCCATCGTTTGGGCCGGTTTTGTTTCAGGCGGAAGGAAAGGACGGAAGGAGACCTCGTGCAAGTTCTCGTTCGCGACAACAACGTCGATCAGGCGCTCCGCGCCCTGAAGAAGAAAATGCAACGCGAAGGGATCTTCCGTGAGATGAAACTCCGCCGCAATTACGAGAAGCCGTCCGAGCGCCGCGCCCGCGAGAAGGCGGAAGCCGTGCGCCGCTACCGCAAGCTCTTGCGCAAGCGCATGGAGCGCGAAGGCTACTAGCGCCCCGCGCCACCCGAGACAAAAGCCGCCCGGCACAGCCGCGGCGGCTTTGCTATTTTGCGGGCATGGGAAAGGCGAGCGCTGGGATTCTCCTCTATCGCCGACGCGGCGGCATGCTCGAGGTCTTCCTCGTCCATCCCGGCGGCCCGTTCTGGGCGCGGAAGGACGAAGGCGCATGGAGCATCCCGAAAGGCGAAATCGCGTCCGGCGAAGACGCGCTCGCCTGCGCCAAGCGCGAGTTCCGCGAGGAGACCGGGCAGGGGATCGAGGGCGAATTCCGGCCGCTGGGCGAGGTTCGCCAGGCCGGCGGCAAGCTCGTCACGGCGTGGGCCGTCGCGGGCGATCTCGATGCCGAGCGCATCGAGAGCAACAGCTTCGAGATGGAATGGCCACCGCGCTCGGGCCGGCGGCAAAGCTTCCCCGAGGTCGACCGCGCGGGGTGGTTTTCGCTCGCGGAGGCAAGGCGCCGCATCAACAAGAGCCAAGCGGCGTTCCTCGACCGGCTCGCGGCGGAACTCGCGTAAGCCTTACTCCAGCGACTTCACGATCTCTTCGGTCATCTTCTTGGCGTCGCCGAAGAGCATCATCGTGTTGTCGCGATAGAACAGCTCGTTCTCGACGCCGGCATAGCCCGACGCCATCGAGCGCTTGACGAACAGCACCGTCTTCGCCCTCTCGACGTCGAGCACGGGCATGCCATAGATCGGCGACTTGGGATCGGTCTTCGCGGCCGGGTTGGTGACATCGTTGGCGCCGATCACGTAGGCGACGTCGGTCGCGGCGAAATCGCGGTTGATCTCCTCGAGCTCCATCACCTCGTCGTAGGGCACGTTCGCCTCGGCGAGGAGCACGTTCATGTGACCGGGCATACGGCCTGCCACCGGGTGGATCGCATAGCGGACGTTGACGCCCTCCTTCTTCAAATCGTCCGCCATCTCCCGGAGCGCATGCTGCGCCTGCGCCACCGCCATGCCGTAGCCCGGCACGATGATGACGGAGCTCGCGTTTTTCAGGATGAAGGCTGCGTCCTCGGCGCTGCCGGCCTTGACCGCGCCCTTCGCGGAGGCGCCCGCCGCAACCGCGCCGCCTTCGGTGCCGAAGCCGCCCAAAATGACGTTGAAGATCGAGCGGTTCATGCCCTTGCACATGATGTAGCTGAGGATCGCGCCCGAGGAGCCCACGAGCGCGCCCGTAACGATCAAGGCCGAGTTGGCGAGCGTGAAGCCGATGCCGCACGCGGCCCACCCCGAATAGGAGTTGAGCATCGAGATCACGACCGGCATGTCGGCACCGCCGATCGGCACGATGAGCAGAAGCCCGAGCGCCAGCGACAAAACGACGATGACCCAGAAACCCGCAGCCGATTGCGCCGCAACGAGCCACACGATCGCGGCGACGAGCACGAGGCCGATGAGCGCGTTCAGGGGATGCTGGCCCGGGAAGACGAGCGGTGCGCCGGTGACGAGGCCCTGGAGCTTCGCAAAAGCGACGATCGAGCCGGTGAAGGTGATGGCGCCGATCGCGGTGCCGAGCGACATCTCGACCAGGCTGCCGCGCTCGATCGCGCCGGGGAGGCCGATGTGATAATCCGCGGGCGCATAGAAGGCCGCCGCCGCGACGCACACCGCCGCCAATCCCACGAGGCTGTGGAACGCGGCGACGAGCTGCGGCAGCGCCGTCATCTTGATCGTGCGCGCGATGTAGGCGCCGATCGCGCCGCCGATGACGATGCCGGCGAGGATCGTGCCGTAGCTCAAGACGCCGGGCGAGGCGAGGGTGGTGGCGACCGCGATCACCATGCCGGAGATGCCGTAGAGATTGCCGGCACGCGCCGTGAGCGGCGAGCTCAAGCCCCTGAGCGCGAGGATGAAGCAGACGGAGGCGACGAGATAGAGAAGTGCTGCGAGATCGGGTGTCACGGCGTCCGTCGCTCCTCAGGCTTTCTTCTTGAACATCTGCAGCATGCGCTGCGTGACGATGAAGCCGCCGAAGATGTTGACCGACGCCAGCACCACCGCGACGAAGCCCATTATCTTCGAGAAGCTGAAGCCCAGCGGACCCGCGGCGATGAGGGCGCCGACGATGATGACGCTCGAGATGGCGTTGGTGACGCTCATCAGCGGCGAGTGCAGCGCCGGCGTCACGCGCCAGACGACGTGATATCCCACGAACACAGCGAGCACGAAGACGGTGAGATAGAAGATGAAGGGATCCGGCACGCCGGCGGCGATCTGGGCCGCGTTCTCCATGTCAGTCTCCTGCCGCGCGCGCAGGCTCGGCGGCGAATTGGGGATGGACCACGGCGCCATCCTGGGTGAGGAGCGTCGCCTTCACGATCTCGTCTGCGGGATCGATCTTGAGGCGCTTGTCCTTGTCGACGATGAGCGCGAGGAAGGCGAGAAGGTTCCGCGCATAGAGCGCGCTTGCATCGACCGGGATATGCGAGGGGACGTTGCGCGGCCCCAGGATCGTGACGCCGCCCGGCGTCACGACGGTCTCGCCGGCGACGCTGCCTTCGACATTGCCGCCTTGCTCGACGGCGAGATCGAACACGACGGAGCCGGGCCGCAGCTGCGCCACCATGTCGCGCGTGATGAGGATCGGCGCGCGCCGCCCCGGCACGAGCGCCGTCGTCAGCACGATATCGATCTTCTTCAGCGCCTCGCCGATATGCTCGCGCTGGCGCCGCGCAAAATCTTCGCCCATTTCCTTGGCATAGCCGCCGGCCGTCTCCATCTGGCGCATCGCCTCGAGGTCGACCACGAGGAACGAGGCGCCGAGACTTTCAACCTGCTCTTTCGCAGCGAGCCGCACGTCGGTGGCGGAGACGATGGCGCCGAGGCGCCGCGCCGTGGCGATCGCCTGCAACCCGGCGACGCCCGCGCCCATCACAAGGACGCGCGCCGGCGGGATCGTGCCGGCCGCGGTCATCATCATCGGAAACGCGCGCCCGAACGCGGCGGCGGCCTCGATCACGATGCGGAAGCCCGCGAGGTTTGCCTGCGAGGAGAGCACGTCCATCGCTTGCGCGCGCGTGATGCGCGGCACGAGCTCCATGGCGAAGGAGGTAACGCCGGCCGCGGCATAGCCCTCGATGTCCTCGCGATGCTGCAGCGGGTCGAGCATGCCGACGAGGACGGCGCCGCGCTTCATCGCGCGGAGCTCCTCAGGGAGCGGCCGCTGCACCTTCAGCACGATCTCGCCGGCGCCCAGAGCTTCGGCGGCGCTCGCCGCAATGGCCGCGCCCGCGGCCTTATAGGCATCGTCGGTGAAAGATGCGCCTTCGCCGGCGCCCGTCTCCACCACCGGCTCGAGCCCCATGCCGACGAGGCGCTTCACCGAATCGGGCGACGCCGCGACGCGGCGCTCGTGCGGACGGCGCTCCTTCGGGACGCTGATTTTCATTGCGGCGAATTCCTTCGTGCGTGGTCGGCGCGGACGCGACGGGGCGGCGAGCGAGAGATAGCCAACCAGCCCGTTTTTGTGAAGGTTAAAGCGACCCGAGTCGCGTCACGAGCGCGTGCCCGGCGCTTGCGGCGCACCGGACCGTAGCGCGTTCGCATCAAGACTTTAGCGCTGCCGCTCTTCTCATTCCTTAACGCCGTGTTACACTTGTCCACGTACGGCCAACCCGAGCCTCGAGCGCACGGAATAAAGCCAATTTCCACCCGTTTTCCCTATGTCTGGTCAGGTCGAGCCGCCCCGGGGAACCCGGATTTGGCGCGATGAGTGGTTCTTTTAGCGACCAACTCATCGCCGTCCTCCCGAGGCTGAGGCGGTTTGCGCGTGGGCTTGCGGGGTCCGCTGCCGAGGCCGACGACCTGGTACAGGCCGCGTGCGAGCGGGCGCTCGCGCGTGCGCACCAGTTTCAGGAGGGCACGCGGTTCGACAGCTGGATGTTCCGTATCGTGCAGACGATCTGGATCGACCAGATCCGCGCGCGCGACGTCCGGCGGGAGGGAGCACAAGACGAGGGCGGCGAGGTCGGGACCGACGAGTCGGTCCGCCGCGCCGAGGCGCGGATCGCGTTGCAGGAAGTACGCGCCGTGCTGCGCCAGCTTCCAGCCGATCAGCGGACCGCGCTGTTGCTCGTGACGGTTGACGGGTTGAGTTATAAGGAGGCGGCCGAGGTCGTCGATGTTCCGGTCGGGACGATCATGAGCCGCTTGGCACGCGCCCGCGTCGCGCTCGCCGAGAAGCTTGAAGCGGGAGGCGCTCTCCAGAGGAGCGTGGATGATGCAGAGGCCGAGTGACGAGAAGCTGATTGCGTATCTCGACGGCGAGCTCCCCGAGAGCGAGCGCGCCGAGATTGCGTCTGCGATCGAGCACGATCCCGAGCTCCGCCTTGCGGCGCAGCGCCTCGGCGAGAGCGCGAGCCTTCTGCGCGCGGCCTTCGACGAGGTGCTGCGCGAGCCGCTGCCCGCGCGCCTCATCGCGGCGGCGCGCGGCGAGACGACGAAGGTCGTGAGCATCGCGCTCCGCGTCAAGCGCGCCATGATCGAGCAGCGGCGCTGGTGGATCGGCGTGCCCGTCGCGGCCTCGCTCATGGGCCTGATGATCGGCGGCGGGCTTGGCTATTTCGCCGGCGATGCTCAGGGCACGAACGCCGCGGAGCAGGCGCAGGCCGACCTCGCCTCGCGCAGCTGGCTCGACAACATCGCGGGCTATCACAAGCTTTTCGTCAACGCCGGCGCCGACGATACCGCCCTTGCCGACGTTCCCGCCAACGCCGGCGACGCGCGCAAGGGCGCGCAGAAGCTGCCGCCCGATTTCCACATGCCGAACCTGAAGCCGTGGGGTCTCGTGTTTCAGGGCGCGCGCTTCCTCATCGTCGACGGGCGCCCGGCGACGCAGCTCTTCTACACGACCGACAACAAGGCGCTGGGGCCGATCACACTCGTCGTAGGATCCTCGCAGAAGCCTGATATCGCGCCGACCTTCGACCGGCGCGATGATCTCAACCTGCTCTACTGGCGCCACCACGGCCACGCCTACGCGCTCGTCGGCACGGCCGATATCGGATACCTCTGGAACATCTGCAACGACATCGCCTGGCAGCTCGACGCGATCTAGCGTCTGGCGCTTCCCCAACTGTCATTGCGAGCGCAGCGAAGCAGTCCCCAGCAGATTGCTTCGTCGCTACGCTCCTCGCAATGACAGCTCGATCGGGTCATACGCTACGGCCTAAGATGCGGTGCTCCGAACGCGAGCGGCAGCAGCTCGCCGAGTGTCACGCGGCGCGTAGCGCCCGAAATCGTCGCGAGCTCGATCGGGGTGTCCGGCGCTGCGAATTCGGCGATGCGCTGGCGGCACCCGCCGCAGGGCGGTGCCGGCTGCGCGCCCTCGCTCACCACTGCGATCGCGAGGATGCGCCGGGCGCCCGCCGCCACCATGGCGGCGATGGCCGCGGCTTCGGCGCAAAGGCCCTCGGGATAGGACGCGTTCTCGACATTGGCGCCGGCGTGGATGCGGCCGTCCTCGGCCAGGATCGCGGCGCCGATCTTGACGTGAGAGTAGGGCGCATAGGCATTCTCGCGCGCGGCGCGCGCCGCCGCGATCAGGGCCTCGTCCGGCATCGCCCGCTCCTTCTGTCGCCAGGGCCGCACCGCTATGATGCGCTCGGCGCGCGGCCATGTCATGAAAATGAAAGTCTTCTACTTGCGCGGGTCGTGATGAGACAGGTATCGCCGGCGATCGAAATCGCGCCGCGCGCGGCCGGCGCCGCCAGGGCGGCCGCGGCGGCAACGCGCGACCTGCGGCTCGACTTCTTCCGCGGCCTGTCGCTGTTCTTCATCTTCATCGATCACATCCCCGAGAACATTTTGTCCTATTTCACGCTCCATTCCATCGCCTTCTGCGACGCGGCCGAGGTGTTCATCTTCATCTCGGGCTACACGGCCGCGCTCGTCTATGGCGGGAGCCTTCGGCGCAGCGGACCGCTCCTCGCGATCGCGCAGATCTATCGCCGCGTGTGGCAGCTCTATGTCGCGCACGTCTTCCTGTTCGTCATCTTCGTTGCCGAGGTCTCCTACACGCTCATCGCCGTGCAGAGCCCGATGTACACCGAGGAGCTGGGCGTCGGCGACTTCCTCAACGAGCCGCACATCGCGATCATGCACGCGCTTGCGCTGCAGTTCCAGCCGCCCTTCCTCGACATCCTGCCGCTCTATATCGTGCTGCTCGCGACGTTCCCGCTGGTTCTGCTTGCGCTCGAGGCGAGCCCGGCGCTGACCGTCCTCGCCTCGGCGACGCTCTATGTGCTGACGCTGTGGCGCGGGCTTGCGCTCCACACCTATCCGGCCAATCACGCGTGGTTTTTCAATCCGCTCGCCTGGCAATTCCTGTTCGTGATCGGCGCTGCGTGCGGCCACGCCCGCGCGCGCGGCATCGTGCCGTTACCGATCCCGCGCTGGGTCATGCGCGGGACCGTCGCGGTGGCGGCAGCGATCCTCCTCATCTGCCTGACGTGGTCGGCGCACTGGTGGTACGACCCGTTCCCGCCGCTTTTTCTGCGCCTGTGGAGCCACACGCTCGACAAGACCAACCTGGCGCCGCTGCGGCTCCTGAGCTTCCTCGCGCTCGCCGGCGCGACGCTCAATTTCGTCAAGCGCGACAGCGCATTTCTGAGCTGGCGTGCGGCGCGGCCGATCATCATCTGCGGCCAGAACTCGCTTTACATCTTCTGCTTCGGCATTCTGCTCTCGGTGCTCGGCCATTTCGTGCTGTCCGAGATCGACGCGCAAGTTCCGATGCAGATCGTCGTGAACTTGAGTGGCTTCGCCCTGATGATAGGTCTCGCCACACTCATCCAGTGGTTCAAGACCACCTCGCGCCGCGCCGTCAGCAGCAGCGCCGGCGCCACGGCCGCTTCGGAGTAGGGGGATGATCCGCGCCGCGCACTTTTCTTTCGGGCTCGCGCTCGCCGTGGCCCTTGCCGGGGGCGCCACGCGCGCCGAGGAGCAAGCCGCCGGCCCGCGCTGCGCCTTGCCTGCGGAGATCATCGCTGGCGATGGCAGCAAGCTCACACTCACCGGCCAGCGGCTCAAGGCCAAGGCGCCACTCACGATCGTCGCAATCGGCGGTGCCTCGACTGCCGGCACCGCGGCCGGCGACGGCAACGAGTTCGGCTATCCGCACGAGCTCGAGCTGGCGCTGGGCCGACGCCATCCCGGCGTCGCCATTCACGTCGTCAACATGGGCGTGCCGCGCCAGACCACCGAGGACATGATCGCGCGCTTCGACAAGGACGTGGTACCGGCCAATCCCACGCTCGTCATCTGGGAGACGGGCACGGTCGATGCCGTCCGGGAGACCGACGTGGATGCCTTCGCCGCTGCGGTGCAGGATGGAATTGCTGCGCTGCGGCAACACAATTATGACATTATGCTTGTGGATATGCAGTACAACCCGAGCACGGGGTCGGTGATCGATTTCGGGCCCTATCTCGAAGCCTTGCAGCATTCGGCCGATCTGGCCGACGTCTCCTTGTTCAGGCGTTACGAGGCCATGCGGTACTGGAGCGAGAACGGCGTGTTCAATTTCGTCGATGTGCCCAAGGACGCGCGCGTGGCGCTCGCGCGGGACGTGTACCGCTGTCTCGGCGAAACCATGGCCGAAGCGATCGACGATGCGGCGGAGTGAGCGCCAGGGGCGCGGCGCCTGGGCCGCGGTGTTGCTCGTCGCGGCCGCCGCCTGGGCCGCGGTGATGCTTGGGCCGGCAGGGCGAACCGCGAGTGCTTCTGGCGGCCGCTGCGGCGCACCCGAGGACATGGTGATGCTCGAGCATCCGTTGCCGCATGTCGCGGCGCGGCTTGCCGCCGGCGGCCCGCTCACCATCGTGGCGCTGGGCTCGTCCTCGACCTACGGCACGGGGGCCACGAGCCAAAAGCACAGCTATCCGAGCCGGCTGCGCGCGTACCTTGCGGAGCATTATCCCGCGATCGAAGTGCGCGTCCTCAATCGCGGTGTCGGCGGCGAGGAGGCCGAGGCGATGGCGGACCGCATCGACCGCGACGTTCTGGCCTCCCATCCCGACCTCGTCATCTGGCAGGTCGGCACCAACGCAGTGCTGACGAACGACGATCCGGCCAAGTTCGGCGAGGCGCTCGGCGCAGGCCTGCGCAAGATCGTCGATGCGCACGCCGACGTGTTCCTCGTGAACCCGCAATACGCGCCCGCGATGCTGCAGCATCCGCGCTACCGCGACATGCTGCACGTACTCGACGCGGTCGCTTACGAGGAGGACGTCGCCGTTTTCCCGCGCTTTGCCATGATGCGGCACTGGGCTGACGAAGGGCTGATGCCGCTCAAGCTCATGCTCGCGCGCGACCATCTCCACATGACCGACGTGAGCTACGACTGCCTGGCGCGCGAAGTGGCGATCAGCATCGAGGCCGCGGCCGTTCCGCCCAAGCAAGATCTCGTCGCCACCACCTTCTGAGCCGCACGGCTCAGAAGAGACGCTCCGGCACCTCGATCACGTCGTCGGGCTCGATCGGCGTGGCGCCCAGCGCCTTTGCCTTCTCGCCGTGCCGCTCGACGACCACGTAGTTCTGGTTGGCGCGATAGGTGAAGCCGCCCGCGGTGGCGATCGCGTTCAGCACCCTCATGCCACTCGCGTAAGGATATCCGCCGGGCTTCGCGACCTCACCGTAGATGTAGAACGGCCGGTACTTGGTGATCGCGATGCTGACCTGCGGATTGCGGATGTAGCCCTGAGCAAGCTTCTGCGCCATCTCGTGCTCGAGCTGGGCGCGGGTGAGGCCGGCGGCCTTGACGTCGCCGATGAGCGGGATCGAGACCGTGCCGCTGTCGCTGACAGGATAGTCGCCCGTCAGGTCCTCGGCGCCCACCACCTTGACGCTGAGCTGGTCGCCGGGACCAAGGGTGTAGCCGGCAAGCGCCGCCGGATTGTCGCTCAGCGCGGGCAGGTTCGCGCCCCCGGAGCAGGCCGCGAGCGGCAGCGCGAGCACCGCGGCGGCAAGCGCCATGCGCAGGGGAAAATACATAAGCTCAGCTCCTATTCCGCCCCCGCGGCACGAACGGACGAGAACCAGAAGCGTTCCGGGCGACCTCGCGCCATCCCCCTGCGGTTGTGGCCCTTTTAGGGCCGAAGTATGGCGCGGCCGACAACGTGGCCGGCACGCAGGTCCTTGAGCGCCGCCTCGGCATCGCCGAGCGGCCGTTCGTGCAGCGGCACGGCGCCGAACGTGCCTTTCTCGACGAGCTCCATGAGCGCGCGGAACTCGGCGAGCGAGCCCACGAACGAGCCCTGGATGGTGAGCGCGCGGATCGGCAGCAGCGGCAGCGCCAGCGTGATATCACCGCCGAACAATCCTACGATCACGTATTTGCCACCGCGCGCGACGGCATCCGTGCCGAGGCGCGCCGACGCGCTTGAGCCGACAAAGTCGATCGCGGCGGGAAGCGGCGCCTTCGCCGCGAGGTTCGCCTGCTTGGCGGCGTCCGGCGCGGCGGCGTCGATCGCCGCGAGCGCGCCGGCGGCGAGCGCCGCCTCACGCTTCTTCGGATCGATGTCGGCCACGACCGCGCCCTTGGCGCCAAGTGCCTTCATCAGCCCGAGGCACATGAGGCCGAGCCCGCCCGCGCCGATGATGAGAATGGGCTCCGTCCGATAGACGTCCGGCCCGACCTTGCCCAAGGCCGAGAAGGTCGTGAGGCCGGAGCACGCGAAGGGCGCCGCCTGCGCCGGCGAGAGGCGCCCGAGCGGCAGGAGGTAGCGCGGGTGCGGCACCAGCACGTGGTCGGCGAAGCCGCCCGGACGCTGGATGCCGAGCGCGCGCGGGCGGTTGCAAAGATGCTCGTCGCCGCGCTGACATGTGGCGCACTGGCCGCAGCCGATCCAGGGATAGATGACGCGCCGGTCGCCCGGCCGCGCGTCCGCGGCTTCGGGCCCGGCGGCCACGACCTCGCCCGCGATCTCGTGGCCCAGCGTGATCGGCGGCGCGAGGCCGCGCTCCTTCAGCATGAAGCGCTTGCCGCCGCCCATCTCGTAGAACCCGTCCCAGATGTGCAGGTCGCTGTGGCAGACGCCGGTGGCCAGAACCTTGAGCAAGACCTCGCTGCCCTGCGGCGCGGGGGCGGGGCGCTCGCTCAAGGTGAGCGGCTCGCCGAATTCGACGACGTCGTAGCTTCGCATGGGGCCTCCTCGGAGCCGAGTATAGGAGTCCTGGCCGGACCACACGACTTGACATTATGTCCCCTATAAGAGACATCGCGTGTGCCCTCGAATTGGCGCGGCCGTTTTAGGAGGCAAGGATGCCACTAAGGACGCACCGGTGGGTCGCTTCAGAGGCACTCAAGACGAGGAAGGATGCCGCGGCCTATCTCGATGCCGTGCTCGAGGACGGCGACCCCGCTCTCCTGAAGGCGGCGCTCGGCGATCTCGCGCGTGCCAAGGGTATGAGTGGTGTCGCGCGCGCGGCCGGCCTCAGCCGCGCCAATCTCTACAAGGCTCTATCGCCGGACGGAAACCCAGAGTTCACGACCGTGGTCAAAGTGCTTCGCGCGCTTGGCCTGCGCGTGCGGGTCGCGGCCTGATGCGTCCTAGAGCGGTGCGCCGCCGGGCTTGCTGACCGGGAGCCACTTGTCCGCCTTGGCGTCCCACACCGTCACCACGCTGTTGCTCTCGCCGAGGCCACGCTGAGGCACCTTGACGAAATTGTAGACGCCGTCGACGCCGGGCAGCGCGGTCTGGCTCGCGAGGAAAGCGCGCACCTCTTCCGCCGTGGCGCCGGGCCCGACGTGCCGCAGTGCCGCCACCACATTCATCAGCGGGTCCCACGCGAGGTCGGACGACACGTCGGGTTTGACGCCCGCCTTGGCGAAGGCATCGAAATAGCGCTTTTGGGCCGCGGCCACGCCGGACGCGAGCTGCTTCCTGTCCGTCACCACCCATTCCGTTGAGTCGAGCAGAAGCGTCTTCGGCAGGAAGTCGGCGTACTGGTGCATCTGCGCATAGGTCATGTTGCCGGCCGTCGTCGCGACCGGTACGTCGAGCCCGGCCTGGACGATGCCTTTGAAGATCGTCGCGATCGGCGTACCCGTGCTCCAGGCGATGAGGATCTGCGGCTTGGCCGCCTTGACGTTCTCGATTTGCGCTGAGACCGAGACATCAGTGATGTTGAAATGCTCGGTGTCGACGACCTGCATCGACTTGTTCTCGGGCAATGCGAGCGCGCCCTTGACGCCGTTCTCGGCATCCTGGCCGGTGGCGTCGCTGCTGAACATGAGCGCGACCCGCGTCCAGCCCTTCATGCGGATGTAGAGCACGAGCGCGTCGATCAGGTCGAGCGTCGAGATGTTGCCGCTGAAGACATAGCCCTTCTCAGGATGAATTCCCGGCGAGAAGCAGAAATCGACCGGCCCATGCTCCATCAGCGGGGCCATGGCGCGGCAGCTCGCGACGAGCGAGGAGCCCAGGACCACCGCCGGCTTCTTGGCGATGAAGCCGCTCGCGAGCTGGACCGCGATCTGCGGGTTCGACTGGTCGTCGTGGAAGACGAGCTGGAGCGGACGGCCCTTGATGCCGCCCGTCTCATTCACGACGCCTTGCCCGAGCGTAAGCGAGACCTGCTCGCCCTTGCCGAGAAAGGCTGCGGCGCCGGTCAGAGGCAGCATCGTGTCGATGACGTAGGGCTCTTCGGCGCGCGCGAGCGGCGTGGCGACGAGCAGGAGCGCGAGCGCGCCCGCGAGCGGCAGGGCTTTTTTCATTCTGTCCTCCCGTGAAATTCTTTCTTTGCCGCGGAGGCTATGCCTTGGGCGGCCCCCCTGCAAGCGCGGCCATGACGGATGGGCGAGGCGGGATTAGACTGGCCCGCGTTCCCTCGGGAGGTGGTCATGGCAGGCAGCATCGGACGCGAGACCGCGGAGAAGGTGGTGGCGATCCGCGAGAAGTGGCACACCAAGAACCATCCGTTTTTCCTCGAATTCGCCGCGGGCAAGTTTGGTCTCGGACCGGTCGCGGCGATGATGGTGCAGCATTACCAGCATGTGCGCCGCGTGCTGCCGGTGCAGGGCATCGCCTACTACCGTGCCGCCGAGGGCGAAGCGCGGCGCTTCATCCTCGAGAACCTCGCCGAGGAGGAAGGCCTCATGGCAGGGCCTGGCGAGGGCCGCGTCGCGCACGACCACATGGACATGATCTTCCGGTTTTGCCGCGCGGCGGGTCTCTCCGATGACGAGGTGAAGCGCACGCGCCAGCTCAGCACCTGGCGGGCGCGCTCCTACTTCTACATCACGACGGTGCGCGACGAGCCGTTCGGCGTCGTCGTCGCCATGCAGTCGACCCAGGAAGGCCAGCAGCCCGCCTTGAACGGCGAGCGTATGCTGCCCGCCTTCAAGAAATATCACGGCTTCGAGATCGACCACCCGACGATCGAGTTCTTCGCCGAGCATTACGTCGCCGATGCCGACCATTCGAGCCGGCAGATCGATCTCGTGGCGAAGCTCGTCAACGACGAGGCGACCGCCGCCCGCGCGCTCGATGTGGCCGAGACCGCGGTCAGGACGCGCTGGGACTGCATCACCGAGATCTACCGGCGCGAGGTCCTGGGCCAGATGGATCCGCTGCCGGCGGGCATCAACGCGTGAGCGTGCGGTTCGGTAAAGACGGCTAGGCCTTCGCCTCGTAGAGCCCCGCCAGCGCCTCGCCATAGACGTCGCGGATGGCGTGGCGCTTGATCTTGAGAGTGGGCGTCATGAGGCCGTTCTGGATGCTGAACGGCTCGCGCGCGACGACGAAGCGGCGGATGCGCTCGGCTACCGGCAGCTCGGCATTGACGCGCTCGACCGCACCGGCGATTGCCTTGTGCAGCGCCGTGTCGAGCGCTTGCCCGTCGCCGTCGCGCCGATGCCCGCGCGTGAACTGGTCGAGGAACTCCTGGCGCGGCACGATGACGGCGACGAGATAGGGTCGGCGGTCACCGAACACCATCGCCTGGCCGATCTCGTGCTGCATCACCAGCTCGCCCTCGACGCGCGCCGGCGAGATCATGTCGCCGCCGGAATTCTTGATGAAGTCGCGCTTCCGGTCGGTGATGACGATATAGCCGTCCTGGTCGCGGCGGCCGATGTCGCCGGTATGGAGCCAGCCGTTCTCGATCGTGCGGCGCGTTGCCTCGGGATCGTTCCAATACCCTTTCATTACCGCTTCGCCACGGACCAGGATTTCACCGTCCTCGGCGAACTCGATCTCGACGCCGTCCAAGGGCGGCCCGACCGTCTCGATCTTGATGCGGTTGGGCGGATTGGCGCTGACGACGGGCGATGCCTCGGTCTGGCCGTAGCCTTGGAGAAGCGGCACGCCCAAAGCGAGGAAGAACATGCCGATCTCGGGATTGAGCGGCGCGCCGCCAGAGACAAGCGCCTTGAGCCGTCCGCCGAAGCGCGCCATCACCTTCTTGCGCACGAGCCGATCGAGCAACGTGTCGAGCGCGCGCTCGCCGACCGTGAGGCTGCGCCGGTCCTCGATGCGCTTCCGGCCGATCCTGAGCGCGGCGAAGAACAGCTTCGACTTCATGCCGCCCTCGCGCTCCATCTGGCGCAGGATGCGCTGGTGCATGGTTTCGTAGAGGCGCGGCACCGCCGTCATGATGGTCGGGCGCACCTCGAGCATGTTGGCGGCCAAGGCCTCGACCCGCTCGGCGAAGTAAATCTGCGCGCCGAGCGCGATCGGGAAGAACATGCCGCCCGTGTGCTCGTAGCTGTGCGACAGCGGCAGGAACGACAGGAACACCTCGTCGCCGAGCCCGATCGTCTCGAGGAGCCGCACCGCGCCATGACAGTTGGCGAGGATGTTGCCGTGCGTCGTCATCACGCCCTTGGGCACGCCACCGGTGCCCGAGGTGTGGATGAGGCAGGCAAGATCGGTGCGCCCGATGTCACGCGCCCAGGCTTCGACCTCTTCGGCCGGGCCTGCGCCGGCCGCCATTACGTCCTGCCACATGTGAAGCTCGGCGTGCGAGAGCTGCCCCGGCTCGGGCCGCTCGATCGCGATCAGCGTGTCGACCGATGAGACCTGTTCGATCGCCGGCAGGACGCGCTGTGCCAGCGCCGCGGTCGAGACGATGACGAAGCGCGCACCGCTATTCGACAGGATATGACGGTGGTCGTCCGACGTGTTCGTCGTATAGGCCGGTACGGTAATGCCGCCCGCGGCCAGGATGGCGAGATCGGCGATCACCCATTCCGGCCGGTTCTCGGAAATGAGCGCGACACGGTCGCCGCGCTCGAGCCCGAGCTTGCGCAGGCCGTGCGCGAGCGAAACCACCTGGCGCCGCGTCTCGCTCCAGCTCGTGGCACGCCAGCTCTCGCCCTCCCTGACCCACAGGAATGGACGCTCGCCACGTGCTTTCGCCTGCTCGAAGAACAGGACGACCAGATTGGGATAGGTTCGGCAGTCCAAGACGTTTCCTCGCGCATCGAAATACAGGGCGCGCGGCTTGGCGTCAATTTCCTGTATGCTGGCGTTAACGAATAGGCGAGGCGCGAGAGGCGATGGCGGCAGGAACGGCGGCGCGGCGGCGGGCGCTCGGCAAGCTCCCGCAATGGGACCTTTCCGATCTCTATCCCGGCCGCGACAGCCCCGAACTTGCCCGTGATCTTGCCGAGAGCGAGGCCGGGGCCAAATCCTTTCGGTCGCAATGTGAGGGCCGGCTTGCGGGGCTTGCGGGCGCCGAACTGGGCGCGGCGGTGGCGCGCTACGAGCGGCTGCAGGAGACGCTGGGCCGCGTCATGTCCTATGCCGGGCTCGTCCATTCCGGCGACATGAGCGATCCCGAGGTGGGCCGCTTCTATCAGACGACGCACGAGCGCGTGAACGCGATCGAGGCGGAGCTTCTGTTCTTCGCGCTCGAGCTCAATCGCATCGACGACGCCGTGCTGCAACAGAAGCTCGCGGCGCCGGAGCTGGCACATTATGCGCCATGGCTCCGCGATGTGCGCGCCTTCCGCCCGCACCAGCTTTCCGACGAGCTCGAGCGCATCTTGCACGATAAGCAGGTCGCGGGCCGCGCCGCCTGGGTCCGGCTCTTCGACGAGACGGAAGCGGAACTCCGCTTCCGCATCAAGGGCCGCAAGCTCACCGCCGCCGAGGCGCTCGATCTCCTGTCCGATCCGAGCGGGGCGATGCGCGAGGCGGTGGCGAAGGAGATCGGCGCCGTCCTTGGCGCGAACGCGCGGCTGTTCGCCCTCGTCACCAACACGCTCGCCAAGGACAAGGAGATCGAGGACCGCTGGCGCGGCTTTGCCCACCCGATCTCCTCGCGCAATCTCGCCAATTTCGTCGAGGACGAGGTGGTGGACGCGTTGATCGGCGCCGTGCGCGAGGCCTATCCGCGCCTTTCGCATCGCTATTACCGCCTGAAAGCGCGATGGTTCGGGGTCGAGGCCTTGCCCTATTGGGACCGCAACGCGCCGCTGCCCGACGAGGACGACGTCTCGATCCCGTGGCCCGAGGCGCGGCGCATCGTGCTCGACGCCTATGGCGCTTTTTCATCCGATATGGCTTCGATCGGCCAGCGCTTCTTCGAGCATCCGTGGATCGATGCGAAGCTGAGGCCCGGTAAGGCGTCGGGCGCCTTTTCGCATCCGACGGTGCCGAGCGCGCACCCCTACATTCTGCTCAACTACCAGGGCCGCGCGCGCGACGTGATGACCCTGGCGCACGAGCTGGGGCACGGCGTGCACCAGGTGCTGGCGGGGCCGCAAGGGCCGCTCATGTCGGACACGCCGTTGACGCTCGCCGAGACCGCGTCGGTCTTCGGCGAGATGCTGACCTTCCGCGCCATGCTCGCGCGCGAAAGCGAGCCGCGCCGGAAGAAGGCGATGCTCGCGCAAAAAGTCGAGGACATGCTCAACACGGTCGTGCGGCAGATCGCCTTTGTCACGTTCGAGATGCGCGTCCACGATGCGCGCCGCAACGGTGAGCTCACGCCCGAAGAGATCTCGGCGATCTGGCTCGACATCCAGCGCGAGAGCCTCGGCCCCGCGATCCGCTTCGAAGACGAGTACCGCTGGTACTGGACCTACATCCCGCACTTCATCCACACGCCGTTCTATGTCTATGCCTATGCGTTCGGCGATTGCCTCGTCAATTCGCTCTATGCCGTCTACGAAGGCGCGCATCAGGGCTTCGCCGAGAAATATCTCGACCTGCTGCGCGCCGGCGGGGCCAAGCGCCACAAGGAGCTGTTGGCGCCGTTCGGGCTTGATGCCTCGGACCCGGGGTTCTGGAAGAAGGGCCTCGCGGTGATCGAAGGCTTCATCGCCGAGCTCGAAGCAATGGGCTGATCGGTGGCGGAAGACGACAACATCGCCGGACGCATGCGGCGCTATGTCCGCGTTTCGACCGCGATGGGCGGGCTCGCGGCGCGTCTTGCGGGCCAGCGCTATCTCGGCGTCCCGCTCGACCGCACGCGCCACGCGGCCGACCTGAAGGAGGCCTTGGGCGGCATCAAGGGGCCGCTCATGAAGGTGGCGCAGCTTCTCGCCACCATCCCCAACGCGCTGCCGCAGGAATATGCCGACCAGCTCGTGAGCCTTCAGGCGAATGCGCCGCCGATGGGCTGGAATTTCGTCAAGCGCCGCATGGCCGGCGAGCTCGGCCCCGACTGGGAGCGGAAATTCAAAAGCTTCGAGCACGAGGCCGCGCGCGCGGCCTCGCTGGGCCAAGTTCATCGCGCGATCGGGCGCGACGGGCGCCAGCTTGCGGTGAAGCTGCAATATCCCGACATGGCGTCAGCGGTCGAGGCAGATCTCCGGCAGCTGAAGCTCGTGCTGTCGATCTACGAGCGCTATGACCGCGCCGTCACGACCGACGAGATCCACGCCGAAGTCGCCGATCGCTTGCGCGAGGAGCTCGACTACGCGCGCGAGCTCGCGCATTTGCGGCTCTACCGCATCATGCTCAAGGACGAGGACGCCGTCTCCGTGCCGGAGCCCGTTCCGGAGCTTTCGGCCAAGCGCCTCCTCACGATGACGTGGCTCGAGGGCAGGCCGCTTCTCGAGACGGCCGGCGGGCCCTTGTCCGAGCGCAACGTCATCGCCCGCAACATGTTCCGCGCCTGGTATGTGCCGCTTTATTTTTACGGCGTCATCCATGGCGACCCACATCTCGGCAACTACACGGTGCGGCCCGATCTCGGCATCAACCTCCTGGATTTCGGCTGCATCCGCATCTTCAAGCCCGCTTTCGTCAAGGGCGTCATCGATCTCTACCACGCGCTCGACCGCGACGACGAGGCGCTCGCCATCGCGGCCTATGAGAGCTGGGGCTTCCGCAATCTGTCGCGCGAGCTGATCGACGTGCTGAGCCGATGGGCACGCTATGTTTATGCGCCGCTACTCGAGGACCGGAAACGGCGCATCCAGGAGATCGCGACGAGCAAGACCGGGCGCGACGTCGCCGAGGACGTGCATCGCGAGCTCCGGCGCCTCGGCGGCGTGAAGCCACCGCGCGAATTCGTGTTCATGGATCGCGCCGCGGTCGGGCTCGGCTCGGTCTTCATGCATCTGAAGGCCGAGGTGAACTGGCACCGGCTTTTCCACGAGCTGATCAAGGATTTTGACGCGGGGCAGATGGGCGAACGCCAGGCGCAGGCGTTGGCCGCGGCAAAAGTGCCGGGCGCGGCGGCCCCGCGCGGCAAGGGTGCCGCCGCGAAGCGCCGGGCCTGATGGAATGCAAGGGGCGGCCGGTGACTGACGAGGCCGGTGACGTGGCGCCGCGGCCGGGAGGCGGAGCGCCGCAGATCCGTCGCACGCCCGAGGCGTGGCGGCGCGGACTCGTCGATGGCGACGTGTTCCGCAGCGAGCAGGCGCGCTTGCGCAGCATTTGGACGCTGATCGGGCTCACGACGGAGCTGCGGCGCGACGGCGACTGGATCGCGCGCGACCTTTGGGGCCATTCCGTCTTCGTTCAACGGTTCGGCGATACGATCAAAGGATTCGAAAATCGCTGTGCTCACCGCTTTCATCCGGTGCGCAACGCCGACAATGGCAACGGTCCGGTCCGCTGCGGCTTTCACGGCTGGCGCTACGATCAGGACGGCGTCGCCGTCGCGATCCCGATGTGCGGGGAATTGTTCGGCTGCACGCCGGGTGAGCTCAATGCACGGCTGTCGCCGGTCGAAATCTCAGTCTGCGGCACCCTGATCTTCGGCCGCATCGATGCGTGTGGCGCGCGCGAATCCCTGCCGGAGTATCTCGGGGCAATGGCGCCTATTCTTGAGACCCTATCGGCGGAGGCGGGTCCCGCGCAGCGGTTCGATCGCCCGGTCGCCGCGAACTGGAAGCTCACCTATCAAATCACGCTCGACGACTATCACATCGTCGCGGTCCATCCCTCGACCTTCGGTGCCGGCGGGCATCGCACGCGGGATTCGCTCAGCTATTTCCGGGCGGGCCCGCACATCGCGATGATGGGAGCGAAGACGCGCAACCCCACGCTCGCGGCGATGAGCGAGGCCTGCCGCGCGGGGCATTACGAGCCGGACGGCTACAGGATTTTCCACATCTTCCCCAACCTCGTCGTGCTGCACACGCGGAACATGCGCCGCTGGTTCGTCCTCGTCGCACAGCATCGTGCGCTTGCGGTCGATCGCACGCTCGTGCGCACCTGGGTTTTCCCGGCCAGCTTTGGCCTCCCGCGATCCGCGGCAGAGCGCATAACGGATATGGTCCTGGATTTGCCCCTCACGCTGATCATGCGCACCGGCGCCAGCATGATCGCCGCCGAGGACAACGCGGTTTGCGCGCGCCTCCAATCGGTCGCGCATCAGACGAGCGGTGTTCCGATCCTCGGAGCCGAGGAAGAGCGCGTCGCCTGGTTCGACGAGGCCTATGCCCGCATCATGGCAGAAGGTTAGGCGTCGGCCGGCAGAAGCTTGCCGCCGTGCTCGCTGAGGAGGCGGTCGAAATAGGCGATCGTCTTCTTGAGCCCCGCCTCTAAGGGCACGCGCGGCTCCCAGCCCAGAATGTCGCGCGCGCGCGCGATGTCGGGGCAGCGCTGCACCGGATCGTCGACCGGCAGCGGGCGATGCTCGATCCGCGAGCGCGAGCCGACGAGTTCGATGATGGTGCGGGCGAGCTCGGCGACCGTGGTCTCGACCGGGTTGCCGAGATTGATCGGCCCGGTCACCTCGTCGGGCGCCGCCATGAGGCGCACGAATCCCTCGATCAGATCGTCGACATAGCAGAAGGCGCGCGTCTGCTGGCCGTCGCCGTAGAGGGTGATGGGCTCGCCCCTCAAGGCCTGCACGATGAAGTTCGAAACGACCCGCCCGTCATTCGGGTGCATGCGCGGTCCATAAGTGTTGAAGATGCGGGCGACGCGAATGCGCAGCCGGTGCTGACGGAAATAGTCGAAGAACAAGGTCTCGGCGCAGCGCTTGCCCTCGTCGTAGCAGGCGCGCGGGCCGATCGGGTTGACGTTGCCGCGATAATCCTCGGTCTGCGGATGAACGGAAGGGTCGCCATAGACCTCCGAAGTCGAGGCCTGGAAGATCTTCGCGCGCAGCCGCTTGGCGAGCCCCAGCATGTTGATGGCGCCCGAGACGCTGGTCTTGGTCGTCTGCACCGGATCATGCTGGTAGTGGATGGGCGAGGCGGGGCAGGCGAGGTTGTAGATCTCGTCGACCTCGACATAGAGCGGGAAGCAGATGTCGTGGCGCAGCGCCTCGAATTGTGGGCAGGCGAGGAGGTGCGCGACGTTGTCCTTGCGGCCGGTGAAGTAATTGTCGACGCAAAGGACATCGAGCCCGTCGGCGATGAGCCGCTCGCACAGGTGCGAGCCGAGAAACCCGGCGCCGCCGGTGACAAGGACGCGCTTGCGCGTTGAACTCATGGATCACCCTCTTGCGGCCGCGCGGGCGGGCGCGCGACGCGGCGCGGCCGGATCGCGGCCGATGCTGAAATAGGAAAAGCCCGCCTCGGCCATGTCGGCCGGCTTGTAGATGTTGCGCAGGTCGACGATCGTCGGCGTCTTGAGGAGCGCCTTGACGCGCCCGAGGTCGAGCGCGCGGAACTCGTTCCATTCGGTGATGATGACGAGCGCGTGCGCGTCTTCCATCGCCTCATAGGCGCTGGCGCAGAACGTGACGCCCGAGAGCAGTTTCTTCGCCTCGTTCATGCCCTCGGGATCGAACGCGCGCACATGCGCGCCGGCCTTGATGAGCGCCGGCACGATGGCGAGGCTCGGGCTCTCGCGCATGTCGTCGGTGTTGGGCTTGAAGGTGAGGCCGAGGCAGGCGACGGTCTTGTCCTTGACGCTGCCGTTCAGGGCCGCGACGACACGCTCGGCCATGCGGGTCTTGCGCAGGTCGTTTTCCGCCACGACGGTCTCGACGATGCTCAAGGGCGCGCCCGCCTCCTGCGCCGTGCGCACGAGCGCGAGGCAATCCTTCGGGAAGCACGAGCCGCCGAAGCCCGGCCCCGCATGCAGGAACTTGCGGCCGATGCGGCCGTCGAGGCCGATGCCGCGCGCCACGTCCTGCACGTCGGCGCCGACTTTCTCGCACAGATCGGCGACCTCGTTGATGAAGGCGATCTTTGTCGCGAGGAAACTGTTGGCGGCGTATTTGGTGAGCTCGGCCGTTTCGAGCGAGGTGAAGAGGATCGGCGTCTCGATCAGATAAAGCGGCCGGTAAAGCTCGCGCAGCGCGACCTGCGCCCGCTCGCTCTCGGCGCCGATGACCACGCGGTCGGGCCGCATGAAATCCTGGATCGCCGAGCCCTCGCGCAGGAACTCGGGGTTGGAGGCCACGTCGAACTGCGCGTCCGGCCGCTTCTTGCGCACGATCTCGGCAACCTTGCGCCCGGTGCCGACCGGCACGGTCGATTTCGTGACGACGACGGTATAGCCCGAAAGCGCGGCTGCGATCTCTTCGGCCGCGGCAAAGACATAGGAGAGGTCGGCGTGGCCGTCGCCGCGCCGTGACGGCGTGCCGACAGCAATGAAAACGGCATCCGCCTCTTTCACGGCGCCGGCAAGGTCGGTCGTGAATTTGAGGCGCCCGGCAGCCGTGTTCGTTGCCACCAACTGGTCGAGGCCGGGCTCATAAATCGGCATCTCGCCCTTGGCGAGCCGGGCGATCTTCGCGGCGTCGTTATCGACGCAGGCGACGTCGACCCCAAACTCGGAAAAGCACGCGCCCGAGACAAGTCCTACATATCCAGTGCCGATCACGGCGATGCGCATGGTCTCTCCGTCAGCAAGACAAAACGTCGGGACGCGCCGATTATTCCGCCGCGCCTCCGGGACGGCCGGTTAATGAAGCGACTCGGGGCGGCTTGGTCTTGGCAGAAAAGAGGCCGGCGGGGCGGCAAACCCTAGTCTCAGAGCGCCGCGAGGGTCAAGCGCGGCCCCGCAAAACTTGCCTCAATCGCCGCTTCGGCGTAGAGGGAAGCCGGGGACCCGTTCAGCCGTTATTCCGTCGGCCATCGAATCGCATGACGACGCAAATTCTCGTAACCGGGGGTGCCGGGTATATCGGCAGCCACGCCGCCAAGGCGCTGGCGCGCGCCGGATACGAGCCTGTCAGCTACGACAATCTGGGCCGCGGGCACCGCACGGCGGTGCGCTGGGGCCCGCTCGTCGAGGGGGATTTGGCTGACCGCGCGCTTCTCGTCGCGACCCTGCGCCGGCACAAGATCGCCGCCGTCATGCATTTTGCGGCCTTCGCCTATGTCGGCGAGTCGGTCGAGCAGCCGGCGCTCTATTTCCGCAACAACGTCGCGAACAGCCTCAGCCTGCTCGAGGCGATGGACGAGGCGGGCGTGCGGCATATCGTCTTCTCCTCGACCTGCGCCACCTATGGGCTCCCGGACCAGATGCCGATCGCCGAGGACGCGCCGCAGCGCCCGGTCAATCCTTACGGCGAATCGAAGCTCATGATCGAGCGCATGCTGCACTGGCTCGGTCCTGCGCGCGGACTGAGGCACGTGGCGCTACGCTATTTCAACGCGGCCGGCGCCGATCCCGCCGGCGAGATCGGCGAGGACCACGACCCCGAGACGCATCTCATCCCGCTCGTGCTCATGGCGGCGCTCGGGCGGCGAGCCGCCATCGATATCTACGGGACCGATTATCCCACGCCTGACGGCACCGCCATCCGTGACTATATTCATGTGCAAGACTTGGCCGACGCGCACGTGCTGGCGCTCGCTCATCTCCTGAAGGGCGGCGACAGCGTCGCTCTCAATCTCGGCACCGGGTCGGGCCATTCGGTGCGCGCGGTGATCGAGGCGGCCGAGCGCGTCACGGGACGAGCGATCGCGCGGCGCGAGACGGCGCGGCGGCCGGGCGATCCGCCCATTCTCGTTGCCGACGCGCGCAAGGCCAAGGCCGTGCTCGGCTGGACACCGCAGCTTTCCGGGTTGGACGACATCATCGCCAGCGCCTGGGCCTGGCACACTCGCTGACCCGCAGTAGGAGGGAGTTCTTCGAGCATGGTGGCGGCGGAAATCGCAACCACTTCCAAGGCAGCCCCGGTGGCACTCGAGGCGGCAGCGGATGCGTCGCCTCCGGTCGAGGTGCACGGCAAGTTCTTCTTCCTCGGCAACGAGAAATTCTTCGTGCGCGGCGTCACCTATGGTCCGTTCGGTCCCGCCTCGCACGGCGCGCAGTTCCCTGAGCGCGAGACAGTCGCGCGCGACTTCGCGCTGATGCGCGAGGCGGGTGCCAACACTCTTCGCATCTTCACCGTGCCGCCGCGCTGGCTCCTCGACGATGCGGCGGCCGCGGGCCTGCGCGTGCTCGTCGGCATCCCCTGGGCGCAGCATGTCACTTTCCTCGACGACAGCGGCATCCAGCGCGAGATCATGCGCACGGTCGTCGCTGCGGTGCGCGGCCTCGACCGGCATCCCGCGATCTTCGCCTATCTCATCGGCAACGAGATTCCGCCCGACATGGTGCGCTGGCACGGGGCCGAGCGCGTGCGCTCGTTCCTGAAGCGGCTCGTCGGCATGGTGAAGGAGGCCGATCCCGGGCGGCTCGTCTCGTACGCCAATTTCCCCTCGACCGAGTACCTCACCGTCGATTTCACCGACTTCCTGTGCTTCAACGTCTACCTGCACCAGGAAGGCGCGTTCCGGCGCTATCTCTCGCGTCTCCACAATCTCGCCGTCGACCGGCCGCTCGTGCTGACCGAGTTCGGCATCGATTCGATCCGCGAGGGCGAGGCCGAGCAGGCGCGCATCCTGTCATGGCAGATCCGCACCGCGTTCGAGATGGGCGTGGCCGGCACCTTCGTCTTCGCCTGGACCGACGAGTGGTTCACGGGCGGGCATCCGGTTGAAGACTGGGCCTTCGGCCTCGTCGATCGCGCGCGGCACCCCAAGCCCGCTTTCGCCGCGGTGAAGGAGCGCTACGAGGGGCCGATCCCGCCGCGTCTGGCCAAGACGCCGCGCGTTTCGGTCGTCGTCTGCGCCTATAACGCCGAGCGCACGATGGAGGCGTGTCTCGCCTCGCTCGAGCACCTGAACTACCCCGATTACGAGGTCATCGTCGTCAACGACGGCTCGAAGGACAGGACGCTCGAGATCTCGGAGAAGTTCGGCTACTGCCGCATCATCAGCCAGCCCAACAAGGGCCTCTCGGTGGCGCGCAATGTCGGCGCCGAGGCCGCGACGGGCGAGATCGTCGCCTACACCGACAGCGACTGCGTCGCCGATCCCGACTGGTTGGCCTACCTCGTCGCCAAGATGGAGGCATCCGATCTCGTCGCCTGCGGCGGGCCCAATTTCCCGCCGCCCGAGAACAGTCTCGTTCCGGCGGCGGTTGCGGTCTCGCCGGGCGGGCCGACGCACGTTCTGCTGTCCGACGACGTGGCCGAGCACATCGCCGGCTGCAACATGGCGTTCCGGCGCGACGTGCTGCTGCGCTTGGGCGGCTTCGATCCGGTCTATCGCGCCGCCGGCGACGATGTCGACATCTGCTGGCGGCTCCAGGACGCAGGCTACACGATCGGCTTCAGCCCGGCCGCGATCGTCTGGCATTTCCGCCGTAATACGGTGCAAGCCTATATCGGCCAGCAGCGCGGCTACGGCAAGGCGGAGGCGCTTGTCTATTCGAAGCATCCGTTCCGCTTCAATCTGTTCGGCCAGGCGAAGTGGCTCGGGCGCATCTACGGCGATCTCTCGACCTCGCTGCTCTTGTCGCGCCGGCCGGTGATCTATTCCGGCGTGTTCGGACGCGGCCTGTTCCAGACGCTCTACGAGCCGTCGTCCTCGCTCGCGGCCTTCCTGCCGCTCACGTTCGAGTGGAACGTGGTGGCGCTCGTCTTGGCGCTCATCGCCGTCGCCGCGGGCGGCTGGGCCTGGCTCATGGCGGCGCCCCTGGTGATGACCTGGGTCATCTGCATCAACGGCGCGCTCAAGGCGCCGATCGACAAGCGCTTCCGCGGCGTGAAAGCGCGCGCGCTCGTCGCGCTCCTCATTTATCTCGGTCCCATTCTGCGCGGCTACGAGCGCATCAAGTGGCGCCTCAAGGAGACGCGCGCGCCGGAGGCGACCGGCACGCTCGAGCCGCCCATTCAGAAAGCGCGCGTTTCGTGGAAGGAGCGCGCCTTCTATCTCTCTTATTGGAGCGAGACGGGCGACGACAAGGAAGCGCTCCTCGGCGGGCTCATGCGCTTCCTTGTGCCGCAGAAATATTTCGTCGTGGTTGACCAAGGCTGGGACGAGTGGGACCTGAAGATCGCGCGGGGCCTGTGGAGCCGCGCGCTCGTCCTCGTCTGCACCGAGAATCATGGCGGCGCGAAGCGCCTCCTGCGCGTGCGCTGCGCCATGCGGCTTTCGCGCTTTGCTGCTTTCGTGCTCCGCGCCTATGCGCTCGCGGCGGCCGTGGCGCTCATCTTGCAGGAGCCCGAGCTTGGCCTCCTCATCGGCCTCGTGGGATTGGCGCACGGGGTCAGCATCGCGCACCGCACGGTCGAGTTCGGCCGTCTCATGCACCGCATTATCGAGACGGTGGCGCAGCGCTCGGCGCTCACGCCGCTCGAGCCTTCGGCTGCCGCACCCGGCGGCGCGCCCGAGGCGACGGCCGCCTGAGCGGGCGATGCCCTATCTCGCGAAAAAGCTGCTGCCTTATATCTGGCCCTATCGCTGGCGCTTTTCGTGGGCGCTCGCGCAAGTCTTTCTGATCGCCGGCTTCAATCTGCTGAAGCCGTGGCCGTTGCAGCTCGTGATCGACGACGTGCTGGGCGGCAGGACGGCCGACGTGTGGGGCCTGCGCGGCCTTGCGGTCGGAGCGCTGCTCGTGGTGGCGTGCGCCGGCCTCGTCGTCGTCAATCTCGGCGCGGGGCTCCTGGAGCTTCTGCACAACTACACCACCATCGCCATCGGCCAACGCATGGTGAACGACCTGCGCGGCGCGCTTTACGCGCATCTGCAGCGGCTTTCGCTCGCCTTCCACAGCCGTCAGAAGGTGGGCGATCTCATGTACCGCATCACTGCCGACAGTTTTGCGGTGCAGACCATGATCATGAACGGCGTGCTGCCGATCCTGTCGGCGATCGTGCTGCTTGCCGGCATGCTTGCGGTGCTCCTGCCCTTGGATGCGCGCCTGACGCTCGTCTCCCTCACCATCGTGCCGCTGCTCTTCGTGCTCATCGCGGTCTTCAACCAGCGCATCGCCACGATCGCGACCGAGGTGCGCGAACGCGAGAGCCACGTCTACTCGCTGGTGCAGTGGGCGATGAGCTCGGTGAAGCTTGTGCAGGCCTTCACCAAGGAGGAGGACGAGTATCGCCGCTTCATGGGCGCGAGCCGTGCGAGCCTCGGCGCGACGCTCCGCCTTTACAGCTGGCAGACGCTCTATTCCGCCGCCGTCAACGGGCTCATCGCCGCGGGCACGGCGCTCGTCGTCTATGTCGGCGCGCGCTCGGTCATGGGCGGTGCGCTGACGATCGGCGAGCTCGTCGTTTTCATCGCCTATCTCGCGCAGCTTTACGCGCCGGTCAACCAGATCACGCAGAGCTGGGGGCTCATTGCCGGCGCGCGCGTGGGCGCGCGGCGCTGCTTCGAGATTCTCGACACCGAGCCCGACCTCGCCGACGGCACCCGGCTATTCCCGGCGGCGCGCGCGCGCGGCGATGTCGAGTGGCGCGGCGTGAGCTTCCGCTATCGGCCCGAGCTGCCGGTGCTGCGGGGGGTGGACCTTCACGTGACGCCGGGCCAGCGCATCGCCATCGTTGGCGCGACCGGTGCCGGCAAATCGACGCTCGTCAGCCTCGTGCCGCGCTTCTTCGATCCGTCGGCGGGCGCCGTGCTCGTCGATGGCATCGACGTGCGCGAATACCGCCTCCAGGCGCTGCGCCGGCAGATCGCGATGGTGCTGCAGCCGCCGCTCGTCTTCCCCATCTCGGTGCGCGACAACATCGCTTACGGCCGGCCCGAGGCAAGCGACGCGGAGATCGAAGAGGCCGCGCGGCTTGCGCGCATCCACGAGCACGTGATGCGCTTGCCTGAGGGCTACGCCACCATCCTTGGCGACGCGGCAACGCTCTCGGAGGGCGAGAAGCAGCGGCTCACCATTGCGCGCGCCATCCTGCGCGACGCGTCGATCCTCATCCTTGACGAGCCCACCTCCTCGCTCGATGTCGAAACCGAAGCGCTTGTCATGGAGGGGCTTGCGCGCCTCACGCGCGGGCGCACCACCTTCGTCATCGCGCACCGCCTCTCGACGGTGCGGAGTGCCGACCTTGTCGTGGTGCTAAAGGACGGTCTGCTCGTCGAGCGCGGAAGCTTCGCCGAGCTCGTGCGCCAAGGCGGCGTCTTCGCCGATCTCTACGCGACGCAGTTCGGCGAGACGGTGCGCGCGCCCGGCTGACTCAGCGTTCTCGACTCGTCAGCGCGGCCGGCTGCGTATGGGCGAACGTCGTGCGCGCGCTCGCAACCTCCGCGATGCTGCGGGGGCTGTGGAGGATCTGGATCGTGCCGAGGCCGGTCACGACCGCCACGGTCAGCGCCACCGCGACCACCCCGGCGCGCCGCCGCCGCGCACGCGCCGCGTGGCGGGCGACGAGGCGAAGAAGCCGCTCCTCGCCTGCGCGCGGCAGCTCGTCCGCAATCGCCTCGGCGAGCGCCGCAAGCAACTCGTTCTGCCGGCAATAGTCTCCGATGCGTCGTGCCTCGCGCGGATTGGCCTCGAGATGCGTCGCAACGGCGTCTTCGCGCGCCCGCGGCAAGCGCCCGTCGACGTAAAGCATCAGTTCCTCATTCGTCACCGGGCGCCACATCGTGCGATTCCTCCCCTTCCCCCGTGTTCCCCGTGCCCGCGCGAGAACGCGAAAGGAGGCGCGATGATCCGCGTTCGCCAGCACCGCGCCATGTCTCGCGCCGATCTTCAACCGCCAAGCGCCGCAAGCTCGGCCGTGCCGTCCCAGATGAGGCGAAGCGCCACGGCCGTGACGACCGCGAGCCCGACCCAGCTGATCCAGCGCTGACGGGCGATAAGGCGCGCGAGGAGGCCGGCCGAAAGCCCCATCAGCGCGACCGAGAGCACGAGACCCGCGACCAACACGGCGAAATGCTCGCGCGCCGCGCCTGCGATTGCGAGCACGTTGTCGAGCGACATCGAGATGTCGGCCGCGAGCACCTGGAACAGCGCGGCAGCGAAACGTTTTTCGCGCGGCGCGTGCACGGCCGCGGCGCCCGGTCGCTGCACGGACAGCTCGCGGAAGAGTTTCCACGCCACGAACAGCAGCAGGACGCCACCGGCAAGCGTGAGGCCGATGACGGCGAGAAGTCGCATCGCAACCGTGGCGAGCACGATGCGGAAAGCAGTCGCGCCGATCGTGCCGGCGATAATGACGCGCCGCCGTTGTCGCGCCGGCAACGCGGCCGCGGCCATCGCCACCGCGATCGCATTGTCGCCGGCGAGCGCTACGTCGATCACCACCACCGAGACGAAGGCGGCGACGAGACCGGGATCGAACATGGCAAGGCGCGTAGCACGAAGCGGCAAATACCGGTAGAGACGAGCCATGGGCCCATCCCCGCGCCTCGGGCTGTTTTACGCCGCATATTTTCTTGCGGTGGGCGTGCAGCTGCCGTTCTGGCCCGTGTGGCTTGCGGGACGCGGCCTGGGCGCGGCCGAGATCGGCGCGCTCCTGGCGCTCGGCCAATGGATCAAGGTCGCGGCCAATCCGGTGCTTGGGGCATGGGCCGACCGCACGCACGACCGTCGACGCTTCATGGTCCTGCTCGCCGCGGCGGGCGCGGCGGGATATGTCGCCTGCGCGCCGGCGCGCGGCTTTGCCGCGATCCTCGTGCCGAGCCTCGTCGCGGCGGCGGCGATGGCGGCGCTTCTGCCTTTGGCCGACGCGACGGCGCTCGATCTCGGCGCGCGCGGCCGGGGCACGGTCGATTACGGCCGCGTACGGCTCTGGGGCACGCTCGCCTTCATCGCCGCGACGCTTGCGGGCGGGCGGCTTCTCACCGGGCGCTCCAGCGAGTGGGTCCTCGGCCTCGTCATCGCCATCGCCGTGCTGATCGTGCTCGCCGCCGCGCTTATGCCGGGAGCGACGAGCGCCGCCGGGTCGCCGGCGCGTGCACCGTGGCGCACGCTCATCACCAAGCGCAACTGCGTGTTCGTCGCGGCGGCAGCGCTCGTCCAAGGCAGCCACGCCGTCTATTACGCGTTCGGGACGCTCTATTGGCAGGGTCTCGGTCTCACCGACATGACGATCGCCGTGCTCTGGGCTGAGGGTGCGGTGGCGGAAGTGGTGCTGTTCTATGCCGGGACGCGGCTGGTGCGGCGTGCCGGGCCAGGCGCGCTTATAGCATGGGGCGGCGCTGGAGCAGCCGTGCGCTGGAGCTTGACGCCGTTCATTAGCGCGGCGCCGTTACTCGCGCTGGTGCAGCCGCTCCACGCGCTCTCCTTCGCGGCGACGCAGTTGGGCGCCA
>Ga0335078_10000569_pt1 | contig 56344 bp, 53 predicted proteins | sample Lox_Sample_32_FD_206711 | JGI IMG/M metagenome (GOLD analysis project Ga0335078, IMG submission 206711) | Soil microbial communities from Loxahatchee National Wildlife Refuge, Florida, United States - Lox_Sample_3.2 | ecosystem: Environmental > Terrestrial > Soil > Wetlands | place: USA... | reverse complement strand
TGCGTGGTTCAAGAAATTCGGCGATCCCGACTTTGTCTACGAGCAGCAGATGTCTCGCGTGTATGGGTTAGAAGCGCTGCGCATGGCCGATGCCGATGTCCTGCCCTACGATTATGAGGATTACGGGAAGGAAATCCTCGCGTATCTGGATGCCGCGAAGACGAAAGCGCGCGACAAGTTCGGCGATAAGGCTCCGGATTTTTCTTCCGCGGTTACGGGCGCGCGCCGACTGGAAGAGGCGGGCACGAAAATTTTGCAGAGGCAGCGCAAAATTCCGGCGGCGCCGGAACGGCTGAATGCGGCGCTGCGACAGGCTGAGCGGGCGTTGCTGATTCCGGAAGGACTGCCCAATCGGCCGTGGTTTCACCACGCGATTTATGCGCCCGGACAATATACCGGGTATGCGGCGGTGGTGGTTCCGGGAGTGAATGAGGCGATCGATCGCGGAGATCTACATCGCACCGAACAACAGATTGCGGCGCTGGCGGCGGCTCTGAACCGGAGTGCACAGGTCCTGCAGCAGTACAAATGAGCCATTGTTTTCGAGCATTTCCATGTCGTCGGAATCGAAATGCGCAGCTGAGTAATCTCATGGTCTGTGTCTGCGCTTGCGCTTATGTCCGTGAATGCTGGGATGGCCCTTCAGCGCGTGTTGCATGACCTGCCGTCGGCGGGATTGACAACGTTCCTCGCGCTTTTTCCCATCGTCAACCCGTTCGGTGGAATACCTCTATTCTTCAGCTTGACGACGGACTTCGCTCCCGAGGAACGGAGGCTCACCGCACTGAAGACGGCCTTTTATGTGATCGCGATTCTGGTTGTCTTCATGCTGTTTGGGCGATTCGTTCTGAGTTTTTTCGGCATTTCGCTTCCCGTGCTGAAGATTGCGGGCGGACTGATTGTGGCGAATACGGCGTGGGGCATGGTGACGGGTACGAGCCGCATCACGGAAAAAGAAAATCACGAGGCGCTCACGAAGGAGGACATTTCGCTCACCCCCATGGCCATGCCGATGCTGTCCGGGCCAGGCTCGATCGGGGTGGTGATGGGGCTTGCCGCCCATGCCGATAGCTGGCTGGTCTATGGCGGCATGATCGCCGGCATCCTGGCGATCGGAGTGACGGTTTATCTTTTTCTGCGCCTGGGTGGGCCGCTTGTGAAACAACTTGGGCCGGGGGCGGTGGGCGCTATCAGCCGGATTTTTGGGTTTCTGATTCTGGCGATTGCGGTGCAGCTGGTTTGGGATGGGGTTGCCGACTTCCGCTAAGCGGCGTCCGCTCCCCCGGGTTATGCACTTCGAGCATGGCCGCTCTGCATTGTCAGGGATGCGGCGGGTCTGCACTCAAGCCCCCCTGACCCCCCTATATGCGATCTAATAGAATCATTGGTTTACGAAGCGTTTCCTTCCAAAATATAGATTGCAGATGACTTAGAGGTAAAATATAGATAATAAACGACTTGCTGTCGGGGCGACTGCTTTGATCCTTTAGAATCAATGGCTTGGATATTTACTGTTTTATAAATAAATGCCAAAATATTGATTCCAAATGACTTTGATCATATTGATCGGGCTGGCTCCAGAAATTGGTCACTCCATGCTCAATTTTTTCCCGTTCCGGGGTGCCGGTTGAAGGAGTGCCCGGCTGAGTCAAGAAGATTCGGCTGGAAGGCATGGAAGCGGTTCCAAGAATGGGATTAGCGAGCGGCCGCATTTTTGGCGGCGGAGTTCTTTTCCATGTAGCGGCCGACAAGGGCCGCGCAGGCTTCAATGAATTTTTGTTCGGTGGAATTGAAGGTGTCCGCGAAGTAGCTCTCGATGCAGAGCTCGGCGACGACTCGCTTCTTGACGAAAATCGGCACGACAATGTTGGACTTCACGAGATCGGAGCCGAGGTAGCGCGGGTCGCTTGGAACATTGTTGATGCAAACAGTTTGCTGGGTGGTGGCCGCGGCGCCGCACAACCCCTTGTCAAGAGGAATGCGGAGGGTGGGCATAAAACTGCCGACATACGGGCCGAGGGCGAGGGCATCGAAGGCGGGCGCTTCCATGAAGTAGAAGCCGACCCAATTGTAGCGGGCAAGTTCTTCGTGGAGGCGCTGGGCGATGCGCTGCATGAAGGGCTTCAGGCCGTCAGCGGAGGGAGCGTGCGCCTCGAATTCTTGCAAGAGAAATTCGTGATTGGGCATGGCCGAGGGGAAGTCTCCTTAAATCGGGATGTGAGTCGGAGATCAAGGTGCCGGTCGGACTGATTCTATTCGGCTTCGGCGGGCGCGCTGATAGCAGAGTGGATGCGGGGTGAGGCCGGAAATCGGGGCCTGGGGCAGATAACGGGCGGCGTCGAAAAGCACGACATAGGGCCACGGGACCCTCAAAAACGAAAGCCCCGGTAGTCATCCGGGGCTTGGCAATGCCAGTTGGTACGCCGTCTATCAAAGTTATTGTAGGGCATGCAAGTGGTCGAGGGACCGAAGGAGGACGACGGAGTCGAACCGTAGTGGCTGACGAGGCCAACTCGACCGTTTGATAGACGGCGTCCAGTACCCACTGGCAACATCCTTCGAAACGCGCAGCCTATCGTGCGCAGTATGGTGGGTAGCCGGGAGATAGGGCAAGCCAACAAAAGTAGACGACGTTTCAAACGGGAAATAACGTTTCCCACTCAAACCAAAGGCAGGCTTGAGTGGGGCACCCGGCACCCGGCTAGCTTTGAATCGGAACTGCCCAAAGTGGCAGAGGTTCGAACCAGTGATTCTCGGAGGGTCCGAGAACTGCGACCAAGCGGTAGCCTTCTTCGGTGGAGTTGTCGAATAGAACGGTGTGGTCTGCTCGTGACATGGCCGTCGGGAGATTTTCGAAGCTGCGCTGGTATCGGCGCCGCACGTCCGGTTCGGGAACGTCGTGACCGCCGGCGATGACACGATCACGAATGCGGGCCAGGTTGATTTCTACACGCTCGGTTCCGATGTAAATCAGGATGATCTGAAAGCCAGCCCTTCGCGCTTCCAGCATCATCTGCAGGTAGCCCTGCCCGGAGAGGGTAGTCTCGACGGCGAAACTCTCGCTGTTTCGTATGTGGCGCTTAGCTTCCTGCAATACCCTCCGACCCGCTGCGATGGGAGTCATTGAAGGTGCTGTCGATTGCAGGGTTTTTCCGATCGCATCCGGGTCAAGCAAGGAGAGTCCTCGCAGCAGCCACAGGTCAGAGGTGAGGGTCGTTTTGCCGGATCCGTTTGCGCCGGCAATGAGCGTAAGGGTAGGCGCGGTCACCGCGCGGTCGAGCGGGGTTCTTGCGTTTGGCGCTGCTTTTCAGACAGGATTTCTTGCAGGCGCTTTCGGTTGAGCGCGAGGCGGGCACGAGCACTCTCAGCGATCTTCTGGGCAATCTCGAGCCAATTCATTGGCATATAGATAGGATACTCCGATGACCCTTTTCGCGGTTCTCGAAAATTGTGGGAAGCGGAACATCCTGTTCGCGAGGAGCTAACTGTCGGCGGAGTGCACCCACCCGGAAGGGGAGCATACGACGCTGACAGCAGTGGAATCCCAGGTTTCGAAAAGCGCGAAACCTGGGGCACCCGGCGTTGGCGGATCGTGCGTTGATGTTTGAGCTTGGGCCACTTCTCGAAGAGCGCGAGAAGTGGGCCAGCCGGCTGCGGACGTTTCTTTCGCTCCTTCGGGGGTGTAGGTGTCTTGCTCCACCCAAACCCGGGGCTTGCGCCCTGGACTGCACTCTTGCGCCGCTTCGCGGCTTACTAACAATGGAAGCACAAGCGTCGACAGCAGCGGAGTTCCGGGTTTCGAAAAGCGCGAGAAGTTGGCACGTAGGCATTACGCTTCGGATGTGTGCAATTGCAGGCCGAAGGCGCGAATGACTTTTAGAAAAGTCGCCATCTCGGGATTGCCGTCGGGGGACAGGGCTTTGTACAAGGATTCACGGCTCATGCCGGTGGCGCGCGCGATATTGGTCATGCCTTTGGCGCGCGCGATGTCGCCCAAGGCTCGACCGATCACCTTCGGATCTCCGTCTTCGAGGACGGCGTCAAGATAGGCGGCGATGTCTTCGGCGGACGCCAGATAACGGGCGGCGTCGAAGGGGCGAGTGCGGGTCTTTTTCGTCTTGGTCTTTGTCATTGGGTTTGCTCCAGTCCACGCGCCAGCCGTTGCGCGCTCTCAATATCGCGCTTCTGGGTTGACTTATCGCCGCCGGCGAGCAAGACGATCACCGTCTGCCCTTGCCGGCAGAAGTAGACGCGATAACCCGGCCCGGAATGAATGCGCATTTCTGAAACGCCGTGACCAACCGGTCTCGCATCGCCCACAAGTCCGCAGGCTAGACGTTGGATACGGGCAAGGATTCGACCTTTCGCTGCCGTGTACTGAGCTTGCCAAGCCATTGGGAGAACTCGCGAGTTTCGCGAATCTCGAACACACCGGGTAGTGTATCCTATAGGATACGATTAGGCAAGAGGTGCCGCCAGTGGAAAGGAGAGCCCACTCAAGCCAAAGGCGGGCTTGAGTGGGGCACCCGGCCCTTCGGTGCCGACGCTCGTAACGCCCACATCTGGAAAACCGCCAGATGTGGGGTATCCAAATTTCTCTCTCTGCAAAATGCCCAGAAGATCGGGCCCACCCGCCGATTGGTCAGGACGACTTGAGGAGCGCCTCAGGATCGATGGGTAAGCCCGCCGATGAAATCTCGCGTGCGAGCTTAGCGCGCCAGCCTCCGCCTTCGTCCATCTCAACGTAAAGCACGCCTTGGACGTCTGAGGGTATTTCTACGCCCTTCTTGTACAGGGCACAGACACGGCTTCGCTTCAGACTCCCGAGGAAATAACCCAATTCGAGCACAACATTCTGTCGGGCCCGCATTCTCAGATTAGCCGCATCGCCCTTGGCGCCACCTACGTCGTCAGGCGTCAGGAGTATTACAGCAAAGCCAACATCGGCATGGCCTTCAAATTTTTCGATTACGGTGCGGCCTTCGTTCGGCTGTTCATGAAGAATTACAGGTTCTAATCCAAGAAGGCTGACAAACCGCGCGGCTGACTCCTTGGCTCCATCATCATGGCCGTGCACAATGAAGACTTTAAGAGAGATCCGTGCCCTTGGTGCGGAAGTTGCGCCAATCTGCCCGACGGCTAGGGATTCTAAACCTGCTAGCGCGCTTTCCCGCTCAAGAACACGTACGACATATCCTTCCAGTAGGCCTCTGTACCAGTGGATATTTTTCCCCCAATCCAAAGTGTCCTTCACCTCATGTGCGGCGAACTCCTTTTCACAGTCCGGATCTGTCACGTGAAGAAAAGCCAGGGCGCCGCGCCTCCAATTGTCGAAGTCGGAACTAGACCGAAGTTTGTAGGAGGATTCGATCAACTGGTTTATATGCTCGGAAAAGGCACTCACAAGAGGCTCCCTCTTTCGGTCGCAGGGCAGGATAGCACACAGTAAGTGAGGGAATTTCTTAGGAGCGTAACAGGAGCCGGGTACGCTAGGGTTCCTCTTGGCCGGAATGCAAGGCGGCAGTCTCCGGGCAATTACTTAATCGTCACCAGCTTCTCTACCAATCCCGAGTAGTCCTTCTTATCCAGCCCGTGGACTTCTTTGTTGTACTCGTCAACCTTGGACGAGTAATTCATCGAGCAGAATTTTGGACCGCACATGGAGCAGAAGGCTGCTGTCTTATAGCCTTCGTCGGGTAACGTCTCGTCGTGCATGGCTCTGGCGGTCTCGGGGTCTAGCGATAACTCGAATTGCTTTTCCCAGTCGAACTTATATCTGGCGTAGCTTAGGGCGTCGTCGCGGTCGCGGGCTCCTGGGCGGTGTCTCGCTACGTCGGCGGCGTGGGCGGCGATTTTGTAGGCGATGATTCCGTCTTTTACGTCTTTTTCATTGGGCAGGCCGAGATGCTCTTTGGGGGTTACGTAGCAGAGCATGCTGGCTCCGTACCAGCCGATCATGGCGGCGCCGATGGCGCTGGTGATGTGGTCGTAGCCGGGAGCGATGTCGGTGACCAGCGGGCCCAGCGTGTAGAACGGGGCTTCGTAGCAGAGCTCGTTTTCTTTTTCTACCTGCTCTTTGATTTTGTCGAGCGGGATGTGGCCGGGGCCTTCGATCATGGTTTGGACGTCGTGCTGCGAGGCGATCTTGGTCAGCTCGCCTAGCGTCTTTAGTTCCGCGAATTGGGCTTCGTCACTGGCGTCGGCTAAGCAGCCGGGGCGGAGGCCGTCTCCGAGGGAGAAGCTGACGTCGTACTTCTTCATGATTTTGCAGATGTCGTCGAAGCACTCGTAGAGGAAGTTTTGCTTGTGGTGATGCGTCATCCACTGGGCCAGGATTGCGCCGCCTCGGCTGACTATGCCGGTGATGCGCTTGGCAACCATGGGTACATATTGAATCAGCACGCCGGCGTGGATGGTCATGTAGTCGACGCCTTGCTGGGCTTGCTCTTCGATGACTTCGAGCATGATGGCGGCGTTGAGGTCTTCGACGCGCTTGACACGCGAGATGGCTTCGTAGATGGGCACGGTGCCGATGGGCACGGGCGAGTGGCGGAGGATGGCTTCGCGGATTTCGTGGATGCCGCCGCCGGTGGAGAGATCCATGACGGTGTCGGCGCCGTAGTGGACGGAGGTGTGCAGCTTTTTGAGTTCCTCATCGACGTTGGAGGTGACGGCGGAGTTGCCGATGTTGGCGTTGATTTTGCAGCAGGAGGCGACGCCGATCGCCATGGGCTCGAGTTCGGGATGGTTGATGTTGGCGGGGATGATCATGCGGCCGCGGGCGACTTCGTCGCGGATCAGGTCGGCGGTCACTTTTTCGCGCTGGGCTACGTAGTGCATTTCTTCCGTGGTGACACCCTGGCGGGCGTAGTGCATCTGGGAGAAATTGCCGTCGGTGTTGGCGGCTTTGCGCTGGGCTAGCCATTCGGCGCGGGGCTTGAGGACTTCGTGGAGAGCGTTACCGGATCCGTTGCTTGGGGCGTGAGCGTTGCCGTTTGTGGGAGTGCTTTCGCTTGCGGGCATAAGTGCGTACCATCCTTCACTGATTGAATATGAAATTATACGTCCTGGTTGGGCCTGTGAGGAGAATGGGATCGCGGCTAAAGGCTTGACGACGGAGGACACGGAGGAACACGGAGGGCTAAAATCGTGAATCCCGTGTATGGTCCGGGGAATCGAAAGTTAATAGTTGTTATAACGATCAATTGCCGGAACGACCGGCGGCTTCGAGGAGGGTTCGATGAAACGGTTGATGAGCACGACGAATGACGTGACGTTGACGTTTTTGCGGCTGGTTTTGGGCGTGGTGTTCTTCGCGCATGGCGCGCAGAAGTTGCTGGGATGGTTTGGCGGGTACGGGTTCCACGGGACGATGGGGTTCTTTGAGCATCTCGGGTTTCCAGCGCCGGTGGCGTTTTTGATTATCTGCACGGAGTTCTTTGGCGGGCTGGGATTGATCGTGGGGCTGCTGACGCGGATTGCGGCGCTCGGGATTGGCGTGGAGATGATTGGCGCGATCTTTCTGGTTCACCTGCCGAATGGGTTTTTCATGAATTGGTATGGGAAGCAGAAAGGCGAAGGGTTTGAGTATCATCTGCTGGCGATTGCGATGGCGGGAGTGTTGCTGCTGCGCGGGGCGGGGAAGTTTTCGGCAGATGGGGCGGTGAGTGAGTAAAGGCACAGGGGCTAAAGCCCCATCAATTTCGTGGAAATTTCGCGGCCCTGAAGGGCCGCGCCTCCACGGCGCTGCAGGAGTCTATAAAGGTGCCAGCGAGAGTGGGTGATTGGTGCTGGAGCTGGCGGGTCGCTCGCTCCGGCTGCCGACGGGTCGCCGGCGCTACGGTATTAGTTTCTGAGTGTTTTGCCTGTCTTCAGTGTGTACTGAATTCTCTCCTGCGTTTTCTTTTCTCCGCATAGCGACTTGAAGGCTTCGCGTTCGAGGTCGAGGACGTATTGTTCGCTGATTGGCGTGCCGGGAGTTACGTTGCCGCCGCAGAGGACTTCTGCGATTTTGTTGCCGATTTTTTGTTCGTGGTCGGAAATGAAGTTGCCCTGGCGCATTAGATAGACGCCCATTTTCAGGGCGGCGAGGATGTTTTCGCCGGGGGCTGGGATGTCGGTGCGGGGGACGGGCGGCTCGTATCCGGCGCGGAAGAGTTCGAGGGCGCGGGCTTTGGCGTCGGAGAGGACGCGCTGGCGGTTCATGGTGATGCGGTCGGAGGTGGAGAGGAATCCGAAGTTACGGGCTTCGTTGGCCGAGGTGGCGACTTTGGCGGTGGCAATGGTCTCGAAGGCTTTCTTCATCGCTTCCATGAGTTCGACCGATTCGCCGCGGCCTTCTGGGCGGATACTCGTCGCGCTGTCTACCGCGCGGAGCAACATTTCTTTGCAGCCTCCGCCGCCGGGGAGCAGGCCTACTCCGACTTCGACCAGGCCCATGTAGAGTTCGGCGTGGGGTTGGCGGGCTGCGCCGTGAAGGGAGATTTCGCAGCCTCCGCCCAGGGCCAGGCCGAAGGGCGCGAGGACTACCGGTTTCGGGGAGAACTTTACTGCGCTTGTCATGCCCTGGAATTGGCGGATGGCGAGGTCGACCTCGTCCCACTCTTCTTCCTGCACGGACATAAGAAGGAGCATGAGGTTGGCGCCTACGGAGAAGTTTTGCGCGTCGTTCGAGATGACGAAGGCGTCGAAGTGGTCGCCGGGGCCGCCGGGCTTCAGCGTTTGGAGAATGAGCGAGATGATGTCGGCGCCTAGCGCGTTCATCTTGGAGTGGAATTCGAGGCAGCCTACGCCGTCGCCGAGGTCGATGAGCGATGCTCCGGAGTTTTTCTTGACTGTTTTACTTCCCGCCCCGCCGTTGGATTTTTTGGCGACTTCTACAGACCAAATGCCTTCGGGGACAGTTGCCGGTTGCGAGTTGCCAGTTGCCAGATCCCAATAGCGCTTGCCTGACGGGGACCTCGGATCGTCCTGGTACCAGGATTTTTGGCCGGAGTTTAGAAGCTTCTCTACATTCGGCGCGATGGCGTGGCCTTCTTTTTTCATGCGGGTTGTCGTGGCTTCCAGGCCGGCGGCGTCCCACAGCTCGAACGGGCCCAGTTCCCAGTTGAAACCCATTTTCATGGCGCGATCGATTTCGACTACGGAATCAGAGATTTCCGGGATGCGATTGGCGGCGTAGGTCCAGAGATCGGCTAGTGCGGTCCAGAGGAAAGTTGCGGCTTTGTCGGGCTTTTGGGGGGCGCCGTCGAGGCCCAGCAACATGCGGACGCGCGGGCCTGTTTCTTCGATATTCTTCGCCATGTCCAGGGCGGCGAATTTTGGTTTTTGGCGCGGATGGTATTCGAGAGTTTTCCAGTCGAGGGCCAGGCGTTCATCTTCTTTGCCTTCGGAGGCTTTCACCTTTTTATAGAAGCCGCCTTTGGTTTTGTCGCCCAGCCATTTGCGCTCGAGCATCTGGCGGTAGAAAGGCGGGATCTGGAGTTCGCTGCGCTCGTCGCGAACGTTTTGGGTCATGTTGGCAACCACGTGGCCGAGAATGTCGAGGCCGACGAGGTCGATGGTGCGGAAGGTCGCCGAGCGCGGCCAGCCCACGGCTTGGCCGGTGAGGGCGTCGACTTCTTCTACCGTCAGGTCCATTTCCTGCATGAGGCGCATGACGTTGAGAACGGAAAACGTTCCGATGCGATTGCCGATGAAGTTGGGGGTGTCTTTGGCGAAGACTACGCCCTTGCCTAATTGCACATCGCAGAAGTGCGCGACCGCTTCCATGAGCGCGCGGTCGGCATCGGGGGTGGGGATCAGTTCGAGGAGACGCATATAGCGCGGCGGATTGAAGAAATGCGTGCCGAACCAGGAGCGGCGGAAATCGGGGGAGAAGCCTTCGGCAATTTTGGCAACGGGAAGGCCGCTGGTGTTGGTGGTGACGATGGTGCCCGGCTTGCGGACGGCCTCAACCTTCTGGAGGAGGGAACGCTTGATTTCGAGGTTTTCGACGACAGCCTCGATGATCCAGTCGACATCGGCGAGGCGCTTGAGGTCGTCATCGAAATTGCCGATGGTTACGAGGCGGGCCAGCGAGGGCTCGAAAAAGGCGGCGGGCTTCGATTTCTTCAGTGCGTCGAGGCCGGCGGCCGCGATTTTGTTGCGGGCTGGGCCATCGGCATCGGGAGGAACGATATCGAGGAGCAGGGATGGCACAGCGGCGTTGGCAAAGTGCGCGGCGATGCGGGCGCCCATGGTGCCTGCGCCGAGGATGGCGACTTTATTGATGCGTTTCATGAAGGCTCACTCCTATTAGAAGGTGACTAGGTTGATGATGACCGAATCCGACCGAAGGGGATACCACGACAGTGTATCCACTACGCGGGCATTTTTGTCAGTGACAGGGCGATCGCTTCGCGGAAGGCAAGTTGTCGCGGCGGCCGGCGCGAATTCAAGGGTTTGGATGAGCGTGGATGTGTGCTTTACGGGCGAGGACTAGAATGTTAGTATCCGCTCCGGTTGCGAGGGCGTGGCATGGGTTTGCCATACGGACTTCAGATTACCGAGAACTGCCTGATGTGCAAGCTGCGCCACGCAGGCTTCTTTTGCGATCTCCCCAAACCTGCGCTTGAGAGTCTGGAGAAGATCAAGTATGCGAGCGCATATCCACAGGGCGCGGTGTTGTTTGTGGAGGGCCAGCCGCCCCGGGGTGTGTACATTCTTTGCGCGGGGCGCGTCAAGCTGACGACGACATCGCGCGATGGCAAGACGCTGATTCTGCGGATCGCGCAGGCGGGAGAGGTTCTCGGGATGCACGGCAGCGTCTCGGGCAAACCGTACGAGCTGACGGCGGAGACGTTGCAGCCGTGCCAGATCGACTTCATCAAGCGCGACGACTTTCTAAAATTCCTGCAACACCATGCAGACGCCTGCCTGAGCGCGGCGCACCATTTGAGCGAGAACTGCCAGAGCGCCTACGAGATGATCCGGTCGCTGGGGCTGTCGCACTCAGTGTCGGAGAAACTGGCGCGGCTGCTGCTGGAGTGGGCGGGCGACGGCGAGCAGACGAAGGATGGGATTCGCATCAAGATTGCGCTGACGCATGAGGAGATCGCGCAGCTGATCGGCACTTCGCGGGAGACCGTGACGCGCGTGCTAGGGGAATTCCGCGAGAAGGAGTTTGCGCAGCTGCACGGATCTACGCTGCTGATTCGGAATAAGGCGGCGCTGGAAAAGATGATCGGGGCGTAGGGACCCAGCCAGAAGTAAGAGCAAGAAGCAAGATTGCAGAAGTCCTTGCCATCTGTTCGCGCTGCGCTGAAATGGGCGCGCGCATTCACGGATGGCGAGCAGTTTCCTTTAAAATTCCTCGGTGTCGATCGAATTCCAAATATCTGCTACTTCCGGCACTGCCCGCCGGGGCAACGTCATCACCCCTCATGGAGAAACCGAGACGCCGGTGTTCATGCCGGTGGGAACGGCGGGGACTGTCAAGGGCGTGCCACAGAATCTGCTGGAAGAATTGGGGGTGCAGATTCTGCTCGGGAACACCTATCACCTTTATCTGCGTCCGGGCGTGGAGATTGTGCGGCGGATGGGCGGGCTGCACCGTTTTATGGCGTGGGAGCGGGCGATTCTTACCGACTCGGGCGGGTTTCAGGTTTTCAGTTTGAGTGAGTTGCGAAAGGTGACCGAAGAGGGTGTTACGTTCCGGTCGCACCTGGACGGGTCGACGCATTTTCTTGGCCCGGAGCGGGCGATGGAGACTCAGATCGGGCTGGGGGCGGACATCATTATGGCGTTCGACGAGTGCACCGAGTATCCGGCAGAGGGGGGACGGACGCGCGACTCGATGGAGATGACGCTGCGATGGGCGCGTCGCAGCAAGAATTACTTTGAGGAGCATAAGGAAGAAGTGCCCTGGGGGAGTACCCGGTTCTCAGTTCTCAGATCTCATAAAAGCGGGACCACAACTCAACGGGCGGCTTGTTCCGAGACGGGAAACCGGGAACCGGGAACGGGGAACTGTTTTACGCAGGCATTATTTGGGATCGTGCAGGGAGGGATGGACCGGGGTCTGCGGCGGGAGTCGGCTTTGCGGACAGTGGAAATTGGTTTTCCGGGATATGCGATCGGGGGGCTCAGCGTGGGCGAGCCTCGGGAGCTTACACGGGAGATTGTCGAATCCACGCTGGAGCATCTTCCAAAAGACAAGCCGCGGTACCTGATGGGGGTGGGAACTCCGGAGGAGATTGCGCTTTATGCACGCATGGGCGTGGACATGATGGACTGTGTTTTGCCCACGCGGGCGGCGCGGCATGGGTTGCTTTTCACGTCGGAGGGGAGGGTTTCGATCAAGCAGGCACGGTACGTGGAGGACGCCGGGCCGCTCGATCCGGCCTGTTCGTGTATGGTGTGCGGGCGGTATTCGCGAGCGTATTTGCGTCATCTTTATGCGGCGAACGAGTTGCTGGCTCAGGCTTTGAACACGGTGCACAACCTGCATTTTTATCTGGAAACGATGCGGCGGGTGCGGGCGGAGATTTCCGCGGGATAGTCGGGAATTGAATGGCGGGGAGACGGTCTGGATTGGAGTAGCATGCCATTTTGCACGGCATTCCAAGGACGGGATTGATGAGAAAGTGAGAGGCGGGGCCAGCCCGGTCTCTACTCTGAGATCGAAGCGCCGCAACAAGCTACTCGAACCTTGACACTGCGGCGGGGCGTCCGGCATTCTATTAAACTTGGGGATTAGGTCTGTCTTCTTGCTGTGCCGATCCCAGTCAGATGCAGGGTCGGCATTCCGGATTCCAGCCTGAGATGGCGTGAATTTTGGCCGGAAGCTCCATGGCCGGGCGCAGTTTCGTTTTCCGGGCCGCTGGTTCGTCGTGTTTTGAGTTGGCTGCGTTTGAAAGGTGAGTGAATTTGGCTGGAATTTTGAATTACGCGGGCGGGAGCGGGATGGCTTTGCAGCTGGGCGGCGGATCGGGGCTGCTCGGACTTGCTCCGCTGCTGTTTATTTTCGCCATCTTTTATTTTTTGCTGATCATGCCACAACAGCGCAAGCAGAAGAAATGGCAGGAAATGCTTGGGCAGTTGAAGACCGGCGACAAGATCGTGACCTCGGGCGGGCTGCGGGGGACGATTATCAGCATGAAAGACGATGCGATCACGGTGCGCGTACCGCCCGATAATTTGAAGCTGGAAGTGAGCCGGGGATCGGTAGTTTCGGTGGCGACGGCGGAGGAAGCGAAGTAGAGTCGGCCGCTGGCCGTTTGCCGTTGGTCGTTCGGGAAATCCTGACGACAGGCGCCCAACGACTCACGACGGGATGGATTGAGTTCATGAATAAGAACCTTACCTGGAAGTTAGTGGTCATCGCGGCGGTGCTGCTGCTGTTCTTTGCTGGAATTGTCGGGATTCCCAAGGATTGGTCGGGGCAGGGGCTGATGGCTTCGGTGAAGAACCAGATCCACCTCGGGCTCGATCTGACGGGGGGAACGCACCTGATTCTGCAGGTGCAGGTGAACGATGCGGTGAATGTCGATTCCGATAACGCGATTGCGCGGCTGAAGGAAGAGATGCGGACACGCAAGGTCGCATATGCCGACATCCTGAAGCCCGATTCCGTGAACCACCCGGAGACGGTGGTGGTGAAGGGTGTTCCGCCGGAACAGATCAACGACTTCAAGAGCATCGTGGCCGACCGTTTGCCGGACTACGATGCGACGTCCGGCGCGGAGAATTCGTGGACTGTGTCGATGAAGCCGCAGAATCTTGCGGACTTGAAGAACCGGGCGGTGACGCAGGCGATCGAGACGATTCGCAATCGCATTGACGCGCTCGGCGTGAGCGAACCGGTGATTCAGGAGCATGGGCTGGGGCGGTATCAGATCCTGGTGCAATTGCCGGGGGTCGACGACCCAGCTCGCGTGAAGGCCATTGTGCAGTCGACGGCGATGCTGGAACTCAAGCTGTCGCTGGGCGGGCCGTATCCGAGCGAACAGGCTGCGCTTGCGGAGAAGGGTGGCGTGATGCCACCGGACGCGGTACTGTTGCCGGGACGGAATCCTCGGGGCGCCGGGGGGGACGAAGGACAAGTTTGGTGGTTCATCTCGCGCGCTTCGGCTGTGACCGGGCGCGATCTGCGGGGCGCGGAGCCGGGACGCAGCGGCGAGACCAACCAGCCGCGGGTCAACTTCGTGCTGACGGGCGAGGGCGGGCAAAAGTTCTACCGGTTCACCTCGGCACACGTTGGGGAAGGCCTGGCGGTGGTGCTGGACGGCAAGGTGATGGAAGTCGCGAACATCCGCGAGCCGATCAAGGATCAGGGCGAAATTGAGGGAGGCTTCACGGAGGAGTCCGCGAAAGATCTTGCGTTGACGCTGCGCTCGGGAGCGCTGCCGGCGGGGATCAAGTATCTGGAGGAGCGGACGGTGGGACCGTCGCTGGGAGCGGATTCGATTCGCGAAGGGGTGCGGGCGGCGATTGTGGGCATGGTCGCGGTGCTGGCCTTCATGCTGATTTACTACCGCTGGGCGGGCGTCAACGCCGATATCGCGCTCATCCTGAATCTGATCATTCTGCTTGGGTTTATGGGATTCTTCGGGGCGGTGCTGACGTTACCGGGGATTGCGGGAGTGATCCTGACGGTGGGCATGGGCGTCGACTCGAATGTGCTGATCTTTGAGCGTATCCGCGAGGAGCTGAGGAACGGCAAGACGCCTTCTTCGGCGGTGGAGCAGGGATTTGCCCATGCGTGGATCACGATCGTGGACACGCACGTCACGACGATTGTCTCGGCGGCCATTCTTTTTATCTTTGGAACCGGGCCGGTGAAAGGATTCGCAACCACCCTGGTGTTCGGTCTGGCCGCGAATTTGTTTACGGCGGTGTTTGTTTCGCGCGTGATTTTTGATTGGGTGCTGAGCCGGAAGCAGCGGGGCGAGGCGTTGAGTATTTAGACGACGCTGTTCGTCGAAAAAAGGGCAGCGAATCATCGAAGGAAGCAACTTGGAATTCTTTAAAAACGCACACATCGATTTTCTTGGGAAGAAGTGGTACTTCCTTGCCTTTTCTCTGGTCTTCAGCGTAGCGGGAGTCGTGTCCATGGGGCATCGGCTGGCGACAACGGGGTCCCCGGTTCCCCTGGGTGTTGACTTCCGTGGTGGAACGCTGGTGTATGTCAAGTACTCGCATACGCCCGATCCGCAGGCGGTTCACACGGACATCGAGCGATTCGGGCTGAGAAACGCCCGCGTGCAGAGGTATGGCGAGGCCGGGAACAACGAAGTGCTGATCTCGCTCGACATCCAGGAAACGAGCGAGCAGGACCTGAGCAAAGGGAAGGACCAGATCAAGCAGGCGCTGGAAATTCATGCGGTTCCGGGCAAACAGGATCTGAACAACTCGAGTTCGCTCGGTCTCTTGAACTATCTGCTGGAGAAAGACCCCCTCCATCTAGGGGTGGATGCCAATACCCGATATACGGCGATTGCGCAGGCGGTCGTGGATTTTCGGGACAAGACCAAGGGCGGCGTGCTGTCGTCGATCGACGACCTGAGGGGCACGGTGGATCCCGCGGTGGTTGCGTCGCTGCAGGATGGTTTCTTCCTTTCCGATTTTGGCATCCGCAACGTGGAGATCGTAGGACCGCAGGTTGGGCAGCAACTTCGGAAGCAAGCGGTGCTGGCCACACTGTATTCGCTGGCGGGGATGCTGGTGTACCTGGCGCTGCGCTTTGAGTGGATCTACGGGGTGGCGGCGGTGCTTACGGTGTTTCACGACACGCTGATCACGGTGGGAGTTTTCTCCTTGCTGGACAAGGAAATCTCGCTGACGGTAATCGCGGCCATTCTTACCCTGATCGGATATTCGAATAACGACACGATCGTGGTCTTTGACCGGATCCGGGAGAACATCAAGTTGCTGCGGCGGGAGCCGCTGGCTGACATCGTCAACAAGAGCATTAATCAAACTTTAAGTCGAACCATCTTGACAGCGGGCCTGACTTTCCTTACCGTGCTTGCTCTGTTCCTTTTTGGGGGCGAGGTGCTGCGCGGGTTCAGCCTGGCCCTGGTGATTGGCATCCTGATCGGGACGTATTCGTCGATTGCGATCGCCGCGCCCATTCTGGTCGCGTATCAGGACTGGCGAACGGGACGGGGAAAGACGCCGATCGCGATGCCGGTACGGTCGGGTGCAGGCGCGAGCCAGCCGAAGGAAAAAGTCAAGGCATAAAAATAAAAATTTCAGCCAACCAAATTCGAACAAATGGCGTAAAATCATCAGCCTGCCCGGAGAGGCAGGGAAAAGAAAGAGCGGGAGCAAGAAGAAGACAGCCGGTGTCTAAGATGTCGTAGGGTCTGGTGTAGGAGAATGCCATGTTTGAAGACAGTCTTATCGAGTCAGGGAACCGGTTCAAGGCCAAGCGTCGGTTGAGCACCACGATTCTGTCGTTCGCGCTTCAGGTCATGCTGATCTGCGTGCTGATCCTGATCCCGTTGATTTACACCGATGCGCTGCCCAAGCAGCAGCTGATGACGTTTCTGGTAGCTCCTCCACCGCCCCCGCCTCCGCCTCCACCGCCCGCAGCCGCGCCCGTGAAGGTCGTGAAGATCCAGAGCGAAATGACCAATGGGCAGTTGCGCACGCCGACCAAGATTCCGCAGAAAATTCAGATGATTAAAGAAGAAGAAGCGCCCCCGGATTTGGGGGGAGCGGGGGTTGTCGGTGGAGTACCGGGAGGAGTGCCGGGAGGCTCGTCGGGCGGGGTGATTGGAGGCATTCTGAGTTCGCAGCCGGTAGCGGTTCCGAAGGTTGCGGCACCGCAGCGGGTGCGGGTTTCGTCGGGCGTGTCACAGGGTCTGCTGATCAAGAAAGTTACGCCGAACTATCCACCGCTGGCGCGCCAGGCGCGCATTCAGGGCAAGGTGATCCTGCAGGCGGAGATCAGCAAAGAAGGCACGATTCAGAATTTGCAGTTGATCAGTGGGCACGCCATGCTGGCACCGGCGGCGATCGAGGCCGTGAGGCAATGGCGGTACAAGCCGTACTTGCTCAATGGAGAGCCGGTGGCGGTTGAGACCCAGGTGGAAGTAAATTTCAGTCTGTCCGGAGGCTAGACTTCGGACGAGGTTCCCGGGTTTGACCGCTTGAGTCCACGAGGTTCAGGGGCGCTCGGTGATCAGTATTTTGTGGCGTTTGATGTCCTCCCCGGTCTTACCGTGTCCAGACGCGGGAAAAGGGGCTGTTTTCTGCGCCCAAGGGGGCATTCTGCCCACCGATTTCTTTTGTGATGCAACAGTCGGATCGAAGCGGGCTTCTAACCGGGCACGGGCCGGTCCGGCATCAGTCGTCGCGTCGGGGAGTTTGCCGAGGCGATGGGATTGAATCCGCGGGGTTAGGCGGGTCAAACGAGTTCCGAGGAGGAGAAGCAACTCATGGTCGTTAATCTGGCAGCAGTCGCATTCAGCAATTTACATCTATTTGCCGCGTGGCTCTATCAAGAGGGAGCGCCTGGCTGGGACCCGATTTCGCTTTGGAAGCAGATGGGTATTCTGGCGAAAATCGTGGTTGTGATCCTCTTTATCATGTCGGGGTGGTCGATCGGCGTGATGATCGATCGCTGGATGGCATTCAATGCCGCGCGCAACCAGTCGCGTTCGTTCGCTCCCGCTGTCGCGGGCGCGCTGCGCGAAGGCAAGATCGACGAAGCCATCAAAGTTGCCGAGCGCAACAAGAAGAGCCACCTGGCGAAGGTTGTCACCGCGGGCCTGATGGAATTCAAGGCCCACCAGGACAGCCCGGGCGAGATTCCCGGCGAGACGATTGAAGCGTCGAAGCGCGCTCTGGAGCGCACGGAAGCGATCGTGCACGCTGAACTGAAGCGTGGACTGGGCGGACTGGCGACGATCGGATCGACGGCTCCCTTCGTGGGGCTGTTCGGAACGGTGGTCGGCATTCTGAACGCGTTCAACGGCATCGCAAAAGAAAAAGCGACGGGTCTGGCGGCGGTGGCGGGCGGCATTTCGGAAGCGCTCGTGACGACGGCCGTCGGATTGTTCGTCGCGATCCCGGCCGTCATGATGTTCAATTACTTGACCGGCCGCGTGGAAGCGTTCGACGTGGAGATGGATAACTCCTCGAGCGAACTGATTGACTACTTCCTGAAGCGCCGCAGCCTGCGCCGGTCGTAATTTTTCGGCGCGACCGCACTTGAGTTGCTGGCAGGGCGCCGGCGATGTCGGCGCCCGCTCCTCCTCACGGTTGCGGAGCGGTAAAGGGAAGTAACTGGCAGGAGACGGAATCCATGGCATTAGCAAAGCGAAATGAAGGCGCGAAGGTCAACTCCGACATCAACGTGACCCCGATGGTCGACGTGATGCTGGTGCTGCTGATCATCTTTATGGTGGTCACGCCCATGCTGCAACACGGCGTCACGGTGGATATGGCGAAGGTGAACAACCCGGAGCAGATGCCAGACGCCGACAAGGAAGATGCATTGCTGGTCGCGGTGATGCGCGACGGCAAGGTCTTTTTCGGGACCGATCCAATTGCGGTGACCGACCTGACGCAAAAGGTGAAGGATCGGCTGGCCAACCGGACCGACAAGCGGGTCTTTCTGAAGGCGGACGCGCGAGCGAAGTTTGGGGCAGTCGTCGAAGTGGTGGACAATGTCCGGGCCGCGGGCGTGGACCAGTTGGGCCTCCTGACGGATCAGAAGAAGGCCGGAGCGCTGGCTCCGCCGACGGGGGCAGCATCGCCGACGGGCGGGCAATAGCAATCGCAAGAGCGTAGTTGCGAGGAGATCGATATGGGAATGGCAGTTGGCCCGAGCGGGGGTCAAAGCGCGAATATTAACGTAACACCGCTCATCGACGTTCTGCTGGTATTGCTGATCATCTTTATGGTGATCACACCTCTCACACCCAAGGGTTTGGACGCGCTGGTTCCGCAGCCCCCGCCGCCGAACCAGAAACAGCCGCCGCCATCGGATCGCACGATTGTTGTGCAGTTGATTGACCGTGGGGCGGGGAATCCTCCCGCCGTGAAGATCAATCAGGACGACGCGACCTGGGAGACGCTGCAGGGGAAACTGGAAGAGATTTTCAAGACCCGCGCGGAAAAAGTAATGTTCGTGAAGGGCGATGACAACGTGCCCTTCGCCGACGTTGCCAATGTCATCGATATCGCGCATTCGGCCGGCGTCGATAAAGTCGGCTTGATTACTGCCAAGATCGAAGCGGGCGGCTAGAATTCAGCTGAAACTCACTGCCGCGGGGGCGCGCTACCGTCGCGCCTTCGTACCTCTCGTTAATACTCATTCACTCCGGTGTAAGGAGATTCATAACGCAATGAAAAAATCTCACAGGTTCATGGTTGTTTTTGCCGCCCTGGTGGTGGTTTTGAGCAGCACGAGTTGCCAAAAGCTCAAGGCACGGGACCAGTTGAATAAGGGCGTGCAGGCATACAAGAATGCGAAGTACGAACAGGCCATCGGTCACTTCCAAGAGGCGGTCGCGGACGATCCATCCCTCATCAATGCGCGGCTATACCTAGCAACGGCGTTTGCGCAGCAGTACATTCCCGGAGCGGACACTCCGGACAACAACAAGAACGCCGAACAGGCGATTGATCAGTACAAAATCGTGCTGCAGTCGGACGCGAAAAACATCAACAGCATCAAGGGCATTGCCTACCTTTACCTGCAGATGAAGAAGTTCGACTTGGCCAAGGAATATTACAAGAAGGCTTCCGAGGCTGATCCGAACGACCCGGAGCCTTACTACTCCGTTGCCGTGATCGACTGGACGCAAACCTACATTCCGCGGCAGGAGGAGCGCGTCAAGATCGCGGGCATTAAGCCGGAAGATTCTTTGGCGGCCAAAGACAAGAAAGCCTGCGCACGCGTAAAAGAGAAAAATACCGCCAATGTTCAGGAGGGAATTGACAATCTGAACAAGGCGCTTCAGCTGCGTCCGGACTACGACGATGCCATGGCTTACATGAACCTGATGTACCGCGAACGAGCGGATATTCAGTGCGACGATCCCGGGGCGCGGTCTGCGGATTTGAAGACAGCCGATGAGTGGGTGGACAAAACCATGGCCACGAAGAAGGCCAAGGCTGAGAAGCAGCCGGGAGCGGGCGGAATCGTGATGGATCAGAACAAGTAACCAGTTGCTAGTTGCTAGGAGCCAGCGCGCCGTGCTTCCTGCGTGCTGGCTATTTCTATTTTCGGTGGATATATCACAAACGTCTGTGACCGGCCGGCATGCGTTCGGGAGTGGGGTGCAGGTAGAATCGGGAGCGGCTTGGAGGCGGCGGAGAAAAAACCGCGGAAGATGTTTAAGAAGATACTGATTGCCAATCGTGGAGAGATCGCGGTGCGGGTGATTCGCGCCTGCCGCGAGATGGGGATCTCCACGATCGCGGTTTACTCCGAGGTGGACCGGGCCTCGCTGCACGTGCGCAAAGCAGACGAAGCGTATCCGATCGGCCCGGCGCCGGCAGCGGAATCGTATCTTCGCGCGGACAAGATCCTCGATGTTGCGCACCGGTCGGGCGCTGAGGCGATCCATCCTGGCTACGGCTTTCTGTCGGAAAACGCAAAGTTCGCGCAGGCCTGCGCGGATGCGGGTATCAAGTTCATCGGGCCGACGCCGGAATCGATGGAAATGATGGGCTCGAAGACGCGCGCCCGGCAGCACATGGAAAAGGCCGGCATCCCATTTGTGCCGGGAACCGCGCGGGGTCTGGCGTCTCCCGAGGAAGCCGAGCGAGTTGCCGAACAAGTGGGCTACCCGGTCATGTTGAAAGCGGCGGCGGGCGGGGGAGGCAAGGGCATGCGGCTGGTGCGCACCCGCGAAGAACTGCGCTCCGGCCTGGATTCGGCGCGGAGCGAGGCGCAGCGGTCGTTCGGCGACAGCGAAGTCTATATTGAGAAGGCGATCGTCAATCCCCGCCACATCGAGATGCAGATCCTGGCCGACGAGCACGGGAATACCGTCTGGCTGGGGGAGCGGGAGTGCTCGATTCAGCGGCGGCACCAGAAAGTTCTTGAAGAAGCGCCTTCGCCGATTGTCGATGCCGACATGAGGCGCCGGATGGGCGAAGTGGCCGTGAGGGTGGCTCGGGCCGCAAATTATACGAATGCGGGCACGATCGAATTCCTGGTCGATCAGCAGAAGAATTTTTATTTTCTTGAGATGAACACGCGGCTGCAAGTGGAGCATCCGGTCACGGAGTTAATCACCGGGCTGGACCTTGTACACCTGCAAATCCGCATCGCCAGCGGAGAAAAGCTTCCTTTCCAGCAGAGCGACATTGGCATCCGCGGACATGCGATCGAGTGCCGCATTTACGCCGAGGATCCGGATAACAATTACTTTCCGAGCCCGGGGAAGATCGATGTGCTGCTGCAACCCTCGGGGCCGGGCATTCGACGCGACAGCGGGATGTACGAGGGCTGGCGAGTGCCCATGGACTACGACCCGCTGCTGGCAAAGCTGATTGGGTTCGGGACGGATCGCGAGCAGGCCATCATGCGCCTGCAGCGGGCGCTTTACGAATACTTTGTGGCCGGCATCAAGACGAACATTTCTCTGTTTCGAAGAATTCTGCGGGACGATGATTTTCGGGCGGGGAAGCTGGATACGGGATTTCTCGATCGCATGCTTGCGAGACCGGATGGAGGTCCGGCGGCGCGGGCGCCCGAGCCGCGGATTGCCGCCATCGCTGCAGGGGTGTTTGCGGTGCTAGATCCTGCGGGTGCGGGCGCAAACAACGGAAGGGCTCCCGCTCCGCAACCGGCTATTTCGAAGTGGAAGCAGGAAGGACGCGTGGAAGCATTGCGTTAACGCTATGGTTTACGACGTAGTAGTAAGCGGGAAGCTGCACCGGCTCGAGTTGGAAAAAACCGAGGCCGCGTGGAAGTGCCGTCTCGACGGTCGGGAGGTGCACGTGGACGCGGTGGTGCCGCGGCGCGATGTGCTGTCGTTGCTGGTCGACGGGCATGCCTACGAAATCAAGCGCGAACAAACGGCCACCGATCTTCATATGTGGGTGGGCAGCACGCGCTTTGCGGTGGAGATCCGGGATCCCCGGTCGTTGCAAGCGCGCAAAGGCGGCGGGCAAGACGACAAGGGTCCGCGGAAGATTGTCGCTCCGATGCCGGGCCGCATCGTGCGCCTGCTGGTCGGCGAGCAGGCTGAGGTTGAGGCCGGGCAGGGAATCGTGGTCGTCGAAGCGATGAAGATGCAGAACGAAATCAAGTCGCCGAAAAAAGGCACCGTCAAGAAAATCCTGGCGGCCGCGGGTGCGGCCGTCAATGCCGGCGATGTGCTGGCGATCGTGGAATAGACCTTCCATATCAGCGTTCTGGGATGGCTTGCGCCGGTAACTTCATCGAATGGCCGCAAGTTCCCTCACCTCCGTCATCTAAACCCGGTGTCTCCGTGGGCATACCATAGGGGCAGAGGTGCCTTCTGAAGCTGCAACACATCATCAGTTATGTAACCCTGGCGATTTCGATTCTGACGCTGGTTCTGGTGCTGCGCAGGCCGGCGCCGGTTGCAGCGCCGGTGACGCCCGCGGCCGCAGCCGCGAGTGCGCAGTCATTCCAGGAAAAACTGGATCGGCTCGAGCAGCCGAAGCCTACGCCGGGGGGCGAGGGCGAAGTGCGCATGAATTCCGCCGAGGTGAATGCAGCGCTTGCGCAGGCGGCAGGCCTGCTGTCCAGCGGTGCGACTGAGACCAGCGGGAGCGGTTCGAAGGCGAACGGCGCGGCTACTCCGACGCCGAGTGGTTCGATGGAGTTTCCCGGCCCTGTGCCGAGCATCAAGGACTCTCAGGTGTCGATGGACGGCGATGTGGTCCGCGGACAATTTCTGACGCAGATTGCGGGCAAGGATGTCTATCTCACTCTGGCCGGCCACCTGGGAGCCAAAGACGGTTATGCGACCTTCGAGGCCACCGAAGTCAAGCTGGGAGATCTCTCGATCCCGGTGTCGCTGGTCAACGATACTCTCCAGAAAAAGCTGGCGGAGCAGCATGATCAGCTCAAGCTGCCGAATAACGTCAAGGATCTGAAGATCGAGAACGGCGAACTCGTGTTCGTCGAAAAATAAGCGCGCCGAGAAATGACACGCGCGCTCCCTTCTTACGAACGGAGAGTTCTCCCGCCCGGCAGAAAATGCCGGAAGGCACACCTGGTCAAATCCTGTAAAGAAAATTTTGCCGCGTGCCGCAAACGATAGTTTCCCTTCCTCAGAGTTTTCTAACCGTCATCTAATCGCGTTCTAACCGGTGTCGGTTGGAATCGTGAACATGACAACTTTTCCGATCGCTCCCAACAATATGGACAACGTCCTAGTCGCCAGTCCGAGCAGCGTGGTTTGCCAACGGGTTCTTGAGAGTCTCGATGTACGGGCGAGGCGCGTCGAACATGCCAGCGGCGGGGCTGAAGCTCTGATCCACCTTGAAAAGGGCCGGTGGCAGAAATTGTTTCTTGACCGGAGATTGCCGGATCTCGATGCGGAAGAGCTTCGAGAAACGGTGAGGCAGCGTTATCCCGGAGTGGAAGTGGTGTTGGTGGACCATGAGAACAACGCGCCCGCGGATTTCGCGCCGCCCGCCCGGCCGCCGCAGCCGGTGCTGGTTCCCAGCGTTCCGGGCGATGAATCGGGCAGTGATGATTCGACGGATCGAGAGCAGCCGGGTCAAGAAGACGGGTTTCTTTACGAAGAAGAAACCGGGTTTGCCTGTCTGGAAGGTGCTGCCGGCAACGTTGGGTTGCCCGGAATGATTGGACGATCGGCGGCGATGCAGGCTGTGTACCGCAAGGTGCAACTGGTTGCGCCGCGGGACACGACGGTTCTGATCACCGGGCCGACGGGCAGCGGCAAGGAACTGGTGGCGCGAGCCTTGCATGATCTAAGCCCGCGGGCGGCGCGCAGTTTTGCGGTGGTGAACTGCGCGGCCATTCCGGAGACGCTGCTCGAGGCGGAGCTTTTCGGTTATTCGCGCGGGGCGTTCACGGGGGCGCAGCAAGCCTATGCGGGACGAATTCAGGCGGCGCACCTCGGGACGCTTTTTCTCGACGAAATCGGCGACATGCCGCTGAGCCTGCAACCGAAGCTGCTGCGATTTCTGGAGCAACGCGAACTGCAGCGCCTGGGAAGCTCGCAGGTGGTCCATGTCGACGTGCGCGTGATCTCGGCCACAAACGTGGATCTCCTGGCGCTGGTGCGGGAGGGGAAATTTCGCGAAGACCTCTACTACCGGCTGTCCGCCTTTCCGCTGGCGATTCCGCCGCTGCGGGAGCGGCCGGCGGATATCGCGGAGCTGGCGGAATATTGCCTGGAGAAATTTTCCGGGGGTCAGCCGACGCCGATCCTGTCGAGCGAGGCGCTGGCATTTCTGCGGGCGGAACGATGGCCGGGCAACGTGCGCGAACTGCAGAATGTGATGGAGCGCGCGCTCATCCTGGCGGGCGGGCAAGCGATGATCCGGCCGGCCCACCTGATGCTGCCGGGCAGCGGTCATCGAAAGCGGGGGGGCGAAACGCTGTGTTAGGACGACTCCTTCCGAGCGGGCGATGAGCGTCTTCTAAGGCAATTAATGCCGGGCTGGCACAGCCGTTGCAATCGAGAATGCATGTCGAGTTCACTGCGAAATTCGGGCGATGCGGGGCGGGAGGCCGACCATCCTCTGGCGCGGGCGTTTCGCTCATTTACCGAAGCCGCCGGCTCGCTCGAGCGCACGTATGGACAACTGCACGGGCAGGTGGCTCACCTCCGGCAAGAACTCGAGGTAACGAACCGCAACCTGACGGTCAGCCTGGAAGAGAACCGCCGCATGCGCGAGCGCCTGCACGGCATTCTGGAGGGCCTGCCGTGCGGAGTTCTGGTGATTGAAGGCAGCGAAGAAGAAGACGGACGGATCGCGTCCTTGAACCCGGAAGCGGCCCGGCTAGCGGGCGGAAGCTTTGCCAGCGTGAGCGCCTTGCCGCGCGCGCTTGCGGCTGCGCTGGCCAGCGCGCGTGAAACGGGAGAAGAGCCGGAACTGGAGATCGATGCGGGCTCGGCGGAGGGCAGCGAAAAGAAAACTTGCGGTGACGCCAAGCCTGCGTGGGTCGCAATTCGCCATGCCTGGCTGGAGCGCAAGCCGGAGAATGCGAGTTCGGTTTATATCCTGCGCGACGTGAGTGCGACCAAGCAACTGGAGCGCGAATCGGAGAATCTGCGCCGGCAGCGCGCGCTGGTGGAAATGTCGGCGCTGCTGGCACACGAGATCCGCAATCCGCTGGGCAGCCTGGAACTGTTCGCCGGGCTGCTGGCGGAGTCGGGGCTGGAAGGCGAGAGCCGGCGCTGGATTGAGCACGTGCAGGCGGGGCTGCGCACGCTGGCGTCGACCGTCAACAACGTGCTCGACCTGCACAACGAGCCTCCACCGGCGCGGGCGGCGATCGATGCCGGAGAGCTGCTGGCCTGGGCCTACGACTTTCTGATGCCGCTCGGGCACCAGGCGCGGGTTGAAATTCAGGTCATGAACGACCTCGGCGGGGTTCGGCTGCACGCGGACCGTCATCTGCTCGAGCAGGTTCTGCTCAATCTGGCGCTGAACGCCTTCCGTTTCATGCCGGACGGCGGATGGCTCTCGATTCGGGGCATCGATCGCGGGCTGGCCGGAGTCGAGATCGAGGTGCGGGATACCGGGCCGGGCATTGCGGAACAGGATCTGCCGCGGATCTTCGAGGCCGGGTTTACGACGCGGCCGGGTAGCTCCGGGCTGGGGCTCGCAGTGTGCCGGCGCATCCTTGAACAACACGGCGGACGGATCGCGGTCGAAAGCCGGCTGGGTCATGGCGCTACCTTTCGACTCACCCTGCCCGCCGCGAGTGAGACTCCGGAGTGTGCGCCGCCGCTGGCTGCGGGGAGCGAGCCCCCGCTCGGAGCCAGCGCATGAAGCGTCTTTTGATTGCCGATGACGATGCCGGAATGCGCGCGGCCCTCGAAACGCGGTTCGCCAAGCGGGGCTGGCAGGTGGACGTGGCGGTGAACGGAGCCGAGGCGCTGGCAAAATTCCGGCCGGGCCTGCATACGCTCGTCATCACGGATGTGCGCATGCCGGGCCGGGACGGCTTCGAATTGATGCGCGAAGTGCAGGCGTCGTCCTCGGGCACGGCGGTGATCCTGCTGACGGCCTACGCCTGTGTGCCCGATGCCGTGAAAGCGATGCGCGACGGGGCCTGCGACTATCTGGTGAAGCCGGTCTCATTCGAGAAGCTGGAAGCGACCGTCGAGCAACTGCTGCGGCGCGCCGAGTTGAGGAGCGGGGAAGAGGGGAGAGCGACCGAATCGCTGGTCGGGAGATCGCCCGCCTGGCAGCAGGCGCTCGGCCGAGCGCGCCAGGCGGCGTCCACCGACGCCGACGTGCTCATCGAGGCGGAAAGCGGTACAGGCAAGGAACTGGTAGCCCGGCTGATTCATCGCCTGAGCGCGCGCAAAGGAAAACCGTTCGTGGCCGTCAACTGTGCGGCGTTTCCGGAAACGCTGCTGGAGAGCGAGCTTTTCGGGCACGCGCGCGGCGCCTTTACCGGCGCCATCGGGGCGCGCCCGGGTAAGTTCGAAACCGCCAACGGCGGCACGTTGCTGCTCGATGAAGTGGGTGAAATGCCGCTTGCGCTGCAACCGAAACTGTTGCGCGTGTTGCAGGAGCGCGAGTTTGACAGGCTGGGCTCGAATCAGACGGTGCGGGTGGATATCCGCGTCATTGCAACCAGCAACCGTCCGCTGCCCGGGGCCATCGCCGAAGGACGTTTCCGGGCCGATCTTTACTACCGGCTGAACGTGATTCCGATTGCGCTGCCGCCGCTCCGGGAGCGCGCGGGCGACATACGCGAACTGGCTTGCCATTTCGCGCGGCTTTATGCCGCGCGCGGGAGCGCGCTCCGGCTTTCGGAAGAGCTGCTGGCGCGTCTGGAAGAGCGGCCCTGGCCGGGCAACGTGCGCGAGCTGGCGAATTTTGTGCGCCGCGCGGCAGCTCTCTCCGCGGGCGGCGAGATCGGCCTCGAAGCGTTCGCGCATGGAACGGTGCTTTCACCTCCGCCGACGCCTGCCGAACCGCCGCGGGCGCCGGAGTGGAAAGCCGGGCTCTCACTCGAGGAGATGGAGCGCCGGCTCTTTTCGATGACGCTGGAGGCGACGGGCGGCAACCGCGCGCGCGCGGCCGAACTGCTGGGCGTAAGCCTGCGCACCGTGCGCAACAAGGTGCGCGAGTTCGGGCTGCCCGCGCGCAGCGAGTACCCGCGCGATTTCGTTCCAGAGTGAGGCTGGCCTTATGAACAAGAGTTCGCCGATCGAAACTCCGCTGATGCGCGGTCTGGAGCGCGTGCTCGATCAAAGCGCGCGCCGGCATCAGGTGCTGGCGGCCAACATCGCCAACGTGGACACGCCGCGCTACCACACGCGGGACGTACCCAGCTTTGCCGGGGAGATCGAACAGGCAATGGCGGGCGGCGGAGCGGAGGCGGAGGGCAACGGCGGGTGGGCGGCGCTACCGCTGATGACGCCGGTGGCGCGGGAGGTGCGGGGATTGGTGGAGCGTCCCGATGGCAACAATGTGAGCGTGGAGCGGGAGTCGCTGCTGCTGGCGCAAAACCAGTTGCGCTTTGAAGTGGCCGTCGCGTTCCTGAAGGACGAGTTTCACAACCTGGCACTGGCAATCAATGGAGGCGCGGGATCATGAACCTTTTCTCGATGCTCGAACTGAGCGGGTCGGCGCTCGGCGCCGAACGTATGCGCGCCGAAGTGGTCGCGACCAACATGGCGAATGCCCAGACCACACGCACTCCGCAGGGCGGTCCGTACCGGAGGCAGATGGTGGTGTTTCAAGCGCAGGCGCGGCCCCGGTTTTCGCTCGCGCTCGGCGGGCTCGGCGACCGCTCCGCGGCGGTGCGGGTGGCGGCGGTGGTCGGCGACGCGCGCCCGCCCATCCTGCGCTTTGAACCGGGGCATCCGGACGCCAACCCGCAGGGGTATGTGGCCTATCCGCAGGTCGATCCGATCGAGGAGATGACCGACTTGTTGAGCGCCGTGCGGGCCTATGAGCTGAACGCGTCGGCCGTGCAGGCCACCAAGAGCATGATCCAACAGTCGCTCGACTTGCTGCGGTAGAGGCAGGCCGGCGAGGGAGCAGCCTCGTGAACAACCCGATTTCTCCGATTCGCATTTTGCCGGCCGACATTACGCCGCCGGTTGCTCCAGCCCGGGTAGAACCGGCAGGGGAAGGCCAGGACAGTTTTCTGACCACGCTCCAGCAGTCCATGGACGCGGTCGAGGGCGCGCACGGCGACGCGCAGACCCAGGTGGCGCAACTGCTCAACGGCCAGGGCGCCGACCTGCACACCGCCATGATCGCGGTCGAGAAAGCCGACCTGTCGTTCCAGCTCATGATGCAGGTACGCAACAAGATCGTGCAGGCGTACCAGACGATTTCGAACATGCAGTTTTGACCGGGGCGCTTGGCCGATGGCACGCGAGGGTAAGCACATTTGAACGAGTGGTTCCAACAGGTCCAGGACTTCCTGCGCGGGTTAAAGCCGGCGCAAAAAGCGACGCTCGCGTTCGGCGCCCTGGTGGTCGGGCTCGCGCTGTGGGGATTTGTCACGCTCATCGACCGCGGAAAAAACGTTGTTTTGTATTCGGGGCTGCGGCCGGCCGATGCGCAGTCGATGGCGAGCCGCCTGGCGGCGAAGAACATTCCTTACGAGATTTCCCCGGATGGCGGGAGCGTGCTCGTGCCCTCGGAAAAGGTGGACGCGGCGCGCCTGGAAACCGCCGCGCAGGGCCTGCCGCGCAACGCCAGGATGGGCTTTGAACTGTTCGACACTCCGAACTGGGCGGGCTCGGATTTCAGCGAAAAGGTGAACTACCAGCGCGCGCTCGAAGGCGAACTGGAACGGACGCTGCAGACCCTCAATGAAGTCGAGGCCGTGCGCGTCCACCTTGTCCTGCCCCGCGAATCGCTGTTTTCGGAGCAGGAGCACGATTCGAAGGCCGCGGTCATCGTGAAGACGCGCGGGGGCATACTCTCCAAGGAGGCGCAGCAGGCGATTCCGCAACTGGTAGCGAGCGCGGTCGATGGACTGCGGCCGGAAAACGTCACGGTCGTCGATGCGGATACCGCCACGCCGTTTCTGGCGCGGCGCGGCCCGGGCGGGCGGGCATCGTTTGATTCGGACGAAGAGCTGGCGGCGGCCGCCGTCCATGCCATCGAGCCGGTGGTGGGCGCCGAGCACGTGCGGGCCAGCGTGCACGTCGACTTCGACCTGAGCACGAGCGAAGATACGTCGGAGACGTTCGATCCGAAGTCGGCGACGCCGCTCTCGCAGCAACACGCCGAAGAGCTGGCGGGCGGCGGGAATCCGGCGGGCGTGCCGGGCACGGCGTCGAACCTTCCGGCCAGCGCCGCCGCCGTGACGGGAGCGGGCCCGGCGGGAGGCAGCACGCCCCCTTCGGTGATCACCGGCCTGACGGCCGCGCTCGACAGCCAATCCTCAAAATCAGAGGCCGCGACCTATGCCGTCAGCCGGAGTGTGCGGCGGGTGTCGCAGCCGGCCGGGCGAGTGCGGCGGCTCACGGCTTCGGTGCTGATTGACGACGCGGTGGAGAGCCATCCGGAAAAAGACGGCAAGCTGACGACCGTGCGGCGCAAGCGCACGCCGGAGGAGATGCAGGCGATCGAGAAGCTGGCGCGGGCCGCCATCGGAATCGACGACCAGCGCGGCGACTTGCTGGCGCTCGAAAATCTTTCCTTCCAGAGCGCGCCGGCAAGCGAGTCGGTGGCGGCGCCCGGCAAGCTGGACCGGTTCCGGCTGCTCATTCTGCCCTGGGCCGGAGTTCTCCGGTACGTGGGGATCACGCTCCTGTTTGCGATTGTGTATGCCATGGTGTTGCGGCCGGTCAAACAGCAGGCGCTGACGGCCTTCCGGCAGATTCCGCAGCAGCTGGCGCAGTCGCTCGCCGCCGCGAGTGCGGCGCCCGGTGCGCTGCCCACGATCGAGTTGCCGGCCACGAGCGACGAAGCCAAGCGGGCCCAGGCGCTGAAGAAGGATCTGGGTGAGAAGATCAAGGCCGAGCCGGCGTCCGCCAGCCGGCTGATCCAGGGCTGGATGCGGGAACAACCCAAGGCGAAATGATCGGACCCATGAAGCGATCCAGCAGACGTGCCGAAGAGAACGGAGAGAGGGGATAACTTTCAAGGGAATCGGGAACGGTTTCGATCGCCATGTCATCCGCCGCCAATCAGGGAGTGCGTAAGGCCGCCGCTTTGCTGGTGCTGCTCGGCGAGGAAGCGGCCAGCCATATCTACCGGTATCTTCCCGAGAGCGATGTGCAGAAGCTGACCGAATGCATCGCGGAGCTGGACCACATCCGGCCGGAGACGGCGATCTCGGTGCTGGAGGAGTATTACCAGCTCACGCTGACGCAGGGCTATCTCTCCGAGGGCGGCCCGGATTACGCGAAGAAGCTGCTCGTCAAAGCGTTTGGCGACGCGGGGGCACAGCACCTGCTCGAGCAGGTCACGAGGGCGGCCGAGATGAGCGTGGTGCAGCTGGAGAGCCTGCAGAAGGCGGATCCGCAGCAGCTGGCGAAATTTCTGGAGGGCGAGCATCCGCAGACGATCGCGCTGATCCTGGCCCACCTGAACTCGCGGCAGGCGTCGGCGCTGCTCATGAAGCTGCCCGAGGAAATGCGCAGCGGAACGGTGAAGCGGCTGGCGCGGCTGCGGCAGTTTTCCCCGGATGTGGCGAAGAAAGTTTCGATTGCGCTCAACAAGCGGCTGGAATCTTTGGGCGAGCAGAGCCGGCGCGCCTATGCGGGATTCAAGGGCGCCGCCGACATGCTCAACCAGCTGGAGCCGAATACGGGCAAGGGGATTCTCGAGAACATCGAGAAAGACGATCCCAAGATGGCGCTGGCCATTCGAAACCTGATGTTCACCTTCGAGGATTTGCTGGGCGTGCCCGAGGCGGGGATTCGCGAGCTGCTCGGGCAACTCGACAAGAAGACGCTGGCGCTCTCGCTGCGCGGCGCCTCCGAGGAGATGAAGAACCTGATTTTCAAGTCGATGTCCTCGCGCGCGGTGGAGATGTTGAAAGAAGATATGGAGGTGCTTGGGCCGGTGCGTTCGAAAGACGTCAGCCAGGCGCAGCGGGAGATCGTGGAGACAGCCCGCAAACTCGAAGCCGAAGGGAAGCTCGTGCTGAGCGCGGAGGCGCAGGAGGAATATGTCGTCTAGCGCCCCGAAACTTCAGCCGGAGCCGGCAGCGGAAGAACCGCGGGCGAGGAAGGCGGCGCCCGGACCGGATGGAGAGACGGCGGCCGAGGCATTGCCGTATCGCTATGCCGAGGCGCAGCCGGGAGACAGTTCGGGACAGGCGGCCGGGCTAAGCGAGGAAGAACGCAGCTCCCGCCAGCAGGCGGAAGCTTTCGAACGGGGACGGGAAGCGGGCCGGCAGGAAGTTCGCGCCTCGCTGGACGCGGCGATCGCGCGCAGCCGCGAGCAGGTCGAGCAAACGCTCCAGGCATTTGCCGCCGAACGCATCTCGTATTACCGGCGCGTCGAAGGCGAAATTGTGCAGCTCGCGCTGGCCATCGCGCGCAAGATTCTGCATCGCGAAGCGCAACTCGATCCTGGCCTGCTGTCCGGCATCGTGCGCGTGACGCTCGAGAAGCTGGATGCGGGAACGAAGATCGACTTGTACGTTCCTCCGCGGGAAACGACCGACTGGCGGCACTACTTCGCGTGCCAGGCGGAAGGCGCGGCCATTCCGGAGGTCCACGAAGATGCCGCACTGGCGGCCGGGGAGTGCCGCATCGAGACTTCGGTGGGTTCGACGGAAGTGGGGTTGGAGGCGCAGTTCAAGGAAATCGAAACCGGCTTGATGGATCTGCTCGCGGAGCGGCCGGAGAGCGGCAATTTCCCCGCCGAGCCGCGAGGAGGAGCCTCCGGCGCGGGCGCGCCGTCCAAACGCCGATGACTTCGCCACTCCTCTCCGCTTATTTTTCGCAGCTCGAAAGCTGCTCGCCTTTGCGCTGGCGCGGCCATGTCACGCAGGTGGTCGGCCAGGTCATCGAATCCGAGGGCCCATTTTCGACGGTGGGCGAAGCGTGCGAGATCGTCGATGCGGGCGGAGGGCGCTGGGCCGGAGAGATCGTCGGCTTCCGCGGGCACACGGTACTTTCGATGGCCTTGCGGCGGCCGACCGGGATCCGCTACGGGGATCAGGTGGTGGTGTTCGGACGCCGCCCGTCGCTGCGGCTCGGTGAACAACTGCTCGGCCGGGTCCTCGATGGAGCGGGGCATCCCATTGACGGAGGCGGGCTTCTTTTGTGCCGGGAGCGCGCGGTGCTGGACCGGGAAGCTCCACTAGCCCTGGCGCGAACCCCGATCCGCGACCCTTTGGGCTGCGGGATACGGGCGATTGACGGCTTCCTGACCTGCGGGCGCGGGCAGCGGGTCGGAATTTTTGGAGGGAGCGGCGTTGGCAAGAGCACCTTGATCGGCATGATGGCGCGCAACACGAACGCCGACCTGACGGTACTTGGCCTGATTGGCGAACGGGGGCGCGAGGTCGGGGAACTGATGAATTCGCTGGGCGAGGCGGGCCGGGCGCGCTCGGTGATCGTCGTCTCTACTTCCGACCAGGATCCACTGCTGCGCATTCGGGCGGGGCTCGCCGCCACCACTATCGCGGAGTATTTCTGCGCGCGCGGCAAGCATGTGTTGCTGGTGGTCGACTCGCTCACGCGCCTGGCGATGGCGCAACGCGAGATTGGCCTGGCGGCGGGCGAGCCGCCCACCGCGAAGGGCTACACCCCTTCGGTTTTTACGCTGCTGGCGCGCCTGATCGAGCGCGCGGGTTCGTTTGGATCGGGAACGATCACCGGCTTCTACACGGTGTTGATGGAAGGCGACGACGAAAATGATCCGCTGGTGGACGCGGCGCGGGCCCTGCTTGACGGCCACTTGATGCTGGATCGCCGCTTGGCCGCCGAGAGCCACTATCCGCCGATTTCGATTCTCGACAGCATCAGCCGAATCATGCCGGCGGTCATTTCGGCGGAACATCTGGCGAAAGCGGGGGCGATCCGGCGGCTGCTGGCGACTTACAAGGCCTCCGAGGAACTGATCCGCATCGGCGCCTACCAGAAAAACAGCGATCCGGATCTGGACCGCGCCATCGCGCTCATGCCTGCGCTGCGGGGATTCCTGGTGCAATCGAGCGGCGAGGTGGCGGCGATGAAGGAATCGGTGGACCGGCTGCTCGCGCTGCCGGCCTGAATTCATGGCTTTCCGTTTTGCACTCGCGCCCGTACTGCGCCTGCGCCAGAGCATCGAACACCAGTGCGCGCTTGCCTTGCAGGAGGCGGCGTTACAGGTCGCGCGGGCCCAGGAGAGGATCGCGCAGCTTGACGGATTTCTGTCCGCGTCGGCGGTTGCCGACTCCAGGGTACTGGCCGCCGGGCTGAGCGCAGCCGAGATACAGTTTGCCGGGCTGCTTCGTGAGCAGCTCGAGCAGCTCCGGGCTCGCATGCGGGATGAGGCGCTCCGCCTCGAAGGTTTGCAACATCAGGCCGCCCTCGCTTACCAACAAGCTTTCCGCGAGCGAGAGGTTCTTGAAAGTCTGCGCACGCGCCAATATCGCGTTTACCAGATTGAGCAGGCGCGGCGAGAGCAGCAGCGGCAGGACGCCGCATATCTGCTGCAGCGGTGGCATCGCCGGGACGGCTAATTTTGCCGCGTTTGACCGGGCAGCTCTTGCCCCTCGCGGTGCCGCGGCTCCCGCCCGAAGTTTTTTCCGGTGCGAACAGAGGCGACGTATCCTGCTGAATCTGTTGTGAACCTAGGCACACTGCCGGCCTTTTTCAGTGTGCGTCCGGGGTGGCACCTCGCCTGCAGTTCGGAGTCCCGGTACTCGAATGCGAATCGACATCTTTGCTCTTGCGAATGCCGCCGGTTCCGGGAGCGCGCCGGCACGCGCGGCGGGTTCGGTACCCGCTGAAGCAAATTTTGCGGACGCGCTGGCGGCATCCACGAACCTGGCGCCGCCGGGAACTGCAGCCAATCCGGCGTCGGGGCCCGGTCCCGCGCCGGTTCCTACTTCCGAGTCTTCATCGTCCGGCCGAGCGCGTTCCGCGACGCCTGCGCCTGTGGGGTTGGATTCAGCCCTTCCGTCCCCTGGCGCCACATCCGCGTTTGGCGGGGTAGGCACAATGCCGCAGCTGGCGAGTCAAGGTGTGCCGGGCGCGCCGCCGAAGACGAATCCCGGTTCCAAGTCCGCGACGGCGACGTTGGCGGCGCCAAGCTCGCTTGCAAAATTTGCGAAGGCGGCGAAATCACGGATTGCTTCCGATTCGGCAGCCACCGAGGCCTTGGCGGCAGGCGCGAACCTGAACGGTCAGTCTGGCCTTGAAATGCTGCTGATCTCCGGGCTGGGCCAAGCGATTGTGGTACCGCCACAGCTTGACTTGAATTTGGCGAGCCTGGGCACGGATGTTGTGTTTCGGCCAGCGTTGGCCGGCGGTGCTGCGACGGGGTTGGCGGCTTCGCCTACTTCGGGTTCGCCTGCGGGATCTGCGAATGAGCCGACGGTGGCATTGTCAGAGACAAGTTTGGGCGCGGTCAGCGGCACTTCCGTGCCGATCCTGACGCCGCAGGCGAGTTCTACAGTTACGCCCTTCGCAGGCGCTTCCGGAATCACCGGCACCGATTCAGCCAATCTGGCTGCGGGGGTGGGCAGCGAGCCGGACGTGAGCGCGACCGCCGCCGCAGTTTTGGCCACAGCTCCTACCGGGAGTACGGCAACGATTCCAGAGCGGCAAGTGGCTTCCTCCGCGATGCCGGCGGCAGGCCGGAAAGCGATTGCCGCGGTTGCTTCCGCCGGAATATCTTCGGCAGTGGTGAGCGCCGTGGATTTCGGCCGATCTGCAACGCATTTGAGCAGCCTGGAACAAAACAGAGCGACGATCTCGCATGCGCCCACAGCTTGGAATTCGCCGCAGGCAAGCGCTGCCACAAATACGGCGCAACCCTTCCGTTGGTCGACGGGAACTTCTTTGGGGCAGGATGGCAGTTCGTCGATTCCAGCTCCGCAGGCGTCTGCAATGGCATGGCCGCAGGCGGAAGCTGCCTTCGGGCGAACAATCGTATTGCCGCAGAGTGCGGCACAACCTCGGAACGATTTGCCGGCGGAAATCGTTTCGCCAAGCCCAACCGTTTCTCCGCGCTCCGTCATAACGACTTCGTCGAACGTACTTCCCGTTTCTGCATCGCAAGTTGTCGAAGCGCGAGTTGTGGCGCCGGCCGGGGCGGCGAATCTCGTGGGAGACATGTTGTCCGGGTCGACGAAAGACAGGTTGTCCGTGGAGGCGGAACCAGCCGTTGTGAACAACGGCGCGAATCCCGGGAGAGCGGGGGGGAATACGGCAGATGCAGAAACGGATCGCGGAAGTCCGGAAGTCGGGGGCGGGCAATCGATTGCGAATTCCATCGAGAGTCGTACCTTGAGCGCCATGAGCAGCTCAAATCCTTCGGCGAATGACAGCGGGGAGACCGCGGTCACTACAAGCGTGCGCGTCGACAGGGTCAGCGGATTGCCGGACGAAGGACCAGCAAGCATTGGCCGCGCGAAGCATGGGCCTGCGAGCAGGACTTGGCCAGATGTCGCACCGCCGGAAATCGCGCTGGCTGACAACGCACTCTCGGACATTGCCCCGGGTGACGATGGAGAACCGAACGGCGGAGTCGGCGACGAAGAGTTTACGGATCGCGCATCTCGCGTGGAGTCCATGCCCGTATCCCCCTTGACGCCTTTGGCCACGGCCGGGGCTCGGGCCACGTCCAATGCGTCGGCGCTGATGGCTGCCGATTTTTCGGTTGCGGCACCGGTTGCGGCTCCGAAGATTGCGGGGCCAAGCGCGGGTGCGCCTGAACCGCGCGAATCAGTCCTTCCGGCGTCGCTGGCGAAGGAACCTTCCAGCGTTCCGCTACAGAGCCCACAGACCACCGCGACGAAATCCGTTCCGCCTCCAAGTTCGAGCGCCCGGCAGACGGAACAATCCGCCGCCCCTCTTCTTGGCTCGACGAAAACTTCTTCGGCGACCTTGCCTTCAGGCGTCTCGCCAAACCATCCGCTTGGCGGCGGACCGATTTCGAACGATGCGGATGCCGGGCCGACGTTCAAGACTTCGGCGGAAGCGTTTTCAGCCCAGGCGTTCAGCATGGGCAATGGAGGGTCCAACGGCGCGACCTTGCCGGCAGGTTGGCAGGAGCAGGGTTCTTCGGCGGACCCAGGACTGGGTGTTTCTCAGGCCGGCGGGTCGACCCCTTCTGCAACACCGGCAAGCAAACCGACTACTTCGGGTGTTGACACGTCGGACTCGGAAGCGCTTCCCAGGAGTCCGAAGTACTGCGCCGCGGCGCCTACGGCTGTTGCTCCTGCAACTCCTGCCGCAATCTCCGCGGGATCGGGGCAGACGCACGATGCCGCCAACAACCCGGCGGTTATCCTGCCATCGCCATCCGGGGGCGCTGGCTCTCCCGCGATGCCCGAGAAGCCGGGCGGGCCCGCCGAGCTTCCACCGGCACACCAGATGCTTGACTCCGCGCCGGTCGCGTCTCCGGGCGATGCACAGGTCGTTTCGCCGGCGGGGCATCTGCCCTCCGATGCCGGAGCGCTGCAGATGCATCTTGGCATTCACACCAACGCCTTTGGCAACATCGAGATTCACACCGTGGTCGAGCAGAGCCAGGTGGGCGTGTCGATCCATGGCGACCGCGATCTCGCGCGCTGGTTCAATTCGGAGGTGGGAGGGCTCGAGACGGGACTCAAGGGACAGCACCTGAATCTCGCCGGTGTCAATTTCTCGAGCAATCGTTCCGGTGTACAAACGGCAACCAGCTTTCAGCATGGGCATCCGCGGCAGAATTTCCCGCAGAACGCGGGCTCGTACCCCTCTGGCCCAGCCGGCGAGAGGATCGCGGCGGAGTCCGTAGACGATTCGAATTTAACCGTCGCGCTTCCAGTGCAAGGCACGGACAAGCGCGTCAGCATTCTTGCCTAGGAGGACTTGTGTATATTCCGTTGCTTCGTTCGCTTAATTCTCCAAATCCGCAGTCTTCGACGACGTTGTCCGGGAGGTCTGCCTCGGCGGCATCTTCGCCTTCCTCCTCATCTTCCTCCTCGTCTTCGTCGAGCGATACGACCGCCGGTCTGGACACAGAGTTCCTGCAACTGCTTTCCGCGCAGTTGCAGGCGCAGAGTCCACTGGATCCGCTTGATCCCAATCAGTTCGTGGCGCAGCTGGCGCAGTTCCAGTCGCTCAGCGAACTGACGCAAATCGATCAGGGCATACAGACCCTGGTCTCCGATGTTATTCACTGATTTCCTAACTCACTAAGGAGCCAGCATGCCATCGTTCTCAGTTCCACTTTCAGGATTGGATGCCAGTTCGACCGCGCTTTCCACTATTGCCAACAATCTGGCCAACCTCAACACGATCGGGTACAAGGACCAGCAGGTCCAGTTTGCCGACCTGTTCTACCAGAATCTGGGCTCGGACGGGGCCGGCGATCCAATTCAGGGGGGAGCGGGGGTCCGGGTCAACTCGCAGCCTTCCAACTTCACCCAGGGCGATGTGACTTCGAATGGGATTGCCACGGACGTGGCCATCAATGGCAACGGGTTCTTCGTGGTTCGGCAAGATGGCGTGCAGAGTTTCACGCGCGCCGGAGATTTTGAGGTTGGCACGAACAACCTGCTGGAAACCGCCAACGGCCAGGAGGTCCTCGGATATCCCGCGACCAATGGCGTAGTGAATACCAGCGGCGGCTTGAGCACGCTTGCGCTGGGGGCCGGCACGGTGAGTCCCGCCACCGTGACCAGAAACGTTTTCATGACCTCGAACCTCAATGCGCAATCGGCGTTCGGGTCTTCCTATACGACGCAGGTCACCATCTACGACTCACTGGGCGGCAGCCACAATCTTACGTTCAGCTATACGAACGAGAACTCGCCGGCGGTGGCGGCGGTCCCCGCCCAGGCCGCGACTGGGACACTGACCATGGGCTCGCTGCCGGCGAATGGTGAATCCGTGACGATTGGCACGCAGACGTACACATTCACATCCAACCCTCCGGCGGCGGGGACAAACAATGTTCTGATCGGGTCGACGATCGCGGAAACGACGGCCAATCTGGTCGACGCGATCAACGCGAATACGGCCGACCCTGCCGGAGATGGCGCGGGCGGTTATGGGACGGGCACGGTCGCCAATCCCAATGTCAGCGCGGTCGATGCGGGGAATGGGGTTATCAATCTGACGGCGAATACCACGGGCACAGCGAGTGATTTTACGGCCACGAGCGCGAGCTCCGGGCTCACCTGGAACAACGGAGCGGGAGCGAACGGCGCCAACGCGGTTGCCGGCGTTCCCGCAGTTGTCAACACCTGGGGGTATTCGGTCAGTATTCCCGCGGTGGACCTGGGAGGCGCGGCGACGGACCCGCCGGTAACGCTCAGCAGCGGCACACTGGTCTTCAATGGCGATGGAACGATCAAGAGCATTACTCCCAACGGTGGCACAGCCTCTCTCAACAACCCGACCATCACCGTGCCGCCGAACGGCTCGACGTTCGCCGACGGCGCCAATCAACTCAGCTTTACCTGGCACATTGTGAACGGCGAGGGCACGGGACTGATTACGCAAGAGGCGGCCACGAGCAGCACAGCTTCCATTCAACAGGATGGCGCCTCAAGCGGCACGCTGGAGAATTTCAATATCGGTTCGGATGGGACCATCACCGGGGCGTTCAGCAACGGGACGACGGCAGTGCTCGGACAGATTGCGCTGGCCAGCTTCGCGGACGAGCAAGGACTGTCGCGCACTGGAGCGAACGATTTCGAACCGACACTCGCTTCCGGCCAGCCCACTATTGGCGCGCCGAAGACGGGTGGACTCGGATCTCTGTCGGGGGGCGCACTGGAGCAGTCGAACGTAGACATCGCCTCTGAATTCGCGAACCTGATTGTCGCGCAGCGCAGTTATGAGGCGAACGCGCGCGTGGTAACGACGTTTGACCAGGTGGCGCAGGACACGATCAACCTCAAGCAATAAATTCACAGGCCGAAGTAGAGGGAAGATCCGATCGGAAGGGTCGCGAGGGGTGGCGGGCCCTTCCGAGAATTTCTTAATGAGAGCGTTCTTACAAACAAGAACGTTCTTTGTGATGGTTTGCGCGCGAGCGGGGCCGGGTGCGTCGCGCCCGCTCAATCGTCTGATTTCAAGCGAGTATCACCCTGTCCATTTGGTGGACCGATTCTTCCCGCTCGGCATGATGGTTGCATCGTCGATCGCATGCCCGATCTGCAATCGAGTTTTGCGTCCGCAGCCCATGCCTCGAAGGCCATCGCCGACCGGGCCGTCCAGAATGCTTCGAGTGTAAGCTCGCCGGCCGGCAACGCGGAGCTTCCCAGTGCGGGGCGGAAGCAGGTGGGGAATCGCAGTGTCTGGATTTACGCGGCGGTCGCGGTAGCAGTGCTCGGCGGAGGCATTTTCCTCTGGCTGAATTCCGGGGAGGCGGGCGGCAAGCGGGCGGGGGAGGCCGCCGAAAAATCCACCCTTCCGCTCGAAACCTTTGTGGTCAATCTCGAAGGCGGGGGAAGCCGGTCGTACCTGCGGGTAGGGGTGACTCTTGGGCTGTCGAACCCATTGCCGCGCGCCAAAGAAGCTGTGGCGGTTCCGCTGGTGCGGGACGCCATTCTGAGCGTGCTCACAAGCGCCAAGGCCGACCAGTTGCTCACCACCGAGGGCAAGGAACAGCTGAAGGCGGATCTGCTGCGCTCCATTACGGAGCGCGCGCCGCAACTCGGCGTAGAGAGTGTCTACTTCACGGAATTCCTGGTGCAGATGTAATGGCCGCCGCCTCCCAGCCAGCCCCCGAAGCTGCCGTGGCCGATCCATGGGCGCGCGTCGAAGCATTGCCCTGCCAGCTCTCGATCGAAATCGGAGTGCCCGGTTTCACGGTCGGCGATCTGGTCGCCCTGCAAGCGGGGCGCTTGATCGATACGCGCTGGACGGTCGGCGCCGATGTGCCTTTGCTCATCAACGGGCAGCTGATCGCCTGGAGCGAATTTGAAATCGTGAACAACCATGTCGCGGTGCGCCTGACGGAGCTTGCCTGAAATGGAAATTACACCCATCCCATCCGCTCGGCATGCCGCCGGGAAAGGCGCGTACAGCGGGCTGACTCGCTGGATCGCCGCTGCCGGCGGAGGCGTCGAAGCGGCCTGGCGCGCGCTCGTTTCGCGCACCCGCCGCCCAAAATCGCTGGTGCTGATTGAGAGTTCGGCGCTCGGCGACCGGCGCTTTGTAAGCGTCGTGCAATTCGAGCGGCAACGCTTTCTCGTCGGCTCCAGCCCGTCTTCGGTGACGCTGCTGGCTCGCCTGCCGAACGTCCGGGAGCCTCGCGACGAAGGCATGGCTCTCGCGGGCGAGGGAGAGAGTCAATGACGTCTCCGCGGCTTGCTCTGAAAGTTCGCCTGGCCTGCGCCTTGTTCTTCGCGGCGTGCGGGCCCGAGCTATGGGCGCGCGCCGCAGCGCCGCCCGTCGCCGGCTTGCCTTTGAATGGCCTTCCGGCCAATTCGGTGCCGTGGAACATCGTCGTGCTGCTTACGCTCCTGACGATTGTGCCGACGATCGTGCTTTCGATGACGCCATTCGTGCGCCTGATCGTGGTTTTTCATTTCTTGCGTCAGGCTCTGGGCACGCAGACCGCGCCATCAAATCAGACGCTCATCGGGCTGGCGCTGATTCTCACGTTCTTCCTGATGCAGCCGGTGGGCGCCACGATATATGCCGACGCGATGGTTCCGCTGCAGGCGGGGCACATCAGCGCGCTGGAGGCGCTTACCCGCGCGGCCATACCCATGCGCCATTTCATGCTGAAGTATGCGCGGGAAAAAGATCTGGCGCTGTTTGTGGGGCTGGCGCACGCGCCGCGCCCGGCGCGGCCGGACGATCTTGAGATGCGCATCGTGGTTCCCGCCTATCTGCTCTCGGAACTGCAGGCCGGGTTCAAGATCGGCGCGGCGCTGTTTCTACCTTTTCTGGTCATCGATCTGGTGACGGCGGCGGTTACGACTTCCGTCGGCATGATGCAACTGCCGCCGGTCGTGATTTCGACGCCGCTCAAGATCCTGCTTTTTGTCCTGGTGGACGGGTGGAACCTGCTGGTCGGTTCGCTGATGCGGAGCTTTGCCTGAGAGGCGATATGGAAACTGCACAGATCATCACGCTGGTGCGCAACACTCTGGAGCTGGCGTTCCTCCTAGCGGCCCCAATGCTGCTGATCGCGACCGCGATCAGCCTGGTGGTGAATGTGGCGCAGGTGCTCACTTCCTTGCAGGACCAAACCATTTCCCAAGTGCCGCGCCTGGTATCGCTGGCGGTTGCGGCGCTGCTGCTGACGCCGTGGATGCTGCGCAAGCTCGTCATTTTCACGATCGGCATGTGGAGCGACTTTCATTCGCTGGTGCGATGAGGAGAGTTGTTTAGGAATGACGGTGTTGACAAGACTCGCATTGAAGCGCGCGGCGGGCGCGGAGAGAGGGGGATGGAGATGACAAGCTCCGGGCTCTTCGGCGCCGGGATCGACCACGTGCTGCTGACCTGGATGGTTGCGCTGGCGCGGCTCAGCGGGCTGCTGCTGGTCGCGCCGTTTTTCGGCAGCATCTCGATCCCGCCGCGGGTCAAGGCCGGACTTGCGCTCCTGCTCACGGTGTTTGTCGCGCCTCTCGTGTCCGTGCCGGCAGGCACTTCCGGGGCGGCCGAGGTGGCCTGGATTCTGAGCGGTGAATTCGGGATCGGATTCATCCTGGGCTTCACGCTCCAGCTCTTCTTCGACGGCGCTGTGCTCGCCGGGCAGGCTTGCGGGGTGCAGATGGGCTATTCGTTGGCCAGCCTTCTGAACCCGGACAGCCAGGCGGATTCAACCGTGCTCTCCACGCTTTTTCAACTCGTCGTGGTGCTGCTGTTTGTGGAGTTCAGCGTGCCGCACTGGCTGCTGCGTGGACTGGCGCGTAGTTTCGAGTACCTTCCCCCGGGCCGCTTCACGCTGACGCTGCCTGCGCTGTCGGGCTTGTTGGAGTTTGCCTCTGGTCTGTGGCTGATCGGGTTGCAGATTGCCGCGCCGGTCATTGTGGCCAGCCTGTTTGCCGATGTGGCGCTCGGCTTTCTCGGCAAGGCCTCGCCCCAGCTGCCAGTTTTGTTCATCGGCATCTCGCTCAAGAATCTGATCGGCCTGGCGCTGCTCGGGGGAGGCATCGTGTTCTGGCCGCGATTTTTCGATGCCCGCTTCGCGCGCGCTCTCGAAGCCTCGGAAAGGATTCTGAAGCTGGCTCGCTAGGTCGCCTGGTGAGGCGATTGAAATTTCCCTATGCCGGAATCGAACCAGACCGAACAGGCAACCCCGCGGCGGCGGCAAAAAGCGCGGGAAAAGGGCCAAGTCTCGCGCAGCCGCGACCTGATCGGGGCGGTGGGGGCGGTAGCGGCCGCCATGGTTCTGCTGACTCAGCTGTCGTCCTTCCCGCACGCCTGGCGCGTGTTTCTCCGCGACTGCCTGGAGGGCGCCGTTTCGGGGAGCCTGCGCATGGACTCGCTTCCCCCGTTTCTCGATCATGCCGCGGTTTTTTCCGCGACCGCCGCGGCGCTTGGGCTGGGGTGGGTGGCCGCGCTTTCCTCAGCCATTGCGCAAGGCGGGCTTGTCTTCGCTCCCACCTCGCTGCTCCCCGCGCTTTCGCGGCTCAGCCCGGCGGCGCGCATGAAGCAGCTATTTTCGATCAACGCGCTGCGGTCGCTGCTCAAGTCGCTGTTGCCGGCGAGTCTGGTTTTTTATATCGGGTTCGCCTGCCTGCGCCGGGACTGGCCCTCCCTACTGGTGCTTTCGGCGCGGAACGCGCGGGGAGTGGCTGGGTTCCTGGGCGGCCGGGTTTTCGAAATAGCCTGGAAGTCCGCCCTGGTATTACTTCTCTGGTCGTTTCTCGACTACCTGTTCGAACGGCGCCACCTGGCGAGCGAATTGAAGATGAGCCGGCAGGAAGTGGCCGATGAGTACAAAGAGACGGAAGGCAATCCGATCATCAAGCAGCGGATCCGGCGCCTGCAACGCCAGGCGCGGCGCCGGCGAATGCTCGACGACACCAAGCGCGCGGCGGTCGTAATCACCAACCCGACCTCTTATGCCATTGCGCTGGAATACAACCCCCTGATGCCGGCGCCGGTGTGCGTCGCCAAGGGCCGCAACCGGCTGGCGGCTGAGATCCGCGAGATCGCCCTCTGGAGCAACATTCCGATCGTCGAGAACAAGCCGCTGGCGCACCTGCTGTACAGGACGGTGGAAATTGGCGCAAGCGTTCCTCCCAAGCTCTATGCGGTAATCGCGGAAGTGCTGGCGGCCATTTACCGGGCCCAGGCGCGTGCCCTCGATGCGCGCGCCCTGAACGCGAGCGGCGCCAAAGGCGTTTCACGCGCCAGCGACGGTCCCCTCCGTGCTGGGGTCGAGGAGGTACGCCGCTGATGACTGCCGCCGCCGTCACTGCCGCTCCCGCCCGCAATCCGCTCAGCGACTGGATCGTCCCGATTGCCGCGGTCAGCCTGGTTTTCGTCATGCTGGTGCCGCTGCCGGCCCTGGTGCTCGACCTGCTGCTGGCGACAAGCATTGCCGCTTCCGTGCTGGTGCTGCTCAGTTCACTGCAGATCCTGCGCCCGGCACAGTTTTCCGTCTTCCCAAGCCTGCTGCTTTTGCTCACACTGTTCCGTCTCTCCCTGAATCTCGCCTCCAGCCGCCGCATTTTGCTGCACGGGAATGAAGGGGCCTCGGCGGCCGGACGCGTGATCGAGGCCTTTGGACAATTCGTTGTCGGCGGAAACTACGTAGTCGGTTTCGTGCTCTTCCTGGCGCTGATCGCCATCCAGTACATCGTCGTCAGCCACGGCGCGGTGCGTACGGCGGAAGTCACCGCCCGTTTCACCCTCGACGCCCTGCCCGGCAAGCAGATGGCGATCGACGCCGACCTGAATGCCGGGCTGATTGACGAAGCCCAGGCGCGCAGCCGCCGCGAGCAGGTAGCCCGTGAAGCCGAGTTTTATGGCGCGATGGACGGCGCGGCGCGCTTCAACCAGCGGGATTCGATCGCCACGATTCTCATTACCGCGATCAACATTCTCGCCGGGTTCCTTATCGGGGTCTTTCAGCTCGACATTCCATTCCGCGAGGCGCTCAAGACCTACACGGTGCTTACGGTCGGCGACGGACTGGTGACCATGATCCCATCGCTGCTGGTCTCGATGGCGGGGGGCATGGTGGTGACGCGCGCTTCGTCAGGCGCCACGCTGTCGGCCGACCTGGGGAGGCAGCTTTTTTCCCGTCGCCGTCCGTTGCAGATTGCCGCAGGGGTAATGTTTTCTCTCGCTCTGATACCGGGACTTCCGAAGTTGTCATTCATCGCGGTGGGAGGCCTGGCCGCCTTGATTGCGCTGCGCATGCCCGCTCCCACGAAGGACGCCGAAAAAGAAGCGGCGATTCCCGGCTCTCTCCCGGCAGGGGCCGGCGACAAAGACAAGAAGGGCGGGGCAAAATCGGAGTCGCTCGAAGACCTGCTCAAGCTCGACGAGCTCTCGCTTGAAGTCGGCTATGCCCTGGTCCCGCTGGTCGATGCCGCGCAAGGTGGACAACTTCTGGCCCGGGTCAAATCGCTGCGCGGCAATCTCGCCGTACAGCTCGGCTTCATCGTTCCGCCCATTCACATCACCGACAATGTCCGCCTGAAAGCACGCGAGTATGTCATCTCCTTGCGCGGGGTCGAGATTGCGCGCTGGGAGATGCTCGAAGACCGGGTCCTGGCGATCAGCTCCGAGCTTTCGCCGCCGCCGCTGGCGGGAACGCCGACGCGCGAGCCTGCCTTCGGCGTTTCGGCGCTCTGGATTGCGCGGGCGCTGGAGTCGCAGGCGCTGACCAGCGGCTATGCGGTGGTGGACCAGACGTCGGTGCTTTCCACGCACCTCTCGGAGGTGATCCGCCAGCATGCTTATGAGCTGCTGACGCGGCAGGAAAGCAAGCGGCTTCTCGACCGCCTGGCCGACAGCCATCCCAAGCTCGTCGAGGAGCTGGTTCCGAAGATACTTTCGCTCGGCGAGGTGCAGAAGGTCCTGCAGCAGCTGTTGCGCGAACAGGTGTCGATCCGGGATCTGGCGACCATTCTGGAGGCGCTCCTCGATGCCGCGGCCTCGACGAAGCACCCGGTGATACTCGTCGAATCGGCGCGGCAGGCACTGGGCCGGGCCTTGGTTCGGCCGCTGCTCTCCGACGATGGTGGCTTGCGGGTGCTCACGCTTGACCACGGCATTGAAGAGGAGTTGAACCGGGCCTTCGCGCCGCAGGCGACGCCCGCTACCAGCACGGGACTGCAACCGTCGTTTGTGCGGCGGGTGCTGGACAGCCTGAAGCAGCTGGGAGGAGATCAGGTCACGCAGACCGCGCCCATCCTGCTTTGCCCGACGCCCGCGCGTTTTCACCTGCGGCGTTTGCTCGAACCGTTTCTACCCAAGGTGGTGGTGCTTTCGCCGCTCGAGATTCCTTCCATGATTCATGTCCAGTCCTTGGGGATCGTGCGATGAGCATGCCCGGGGTCAAGAAGCAGGGAAGCGCGGCGCCGGAGCGGCTGGTGCATAGATCTGCGGTTGAAGGAGTACGGCATGACGAAACATCCCGCTAACGCGTACCACAATGTTACGAATGAAGCCGAGCGTGAGCGCATCCTGATGGAGCAGTTGCCCCAGGTCCGCTATATCGCGCGCCGGATTCATGAGCGTTTGCCGCGTCATGTTCCGTTTGAGGACCTGGTCCATGCGGGTGTGGTGGGACTGATCGACGCGCTCAGCAAGTTTGACCGGTCCAAGCACGTGCAGTTCAGCTCTTATGCCAAGTTCCGTATTCGGGGAGCGATTCTGGATAGCCTGCGGGAACTCGACTGGAGCCCGCGGGAATTGCGCCGCAAGGGACGCCAGGTGGAGGAGACCTACAACCAGATCGCGGTCAAGCTCGGTCACACGCCGACCGAAACCGAGCTGGCGCGCGCGCTCGGGCTTCGGCTGGAAGAGCTGCAGAGCCTGCTGGCCGAGCTGGACGCGCTCGAAATCGGGAGCCTGCGCATCGAGTCGGCCCACAGCGGCAAGGAAGAAGACCTGTCCGATTCGATCGCCGCCCGGCAGGAGGAGACGCCGTTTTTTCAGTGTCTGCGGTCTGAGATGAAGCAGTTGCTCGCCGGAGCCATCGCCGAACTGCCGGAGAAGGAGCAGCGCGTGCTGTCTCTCTATTACTTCGAGGAACTCACGATGAAGGAGGTGGGGGCAGTACTCGGCATCGGGGAGTCACGGGTCTCGCAGATTCACTCGCTCGCGATGGTGCGTCTGCGCTCGCGGCTCAGCGCGCTGGACATGAATGCCCAGCAAGCCCGGGGCAAGAGCGTGGGAGCCAGCTGAACGAAAAGAAAGACTCCGGTAGAGAAAGTCTCTGCCTACGGGAATCACTTGGCGGAATCTGAAGAAAGATATGGAAAAAGTTCTCAATCAGGGCGAAATCGATGCGATGGTACGAGCTGCCGCCGGAGGTGCGAGCGTGGGCCGACCCACCGGGCCGGTGGTTCAGCCCTGGGATATCCGGCAGGCAGGACAAATCGGGCTCGAGCAGTTGCGCGCGATCAACCAACTCCATGAGCTGTTCGCGCGCAACCTGACGGCCTCGCTGGGGGGATTCTTGCGGGTCGTTTTCGATTGCCGCCTGGTTTCCGCGGAGCACCTCACCTATCGCGAGTTCCTGCAACGTGTACCGGAGAAAACCTACCTTGCATCGGTCGATCTGGCGCCGTTCGGTTCGCTGGGAGTCCTGCAATTCGACCTGGGCATCACCTTCCCGATCATCGACATCATGCTTGGCGGAGACGGGAAGTCAGAGGAGATCAACCGGGAGCTCAGCGAGATCGAGGAACAGATTCTTGAAGGCATCGTTCGCATCGTGTGCCGGGATCTGCAGACGAGCTGGCAGGCGATTAAGCTGGAATTCAACTTTGGAGCCAGCCAGCAGATTTCGCAGGCGCAGCGCCTGATGCCGCCGGACGAAAAAAATCTTTGTTTGAGCTTCGAGATCAAATTAGCCGAATCCGGCGGATCACTGAACGTGGCGATCCCGGCGCTCGTTTCGAATGCGCTCCTGCGGAAGATTTCAGCGGAAAACATTTACCAGCGGCCCCAGGTTGGACAGGAATCCCGCGCGCAGATCCGGAAGAGACTCCTGGACTGTCCGTTCGTAGTCGAACTCCAGATGTCGAACCTGGATGTTCCGCTGGAGGATCTTTCGCGGATCAAGCCGGGCGATGTGCTGCCATTTCAACGGAACGCGTCCGCTCCGGCCATGATGCAGGTCGAGGAGGTGCCGTTGTGCTCGGCAACGCCGGTGCGAGTGCGCACACGCCGCGCGGCGCGCGTTCTGGCCCTGGCATCGGAGCTTTCGACCGCCGGCGAACACTCGAATCCATGAGAGGTGAAATATGAGCGACGACGATTCGCTGAGTCCCAAGCCAGACCTGAGCGCCGACCTTTCAGCATGGTTTGAAGCGTGGCAGACGTGCGCGCAAAATGTGCTCTCACAGATTTCGGGGCAGCCCCAGGTCTTTGAATTAAGCCCGGAACCGTTCCATGCCGCGGAATCCGATCTGCGCTACACAGTTGTGGCGGCTGGAGCCGTGGAGGGGGAGATGGCTCTGCGGCTGGCGGTGGCATCCGGCATCCGGCTTGCGCGAAAGTTCCTGGGCGAGCCCGAACCGCCAGCCGACGCCGCGGCCGCCCAGGGAGGCACCTCCGCGGTCGAGGCGATTTCGAACGATAACAAGGAAGCGCTCGAAGAACTATTGCGTCAAATTGCCGGGCTGGCAGCCACGGCGCTCGGCGTTGCGGCAGGCGGGGAAGTTCGCCTGCAATTCTCCTCCGCGGAAGCCCCCTGGGCATGGTCTGCGGATGCTGTGGCTACGGTTCGAACGCGCGACTATGCAGGCGTGGAAATAGCGATGGAAATGGGCGTCAGCCCCGCGCTCGCCGCGGCGTTCGCGTCACGCAGCGCAATGGTTGCGGCCGCTGCCAACGCGACGGCTTCCACGGCGGTTCCTTCCCCGGACCCGGCGGCAGCGCCTGCTGAGAGCGTTGTGCTCCCCCAAAACGCGGCTGGCTACCACCGTCTGTTCGACGTCGGGCTTGGCGTCAAGCTGCGTTTCGGAACTCGGCGGATGGTATTGCGCGATGTGCTTGCGCTCAGTTCCGGTTTAGTGGTCGAACTCGACAACCCATTGAACTCTCCAGTCGACCTCTTGCTTGACGGGCGGATCATCGCCCGTGGCGAAGTAGTGGTCATTGACGGCAAGTACGGATTACGGGTGACGGATACGATCGATCATACGGCTGCCGGCCCGGCCCGGCCGGCCTGAGGGTTGAGATTTTGCGAACCGAATGATTGAAGGATCTACTCACATGTCTACCTTCCGCCTTTCCCTCGCGTGGTCCGCCGATTGGATCAAGCGGCGTCTCGTCTCCGGCTGGAATGACGGCGCCACGCGCTGTGTCTTGCCTTCGTGTACAAAACCGAAGCAGCGTTGGCGGCCGTTGCGCGGGGAGAGCGGAATCCTTTTGGACGGAAAATTTTACTGCCGGCAACAATGCCTTGAAACGGCGCTCGCGGCGCAGTTCTCGCGGCTGATGGCGCAGAGTCAACCTGTGCCGCCGCCGAACCGGATCCCTCTTGGACTTCTGATGGTCGCGCGCGGTAAGTTGACGCACCTCGAAGTGCGTGCTGCGCTCGAAGCGCAACGACGTGGCCGTTACGGAAAAATTGGGGACTGGTTCGAAAAACTCGGCTTCGCTTCCGAGCAAGACGTCACGGCGGCTCTCGCGCTCCAGTGGGGATGTCCAGTCGTTTCGTCCTTTGACGTGACTGCTGTCAATTCGCCGGGGAGCATCCCGCTGGTCATCCTGGAAGCCTTCCAGATGCTTCCGGTCAAGTACGCGGCCGCGACGGGCACGCTCTCGCTCGCCTTCGGAGAGCGTGTGGACCACGCCGCGCTTTATGCCATCGACAAGACCCTCAAATGCCGGACGCAGGCCTGTGTTGGGCGGCGCAAAAGCGTTGCCCGCCAGCTCGAGTCTTTGCGACACCTGAGCCACCCTCATGACGTGGAGTTCGTCACGAGCGACCTGGGCGAGATGGCGCGCATCGCGTCGAGCTACATCACGCGCTTGAGCCCGGATGAAATCCGCGTGTGCCGGATTGGCCGGTTTATCTGGCTTCGTCTGAATGCGCATTCATCCGCGCGCGGCGCCGCCACCAATCTCGTTTTTTGCCTTCCGGCGAACTCACTTGCGCCGCAGTTGCGAACTCCGTCCTTGACGCCATCTTTTTCAGGCCTGGCAGGATACCTGCAGAGCGCGGAGGAGGAGAATCTGGCGGCGATGGGAGAATAAGTCTGTGATCTTGAGGAGGCATTGAGGCGGACAGGAACGTTTCCAGCGGGTGTGAGCTGCGAGGCGTGAGGATCAGTCTGAACCGGCTGCGCTTGCGCTTTTAGCCATAGTGTTGATTTCGGCGGAACCTTGCCGGATTTCGCTGATCTTGCGTGCCAGGACTTCGGTTGAAAATGGCTTGTTGAGCAGAATCGCATCCGGGCCGATTTTGGCGTTCTCGAGGGCCGCCGCTTCGGTATAGCCGGACATGAAGATCACACGAATGTCAGCTCGTTCCTGGCGGAGCTTTTCGACGAGTTCCGGACCGCCCATGCGGGGCATGACGATATCGGTCACCACGACATCGATTTTTCCGGATTGATGGTCGGCGACGGCCAAGGCTTCCAAGCCGTTTCCTGCCTGCAACACTGAGTAGCCGAGGCGCTTCAAAGATTCCGCGGCGAGGACGCGCAGTGGAGCCTCATCCTCAACCAGCAAAATGGTACCTTCACCCTTGGGAGCCGCACCGAGGGCACGGGTTGCGGGCAGTGGTACAGATTTGTCGAGTGATGGGAAATAAACCTTGAAAGTCGTGCCGATACCGACCTCGCTGTAAACGGTGATATGCCCGCGGCTCTGTTTAACGATTCCATAGACGGTGGCGAGGCCGAGCCCGGTCCCCTTGCCTGGATCTTTTGTCGTGAAGAAGGGCTCGAAGATGTGTTCCAGAGTCTCCTTGCTCATGCCGCATCCGGTGTCGGTCATAGCGATCTGTACATAGGGTCCGGCGATGACCTCGCTGTGGGTCGCGGCGTAGGCTTCGTCGAGTTCGCAGGATTGCGTCTCCACAATCAGCTTGCCACCGCCGGGCATGGCATCGCGCGCGTTGACGGCGAGATTCATGATTACCTGTTCGAGCTGACCCGGATCAGCCTGAAGGCGGCCAATCTGATCGGACAAGCTAGTCACCAGCTCAATGTCTTCACCAATCAAAACACGCAGCATCTTCACCATGTTTCGCACGGTTTGATTGGGATCGAGAACCTGGGGCGCGAGCACTTGTTTGCGGCTGAAGGCCAGCAACTGACGTGTCAACCCGCTGGCCCGCTCTCCGGCGTTTTTGATCTCCTCGATATAGGGCTTCGCCTCTGGTGCAGCGGAATCGAGCAGCAGGTCGCTGTAACCCTTGATGATCATCACCAAGTTGTTAAAGTCATGGGCTACGCCACCGGCAAGCCGTCCCACAGCCTCAAGGCGCGCTGACCGGACGAGGCCTTCTCTCGACTGCCGTAGACTGTTGCGCATATCGTCGAATGCACGAGTCACGTCGGCGACTTCATCGTTCCCTGAAATTGGAATCTGAAATTCAAAATCACCTTTCTGCAAGCGCCGCGCGCCCGAAGCCAGACGTTCCAAAGGGCGCGTGATTTGCCGCGAGAGGATGAACGCAATGAGCGCGCCTGCCAGAACGGCAACCGCTCCAAGCGTCAACAGCATGCGATCGAGAGCGCGCAGGAAACTCGTTGCTTGATCGAAAGACTGAAGAGAATATAAGCGTACCGGGTGATCGCCGGGGAGTTCGACAAAACTCGCGAGATAGCGCTCGCCGGCGATGTTGATTTCCTGAACCGAATCGGCATCCGACATAGAACCCGTTGCTAGCGGGGCTTTTTGCAAAGATGTTTCGAAATCGGTCCACTCCTTTGCGGGGAGGGAACTGAGGACGACGGCGCCCTTGCGTTCGATGATGAAGGCGGTGTTCCCAAAGGCGCCGGCGGCCGTCACCGAGCGATTGGAAACTTCGCGTCCGAGCGCGATTTTTCCGAGCAACCTCTGATTGACGCCTGCACCCGCGATAATCGGCGCGAAACTCACGTGGTAGAGATGGCCGCCGACAAACCACCAGTCCTGATCGCCGGTCGATTCCTGCAGCATTCGTTTAGCTGGCGAGACTGAAACATCGTCGGAACGCGAATGAAAGGCCAGCATCTCGCCATCTCTGTTCTGAAGGGCGAGCAAGTCCGCGTGACTTGTCTGCAATAACGATTCCGATCCATCCTCGACCGTGAGGCGGTCGTTGGTGGACATTAATGCCTTCAGAATCGGTTGATCGGCGATCAGAGCGGCGCCTTGCTGCGACTGCGTCCGCCGCGCCTCCTCAATCTGAGCGGATGCCGCGGACTCGGCGCGCAGCGTAGAAATGAGGTCCTCGCGAACATGCTGCCGCATGCGCAACTGAACAAGCGTCAGCACGGCCGCCGTCAAAAAAAACACGACGGCGACCATTGCCACCAGAAGCTTGGTCCGCAGATGCTGGAAACGCCCAATCGACATGCCAAAGCAAGCTTAAGAAAGGTCCCGTAGGTTGGCCAGACACTTTGGTCACGACACGGCAAGGTCAGGCCCGGCCGTAACTTTCAGCAGGCCATCGCGCCGGTGATTCTCTGGAGTCCAAGAGATTTTCGTGATCGCTACAGAGTTCGTTTGAATAACGGAACCGCCAGTGCGAGCGTGGCAAGGGCGAAGCAGGACAAGAAAATTAGATCGGGCACGATGGCTCCCAGGCCGGTTTCTTTGAGCAGGAGACATTTGAATCCGTGCACCGAATATGTGAACGGATCGATCCAAGTGATTGCGCGCAGCCACCCTGGGAACGCTTGCACCGGGTAGATGGATCCACTCGGAAAAAAGAGCAGGGTATTCAGAATTCCGAAAGTCGCGCGGGGCACGAGCGGATCTTCTACACGCACCATCATCAGAAACATCATGGTATTGAAGGCGGTTGCGGTTGCCGCGATCATCAGCAGAAGCCCAACTAACGTTCCGAGATTAAAGATCGTGCCGACGCCTGCGATCATCGACCCGATCAGCGTGATGATCACGCCGGTCAAAACGCCCTTGATCGCGCCCGCGCCATTGAGTCCAAATACCAGTTCCGCCTTGGTAATCGGGGTCACCAGGTAGCCTTCATGCACGCCGCGCGCCTTGTCGTCGATGTAGAGCATCCCTCCGCCGATCATTGCTGAGACAAACATTGCCAGCGCAATCGAACCGGGCAGAAGGAATTTCATGTACTCGATGTAGGGGTACAGTTCGACGATGTTGAGCGCGGTTTGCTGCAAGAGGCGCGGCTCGATGTCAGGCTGATTCAGCGCATCGGTGAGCGCGGACATGCTGTCTTCGAGGGTCGAACTCATGAAATTGTCGCTGTTGTCGACGATCAGAGCGATGCGGGGATGGTTCTTTTCATAGACCATCTTGGAATACTGAGCCGGAATGATGACGGCCCCCTGAATTTTTCCATTGCGAACGTCTTCGCGGGCCTTGACCTCGTCGTCGTAGGGGACCGTCACGAAGGTCCGCGAGGTGGCGCGCACGGAGTCGAATGCCTCCTTGATGCGAATCGCCTGCGTGCCGTGATCCTCGTCGACGATACCCATTTTTGCGTCGCGAATTTTTCCACCGAACGCGTTGCCTAGGACGATTAACTGTACGAGCGGGAAGATCATCGAAACCATCATGAGCGCCGGCGAGCGGAAGAATTTCCTCATTTCGCGTTCGATAATTGCCAGAGTGCGATTCATGATTGCCCCGGCCTCGGCGGCATTACGAACGAATAGGCCTTCACCAGTTCGTCGCGCAGTTGCCGCCCTGTGTAGTGGACGAATACGTCGTCCAAGGTTGTGTTCTGCACGGTGAGCGTTTTGAGCACGACTCCCGCGACCACCGCCATCTCGACCAGATCGGTAGTCGTACCCGACCCGTTTGCTGTCAGCACTCGAAACATCCCGGCGCTTTCGTTTTGCACCGATGTGACTCCGGGCAAGTGCTTGAGACGGTCTTCCCAGTCCGCCGGCGGATTTTGGAACTGGACCTCGATCACCGTCGATCCCGGAACCGTGGCTTTCAAAGCCTCCGGTGTATCGAGGGCAACCAGCTTGCCATGGTCAACGATCGCGATCCGGTTGCAGAGCCGGTCCGCTTCATCCATATAGTGGGTGGTGATGAGCACGGTCAGCTTGCGCTTCGATTTGATATTCGTCAGCATCTCCCAGACGGCAACGCGGGATACGGGGTCGAGGCCTGTCGTGGGCTCGTCGAGGAAAAAAATTCTTGGGCTGTGAACGAGGCCGCGGGCTATTTCCAGACGCCGGCGCATTCCGCCGGAAAGAGTCTTCGTCTGGGCGTCCCGCCACTTCGTCAGATCGACCGTTTCCAACAGTTCGTCAATCGCTTCCTTGCGGCGCCTGGGAGGCACGTCATAAAGCTTGGCGTAGATCGACATGTTCTCTTCGACCGTCAGATCGAGATCGCTGGTGAGCGCCTGCGGAATTACCCCGATCGTTCTCCGCGCGTCGTCCGGATCGCGGGAAACATTGTGTCCGGCAATGCGCGCCGCGCCAGCTGTGATGGGAATCAGCGTCGTCATCATGCGGATGAGCGTCGACTTGCCGGCGCCATTCGGCCCGAGCAGGCCAAAGATCTCGCCTTCCTTCACCGAGAAAGAGACGTCATCGACAGCGGTGAATTCACCGTATTTTTTCACGATGTGATCGACCTCGATGGCGTTGGTCGCATCTGCCGCGACTTCGCTGCGCAGGCTGAGTTCCGACGCCGCAACGCTCATTCCGTTCGCATTCTTCAGATCGGTGCCGCGTGATTCTTCGTTCATTGCTTCCCTGACGATGCCCCGTTTTCAGCGACCGCGCTTCGCTTCAGTTGGGCGGACGGCACCAAAACTTCCGCAGTCATTCCCGGCACGTAAGCACCTTTCGGGTTGTCGAGCCGGACTTTTAGAACCAAGGTTCGAATATCGCGCTTCCTGCGGCCCACGTCGCGCTGGGTTGCAAAGTCAGCTTCTGCGGCCTTGTAAAAGACTCTTCCGGGCAGTTCGGTTCCGCCGGGCAGACGTATCCTGAGGGTGTCGCCGTATCCAATATGATCGGCGTCAGTCTCGGGAATACCGGCCCGCACCCACGTGTCGGTGAAATCAACGACGGTCACGATCGCCTGACCTGCGTTGACGACCTCGCCCTCGCGCGCCGCGCGCACGAGAACGGTACCTGTCACAGGCGCGTAAATCTTGGTGTAGCCCAGTCGAACCTCCGCTTCGCGGAGTTGGGCCATAGCGGTTTGCATTTGCGCCCGCGTTGAAGCCACGGTGCTTGCAGCCGCGGTCGCCTGATTGGTGCGCGCCACTGCGGAACTCAAGGTCGCTTGCGCCGCGGCGACCTGTTCTTTCAGCGAATCGACGCTAGACTCCTGCGCTTTCAAATTCATCTCGGCCTGCACTTTTTCCTGCTCTGACGCCACGCCAGCCACGGCGAGACCGATCGTCCGACGGCTGTCACTCTCCACGCGCGCAAGCGTTGCCTCAGCCTGCGCCAGTTGCGCTCGCGACGATTGCAATTGAGCCCGCGCATTCTCCACATCACTCGTGGTCGACCCCTTGGTCGACCTCTGCATGTAGTCGTTGGCGCTCACCTGCGAGCGCAGACTAGCGATGGCTGCCGTGGCGGCGCGCTCCTCCGCCTCAAGTTCGGAAGGATCCAGAGTAGCAATCAGGTCCCCCTGCTTCACGGGCGTGCCCTCATCGACCAGCAGTTTCAAAATTCGTCCCTGAATCTGCGGACTCACCACGATCTGGTTGGCGTCGACTGTGCCGACCAGCACCAGGTCGCTTCCCCGTGGCGTGGATAAAAGGTAATAGGCAGTGGTAATTACAAAGATCACGCCCAGCAGAATCAGGAATTTATTACGCGCGTTCATTTCGAATCTCCTACGCCCTTGAAGCCGCTGCCGCAGTGCGATAGCGAGGCGCTGTCCGAAAACAAGGCTGCCGAAACAAACTCCAGGACAAACTCGCGGCGCTCTGCAATGCGTTTCTTCGACAGCGGATCGACCTTCAGGATGGTCTTCATCGCAGGGGCCGTGCTGAAATAAAAAATGATGATGCCGACGATCGAGGGGAGAAAATCCATTGGCTTGACCAGGCGAAATTGCCTTTTCTCCGCGCCCTCGCGCAGCATCTCTGCCACACGCCGGTAGATGGGAGCGAAATACTCGCGGGCAATGCGCAGCATATGGGGACTGCCCTTAGGGCCGAGTCGCATCCATTCGGCCTGCACCACTCGCGGAAAGCGTGGGTTGGCAGCGATGTAATCGAAATATCGTCCGGTGTACTCCAGCATTTTGGCGCGCGGCTCCAGATCGCTGTCTAACACCGGCATGAGGCGGTCGCGTAAGCCGCTGAAGACGTGGTCGAGTACGGCTTCGTAGAGCGCATCCTTGTCCTTGAAGTAGTAATAGAGAAGCGCCTTATTGACCCGGGCAGCATGAGCAATCGCGTCCGTTCGAGCGCCCGCGATGCCGTGTTCGGCGAACTCAGCCACCGCTGCGCGCAAGATCGCCGACCGGCTCTTTTCCGGATTCCTGCGCGTACCGTAGCGCACGTCCGGCGCTTTCGCAGCGGGATATTCGCGGCGTCTCGCATTGCTGGCAGGCGGGCTCATAAAGTCCAAGTATTAAGTAACTGGTTAGTTAGATTATAGGTCCGACTGGATCGATTTGCAAGGCTGAGTGTTTAGATCGTGGCGGCCAGGCCGTGAACGGTCGCAACAGCCGTTGAAAATGCCCCGAGGGTGACGTAACGTTGATTGTGTAAAAAGCGAGAGGGTGTAAGTTGGCTTTGGCCTGACGAGCTAAAGCCGTTCCGAAAGGAGACCTACACCCAATGGGGAAGATAATCC
>Ga0335078_10000568_pt1 | contig 56453 bp, 51 predicted proteins | sample Lox_Sample_32_FD_206711 | JGI IMG/M metagenome (GOLD analysis project Ga0335078, IMG submission 206711) | Soil microbial communities from Loxahatchee National Wildlife Refuge, Florida, United States - Lox_Sample_3.2 | ecosystem: Environmental > Terrestrial > Soil > Wetlands | place: USA... | reverse complement strand
TCAAGTTCCGCTCGGCGCGGCGCGCTCAATCCCTTTCCTCCGCGATTGATGAAATAGAGCAGCATTCGCATACCGGATTGCGGCCCTTTCGGCGAAACCCGCTTCGATGCCAGAACGCGTGCAATCTCGGCCGCCTTCTTCGTAAACAATCCCTTCGGCGGGTGTGTCGAATCCGTTTTCACACCTGCCACCCATCGCTTTTTTGAATTCCGAGGCACGGTCGTTCTCCATGTTAAAGTGGATGAATCGCGACCTTGCTGGCAAATGCGTGGGGTCGCGATCCCTTCCCGAATTTACGTAACCTTAATCGCGCTATTGGACAATACCGGAATGCGGGTATGGACAACCGCTGCGACTGCTGATTGACTGAGAGGCTCATATGAAGGGTCCCCTAACGCGCGAGCAAGTCGAAAAAATGCACGCCTACTGGCGCGCCGCGAACTATCTTACCGTCGGGCAAATCTATTTGCGGGATAACCCGATGCTCGAGCGGCCGCTCACCGTCGATGACATCAAGCCCCGTTTGCTTGGGCACTGGGGCACAACGTCAGGACTGAATTTCATCTACACCCACCTGAACCGGCTCATCGTCGAAAATTCACTCAACATGATGTACATCATCGGTCCCGGCCACGGCGGCCCCGGCATCGTCGCGCACACGTACCTGGAAGGCTCATATTCGGAAATCTATCCGAACATCGAACAGAATCTCGACGGAATGAAACGGCTTTTTCTGCAATTTTCCTGGCCGTACGGAATCCCCAGTCACGTCGCACCGGAAACGCCGGGGTCGATCCACGAAGGCGGCGAGCTTGGCTATTCCCTGCTCCACGCTTACGGAGCGGCGTTCGATAATCCAGATCTATTGGTCACGTGCATCGTGGGAGACGGCGAGGCAGAAACAGGCCCGTGCGCAACAAGTTGGCATTCCAACAAATTTCTGGATCCCATCACAGATGGCGCGGTTTTGCCAATTTTGCACCTGAATGGCTGGAAGATCGCGAACCCGACCGTCCTCGCGCGAATTTCGGAAGACGAGCTCGCGTCCTTGTTCGTCGGCTACGGTTACAAGCCGCATTTTCTGGAAGGCGATGATCCTCCCGAGATGCACCAGAAAATGGCAGCCGTGTTGGATGAAATTCTGGGCGAGATAAAGGCGATTCAAAAACACGCACGCGAAAAAAATGATCCGGCGCGGCCGCGCTGGCCGATGCTGATCCTCCGCACACCAAAGGGTTGGACGGGGCCGAAAGTGGTGGACGGCAAACCGGTGGAAGGAACCTGGCGCGCGCATCAGGTGCCCGTGACGGATGTGCGCGAAAATCCGGAACATCTGAAAATCCTGGAAAATTGGATGAAGAGTTATCACGCACACGAACTTTTCGATCGCAACGGCAAGTTCAAGCCGGAACTCGCGGATCTGGCGCCGAAGGGCCAGCAGCGCATGGGAATGAATCCGCACGCGAATGGCGGGTTGCTGCTGGAACCGCTTCGCCTACCTCCTTATCGGAATTACGCCGTGGAAGTCACGAAACCCGGCACGCAATTTTCCGAAGCGACGCGCGTGTTGGGACAATACCTGCGCGACGTGATGAAGTTGAATCTCGATAAGCGCAATTTCCGCGTGTTTGGGCCGGATGAAACGGCTTCAAACCGGCTCGAAGCTTTGTATGAGGCCACCAGTAAAACGTGGGAAGCGAAAATGCTGCCGGTGGACGAGAATCTTGCGCCGGATGGACGCGTGATGGAAGTGCTCAGCGAACACATGTGCGAAGGCTGGCTGGAGGCATATTTGCTGACCGGCCGGCACGGCTGGTTTTCCTGCTACGAAGCTTTCATCCACATCATCGATTCGATGTTCAATCAGCACGCGAAGTGGCTGAAGACAACCTGCCAGATTCCGTGGCGGAAATCGATCGCGTCTTTGAATTATCTTCTCACTTCGCACGTGTGGCGGCAGGACCACAACGGATTTTCGCATCAGGATCCCGGCTTCATCGATCACGTGGCAAATAAAAAGGCCGGTATCGTGCGGATTTACTTGCCGCCGGATACGAACACGTTGCTGTCCGTCGCCGATCACTGCCTGCGGAGCAAGCAGTACATAAATTTGATCATCGCCGGAAAGCAGCCGGCGCTCACATATCTCGATATTGATGCCGCGACGCGGCACTGCACCACTGGCCTCGGCGTGTGGGAATGGGCCAGCAACGATCACGAAAACCCGGAAGTGGTAATGGCTTGTGCGGGTGATATCCCAACGCTGGAAGCGTTGGCCGCCGTTTCCATTTTGCGCGAGCAGGTGCCGGATCTGCGCATTCGTTTCGTCAACGTGGTGGACCTGATGACGCTGCAGCCGAACTCGGAACATCCGCATGGGTTGGGTGATGGCGACTTCGACGCGATTTTCACCACGGACAGACCGATTATTTTCGCGTTCCACGGATATCCCACGTTGATTCACCGGCTCACATATCGCCGGCGGAATCACAATAATCTTCACGTGCGCGGATACGTCGAAGAAGGCACAACTACGACACCCTTCGATATGACGGTGCTGAACCGGCTCGATCGCTTCCAGTTGACGCTGGACGTGGTGAAGCGTGTGCCGCGTCTGGCGGCGCGCGTGGAACGCACAACGCAGTGGTTCACCGAAATGATGCAGCGCCACAAGCTTTACGTCACCGAACACGGCGAAGACATGCCTGAAATTCAAAATTGGAAGTGGACTGCGCGCTGACGCTTGATGGCTGACACGGTCATTCTCGCTCTCAACAGCGGCTCCTCCTCGCTGAAATTTGGGCTATTCGCGGCGCAACGCGGAGACGTTCGCTCTCTTTGCGAAGGTTCCGCCGAGGGAATCGGCAGCAGCGAGGGCCGGTTCTGGGTTCGCGACGCAACGAGCAAGTTTCTGAACGACGAGCGACGGGCTATCGCGGGACAAGAGGAGGCGGTACACCTCGTCGCGAAATCCCTCGGCGCGCTTCCCTATCAAAGGCCCGCTGCCATCGGTCATCGCATCGTTCACGGCGGGCCACATATTCGCGAGCATCGGCAAATCACGCCGGAAGTGATGAAACAGCTCGAGGCGGCGGTCACATTCGCGCCTCTGCATGTCCCGATTGCGCTGGAGATGATCCGCCAGGCACAAAAGCATTTCCCCGGCGTACCGCAATTTGCCTGCCTCGATACGGCGTTCCATCGCACGCTCACTGAAGCCGCCGCACGCTTTGCGCTACCGCAGGAATACTGGGACGCCGGCGTGATGCGCTATGGCTTTCACGGACTTTCGTGCGAGTCGATTCTTCATTCGTTGGCCGAAAACGTGCCAGCGCGACTAATCATCGCGCACCTGGGTAGTGGAGCGAGCGTCACGGCCGTGGCGAATGGCAAATCCGCTGACACAACAATGGGCCTGACGCCGTCGGGTGGAATCATCATGGGCACGCGGACTGGAGACCTGGATCCGGGAGTGATACTGCACATTCTACGCACGAAAAAGCTGGATGTGGCGGTGCTGGAAAAATTGCTGGATAAAGAATCCGGCATGCTTGGTATTTCGGGCAAAACGAGCGGCATGCGGGAGCTTCACGAGCTCGGTGGCGATGCGCGCGCGCAGCTTGCCGTGGAAATGTTTTGCCGCTCCGCGAAGAAAGCCATCGGCGCTTACATCGCGCTGCTCGGCGGTCTCGACTTGCTCGTTTTCACCGGTGGGATCGGCGAAAACGACGCAATCGTTCGCGAAAGAATCTGCTACGGTCTGGAACCGCTTGGAATCTCGCTCGATCCGCAAAGAAATATGAGCAGCGCGAATACGATCAGCAGCGACGCGAGCCGCGTTCGCGTCGCGGTCATTCCCACTCAGGAAGAAGCTCAAATCGCCCGCCACTCGCTTCGCTTGCTCACGCAAGCGGCTTCAAGGCAAACTTTGTAGGCGAGCCTTGTTTCCAGAGGAATTCGTATTATTATCTTCTGAACGTGGTGGGTTCAGGTCCCGGTTCAAGTCCGAGTACCGTCTGATCCCTCTGGCGATTGAGATGTCTTCGTCGATCATAGCCCGTTTGCTGTTTGCCGCTGCAGTCGTCTGCCTGCTCGTGAGCGGAGTAGGCGGTTCTATCCTCGTCTATCGCCTGTCGACATCGGGGCAGCTCCTGAGCCACACCTACACGGTGCAAATCGCCATCGGCGAAGTGGACGGCACACTTGCGTCTGCGGCGCGCGCACGATTCGGCTACGTGAACTCCGGCGACGCGGAACAATTGACCGCTTTTAAGGCGGCGAAAGCGCAACTCAACGCGGATTTGCAGCATGTGCGCGAACTGACGGCGGACAATCCCACGCAACAGTACTTGTGCACGCGGCTGGAAAATTTGGCGCACCGCAGAATTGATTTGCTGCAATCCTCTGTGGACCTGAAAACGTCGGGGCATTCAACCGATCCGGCGCAGGCACACATCAGCCGGGACGGAGTAAACGTTACGGCCGACGTCGTGAGCGTGATTCACGAAATGCAGGACGAGCAGGAGCGCGCGCTGGGTGAAAAGGGCCGCATCAGTGGGGCGCATCTGGATTTGACGGCCGGCGCGCTGGTCGCGCTTTTCGTCCTCGGCGTTTTTCTTTTCTGGCTGCAGAACCGGATGCTGATGCGTGAAATCGAAGATCTACAAGGCGCGGCCAGCAGCGGCTCCGGACGCCCAAGCCCACTGAAAATTGAACCCACCCAGATGCCCCGTAACGTCTACAACCTCGCCAATAAAAAATAGTCCAGGCACGTTTTTGCATTCCATTGTTTTGCTGGAAAGCTCTTGCGTCGAAACGCCTCCTGCGGTTACTTCGGCTTTTTCAAGTCCTTCCGTCCCGGCGGGCGTAGTCGTCCAGTCGTGCAAGTTTCGGTCGAATCGCGCGAGTGCCTGATTTGTGTAATTTTCGGGCGCGTTCAACTCCAGCCAGCGCGCAGCAAGGCGATTCGGCAAGAACTCATGCAAAGCTGCGCGAGCGGCGGCTAGATTCCGCGTCTTGGCGACGCCGATTGCCTTCGCGACGTCCTGATCCGGCGCGAGATCTATGTGAATCGGCTCGCCGGGCCGCCAGTAGCTGGACGCCTGCAGAATTGCCGGGCCGCTCACACCTCGATGCGTGAAGAGCATCGCTTCACGAAAGGATTGCTGATTTGCCGTCACGACAACGTTCGCGGAGACGCCGGCTAAATCGTGGAATTGTGACTGCTCTTTCCTGGCGAAAATGAAGGGCACGAGCGCCGCTCTCGGCTCTTCAATCTTCAACCCAAATTGCCGCGCCAGATTGTATCCAAACGCTGTCGCGCCGATCTTTGGGATGGAAAGACCGCCCGTCGCGACGACGAGCGCTACCGCAAGAAACTCGGTGGAGTCCGCACGAACGATGAACTTCGTATCGCGCTGCACTTCGCGAATGTTCACGTCGAGGAAAATCTTCACGCCCGCCGCGCGGCATTCGACGAGAAGCATATCCAGAATGTCCTGCGCGGAACGATCGCAAAAAAGCTGGCCGAGCTTCTTTTCGTGATAGGGGATGTGATGTTTTTCAACCAGCGCGATGAAATCCGCAGGCGTGTATCTGGCGAGCGCGGATTTTGCAAAATCTGGACTGGCTGAGATGAAATTTTCTGGGCCGCAATGCAGATTCGTGAAATTGCAGCGTCCGCCGCCGGAAATCAAAATCTTCTTCCCCGGCGACGCAGCGCGCTCCAGCAAAGCCACACTCCGGCCGCGCCTGGCGGCTTCGATGGCGCACATCAGTCCGGCCGCGCCTGCGCCCAGAATTACTGCGTCGAATGACTGGTTCAAAGGGATGAAAAAGAAAGTACACCAAATCAAGGATTCGTGCGCGGCTGCAGTGGCAAAGCGATCGCCGGAGTCGGATTCAGTGTGTGCGCGTACCCCATCTGTTCGCGAATGGCGAGGTGGCGCGCGCGGAAATGCCGCTTCGCGCGGCGAGCCCAGGCCCGCACGAAATAATAATTCAATCCGCCGCCAACCACTCCACTCACGACCGGAATCAGCCGCGAAGCCCAGGTTTCCGCCACGTCCGCGCTGATGCTGACTGCGATTCGCTCGATGATGCGCGGCACGAGTTTTTCCACTGCCTGTTTTTCCACGAAGTCGCGGCCCAGCTCCAGACCAGCCGCGCTCGCGGCGGCAATCCATAGCGTGGCAATTTCGTCATCAGTGGAATACTCAAATCCGTAGAGCAAACTGAGTTTCTGCAACAATCGCATCACAATCGCCGAAAGCACAGCCATATCCGGAATCACGGTGGCGAAACCGCCCATTCCCAGCCCCGCGCCTTCGAGTACGGCAATCTTCGTGGCGCCGGAAATTGTTTGACCCGTGATGGCATCCACTGTTTCCAAAGGGAGAGCAAACATATCCTGAAATGAAGTGATCGGAAGAAAGTAGGCCCGCCGTATGCACTGCAGGTATTTCGGCGCGTCGACTTTGGTTTCGCCATAAGCGCGGTTGAAGCCCGCGATCAGGGTGTCGCGCAACCAACCAGTCAGCGAATCATTCCTTGAGTTTCTCATCATATTAATCTGCCGCGGCCGGACGCACCGGCATGGACAAGTCTATTACAGACTATACGCTCGCATGTGATTGGATGTATGAAAACGCAGCGCCGCCATCCAAGGTAAGTTATCAGTAGGCACTTTTTTAGGTCCGTCGTAACCTGACGAGCCTGAGCTACGTCCTACTGTTACCCACGAAATCTCACAAAGGAAAGGAAAAGTTACAAGTATGTCTGCGTTTTACCATATCGACAAAGCGCGCAAGCTTGTGATGAGCACGGCGTCAGGCGTTCTCACACGAAAAGACCTTGCCACGCACATGGAAAAATTGACGAAAGATCCTGACTTTGACTCTAATTTTTCACAGCTGGCAGACTTCACCTGCGTGACCGAGATTAAGGTTGACGAGGCCGATATTCACGCTCTCGCGCAAAGAAACGTCTTCGACAGCAGCGCACGCCGCGCGTTTGTCGTTAAGGACGATCAGTCCGCGCGACTCGCCGAAAAATTTGTCTCCCTCCGCCTCGACGCCGGCGAACACGGGGTGCGCGTGTTCCGCTCACTGGACGAAGGCGTGAGCTATATCCTGCCGCGAATTCCAGCCCTCTAAGCCCTAGATCGTATTGTGAAAAAAACCTCTGCGAACCACATCTCGCGGGCGGATGTAACTGGCATCGCTGATCCAAGCGGGAAAGATGGCGCGCCCGGAGAGATTCGAACTCCCGACCCTCTGGTTCGAAGCCAGATGCTCTATCCAGCTGAGCTACGGGCGCGCAGCAAGAAGTCTACCTAATCCGCCGACACAAGAGAATATGCGACGCAGTGAAAATCGCGCGGCGCGACGAAACATTCGCGCGCGAATTTCCGTATGTGAATGCAGAGGCAACGCGCATGGAATCTCTGTGGCAGGATCTCTGGTACGGCGCGCGAATGTTGCGCAAGCACGGCGGATTCACGGCGATCGCAATTCTCACCGTCGCGCTGGGCATCGGCGTCAACACCGCGATTTTCAGCATGGTTGACGGATTCGTCCTGCGGCCTCTGCCGGTCAGCCATCCGGAACAATTGACGACGATCACCGCGCAGCAGAACGGCCATTACAGCAACGCGTTTTCCTATCCGGATTTTCAAGACATTCGCAATCAAACCGCGGACGTATATTCCGACGTGGCCGCGTTTGATTTCGGCCAGGATGGGTTGACCATTGACGGAAAAACGCAGCCGATGCTGAGCGGCTATGTTTCCGGAAATTTTTTCCGTATGGCGGCGATCAAGCCGGCGCTCGGCCGGTTCATTCTTCCGTCAGAGGGAAATGTCGCGGGCGCGGATCCGGTGATCGTGCTCGCCTACACCACCTGGAAAACGCGATTCGGCGGTGATCCCAACATCGTCGGCAAACGCGGCGCGGTGAACGGACAGCCGGTGACCATCATCGGCGTGACGCCGCAAGGATTTCGCGGCCCGGCGGCGATGCTCGATATCCAAGCGTATTTGCCGATCGCAATGCAGACGCAGAGACTTGACGCGAGCCAGTCCGCCGATTTCATGACGGATCGCAGCTCGCGCAGCATGATCGTGCTGGGCCGCCTGCAAGATGGCGTGACGCTGAAGCAGGCGCGCGCGGAGCTGGATGTGGTCGCGTCACGGCTTTCGCAACGATATCCCGCGACGAACAAAGGGCTTTTGCTGCATACGTGGAAGCTCGGCCCCGAAGGGCCCAGCTCGAATCCCGCCGCGAATCCTATCGTCGCGGTTTCGGCGCTGTTTCTTGGATTGGCTTTCGTCGTCCTGGTATTGGCGTGCGTGAACATCGCGAACATGCTGCTGGTGCGCGCCGCGGCTCGTGGACGCGAAATGGCTGTTCGCGCTGCGCTGGGCGCCGCGCGGAGCCGGCTGATTCGCCAATTGCTGGCGGAAAGTGTGCTGCTCGCGGCGCTCGGCGGCGCGGCGGGCGTGGGAATTGGATTGGTCGCAAGCAGGGCGATTAGTTCGCTTCGATTGAGCACCTCGTTTCCGTTCGTGATGGATTTCCACTTTGATTGGCGGGTGTTCTCTTACGCATTTGCGATGGCGCTTCTGACGGGAATCTTAGCCGGTGTCGTGCCGGCGATTCGCGCCTCGCGCACGGATTTGATTGCGACGTTGCATTCCAACGACCGCGCGACGACGAGCAGCCGCCAGCGCATGCGCGGAGTGCTGGTTACGCTGCAGGTGGCGGGCTCGCTGGCGTTGATGGTGATCGCCGGACTTTTTGCGCGCAGCCTGGGCAATGCGCACATGGCCGACCTGGGATTTGATCCGCAGCACGTTTTGAATTTGACGATGGACCCGCACGACATAGGCTACAACGACGCGCAGAGCCGCCAATTTTACGATCAGCTGCTCGCACGGATGAGTTCCCTTCCCGGTGTGCAATCCGCGGCGCTGGCTGCAACGATTCCGATGGGCGAAATTGAAAACGGCGGTCCGGTCGAGGTGGAGGGGCACCCGGTCCCGCACGGGCAAACACTGCCCAGCGCCGGCGCAAACTATGTTTCACCCGATTATTTGGACGTGATGCGAATTCCGTTGCTCGAAGGCCGGAAATTTACGGCCGCGGACGAGGCGAATTCGCTGCCCGTCGCGATCATTAACGAAGAAATGGCGCACCGGTTTTGGCCGAATGAAAATCCCATCGGCCGAAGATTCACAGCGAAGGAAGATCCGAAGCACACGCTTGAAATCATCGGTATCGTGAAGAACAGCAAGACGGACAATATCGCCGCGCCGGTGGATCCGTATTACTACACGCCGCTGAAGCAACACTTCACGGCCATCGCTACTCTGCAAGTGCGCGCGAAGGGCAGCGCAGAATCCGTGGCGCAGGAAACGCAGGAATTGATTCGCTCGCTCGCGCCCACAATGCCGGTGTATGGAATTGAAACGATGTCGGAAGCGCTTCAGGGCATCAATGGATTGTTGTTGTTCAGACTCGGCGCGGGACTGGCGGCGTCACTGGGATTGCTTGGTCTCGTGCTCGCCACGGTCGGCGTGTACGGCGTGGTTTCCTATTCCGCCGGCCAGCGCACTCGCGAAATCGGTATTCGCATGGCGCTGGGCGCGCAGCGCGGACAGGTTCTGCGCATGGTCTGCCGCCAGGGCATGTACATCATCGGTATTGGACTTGCCGTCGGCTTCGTTGCGGCGCTGGCAATCGGAAGCGTTGCGGGAAGCTTCCTGGTTGGAGTGAGCGGTACGGATCCGCTCACGTTCGTCACCGTGACTGGGGCACTACTGCTCATCGGCCTCGCGGCGTGTTTCATCCCTGCGCGGCGTGCGGCCAGCGTCGATCCGATGATCGCCCTGCGGCACGAATGAGGCTGGCCACAGCAGCAGTCACTGAGAAAATCAGAACGGGTTGGCGCGAAATATCTTAATTTAAGGGGGCGTCGGCGTGGAAGCTTTGGTGTTTATCGTGATTCCCCGCTGGTGAAGCTCATTGATAACCAGTTGCGCGTTCGCGTCGCCTTGATCCGCAAGAGTCTGCATCTTCGCGGCCAACGAATCCGCCGCCACGCGTACCTTTTGAGACTGCGCGAGTGGCGTGACCTGGTCCTCGTGTGATTGGTTCAGATTATTGCGTTCACGAATTAGTTCCGTCGTTTGAAAAACGGTCCAGCCGAGCGACGCCAGTGTGATGAGAAGGAGCGGAATGAATACGCCATGTCCTGCGGTTCTCGTTTGCGGCTGATCGGTTTCCACTGGATCCAGTTTTGGCATCGGATTATCGCTCATGGCTTTCCTTTCGGCGCTGCCGGCGGCGTCTTCGAGGTACCGGCAGGCGGAAGATTAATCACAAAACCTTCCTGCGCGAGCATTTGCCGCAACGGCTCGTCATGATTCTTGACGGCCAGATCCGCCAGATTTCTCGCGATGTCCTGATACAGATCGCGAATTTGCAGGCTCTGCTGGATGTATTGCGCTCGCGCGTTCACATTGGCCTGCAGTTTTACGTTGGTCACGTAAATATAAATATTCGTGCTGACCAAGAGAACCGCAATCGTTCCCAGTACGCACAGAAGCTTGAATTGAAGAGGTTTTAGCATTCCCGTTTCTCCGCGGGGAGTGTATCACAGCTGGAAATTGCGCCATCCGAAGCCTGCGCCACTCTGCCGTTTTCGTTACCACACCCCCCGCAAGGCTGCCGCGGGAAAACTAGGAAACGGCCGCCGCCGAATTCACTTGTGCGAAAGTGATGATGTGGCCGCCGGGATCCTTCACGCCGATTTCTCTCGCGCCGTAGAAGGTTGTGCGAACGGGCATCACGACCGGCGCACCTTTGACGGCGGCAATCGCCTCATCCAGATCGCTCACTTCCACATACAGGAATGTGGGCCCTTTTCGCATCACGTCGGTACGATTGGGGTCGTCCTTTTTCACGCTGGCGAAGGATTGGTACATGATCTCGATTTTTCCCTTTTGCAGGATCACAAATCCGACTCGATCGCCCTCCGGCACTTCCACCGTTTTCTGAAAGCCAAAACCATTCACCCAGAAGCGTATGCACGGTTCCACTTCTTCAACGAGCAGCACAGCCGTTACTTTATTCACCGTCATGATGCGTATCTCCTTTTTGTTTTCGGCCGCGTACGTGCGCGCCGAAGAAATTGCGCACTTCGTTGCCGCCGAAATGGACCGTGTGATTCATCAAATTTAGCCGTTGACAGGAACCGCTAGTCTCATTTAGACTAGCTGAGATTACGACGATTCAAACTGCTTGTCAAGGAGGGATTTTGTGGGCGCTGAAACGCGAAAATTGAATGACCTGATTTCCGTGGGCCCGGCGATAGTACGCGATTTCGAAATGCTTGGCGTGCGCACAGTCAGCCAGCTCGCACGGAAAGACCCAAAGAAGATGTATGACCAACTCTGTTCCCTGACCGGCCAGCGGCAGGATCCCTGCGTCCTGGACACTTTCGTCGCCGCGGTTGAGCAAGCGAAGAATCCGCACCTCCCTGCTACGCAATGTCAGTGGTGGTATTGGAGCCGCAAGCGAAAGGCAGCCGATGCCGCCAAATAAGTCGCGCGAACTCACAACCCCCGATCTTGTGTTGCTGAGCTTGTTGGCCGAGCGCCCGATGCATGGCTACCAAGCAAACGCCGAGCTCGAGCGGCGTGAAGTGCGGGATTGGGCGGGAATCTCGCGCCCGCAGATTTACTACTCCATGGAGAAGCTCGCCGGGCTGGGACTCGTCCGCGCAGTGCACTCGGCGGAGGACGCCGCAGGGCCGCAGCGCCGCGTCTTCACCACATCCGTAAAGGGCAAAGCCGCGCTAGCGGATGCACTGGAGAGGAACGACTGGTGCTTGCAACGCGAGCGGCCTCCATTCCTCACTTGGATGGCGCTTTCCTGGCAGGCCCGGCCGGGCGTGTTTCTCCGGCAGCTGGAACTTCGACGGACTTTCGTGAAAGCAGAACTTGATCGCGAGGAAGCCACTTTGAAGGCAATTCTTGCGGAAACCGGCCATCCATTCCATGAAGCCGTCTGGATGGTCAAGCTGGTGATCGAACAGTTCAAGACTGAATTGCGATGGCTGAATGAGCTGCGGCGGGAATTCAGCCGGCGTGCTCCCGCCAGACACGCTGCCTACGCGGAAAAGAACCCGGGCTGAATCCTCTCCAGGACTTAGAAGCTTCTGGAAATGCCTGAATTCCCGCTTCCTTGACTTGCCTGGACATGGCCCTTATTATCTGAAAAGCAGAGTTTTTCACGGTTTTTGACGCTTCAGGTCAGCGCACAAATCCTGCTATGTTTCTCGACGTCAACGAACTCGCGATACACAAGATCCGCATCCGGAAGAGCTATGCCCCGGGCGCCATCGACTTCCATTCGACTGATTTTAAGCAGATTGAGCCGTTGGAAGTGCGCGGAGTCGCTGAGCTTATCGACGGGCAAATCCGGATCACTGGCACATTCCACACCCGCGTAGAACTGGTGTGCGCACGGTGTCTGGAGGAAATTTCAGAAGAGGTTTCGCGGGATTTTGACCTGTTCTACCGGCCCGCCAAGGAGTTGACGGAGGAAGAGGCGGTACGCCTGAAGGAAGACGATACCGAAATCGGTTTTTTCGAAGGGGATGGGATATTTTTGACCGATATTCTCGCCGAACAAATGCTTCTGGCCATCCCCATGAAGGTCATCTGCCGCAGTGACTGCCGTGGATTGTGTCCCCAATGCGGCGCCAATCTGAACAGCGAAGAGTGCCGTTGTGAAGCTCGCCCGACGGATCCCCGCCTGGCGCCACTGGCTCGCCTGAAACAGGACTGGTTCAAGAAGCAGTAGCAATCCGGGGCCGGAAACCCCTAAAATTACACTTCCCTCAGGGTGCGCCCTGCAGCGGATGAAACTGAGGAGTAGGAATGCCAAATCCGAAACGTCGCCATTCGAAAGCTCGGAAGAACAAGCGCCGCGCGCACGATTTTCTAACGCCGCCCTCGTTTGCAAAGTGCCCGAATTGCCAGGAAATGAAGCCGCCACATCAGGCGTGTCCTCATTGCGGCTTTTACAACGGGCGCGAAGTGTTGGACGCAAAGTCGTAACGTAGCTCGTTCCTGCCCTGCTCTGCCGGAGCGTCAATGATCACGATTGCGCTGGACGCGATGGGAAGCGATTCCGCACCGCGCCCGGAAATAGAAGGTGCGGTGATGGCGGCGCGCGAGCTGAAGGTCAAGGTATTGCTCGTGGGAACCGCCGCTACGCTGAAGGCAGAGCTTAGCCGTTTTCCCAAGCGCGGCGCGGAAGTTGAAGTGGTGCCGGCTGGCGACGTGATTACCATGCAGGACGCGCCGATGAAGGCTTATCGCCAGAAGAAGGATAGTTCGATGCACGTGGCGGCGAGGCTTGTGCGCGATGGCTGCGCGCAGGCAACCGTGACCGCCGGCAACACAGGGGCGGCCATGGCGGTGGCGCGGTTTATGTTGGGCACGCTGCCGTCGGTGGATCGGGCGGCGCTGGCAGCGCCCTTCCCGACCGCGAAGGGTGGTACCAGCGTGCTGCTCGACGTTGGCGCGAATGTGGATTCGCGGCCGCAGCATCTCGTGCAGTTCGCAGTGATGGGTGAAAACTATTACCGCGCCATTTTCGGCACGCGAAGACCGCGCGTCGGTCTGCTGAGTATCGGCGAGGAAGAAACAAAGGGCAATGAGCTCGTGCGTCAGACATTCGACCGGCTGAAGCACACGCCGTTGAACTTCACTGGCAACGTCGAAGGCAAAGATATTTTTGCCGGTAACGTGGACGTGATCGTGTGTGACGGGTTTACAGGCAATATTGCGCTGAAGATCAGCGAAGGCGTGGCACAGCTAATCGGGGGAATGTTGAAGCAGGCGCTGGAAAGAACATTGGCCTCGCAGCTCGGCGCATTGCTTTCTCGCGGCGCGTTTCGACAGTTTCGAAAGGCGATCGACTATTCCGAATACGGCGGCGCACCATTGCTGGGCGTGCGGGGAGTGGCGGTGATCGGCCATGGCAGATCGAATGCGAACGCGATGAAGAATGCGATTCGCGTGGCCGCCGAACTTGCGCGGAAGCGGGTGGGCGAGCGCATCGAAACAGAGCTTTCCGTGGCGGCTGTGCGCGCAGCGGTTTAAAGCAGGGGCGGCCGGCAGGGCGAAGAATTCATGATGAACAAAATCGCGATGATGTTTCCCGGGCAGGCGTCGCAGTATCCGGGAATGGGTAAGGACCTAGCGGAAAAATTCCCGGAAGCGCGAGCCGTCTTCGATGAAGCGGATCGCGTTCTGGGCTTCCCGCTTTCGCGAATGTGCTTTGAAGGGTCCGAAGAGGATCTGAAGCAAACCGCGAACACACAGCCCGCGATTCTGGCTGTGAGCGTCGCGGCGTTTCGAGTTTTGACCGGCAAGAACGGAGTGCCGAGCATCAAACCGGATTTCGTCGCGGGCCATAGCCTCGGTGAATATTCCGCGCTCGTGGCGGCCGAATCGCTTTCTCTTGCGGACGCGCTAAAGCTGGTGCGTCAGCGCGGCAAGTTTATGCAAGAAGCTGTGCCGGCCGGCGAAGGTGCGATGGCGGCGATTATGGGTCTGTCGTCAAAGCAGGTTCACGAGATTTGCCGCCGGGCGTCGAACGGCGAAATCGTCTCTGCGGCGAATTTGAATTCGCCGGAACAAACTGTGATTTCCGGACACACGGCAGCCGTAAAGCGCGCGGTGGAGCTGGCTTCGCAGGACGGCGCCAAGCGCGCCGTAATCTTGCCCGTCTCCGCGCCGTTTCATTGCGCGCTGATGCAGCCGGCTCGAGATCGAATGGAAAAGGCGTTGAGCTCAGTGGAATTCCGCGATCCGCGCATCCCGGTGGTCACAAATGCGGACGCCGAGGTCATTTCCACTGGGGTGGAAGCGCGCGACGCGCTGATGCGCCAGATCACGCTTCCGGTGTTGTGGGAAGAATCCATTTCAGAACTGATGCAGCAGGGCGTGCGCACATTTGTTGAAGTCGGGCCAGGACGCGTGCTGTGCGGGCTGCTGCGCCAGATTGACCGCTCGGTGCATAGCTTGAACGTTGAAGATGAAACCAGTTTGCGGAGCGCGCAGGCAAAACTTCCGCAAATCGGCGCCGAGGCGGGTGAAAGCTAGCCGTCTGAGCGAGAACGTATGCCCACTCCATTTAACTTGAAAGATCGCGTCGCAATTGTCACTGGGGCGTCCCAAGGGATCGGGCGGGCGACGTCTCTCGCCTTAGCTGCGGCTGGCGCGAAAGTGGTCTGCGCCGCGCGAAATGCCGAAAAACTGGAATCTGTTGTCAGCGAGATTGCCAAAGCCGGCGGAGAAGCCGCTTCCGTGCAAATGGATGTAGCTGAAAGCGAACAAATCAAAACCGGCTTCAAGAAAGTGAACGAGATCTACGGCCGTCTCGACATTCTGGTCAACAACGCAGCCATCACCCGAGACATGCTGGCCCTGCGGATGAAGCAGGAAGACTGGGACGCCGTGCTGCGCACGAATTTGACGGGCGCTTACCTGTGTGCGCAGCAGGCGATGGGCGTGATGCTACGACAACGATATGGGCGAATCATCAATGTTTCTTCCGTGGTGGCGGAGACAGGCAACGCAGGCCAGGCCAACTACGTTTCTGCGAAGGCCGGCTTGATCGGGCTGACGAAAGCTCTTGCCATGGAGATCGCCTCACGCAGCATTACCGTGAATGCCGTGGCGCCGGGATTCATCGCCACGGCGATGACGGAGCCGCTGCCGCAACCGGTGAAAGACACTATGCTGGCACGTATTCCGCTGGGACGCATGGGCACGGACGCGGAAGTAGCCGCGGCCATCGTCTTCCTGGCCAGCGAGGAAGCCGGGTATATCACCGGGCATGTACTGGATATTAACGGCGGCCTGTACATGAGCTAGCTCCGCCGTGCAAGCGCGCGGTTGACCTTGCTGCGCGCCATACATACAATGAACGGGCTTAAACCGAACCGGGACCGGGGTATCCGGAAATTACCGCGCCGGGAATGAAACGGCGCAGGGGGAAACATGCCGAGCGTTGAAGAAAGAGTGAAACAGATTATTGTCGAGCAGCTCGGAGTGGATGAGGCGGAAGTGACGCCCACCGCGTCCTTTGTGGATGATCTGGGCGCAGACTCGCTGGACGTCGTCGAACTTGTTATGGCGTTCGAAGAGGCATTCGGGATCGAGATTCCCGACGAAGACGCGGAAAAGATCGCCACGGTGAAGGACGCCGTCGCCTACATTGAAAAGCACGGTAAGAAATAAGCCCCGGCGCATTCGTACACCAGAGGAGAATCCGTTTTGAGCCGCCGTGTCGTCGTTACTGGTGTCGGACTCGTCTGCGCCTGCGGTATCGGCACTGAAGAATCCTGGGCAAACCTGGTTGCCGGCCGCAGCGGCATTTCCGCCATCACGCATTTCGATCCCGCAAAATTTGATTGCCGCATCGCCGGAGAAGTGCGGAATTTTGACCCGCTGCAGTGGGTGGAAAAAAAAGAACTGAAGAAAATGGGCCGGTTTATTCAGCTGGCGCTGGCCGCGGCTGATTTCGCGGTGAAGATGGCGGACCTGAAGATTTCTCCTGAGGAAAGTGACGCCGCCGGCGTCTACGTGGCGAGCGGTATCGGCGGATTCGATGTGATCGAGCGCGAGCACGAAAAATTGCTCGCGGGCGGGCCCGGACGCATATCACCTTTCTTCATTCCGGCCAGCATCATCAATCTGGCTTCGGGCCACATTTCCATTCGCTACGGCGCGCGCGGACCGAATTCAGCGACGGCGACCGCGTGTTCGGCCTCGGCGCACGCGATCGGCGATTCCTTCAAAATTATTCAGCGCGGCGACGCGGACATCATGATATGCGGCGGCGCGGAAGCTTCCATCACTCCGATGGGAATCGGTGGTTTCGCCGCCATGAAGGCGCTTTCCACGCGAAATGACGAGCCGGCGCGCGCGAGCCGGCCATTCGATAAGGATCGCGATGGTTTCGTCGTCGGTGAAGGTTCTGGCATTTTAATATTGGAAACGCTGGAACGCGCCCAAAAGCGCAGCGCCAAGATTCTGGCGGAAGTCGCCGGCTACGGAATGTCAGGCGACGCGTATCACATTACACAGCCGGCGGAAGGCGGCGACGGCGCGTATCGCGTGATGCGCGCTGCTCTGCGCGACGCGAAAGTCGAACCGGATCGCGTCGGCTATGTGAACGCGCACGGCACGTCCACGCCGATTGGCGACGCGATCGAAACACAGGCAATGAAAAAGGCATTTGGCGATCACGCGCGCAAGATTCCGGTGAGCTCCACGAAATCCATGACCGGCCATCTGCTTGGCGGCGCCGGCGGTCTGGAGGCGGGCATCAGCGTTCTGGCGCTGCGAGATCAGATTCTACCGCCGACAATCAATTACGAAGTGCCAGACCCGGAATGCGATCTGGACTATGTTCCGAACAAGGCGCGAAAAGTTGCGGTGGAATACGCGCTCTCCAATTCTTTCGGTTTTGGCGGCACGAATGCGGCGCTGGTATTCCGTCGTTGGGGTGGTTCCTGAAGTTTCGCACGGAGAAAGTTCATTGAAGATCATAGTTTGCATCAAGCAGGTGCCGGCCAAAGACGCGCCGCTGGCGATTTCGCCCGACGGAACCTGGATCCGCGAAACCGACATTGGCTTTGAGATGAATGAGCCGGACAGTTTCGCGCTGGAAGAAGCGCTGCGGCTGAAGGAAAAGCACGGCGGTGAAGTGATCGCGCTGAGCATGGGCCCGGCGCGCGTGACGCAAACCCTGAAGGAAGCGTTGGCGAAGGGCGCAGACCGCGGAATTCATGTGACAGACGACAAATTTTTCTCGCTCGACCCGCTCGGATCAGCGCGCTCGCTTGCCGCGGCAATTCAAAAGGAAAATGCCGATCTGATCCTGACCGGATTGCAAAGCGATGATCACGGCTTTGGACAAACGGGCGTGCTGCTCGCGGAAATCCTGGGCCTCCCGCACGCTACGATCATCATGCAGATTGAAGCCGGAGATGGCCGCCTGAAGGTGAAGCGCGAATTGGAGGCGGGCTGGTTTCAGTGGGTTGAATTGCCGGTGCCCGCTGTGCTCAGTATTCAATCGGGCATCAACAAGGTGCGCTATGCCACGCTTAAGGGCATTATGGCGGCGAAGAAAAAAGAGATAACCACGATTCCGCGCGAATCGCTGGGCGTTTCGAGCGAAGCGACGCAAAAGCTCGAACGAATTTACGTGCCGCAGAAAACAAAGAAGACGGAGTTCATTACCGGAACGCCGAAAGAGGCCGCGGCAAAACTTGTGGAAAAGCTGAAGCACGACGCGCGCGTGATTTAGTGATTGATCTGAGATTGGCGCCGCGGAGGAATTAAGCGAAATGAAGATTCTGGCCATCACCGAGCAGCGAGAAGGCAAATGGAATAAGGCCAGCTTTGAAACGATCGCTGCGGCACAGCAGATCGCTAAGGACACCGGCGGCACGCTGAGCGCCGCGGTAATCGGCAGCGGCGTGTCTGCGCTGGCTGGCGAACTTTCCGCCAAGAATGTTGCGGAAGTGGTGCTCATCGAGCACGACCTGCTGAAGACTTACACTCCGGATGGTTACTCGCTGGCGCTGGCGCAGGTAATCCGGCAGATGAATCCAGATTTAGTCGTTTTCCCGCATACCTATGAAGTGCGCGATTTCGCGCCGAAGCTCGCCGCGTCACTCGGCAAGGGAATGATCGGCGACTGCATCGGCTATCGCCACGAGAATGGCAAATTGATTTTTGTCCGGCAGATGTTTCAGGGAAAAACGGCGGCAGACGTCACATTCGCGGGCGCCGGCCCGTGGTTTGCCACGTTCCAGGCCGGAGCGTTTCGCGCCGACCTGGCAGCGAATCATCCCAGCGGCAAAGCTCCTGTAAACAAAGTTGCGGTGGATTTGCAACCGGAGCAGATTCGGACCAAGCCGCTGGAAATGTTCCGCGAGGCGAAGCAGGCGGTGGACCTGACGCAAGCGGCGATCATTGTGGCCATTGGGCGCGGCATCAAAGCACCGGAGAATATTCCGCTGGCGGAAAAATTGGCGAAGGTGCTGGGCGCGGAAATCGCGGCGTCCCGGCCGATTTGCGATGAAGGCTGGCTGCCCATGGAACGGCAAATCGGCAGCTCTGGACAAACCGTCGCGCCGAAGCTATACGTAGCGCTCGGAATCAGCGGCGCGATTCAGCACGTGGTTGGAATGAAGGGCTCTCGCACGATTGTCGCCATCAATAAGGACCAAAACGCGCCGATTTTTGAAGTGGCGGATTACGGGATTGTCGGCGACCTTTTCGAATTGATTCCCGCGTTGACGGAAGAATTGGAAAAAGCGGGAGCAGCTTAACGGGCCCCGTGAAGGCTCAAATCGAAAAAAGCACCGGTTTTGAGGAGCACACGTCCCTGCGCTTCGAAGATTACAAAATCGTCCTCCGTTGCCAGGAAGACGGCGCCTGGATCGCCGAAATTCCGTGCATTCCCGCCTGCTTCGCGGTGATGCCAACGTATGAAGAGGCCGCGTTGGAGCTCGTGCGCGTGTTCGAGGTGATTGCGGCGGAATATCTCGCCAAGGGATTGAGCCTGCCCACCGACGACGTGCAAGTGGCGCGCGTAATGCGCCGGAGCGCGTGAAATTTTGCCCAATCATCATTAGCTTTTCCCATCAATCGCGCTTGGCCGGGTGAATCATTTTGCTAGAATAGCCCCGTGACAACTGAACGCGAACGCCTGGATGCAGACGTTCTAATCGTCGGAGCGGGGCCCGCCGGCCTGGCGTGCGCCTTGCACCTTTCCAACCTGATTCACAAGCACAATGATTCCGGCGCGCAGCCGCAGCTTTCGACGGAAAACATCTACGTGCTGGAAAAAGCGCGAGAAATCGGCGCGCACCAGCTTTCCGGCGCGATCATGGACCCCGTGGCGATTCGTGAGCTGGTGCCGGATTTTGAAAACGCCGCGCCGTTTGACACTCCGGTTTCGAGTGACGCGTTTTATTTCTTCACCTCGAAGAGCGCGTGGAAATCTCCGATCACCCCGCCGCCATTCCACAACCACGGCAACTACATCGTTTCACTGAACAAGCTCGTGAAGTGGCTGGGCGGACTGGTGGAAAAAACCGGCGTCAATTTATTCACGCAATTCGCCGGCGCGAGTTTGATTTACGAAAACGGCGGTATCGGCGGCGTGATTACGGAAGATAAAGGCGTCGATAAGAACGGCAAACCGAAAGACAATTACACGCCCGGATTTGAGCTGCGCGCCAAGGTAACCGTGCTGGCCGAGGGCCCGCGTGGCTCGCTGAGCAAGCAACTCGTCAATGAGTACAAGCTGGACGGGTTGAATCCGCAAACCTACGGCATCGGCATCAAGGAGCTTTGGGAAGTTCCAGCAGGTCGCATCGCGCCGGGGTTCGTGGCTCACACGCTTGGTTGGCCACTGCCATTCGATATTTACGGCGGCGGATGGATTTATGGGTTGAAGGACAATCGTGTTTCCATCGGCATCGTGACGGCGCTGGAATACAAAAATCCACTGTTCGATCCGCACGAGGCATTTCAGCGTTACAAAACTCATCCTTTCGCGAAGAAAATTCTGGGAAGCGGAAAGATGGTGCGTTATGGCGCGAAAACGGTGCCCTACGGAGGGTGGTATGCGCGCCCGAAAAATTCCGTTGGCGGCGCGCTCATCATCGGAGATTCAGCAAGTCTGCTCAACTCGCAGCGGCTGAAGGGCATTCACACGGCGATCAAGAGCGGAATGCTCGCGGCAGAAACAGTTTTTGAAGCGCTGCGCGATGGCGACACGTCGGCCGCGAAACTTGCAAGCTACGAGAAGAAGCTTGGCGCGAGCTGGATCAAAAAAGAATTGTGGGCGGTACGGAATTTCCATCAAGGCTACGAGCACGGCCTCCTCCGCGGCATGTTACACACCGGAGTGCAGATGATTTCAGGCGGCCGCGGCTTCATTGACCCGATGCGCGCGCGAGCCGGTTATCAGGAATATGAGATGCTCAATCGCGGAGATGATTTGGTGGATCAGTCCGCGCGATTCAAGGGCGATGGCGCGCTCACGTTCGACAGGCTTACCGACGTATACCATTCGGGTACGCGACACGAGGAAAGTCAGCCTTGCCATCTGGTGGTCACGGAGCCCGACGTTTGCGGCAACCGCTGTGTCCGTGAGTATGGAAATCCCTGCCAGTATTTTTGCCCGGCTGCGGTGTATGAGATGGTCCGCGAAAAGGGCGCGTCGCGATTGAAGATCAATGCTTCAAACTGCGTTCATTGCAAGACGTGCGACATCGCCGATCCATACCAAATCATCAATTGGATCACGCCGGAAGGCGGGGGCGGGCCGAACTACGAAGGAATGTAACCAGCGCGGGAAGTTCACTGCGAGCACGTCGCTCACCGCGGAACCATCATCCTCCAAACATCCGCTTGAAAAATTGCCCGATCCGCGCAAATACACCAGAGCTGGGCTTCTGCGCGGCCGCATTCACCTGAGCCTGCGCAACGGGAGCGTGCTTCGCCGGCTCAATCGTTCCGCTGAAAACTATCTCTTCCCTTCCTCGCACGGAGCGCACCAGCGTCATCGTCTCCGCTCCATAATCCGGAGGCGGCGCGGGATTCTTCGCGTCAAAAATTAGCGCAGGCATCAGAATCTTGTACGTCGGTTCGTCCAGCGCGGGCGCTTGCACAGGGTCCGCGGCAGCGCCATCGCGTGAAATCACCACTGGCGGCTTGATCAAATCTGGCCGGATATCGGGGATCACATCCTGAACAACTCCATCCGTCGGCGCTGCGACCGATTGATGTGTACTGCTCGATGGCGCGCTTCGCGCTCCCGTTGGCTGAGCTGGCGCAAATTTCGCTGCGTCCAATTCGCATCCGCATCCCGGAGCATCCGCCGCGACAGGCGTGAGTTGCCCGCCGCTCAGCGCAAGTCCGCCGAATTGCGGCACGAGGACGCTTTCTCCGGTTAGTTGCTGCGCAATTCGCACCGCACCACTCGATGCGCGCAGGCACATCTTGCCGTTTTGCTCCAAACCGACCGTCACGTCGCGTTCGCCGCCGCCAACCGAGATCGGAGTTGCGGTAACAAGCGGCGTAAATATTGCGATGCGTGAATTATCCTCTACGTGGACGCTCACAGTGCCGAAATCGAGCGCCACGGTGAGCGAATCCGCCGATTTCAGCATCTGCAAACGCGCCGGGCCGCAAATCACGATGTCGCCGCCGCCGTTCAAGGCGATCCGCGCCTGGCCGGAATGGACGATCACGCGGCCGCCGCTCATTAAAGCGGATAAATCGCCCGGAGCGGTTTGCACGCCCGCGGGTGCTTCAATGGAAAAATCCGCTCCATCCACGCGTCCCACAATTTCCGGCAGTACCTGCTGGCGCGGACGCGCGTGCAGCAGCGTCACCGCAGCGAGGAACAGCGCGACAAACGCCGCTGTTGGCAGCGTGCGCGTTGCAATTGAGGGCCAGAATTTGCCGGCGTGTTTCATCATTCGGGGTTCGCCTATACTATACGCCGATGCCAATGGCCGATAAATCCGCAGTTGGCGATGTGGCGCCAAATGCGCACTTTGACGTGCGGCTTCCGCGGTATTCGCTGTGGAGGCGCATGCAAATTCCCGTCATCAGCTTCGTCGTCACGGCAATTCTTCGCGTGCTTGGTCCGACGCTGCGATATGAGGTTCTTGGCTGGCAGCACGCGGAGCGCGAATACGCGAAAAAACGGCGCATCATCTGGACATTTTGGCATTGCGGCATCATCGGCGTGCTGTGGTGGGGCCGCGGCCGCGGCGTGGTGGTGTTGCACAGCACAAATTTTGACGGGCAATGGATCGGACGGATCATCAAAAACTTCGGCTTCGGCGCCGCCCTTGGCAGTTCCACGCGCGGCGGCTTGCGCGGATTGGTCGAGCTCGCGCAAAAACTCGCGGAAGGGCGCGACGTCGCGTTCACAATTGACGGTCCGCGCGGCCCGCGCTTTGTCGCCAAGCCCGGCCCGGTGAAGCTCGCCGCGGAAACCGGCCAGCCGGTCGCGGCATTTCACGTCGGCTACGAGCACGCGAAGACGCTCACCGGCACGTGGGACCACTTTAAAATTCCCGGGCCGTTTTCCCGGGTGCTGATGGTGTTCGCGCCGATGATCGAAGTTCCTCTTGGCGCGGACAAGCAGACAATCGCGGCGAAACATGCGGAGATGCAGCGCGAACTCGATCGCTGCCGTGAATTCGCGGATCGATGGTTCACACTTTCGCCTGCCGAAAAAAATGCGGAGCGCGCAAAGTGGAATGCTTGAACGCGGCGCGACGCTTGGCGCTTACCGCCCGGATGGTTGCGGCTGCTCGCCGAGCGTGACATCAATATCCATTTTCTTCCCGCCGCGATAGATCGTCGCTTTCACCACTTGGCCGGGTTTTGCGTGATTCAGAATCAGATCCAGGTCCAACTCTGAAGAGACATCTTTTCCATCCACGGCGACGAGCACGTCGCCGCCAACGACAAGCCTCTGCAAACCCAACAGCGCGTAGCGATCGCCGCCGTGCAGGCCCGCGCGCGCTGCCGCGCCATTCTGCGCAACCTGCTGAATTAGCAAACCGTGCTTCACAGGCAAATCCAGCGCTTCCGCAAGATCGGGCCAGAGCGGCACCACAGCCGGAAGACCAATCGAGGCGCGATGCACGCGGCCCTCGTTAATCAAGTCCGCCGCGATGCTCTTCGCCGTGTTGATTGGAATCGCGAAGCCAATTCCCGCCGTTGTGCCTGTCGGCGTATAGATCGCACTGTTGATGCCAATCACTTCGCCGTGCGAATTCAGCAAAGGCCCTCCGGAATTCCCGTGATTGATCGCAGCGTCCGTCTGAATCGCGTCTTCGATTACCGTCGTTTCGCCCGTCTGTACCGTGCGGCCGAGTGCGCTGACGACGCCCGTGGTAAGCGTGCTCGAGAATCCAAACGGATTCCCTATGGCGAGCACGGATTGCCCGACCAGCAAATTCGATGAATCACCCAGCGGCAGCACGGGCAGCGTTTTCCCTTTGGGATCAATTTTTACCAGCGCCACGTCGTTATATTCATCCGCACCGATAAATTTCCCCGGGTACTGCGACCGATCACCCAGCGTAACCTCAATCGTTTGCGCCCCTTGCACCACGTGGTAATTCGTCAGCACGTACCCGCGCGGATCAATCACGAAACCGGAGCCCGCGCCTTCCACCGGCACGGCGTTCCGGAAAAAATCGTATTCCACGGCGCGCGTATTGATGTTCGCCACGGCGGGAGAAACTTCGCTGTAAATTTTCACTGTGCGGGCCTCGGTGTCCGTCAATGCCGCCATACTTGCAGCGGGACGCGAAGCCGGGTTCTGCGCGCTGACGCCAATTTCGCGCGCGAGGTCTCTTTGCCCCCAGCGCGCGCCTGCGATATATGCGCCAAGCGCGACGACGCCGAGTACCGCTGCCAATCGAAATATCCGCATGATTTTCGAATTTTGAATCATGATTGCGTATCTCCCATCTACTCAATCGGACTGCTGTCCGCTTCGCGCTTTAGCCGCTCAACCAGATAAGCGACCTGGCTTTCGGTTGCGCTCAGCGAACCGCTGTTATCAATTTCGTCTGTCGCCGCGTGGCGCTTTTCCTCGAGTGGCATCTGCGCGGCGATGCGCTGCCTGGCGTCGTCGAGGGTCATCGCGCGGCCGTGCGGATCCGTCAGCCGCGCGAGTTGCTGCCCTGGCGTGCACCACACCACGATGAGCCGGTCGAGCGAATTTGCGAATCCAGCTTCGATCAGCAGCGCGGCCTCCACGACGGCCACGGCGTTGGGATCTTCACGGGAAATTTCTTCGAGAAGGCGATTTTGTTCGGCCATCACGCGAGGGTGCAGAATGTGATTGAGCTTCGCCAGTTTGGACGCATCTTGAAACACAAGGTGAGCCACTTTCGCACGGTCCAGGCAGCCGTCCGCAGCTAAAATTCCGGCGCCAAACGCGTCGACTATTTCTCGATGGGCTGGTTTGCCCGGCTCGGCCAGCTCGCGGGCTATCTGATCGGCGTCAATGACGTGGCAGCCGAGCTTGCGCATCATCGCAGAAACGGTGCTTTTGCCGCAGCCGATTCCACCCGTGAGGCCGACACGGAGCATCAGCGCCTCGCGGCTTCGTGAGGTACGTTTTGCGGGGCAGCTCGGCGCAGGCGAGCGGCCTTCACCGTGTTGCTCATCAGCATGGCGATCGTCAGCGGACCCACTCCGCCCGGAACCGGCGTAACGGCGCCCGCTACGCGCGCCGCATCCGGATGAATATCGCCAACCACCGCAAATCCCTTTTGACGGAAACTCGCGAACCGCTCCGGTAAATTAGCAAATAGTTTCTCCGCAAGGGCCGCATCGGATATGCGCGTAGTGCCGACGTCAATGGCCGTCGCCCCGGGCGCAATCCAATCCGCGGCGATCATTCCCGGCCGTCCCATCGCCGCGACAACGATGTCCGCGCGGCGAATCACGTCTGCCAAATCGCGCGTTTTGGAATGGCACACCGTAACCGTCGCGTTGGCGTGCATCAAAAGAAGCGCCATCGGCTTGCCGACGATGTCGCTTCTGCCGACTACAACCGCGTTCGCACCCTCGACGGCGATTCCGCTGCGGCGCAAAATCTCCATCACGCCGCTGGGCGTGCACGCCACCAGCCCAGCCTGGCCCGTTACCAGCCGCCCAAGATTCATGGGATGGAACCCATCCACATCCTTTGCCGGGTCAACCGATTCAAGCACACGCTTGGCGTCCACTTGCTTCGGCAGCGGCAACTGGACAAGGATGCCATCAACCGCTTCATTCGCATTCAAATGATGAACCAGCGTGAGAAGTTCATCTGTGGTGACGGTGGCAGGAGGCGTGTAGTTGAAACTGATCAATCCGAGATGCTCGCAGGCAGAAATCTTGCTGCCTACATACATTTTTGAGGCGGGATTATCGCCGGCCAGCACCGTCGCCAAGCCCGGAACGATGCCGGACGCGCGCAGCCGCGCAATTTCACCACGCAGCTCAGAATAAATCTCTTCGCGGATTTGATTGCCGTTCAGGATGCGTGCCGACATTTGGTTTTCAGTGTGGAAAACTTCCTCAGCCCAATTGAAATCATAGCACACGCAGTATCCGAGCCGTCGCCGGCGGCCCTGCTCCCAAAAGAAGAACGCCTCGAGGATTGTTTCCCCGAGGCGTTCGGTCTAGACAAACCGTTGAGGTTTAGACGGCTCAGTAAATATCGTACTGCTCCCAGTGCAGCGTCGGATCGGCCTGAATGATCACGCTCTTGTGTGTGATTCCCTCCAGCTCTTCGATCAGCCCGGACTCCCGCGTCTTCAGCGCCTTGGCGATTTCCGGATGCACTCGCAGCGTGATGCTTGCGGAATCCAGATCCTCGGCCATCTTCTTGGCTTCCATCTGGATTTCAAAGCAGATCGTGGGAATGGATTTCACCATGCCTGAGCCAGTGCAGTACGGACACGGCTGGCAGAGAACTTTTTCCAGCGCCTGTTTGGTGCGTTTCCGTGTGATGGCCACCAAACCGAATTCATTGAATGGCAGCACTTTGGAAGGAGCTTTATCCGCGCGCAGCTCGTCGTCCACCGCGTGCAATACTTTGTCGCGGTTGCGCCGCTCTTCCATGTCAATAAAGTCCACGATGATGATGCCGCCCAAATCCCGCAAGCGGATCTGCCGGACAATCTCTTTCACCGCTTCGAGGTTTGTCTTGACGATCGTGTCTTCCAGGCGCGTAGATCCGCGTCCCACGAACTTGCCGGTGTTGACGTCAATCGCCACCAGCGCCTCCGTGTGGTTGATCACGATGTAGCCGCCCGACTTCAGCCACACCTTCGGGCGCATGGCCTTATCGAGTTCCTGCTGGATGCCGAACTCCTCGAAAATCGGCGCTTCCTTGGTGTACAGCTTCACGCGATTTACGAGATCCGGCTGGAATCGGCTGACGAATTCGACGACCTTGCCGAATTCTTCTTCATTGTCGATCCAAATGGAGGTGTAATCCGAGCTGACGTAGTCGCGCAAGATGCGCTCGACCAGATTCAGGTCGCGGTGCAACAGGGACGGCGCTTTGCGCTGTTCCGATCGGGCGCAAATTTCGTGCCACGTCTTCCCCAGAAATTCGATGTCGTTGCGCAAATCCTGATCGCTTACGTTGCTGGCGGCGGTGCGAACGATGAATCCGCCGGGGAATGTGGACTTGTATTCTCCGACGATGCCGCGCAGCCGCGCTCGCGCTTCCGCTGAGCTGATTTTTCTCGATACACCGATGTGATTCACCGTCGGCATGTAAACCAGAAACCGGCCCGGCAACGCGACGTGGCTTGTAATGCGCGCGCCCTTTTTACCCAGCGGCTCCTTGGCAATCTGCACGATGATTTCCTGGCCCGCTTTGAGCATTTCGGAAATCAGTTGAGGCCGGCGCTGCGGCGCATGACCACCGCCGTGTCCGTGATGGCGTTCTTGCGGCCGTCCATGGCGCATCGGCCGTCCACCGCGCCCGCCGCGACGCATCGGCCGTTGAAAGCGCGCGCTGCGACGGTCGTCCACGCGTGCGCTGCGCGGCTCGCGATAAAAGCGCTGCTCGTTGCTTGCGTTGGTCAGACCGGGCGGCTGCGGCTCGCTGGTATCCGCGATCGTTGCCTCGCTCGCTGCGTGCATACCGCCAGAATTTTCCTGCTCCATCGCAGCGTGAGCTTCTTCATGAGCCAGGTCCGCGGCGTCCTCGTGCGCTTGCTCCGTGGAATCTCCGTTCTCTTCGTCCGATTCCTCTTCTTCTGCGTCGTCATGATGACTGGCATCGGCTTCCGCTTCGGCAAAATCCGCGCCGCCGATGGGATGCGCCACCGTCTCGTCTACTTCCTCGACGGTCGCTTCATGTTTCGCTTCGACCAGGCTGGCTGAAAGCGTCCGCGCCTGATCGTCCGTCAAGTCCGCGGCGAATCCCTGCGCCGGTTGCACCTCCGCAGCCTCTTCGTCGCGAGCATCGTCTTCCTCGTTCGCGTCGAGATGCGCTTCCGCGGCGTCATCCAAATCGTCCTCATGCATTGCCGCGGCCTGCTCAGCGTCAGCAGGATCGTGATGTTCAGCGGAATGTTCATGATGCATATAGAGAGAATCCGGCAGCACCGGCGTTGACTCCGGCGTTTGCGCAACCGGATAGGCGGGCTCGGTCGAAGACGAGGCCCCTCCGAGTTTCGCGGGTGGTTCGGCGTCAATTTCGCCGACGTGCGAGACATTTGCCGCTTCGGTGGTCTGCGTCTTGAACTTGGCCAGCGATTCGCCCGGCAACAGAATCGGCGGCAATTCCTCGGCTGGTGATCCGGATTCGCCGCTCCTGTCATGATGTGAATGTGACGAGTGCGCATGTTGCCCGCTGGGCGACGCGTACTTTGAAGATGGCAGGTCGTGCCCGCGAGGACGATCGCCGCGTCCGCGGCCTCCTGCACGGCGGAATCGCCCGCCGCTCCTGCCTCCTCGATCGCGCCCCCCGCGTCCGTGCCCGCCGCCAAAATCCCGATCGCGTCCTCCGCGATCAGGCCGGCCGGAGGACCTGTGCCCGCCAAACGATGACTCGTGACTGCGCGGCGCGAATTCGCTGGACGCGCCGGCTGCAGTTCCAAAACTCTCGCCCGGGAGAAGACCGATTGCCGGCTCAGCGGAATGAGCGGGTGCCGCAGTTTGATCGGCAGGCTGCGCCGTCATTCCTGCTTCCGATTCCACAGTGGTTTCCGAACTTTCCACGGGCAAACCTGTGGCGCTGTCCGCGGCGATGCTTACCTCTTCGCCGATGGAAGCGGCAGGTGCCGCGTGACCATTGCCCTGTGCGGCCGGCTTCGCCTCTTCCGCCGGGACGTGGTCGTATTCCTCCAGATTTTCCAGGAAGTCGCTGACGTAGAGAAAGGCGTCTGTATCACGCCCGATATCCACGAAGGCCGACTGCATGCCGGGCAGCACGCGCGTAACACGGCCTTTGTAGATGCTTCCGACTAATGCAAATTCTTTTTCGCGTTCGATGTAGATTTCGCAGAGGTGCCCATCTTCCAAAATGGCGACCCGCGTTTCGTGGGGGGTCGCTGATATAACCAATTCTTTCGACATGAATACTCCTCGGAGCGCATCGGCGCTGTCTGGCGCATGGCGCCCGCGCGCACGGCTGCCGCAACGCTTCCGGCAAACGGAAGACTTAAGCTGCGGCTGACTGTTTGGATTTGCTCTGTGCGCGTCACGCGGTGCTGCTCTCGCAATTGGGAGGCACCCCGGTCAACTCCCGGGAGGCCGATTCCCTTGAAATTTAGTTGACGAAACGCCGGATGCGTACATTCATCACCAGGCCCAACGCCAGAAATACAAACAACGTAACCGAACCGCCGTAACTCACCAGCGGAAGTGGAATGCCGGTGACCGGAACCTTACCGATCATCATGGCCGCGTTCACCAGCAAGTGAAACCCCAGAATCGCCGCAACGCCCATCACCAGGTACATTCCCGATCGGTCCATCGCCTGTTGCGCATTATGGACCAGACGTAGCAGCAAAGCCGTGTACAAACCCAGCGTCAAAAAAACGCCGACGAATCCTGTTTCCTCAGCCAGCGCGGCGAGAATGAAATCAGAATAGCGGATCGGTACAAACCCGCCTTGATTCTGACTGCCGCGTCCCAAGCCCTTGCCCCAGAACCCGCCCGCGCCAACCGCGATCTCCGACTGCAGGATCTGGTATCCAGCACCCTTCGGATCTGCTTCCGGCCGCAGGAACGTTTCCACACGTTCCTTTTGATACGGCTTCATCACAAAATGCCATGCGACCGGCAACGCCAGCGCGGCCAACAGCACAAGAGCCGCCGCATGCTTCCATTGTATACCAGCCAGATAGCTTCCCACGAGTGCGACCGGAATCGCCACGACCATCGCGGTGCCTAGGTCCGGCTGCTTCAAAATCAGTAACACAGGTATTCCAGTCAGAACTCCCACTTTTACAAGATCCGGCAAGGTGAGCCGATCCGTTCTGACCTCACTGAAAAACCGCGCCAGCACGACGATTATAACCAACTTGACGAGTTCGGACACCTGGAACACCGCTCCCAATAACGGGAGCCAGCGTTTTGCGCCCAAATGCGTTTCGCCGGCAACCAGAACGCCGACGAGCGCCGCAAGCGCGATCAAATACAAAATGGGAGATTGCTCCAAAATACGATGATAGTTTGCGCGTGAAATTATCAGCATGCAGATCACGCCAATCCCAAGCCAGCACAGCTGCTTCACATACATCGGCATGCCCGGGGCTCCGCTGTTACGCGTTGCGGAATAAATTTCCACAACGCCCAGCATGCAAATCGCTCCCACGATGGCCAGCAGCCACCAGTCGTATTCGCGAATTCCCGCCCGCTCTCGCATCTGGATAAACTCTTAGTGATTCTTCCCGTTTGTCGCCGGTTCTTGCGCCGAGGCGCCAACATTGGGAGCCGGCGCCTGCCCGTTTGCCGCAGTCAATTTTTGAGCGCCCAAATTCTTTTTGTCGTAATAGGCCTTCACCACATCGCGTACCACCGGCGCCGCGATTTCACCGCCGTGTTTCAACGTGCTTTGAACGAGGGCCGTCACGACAATTTCGGGATTTCGGCGCGGAGCAAAGCCAACAAACCACGCATTGTCCTTATAATCTGCGCGGTTTTTAACTTTCGCTAAACCTTCCGCGCTAATCACCTGCGCGCTTCCTGATTTTCCGCACAGCTCCACGCCATCTAAGTGCCCGTCCACATACGCCGTGCCTCCGGGCTTCACAACCTCTTCCATGTACGTTGTGATCTTTTCCACGGTGTCTTCGGAAATCGCGAAGTTCGTTTCCACCGGCGGACCGTTCGTCTTCAGCAAATGTGGCTGCACAAACGTTCCACCCATCGCGATTCCGCCAATCGACCTCGCGAGTTGTATCGGTGTGGTCGTGATCGGCCCTTGCCCAATTGCCAAGGAAATGTTTTCGCCCGGATACCATGGATGATGGAACAGCCGCTGCACCCATTCTTGTGACGGAACCAGACCGGGTTCCTCTCCCGGCAGATCAATTCCCGTCAACTTGCCCAAGCCCACCGCTGTCGCGTAATAGGACATGCGGTCAATTCCCAGCCGCATTCCCACGTTGTAGAAAAAGACGTCGCAGGATTGCGCCACTGCCTTTTCCAAATCCACAGTGCCGTGCCCCTTCGGCTGCCAGCAGTGATACACGCGTCCATAGAATGGCGCCTGCCCAGGACAATACACGGTGAATGATTCGGGAATCGCTTTCGATTCCAGCATCGCAGTCGCCATCACAATCTTGAACACCGAACCCGGGGCCAGTTGAGCCTGAATCACGCGATTCATCAGCGGCAAATCCGGATCGGAATTCAGCCGCTGCCATTCCTCTTTGGAAACGCGCACGGCGAACGCATTGGGGTCCGGCGCGGGATGGCTCACGTATGCCAGGATTTCTCCAGTGCGCGGATCCATCGCCACAACAGCGCCCTTGTTTTCTCCCAGCGCCTGTTCCGCGGCGGCCTGAATGTCGTAGTCAATCGTCAGTTGAATTGATTTGCCCGGGATGGCTTCGACTTGGTCCAACCGTCCCATTTCCTTGCTATGGCTGTCGACGATGACGCGCTCCAAACCGTCCGTGCCTTCGAGCACGTCGTCATACTCTTTTTCCAGGCCGGACTTGCCCGCCATGTCGCCGGGCCGAAGCTTCCCGCCGCTCTTTTCAATTTCCGCTTCGCTCACCTCGCCCACATAACCAATCGCCGACGCAAGGAATCCGTTCGAAGGATAACGCCGGCGATGCACCATCGGCATTTCGAGCATCGGCAGGTCGGAACGGTGCGATTCGATGTACGCAATGTCCGCCTGGCTCGCTTCCGGCTTGATGACGATCGGTTCGTACTTCGGCAGGTATCTCGTCGCTTCCAACTGTTGTTTCAGATCATCAAGCGGAATGCCGAGCCCATCGGATATTTGGGCCAAGGCGTGATTCACCTGATTCATGTCGTCGCGCAGCAGCAGCACGCTGAAGGAAGGATAGTTATCGACCAGAACGCGCCCGTAACGATCCAGCATCCGCCCGCGTGGCGCAATCAGGGGAATTGCGCGAATCCGGTTTCGATCCGCGAGTTCCTGATAGTGGCTGGAGTTGACGACTTGCAGCTTCCAGAAACCGACTAGAAGCAGCAGGGTCAAACCCACAATGACGTAGGAAACTACGGTGAGCCGCCCACTGGGCAGTTTATTATCGTTGCCAAAACCGTACGACACGCTTGCTCAACTCTCGCGGAAAATCAATCCACAGTAGCACTTGCACTAGAACGGTGCAATGTAACTCCGGCCCATTTGATGACTCTTGCGCACGGTGCGGCGCTGCAAAGTGCTATGTTGCATGCTGAAGCCGATGAAGAATCCATCTCCAGAATCAAAGGACGCGAGCGTTCGAATTGGCCTTTGCCTCAATTGCCGGCACGCGCGGCGGATTGATTCTGACCGCGGTTCGCATTTTTATTTTTGCAATTTGAGCGCAACGGATCCCGCATTCCCGAAATATCCGCGCCTACCTGTTCTTCAGTGCTCAGGATACGAGCCGCAAGCCTAATGTTTTCAGCGGCGCCACATTCGCATTCGAATGCTTCCGCGTAGACTTCTCATTCGAAATAAGAAAAACACATCATCAGCGCAATTTCCGCGCAAATTGTTTCACGTGAAACAATTTGATTTCAGCTGGGCAATCGCAGGCGATCCAACAAAGGAAAAAGCGCGCTGGCAATCACCGCGTTGACTGCGGCGGCAATCCAGAGCTCCGTCGTCAGGAATTTCTCCGGCTGTCCCAGCAACAGGCGTTGGGTAAGGATGAACATACCTTGATGGAAAACGTAGAATCCAACCGTCAAACCGAACCGACTGAGCGGATGCTCTACGTCAATTCGCGATCCAAACGATGACGCCAAATAGCCGACCAGCGTCATGGCGATGCCGATCAGTCCGATCGGCGTGTGGCCCAAGCTGTCCTGCAGCAAACCGATGATCATTCCCAGCAGTAGCCCCGATGACGGATTTCGCTGACTGAAACCGAAATAAAGCGTAATCAACAGCGGCAAATTCAGTAACCGCGCATGGGTGACGTACACCGGCAGGAAACTCTGCAGAAGCAGAGCCGACGCGGCGACGAGCACAACGGCCCACGCGTGGAACTTGTGGACTTCGATGTGCGTTTTTGTTTGTACGTATGCGCCCATAGTCGGCGTCCAAAAAATTCAATTCCGTCTAATGTTTGATCGCCGGAGCAGGCGCGGCTGGTGTAGCATCCGGCGCCGGGCCAACCGGCTTGGTATTCAATTCCTGTCGCGTCAAAAGCACCAAAACTTCTTCGAGCCTGTCCAGATGCGCCGCGGGAGTCACATGGATCTGCTTGAACGGCACACCCGCTTTAATTTCCGCGACGTTTCCCACTGGAAGATCCTTCGGAAAAATTCTATCTTCGCCGGAAGTGACAATTTTCTCTCCCAACGTCACATTTTCATCGTTGCTTACATATTTCATTGTCAGCAGCGGTTCGCCGGCCCCGCTCACCGGCCCCTGCACGCGCGTATCGGCAAGCAGCGCACCGACACCGCTGTCTTTATCCGTGACGAGCAAAACTTCGGCGGTGCCCGAATACGATTCCAGCACTTTGCCGACAACCCCGTCTGGCGTGATCACTCCCATGTTACGGCGCACTCCGTCGCGGTCGCCGCGATTGATGTAGATCACGCGGCTCGCACTATCCGCACTGGACGCAATCACGCGCGCGGGCAACATCGGCACATCGGCATGGGCGTCGCGAAACGCGACCAATTCCCGCAGGCGCTCCGCTTCCGCCGCTTCACCTTCCAGTTGCGAATTGCGGATTTTCAGCTGATCGACTTCGGCTTGCAACTGCTGATCTTCCCTTCGCACGTGGACCAGTGCGAAATAATTATTCCACGTGCCACTGACTTTTCCGACGCACCAAGTCCCCGCGCGCTCAAACGGCGTGATGAGGGTGACCGCCCAGACGCGAATCAACCGCACGTGCCGTTGGTCGCTGCGAATCTGAATTGCAAGGAGCAGCACTTGCGCGGCGAGTACGGCGCCGAGCAGTGCGAATGATCGGTGGCGTCCAGGTATGGCAAGCATTAGAAACCCACTTTAATCGATGGAGACGAGCCGGAGCAGCCGGAAATCCGAAAGCATTTTCCCGGTGCCAAGCACGACGGAGGCCAACGGATCATCCGCGACGGAAACGGGCAGGCCCGTCTCCTCCCGGATGCGCTTGTCGAGGTTCTTGATGAGCGCGCCGCCTCCGGTCAGAACGATGCCGCGATCGCTGATGTCCGCACTCAGTTCAGGTGGCGTGCGCTCCAGCGCCACGCGAATCGCATTCAGGATGGTCGCCACGCATTCAGAAAGTGCCTCGCGGATTTCACTGTCGTCAATCGTCACTGTGCGCGGCACGCCTTCAATCAGGTTCCGGCCTTTCACTTCCATGGTGAGCGGTTTTTCCAGCGGATACGCCGAGCCGATTTCCATTTTGATTTGTTCCGCAGTGCGTTCGCCGACCAGCAAATTGTATTTTCGTTTCAGGTAGTGCATCACCGCTTCGTCCATCTCGTTCCCCGCCACACGCACCGAACGGGAATAGACGATGCCGCTCATCGAAATCACGGCGATATCCGTGGTGCCGCCGCCGATGTCCACGACCATATTGCCGCTCGGCTCTTCAATCGGCAGACCCGCGCCAATGGCCGCAGCCATGGCCTGCTCCACCAGATAAACTTCGCTGGCGTGCGCGCGATAAGCCGAATCCTGAACGGCGCGCTTTTCCACCGGCGTGATTTCGCTCGGCACGCCGATTACGATTCTCGGATGGACCAGCATTCGCCGGTTGTGCGCCTTCTGGATGAAGTAGGTGAGCATTTTTTCCGTCACCTTGAAATCGGCGATTACGCCGTCCTTCATCGGCTTGATGGCGACCACGTTTCCCGGCGTGCGCCCAAGCATCTCCTTTGCTTCGCGCCCGACGGCAACGACCTCGGCGGAATTCTTATTGATGGCAACGATGCTCGGCTCGTTGACGACGATGCCTTTTCCCTTGGAAAACACCAGCGTGTTCGCCGTGCCCAGGTCAATGGCGAGATCGGACGAAAACAAACTGAATACCGACCGGAAGTTGTATCCGTTCTTTGACATTTGCCCCTCAGATCAACGCCGCGTCATCCCCACACACATCCGCCGCGCAGGCTGATTCGCCGCGCACTACTCAACTTATGGAATTACAATTTGCACGCGCTGGATCGCCGTGCCGCCTCTTCGATTTTGCCCCGTTATTACGATGGTCTGGCTGCCCTTTGCCAGGGGCTCGGTGAAATACCGGAATCTTCCGTCGGCGGAAATATCCGCAACAGGTTGCCCATTCACGATGAGCGCCGCGTTGGGCTCCGTGCGTCCCGTAATTTCCACCAGATCTCCGTGTAACACCGGTGGATCAACCTGCAATAGCATTTCCTGGCTCTTGCCCTGCGAAACCAGGGTGAATTTTCTGCTGTCGCTCGGATCGCTTTCCTTTTTGTTCGGCCCGACAGCAATCACCGCCCAATAATAATCGCCTGCATCCAGCCCCGTCACGTCCGCATCGGTGGTATTCACGTGCTTTTCCGCGGCCACCTTATTGAATGAAGACGTCGAGCCGACTTTCAGAACGTATTCCACCGCATCCGGCACGGGCTTCCATTCAAAATGAATCGTGGCCTGCTTGGGATCCGGTTCGATCAACGGCTCAAGGTTCAGTGGCTTCAACAAATCGGGCGGGGCCAGCACATTTGATTTTACAATCTCCGAGCCGCTTCCGCTAATCGTTGCGCGCTCCCATTTATTCAGCTCGACATCTTGATCGCCCTTTCGCACATCCGCGCTGCCCGCGACGATGGTGATGTCGCCTTCATTTTTCGCGGCGTCGCTGCGCACGTCCGCGCGGCTGTTTTGCTTCATTGATGCGCGCGCATCGGCAAACGAAATTTCCGCCCTGGAGTGCGGTGAATCCCACTGGGGCGTCGCCAGATCCACGGTGCCGGAATTGATATGTACGGCGACGTTGGTGGATTTGTCGTTCGCGACCGAATTTTCCTCCACGCGCACCAGAGTATCGGCCTTCACCGTGTACGTCGTGCCGTCTGGAAAGGAAAGCCGCGCGAGTCCGTCGGGCCCGGTCTGAATCAGATCGCCTTTGTCGAGCGTGGTATTCAAATCCGCGACCATCCACGTCACGGAGTTGAGCTGCTTGACCTTCACCGTTCCGTCGAGATTCACAAATCTTACTTCACCCGCGGACACTGGCGCGGGCGTGTTCAGATCGGCTCCCACCATGCGGTCGAAGCGATCCACCGTATTGCTCACCCATGCCGGGTCCATCAGATACACCACGGCCACTGCAATCGCTATCGCCAGCACCACGTAAATGAAAATCGCGCGGTAGGTGACGGTCGTCCAATACACTTCCACCCGATTGATTTTTGGACGCTGTCCAGCGGGTTGTTCCGGATGATGCATGCTTTAAGCCGTTGATTTCACGCCATTTTTCAATCTAGCACAGCGCTCTTGCACGGGAAAGTGACGCAAATTGGCGGATTTCTGCACAGTCAACACCCCGCCGCTTCCCGCGGCTGCGGACGATTGCGGTTGAGCCTTCGCCGCGCGTCCTCTATAATTAAGAGTTTCTGAGTGGTTCAGGGGAAGCATTGATGGCTGGATCGTTGGGAAGTCAAAAACTTGGCGTCAAAATTTTGCTCGGAGTGGTTGTCGGCATCATCTCCATCGGCATGCTGATGTACCTGGTGCCGGGTGCAGGCACCAACGCCACAGCGTCAAACGACGTGGTCGCCAACGTTGACGGCCAGACGGTAACCACCGATCAGGTACGCCAGCAGCTTTCCCACATCGAATCGAGCGGACAGATGCAGCCGGCGCTGCGCCCGCTATATACACAGCAGATCATCCAGCAGCTAATTTACGACCGCATGATGAACATCGAGGCGCAGAAGCTGGGCGTGGTCGTTTCCGAAGCAGACGTCGCGGATCGCATCAAGATGATTCTGCCGACCGCGTTTGAAAATGGCGCTCCTGTCGCGATGGATAATTACGCTGCGCAGGTACAGGCGCGGTTCCAGATGCCCGTGCCGGAATTTGAAGATCTGATCAAGCAAAGTTTGATTTCCGAGCGCGTCGGGCAGCTGATCACTTCCGGTGTGACGGTTTCGCCAGACGAAGTACAGGCCGAATTCCGACGCAGAAATGAAAAGGTGAAGCTCGATTACGTGCTCATCAATCCGGACAACCTGGAATCGCAAGTTCGGGTGAATGACGCCGATCTCGCCGCCTACTACGACAAGAACAAGGCAAAGTATGTTGTGCCGGAGCAGCGTGTGGTGCGGTACATCCTGATCGACCCTTCGCTGTTGATGACGAAGATCAATATTCCGCAAGCCGATCTGCAGAATTACTACAACGCCCACCTCGATTCCTACAAACTCGAAGACCGCGTGCAGTTCGATCAAATCTTTTTCAAGACCGTCGGGAAGACAGACGCGGAAATCGCCGAAATCAAGAAGAAGGCCGAGGACGTTTTGAAGCAAGCCAAGGCCAAGAACGCGAACTTCGAGGATCTGGCGAAGAAGAATTCAGATGATCCGGCCGCCAAAGACAACGGCGGACAAACCGGCTGGATCGTGCGGGGCCAGGCCATTCCGGAGTTGGAAAAGGCTGCGTTCAGCCTGCAAAAAGGCGATACGTCCGACCTTATCCAAACCTCGATCGGGTTTTACATTATTAAAATCACCGACAAAGAAATGGCTCACACGAAATCGTTCGCAGAAGTGATGCCAACGATTCAATCCGACATCGCCACGCAAAAAGCGCAGGCAACAGCCGACGATGACGCGCAGAAAATTGGCGAGCAGCTCCGCCAAACCGCGCACCCTTCGCTGGATGCCATCGCGAAACAATATGATTTGACGGTGGCCGAAACCGCGCCGCTTGCCGTGAACGCGCAGGCGCCGGAGTTGGGAAATTCGCCGGAAATTCACGACACGATTTTTCGGCAGCGCGAAGGCGATGTCAGCCAACCAATCCGCACCGATGCCGGCTACACCATCGTTTCGGTGAAGACGATTACTTCCGCTCATCAGGGCACGCTTGCGGAATTGCACGATAAAATCGTCACAGATTATCGCCATGATAAAGCGATCGATCTGGCCAGGCAGCGCGCAATGGATTTGGCCAAGGTTGCGCAGGGTGGCGGCGATCTCGCCAAGGCCGCGAAAACCATGAACCTGGAAGTGAAAACCAGTGATGAGCTCGCGCGCGATGGCTCCATCACCGGCGTCGGCCCGTTGCGCGAATTCACCAGTGCATTCAATCTACCTGTCGGGAAAACGGCGGACCCGATATTTCTGGGCAGCAATTGGGTTGTCTATCGCGCTGTGGAGCACAAGCAGGCGGATCCCGCTGACTTTGCAAAGCAACAATCCGATATTCAGCAACAGCTTCTGGAAGCGAAAAGGCAGCTCGTCTTTGAAAGTTTCCGCTCCGCCTTCCAGGATGAATTGACAAAGCAAGGCAAGCTCACCTTCAACAATGACGTGGTGAAGGAATTGACGCAGCCGACCTAATTCGCGCCACCCTCCTCCAATTTTTCAGTCAGGTCGCGCCGGTGTGGCCGGTGTGCGTCAAGCGCCGTTCGCGCATCGAGTGGTGTTACCATGCGGACAGCCGAAATCTCCCGTATATCGAGGCTATATGCGAAAAATTGCATTGGGCCTGATCGTTTGCGTGCCGTTGCTTTTTGCTGGATGCCCTACCACGGAACTGCAACCTCTTTACAACGCAACTGACGACGTCTCGGAGCCAGCTCTTGTCGGCAAATGGACCGACGAAGCAAGCGACAAGGGCTACGTTCAGTTCGATAAATCTACAGACCACGACTACTTGATGACAATCAGCGACCCGGATGAGGGAAGCACCGACGTTTATGACGCCCATCTCGTGCGCCTCGGCGGAAATCTGTTCGCCGATCTCCGATTTTCAAAGCGAACCACCGCCGGTAAAGAGGAGGACATACCGCTTGGCACAATCTCTGCCCATATGATTGCCAAACTGAAGATCACGGGAGACCAATTGGCCTGGTCGAGCATGGAGGATGAGCCGTTGGAAAAGATTTCTGCAACAGACAAGGCCGCTCCAGCGTATATCGATTATTCGCCGGACGGGGATTTGGTGACGGCAGACACCGCCGTCCTGCGGCAATATGTAACAGCACATGCGAACGATGGATTTTCGGACCCGGACCATTTGCACCGGATCCACTAGCAGTCGCCGCGTCGCCATTTGGCTGGCGGCAAGAAATAGGATGAACGACACATCGGAGGATTGAAAATGAGGCGAGTCACTCGCTGGTGTACGGTTCTGGCTGTATTCACGCTTGTTGTCGGATGCGTTTTCGCGCAGGGTCAAGCGCCAAATCAATCGCCGCGCCCCGTGCGCTCGCAGTCGGCTGAACTTTTGGCTGGGTGGAATTCCATTCACAACAAACTCATCACCATGGCCAAGGATTTTCCCGAAGACAAATACAATTTCAAAGTACAAAAGGATGAGCGCACATTCGCCGAAAATCTTCTCCACGTCGCTGGCGTGGATTATGAATTCCTGAATTCAATTTCCTCCACGAAACTCGGGCCGGACGTTGGCAAGGATGCCGAAAATCCTTCGCGTGATATTTTCAAAACAAAGGCCGATGTCGTAAAGCTCCTGGAACAATCAACCGCGGACGGCGCGAAGATGATTCAACAGTTGGGCGACGCAGGCATCGACAAAGTCGTGAAATATCCGTTTGGAAATATGATGGTGCACGCGTCCTACATTCTTTGGGATGACATTGAGCATTCCGGAGAACACTACGGGCAGCTCGTGGTGTATTACCGCGCGAATGGTCTGGTGCCGCCGGAATCGCGGCCACAACAAAGGTAGGAGCAGCGGCTAAGGCGCCGGCGCAGCTCCGGCGCCGGTCTGCAAGAGCAATGTGCGAAGCGCGGCGGGATCATTTACCGGCGGCTGGCAGGTCGTTCCGCTGCACACCAGAGCTTGCGCCACATCGGCTCGCAGGTGCGGCAACGTATTCGCGAGCGCCGGCGCGAGCCATGCTGTTGGCTGATTTTCCGGCGTAATGCGCAGCAGGGATTTGCCGAAGCGAAAAGTTTCGGCCGCCGAGCGTTCCAGCGCCTGCGCCGCGGGATCGTTTGCCTTGCCAGTGACGACAACTTCGATCGCGCCAAGCGTGTGCAGCACCGCCGCCAGAGAATAGCTCGCCGCAAACAGTCCGTATTTTGACGCCGCTACCGCAAACGCGCTGAGTGTCGCCGCGGCGCGCTCCTTGTAGAGCGAATTGCCTGTGTAGCCGTACAGCCGATCCAGCGCCATCACTGCGACGGCGTTGCCGCTGGGCGTGGGAGAATCCTGCAGAGGCTTGCGGCGCACATCCAACCCTCCCATCTTCGGCGCATCCGCCGCGCGGTCGAAAAATCCGCCTCCGTCCGAATCCCAATATTGATCCAGCATGCGGACCGCCGCCAATTCCGCCGCGGCAAAATAATCACGATTCAGCGTCGCTTCATACGCATCGAGCAGAGCCAGCGCCATGAACGCGTGATCATCGAGCGTGCCCGGCAACCAGTTTCCGCCGAGCCTGTGCGCGAACCCACGCGCGTCATCCCATGCGCCGGCCAGCAAACGATTCATCGTTTTCAGTGCGAAGTCGCGGCAGCGCGCGCCCGTTTCGCCTTCCAAAACTCGCGCCGCTGCCAGGAACACCGAGACGAACATCGCGTTCCAGCCCGTGTAAATCGTCGTATCCACCGTGGGCACCGGCCGCGACGCGCGCGCTGCAAGCAATTTCCGCTGCGCACTCGCCAGTAGCAGCCGGATGTTTTCTTCGCTCTCCCCGACTTGCGCAGCGATCTCCGCCGCCCCGCGCGCAATCCACAAAACATTTTTCGCGGGGTTGTGATGCATTTCACCGTGCGCTTCCACGTCGAAGTGCAATTCGGCGATGCGCGCCTCTTCCGGAGTAAGTGCGGCGCGCAATTCCTCCAGCGTCCAGGTGAAATAATCGCCATCGTCATCCAGTGAATAATCCGCGTCCTGGCTGGCGTAAAACCCGCCTTGCTTCTGATCCGAAAGAGTTGCATTCACCCAGCCGATCATTCCCTCGGCGACTTCGCGGAAAAACAGCTTGCCCGTCACCTGATACGCATGCAGATAATTTTTCAACAGCTCGGAATTGTCGTAGGACATTTTCTCAAAATGCGGCACCAGCCAGCGTTCGTCCACCGAATAGCGGTGAAATCCGCCCGCGAGCTGATCGTACACTCCGCCGCACGCCATGTTCACCAGGGTGCGCTCGGCGATGTGCAGTAAGCGCTCCTCGTGCGTTTGCTGATAAAGCTCCAGCAACAGATCGACGGCTTGAGGATGCGGAAATTTCGGCGCGCGGCCAAAGCCGCCGTAGCGCACGTCAAAGATATCCATCGTGGCTTCGACGGTATGCTGAATCACGCTCGCGTCAAAATTTCCGCGCGCCCCCGCGAAAGCTTCCGCTTGCACCACGGCGTCCGCCAATCCCGCGGCCGCGCGCTCCAATTCTTCGCGCTTATTTGCAAACGCATCCGCCACGGCCTGCAGAATGCGCGGGAAACCCGGCCGGCCCATGGCGTCTTCGGGCGGGAAATACGTGCCGCCGAAGAACGGGCGGCCATCCGGCGTGAGAAATCCTGTGAGCGGCCAGCCGCCCTGGCCGGAAACGGCGCTCACCGCCGACTGGTAGCGCGAATCCACATCGGGTCGCTCGTCGCGATCCACTTTCACGGGAATGAAAAATTTGTTGATGAGCTCTGCGATTTGCGGATTTTCGTAGCTTTCGCGATCCATCACGTGGCACCAGTGGCACCACACCGCGCCGACGTCCAGCAGAATCGGCTTATTTTCCTCACGGGCGCGCGCGAAAGCCTCTTCGCCCCACTCGTACCAGGATACCGGTTGGTGAGCCGCCGAGCGAAGATACGGACTGGTGGAATTCGCCAGCCGCGCGCCACCTGCGGCATATTTCTTCGAGGAATCTTCGGGCAAGAAATGTCCTTTCGCTGGAATTGCTATTCTTCAATTCCAATCGCAACCACCAAATCGCTTGTATCAGTTGATCGGTTCGCTCGGTTTTGCGTCGCCGGGATCGAGCGGCCTGCGCCCCGCGAATCCTTCGTCCTGCCGGTGCCAAAAACGTATCCGATCCTCGCCGAGCCGCCAGCAAAGGTAAACTTCCTGCCCATCAATGCGTGATGGAAAATCCAGCAGGCCGGTGTCGAGGTCCTTCACGATGCAGCCCGTCGCCTCGATACCTTCAAGCGCCGACCGGATCGTGCCGGCGAGTTTTTCGCGCTCATTTCGCAGACGGCCTGTCAGCGCGGTATTCACCAGAATGCCGCCCATGACGAGAATGCGCCTGGTAATCTGGCCGACCTGTTCTTCCACCTCAGATAGTTTCCTGCGAGACTCCATCGCTTCAATCAGCAGGGGTTCGATCTCACGGCGCGTGCGCTCGGCTTCCGTCAGCGTAAAGAGCCGCTGCTCATTTTCCGGGTTGGGTTCCTGATCCGGCACCGTTTCGCTCTCTGGCTCCATTCTCTCTTGGCGCGCGCGGTTTTACCAGCGGTTCCCCGGCCGCAAGAACGGCGTGCAAATCGCCGTTGGCGCGATTGGTTATGATAAAGTTTCGAGCCAATGCGCATCTTCGTGCTGGGGACAGGGGCCACCGGATCGTTGCTGGCGCAAATGTTGGTCCGCCAGGGCCATGAAGTTGTCTGCGGAGACCGCGATCCCGAACGCGCCCGCCATTTTCTGGGCCGCCGCACTCCACTCGAAATCCGCGAAGTGAACGCGCGCAATCTGTGGGGCATTGTGCGCGCCGCGCGTGGGTGTCAGCTGCTGATCAACGCGTCAGCCGCCGTCTTCAACGAAATCATCATGCGCGCCGCGCTTCGGCTCCGTGTGCATTATTTCGATATGTCCAGCCATCTCACTCGCAATCCCTTCAAGGCCGAACAGCTGCGATACGCAAAGCGATTTGAAGCGAAGAATCGCGCCGCGGTGATCAACGCCGGCGCCGCTCCGGGCTTGACGAATCTGCTTGCGCAGCGCTCCGCGGATTTACTGGACTCGGTGGAATCCATCAAGATTCGCCTGTACCAGAGCACGGAAAGCAATGACCCCATCTCGCAATGGTCCGCGATGGGCTCGTTCGACGAGGCGATGTCGCGCCCGCGCGTGGTGCGCGACGGCAGATTTTTGCTGGCGAAGCGTTTCAGCGAGCGCGAAAAATTCCGCTTTCCGCCGCCCATCGGCGAAGTCTATACGGTTCTCGCCGCCCAGGACGAAGTCGGCACGCTTCCCTACTCCATTCGAGTGCGGGAAATGGACGTGAAGATCGGCGGCAACGAAATGGACCGCCTGCGACGGTGGTATCGCCAGGGAAAACTTTCCAGATCGCGCGGCTGGCAAAGCGCGCGATTCCCGGTCACGCTCGCCCCGCGCGGAGTTGCCAAGCTCATTCGCCGGGGACTGCTCCAAAACGCGCGGTTCGCGATTGCCGTGGTCGTTCGCGGCGTGAAGAATGATCATCCGATGGAAATTCGTTTCGATTGCCAATTCCCATCGCTCTATCAAATTCGATTGTGGGGACTGGCCGTCACGCCGATTGCCTACGCAACCGCCGCCATCGCCGCGATTTTCGTGCGACATTTTCCAAAGGATGATACCGGCGTGTTTCCTCCGGAAAAGTTGGAAGCGAAAACCCGCCGCACCATCCTTGCCGGCGTTCGCACGCGCGAAATTCACATCACCCAAAAAATCACGCAGCTCAAGCGCGACGAAGATGAGGAGTTCTATTGACGATTTAGATCCGCGCGCTACGGCCGCGCTTCGTAAACCAAATTGAATGGCGTCTGCGTGGCGCGCCGGAATCGCGTGAATCCGCCCGACATCACCACCTGCTTCATCTTCGCTTCACCCGATTGCGCACCGAGCGCCAGGCCCACTTCCTGCGATTTCGAGCACGGCGTACACAGCAGCGTGGATGCACCATAGAAAGCCCTGCCGATCGGATTCAAGTTGTCTTCCAGCTTGTCGTTCGCGAAAGGCTCGACGATCATCCACGTGCCGTCTTTTTTCAGTGATTGGCTCACATGCTTTGCCGCGCCCGCTGGATCGCCCATGTCATGCAGGCAATCGAAAAACGTCACAAAGTCATAGTCGCCGCCGGGAAAATCCTTTGCCTTCGCGGCCGTGAACGTCACACGATCCGTCACGCCCGCGTTCTTCGCGCGCTCCTTGGCCGCGTTGAGAGATTCCTGGTGGTAGTCGAAACCGACAAATTTCGACTTCGGATATGCCTGCGCCATCAAAATCGTTGATGCGCCGAGGCCGCAGCCCACATCGGCAACTTTCGCGCCGGCGCGCAGCTTGGCCTCCACACCTTCCATCGCCGGAATCCATTCCTGCATCAGATGCGCAGCGTAGCCCGGGCGGAAGAATCGCTCCGTGCCGACATAAAGTTCCGGATGATGTTCGTGCCAGCCGACTCCCTCACCCGTCCGGAAAGCGTGCGCGATTTTGTCCATCGAACGCGTGGCCGCAAGCGCCACTTGAAATGCGCCGGGCAAAAACGCCGGGCTGTTGTCGTTTGCCAGCGCGAATGCCTGCTCTTCGGAAAGGCTGAACTTCCCCGACTTCGCGTCATAGTTCACGTATCCGCCGGCCGCCTGCGCCGAAAGCCATTCGCGGACGTAGCGCTCATTCGTCTGCGTCGCCTTGGCCAGCTCTTCAGGCGTCATCGCGCCGCCAGCCAGCGCCTTGTATAAGCCCAGCCGGTCGCCGATCTGTATCAGCGCGGCCTGAAACGTCGCGCCGAAATCCACAATACCGCGGCCCAATAATTCATGCAGTTTGTCCATGTTCAGTGCCATGTGGTCGCCTCCGGGAGAAGGAATGTGTGCGGCAATTTTATTCAGTTCGAGTTGCCCGCACAATATGTCAGCTGATGCGACCTCCGCCAGACGGATTGTCGCTCCGTGGGTTGTCCACGATCCCTCTGAATTGGCTCCTAAGATTTTAGTTGACAACCCTAAATTTGCGGCGTAGCCTCCTAACATCTTAGGAGACAGAACATGACGGCACGCAAGCCCGGCCAGCTGACCCCTCTCGAACTCGAAATCATGAACGTGCTTTGGGAGACCGGCGCGGCCAACGTACAGACGGTGCAGAAGGGTCTCGGCCGCGAACTTGCCTACACCACCGTGCAAACCATGCTCAACATTCTTTATCGCAAGGGCAAAGTGACGCGCACGCTGAAGGATCGCGCCTACTTTTACAAGCCTGCGCTCAGCCGTGCGCGAATGCTGCGTCAAACGGTCCGTGACATCGTCGAGCGGCTCTTTGGCGGCTCGGCGGAAAGTTTGGTAATGACGCTTGTGGATTCTCAAAAACTTTCCCGCGCACAGCTGAACCGCCTGAAAAAACTACTGGAAGATTCCACGGAGGGCCGCCATGACGACCGTTAGCGCGCGCTTTCTCACTGTATTGTTCAATGCCCTTTGGCAGATCGCGCTGGTCACGGGAGCCTCGGCGCTTTGCGCGCGTCTGCTGAAGAACTCCACGGCCGGGGTACGCCACATGGTCTGGGTGTGTGCGCTTGCCGCACCGCTCGTCTTGGCCGGCATTGCGCTGTGGCCGGCACCGCATCGCGCGGCAACTCCAATCGTCACCGCTGGGGCGGCCATAACGCCGGACGCGCAGAATTTTGCGGTACCAACGACGGAAAATTTTCTACTATTGCCAGTCGCGCCCCCTGCTCTTCCGTCGGCGCCGAAGAGCCTTTCCGTCACGCGCGAATTCGCCGCCATTCTTGTTGCAGCCTACTTCCTGCTCATCGCCTATCGAAGCTTCCGTCTTACGCAGGCCTGGCTCAGGACCCGCGCCATTGTTCGCAGCGGACGCGAAGTTGAACTCGGCGGCAAACTCCGCGCCATCCTGGCGAAATGCGAAAACGCGCTTGGCGCGCGCGCCGAAATCCGCGCGTCGGCAGAAATCGCGTCGCCCTTGACGGCAGGCTCGCTGCGTCCGCTCATCCTTCTTCCCGAGCAGATGTTTCAGGAACCGGATGAGGATCTTCTGACGTCGGCCCTCGGCCACGAGCTGGCGCACGTGCGCCATCACGATTATGCGTTCAACTTTCTATACGAACTGATGTATGCGCCGTTTTCTTTCCATCCCGGCGCGGCCTGGGTGCTGCGGCGGATCCGTCAAACTCGCGAGCTGCGTTGCGACGAACTCGTGGCGGGCAAACTCGTGCGCGTGAGCGCTTACGCACAGTCCCTGGTGAAAATGGCGCAGTGGTCGCCGGTCGCACCGTATTCCACACCCACAATATCTCTCGGCATTGCTGATGCCGGGAATCTGGAGGAACGCATCATGTCCTTACTTCGCAAATCGCACGCCGGCACGCACCGAAGACTCATCACGATCGTTGCAGCGCTTACATTGTTTGTGCTGCCATGCATCGCTATGGCGACGCATGTCTTCCCCGTCGCTGTCACGGCCCCCGACCGCGCCGCAGCACAATCGCAGGTCTACAAAGCCGGTTCGGACGGCGTATCCATGCCCAAAGTTGTCTCGGCCCCGTCTCCGCCGTATGCACAAGACGCGCGCAAAAATCAGATCCAGGGAGTAGTACTCCTCGAAGCCACGGTTGACGCGAATGGCTTGGTGACGGAGGTAAGGCTCGTGAAATCGCTCTACCCATCGCTCGATGAATCCGCCATGACGACTGTACGTACCTGGCGCTTTGCGCCTGCGATGAAGGACGGCAACGCCGTTGCAACACGTTTGCCAATCGAAGCCACCTTCACACTCCCTGATGCTGAGGTCTATGTGAAGGTTGGGCAAGGCAGCACGGGTCGGGATGTCGTCTTGCGTGTAAAAACTGCGACCGATGCGGATGGGCAGGGCGATTCGGATTGGAAAATCAAAGTGCGGACGCAGCTTGACGACGAACAGCAAGCGGCCAAGGAAAAGGCCGAGCAGGACGCACAGGTGGATAGCGATCGTGCAAAACTTCGGGCGGAACAGCAGGCTGGGTTGAATGCAGTACAAGAAAAACTTGCACAGGCTCGCGAAAATGGCGCGTCACAAGATGAATTGCGTACTCTTGAATCACAGCTCGACCTGATGAAATTGCAGGCCAAACGTTCTGAAATAATCCAGCGGGATGTCGCTGACCGTGCAGCTGAATTGCAAGCGAAACTTGCTCATGCCGAAGAAGCGTTGAGAGAAGCACAAGATCAACACGAAGCCACGGACGACGTCCAAAAACTGATGACGCAGCTGGGAGCTCTGCAGGCGCAGCTCCAGTATATGCAGAAATATCAGCGCGGTGTGGCCATCAAAGACGAGGACGGCACGGAAGTGGCGACCCTTGAAAACAGCAAGCTGTGGTCCAAGTTTGAACAGGGAAGTTCCCAGCAACAATTGGCCAAGATCACGAAAATTCCGATGAGTAAGGCCATCGAAACTGCCTCCGCGCAACAGCCCGGCTCAGTTGTGAACTGCCAATTGCTCGGCGACCCTGGTGCGGTAACTTCGCAGCAGAACCCGGAACCCGGCGCAATTTATTACGCCGTCTCGATCGTTTCGCAAAATGGAGACACGACGACGCGCCGAACCATCTTCGTCGATGCTCTCACTGGCAAAATATTTGAGCGGAAGTAGCGCTCAGCCGGCCGTGCGCACAGCGCTCAGAAACAGCGGAGCGCCGAGCTTGCCGGAATAATTCGGGCGGAAGCGCTCGACGTTGTACAGCCGCTCGATATCCACTTTGCGCGGCCCGTGCTTGGGATCCGGCATCGCCGTGTGCGTGTATTTTCCATCCTGCACAGCGACCAGCCGGCCATGCACACCCTCGCGAATCAAATCCATCGCCACGTTGGCGAACGTCATCGCCACCATTTGATCTAGCGCGTCGGCCTCCCCGCTGCGCAAATCGTAGGTCAGGTCGCTCGTGAGCGTTTCAATCTTCGTCCGCCGGTGAATCTCCTCCGCGAGCGCCTGGCCGATATCCACCTTTTTCTTGTGGCCATACGCGTCCGCTTCGCCGAATTCCGCCACGGATCTTCCCTTCCACACCGCGCCTTCGGACGAAATCACAAACGCATACCGGCTGGGATTTCTTTCGCGATCCTCGATCAGAATCTGCGTCAACTTTTCCAAATCGAATTCTATCTCCGGCAGCACGCATCGCGCGGACGTTACGTATGCCGTATAAAGCGCCGTAAATCCCGAATCGCGCCCGAAAATTCGGAAGACTCCAATGCGTTCGTGTGAACCCAGCGTGGTGCGTTGCCGGGTGATCAATTCCTTCGCGCGCGTGATGGCCGTCGAAAACCCGATGCAGTATTCAGTGCCCTGGACATCGTTATCCATCGTCTTCGGAATGCCCAGCAGCGGCACGCCGGCTAGATCCAGCACATGCGCGAAGCTCAGCGTGTCGTCTCCGCCGATCACCACCAGGAAATCCAGCTTCAAGGCCTCTACGTTGCGCAACACAAGCGGCGTCAGGTCGTACGTCCCATCACCGCGATCAAATTTCGCCTTTTGCTGTGCCGAAAGAAACGGCGGCAACGCCGATGCCTTCATTTTTTTCGGATTCGTGCGTGACGTGTGCAGCACGGTCCCGCCGGTGCGGTCGATTCCGCGCGTATTTCCGCGGTCCAGCGGCCGAAGGTATTCCGGATCCAGTTCCATCTCGGGCTGTATGTGCGTCAGTCCCTGCCAACCTCGGCGAATGCCGATCACTTGCGCGCCCATGTGCGTGGATTGATAGACGACGCTCTTGATGACGGAGTTGAGCCCCGAAACGTCTCCGCCGCCGGTGAGAATTCCTATGCGCTTGACGGTTTTCATCCAGAAATTGCCTCTGAAGGCGCCCGCACAGAAATTCTATCATGCAGAACCACAAGGTTGGCCCACCAACCAGTTTGCTGTGTCATTCCGGAGAGGTCGTCCGCCGCTTTTGTCTGCACGCGGTCATTCCGAGGAGGCCGCTCTTCAGCCGGCGAGGAATCTGCTTTTGTTCTTTCCCCGCGTTAACAACACCTGCTAATCCTCGAATACCGTCTCTTCAACGAATCCAAATAGAACTCTCGCTCCGAAAGCACCGCGCAATTCTCCCGACGCCCTGCTGCGCTGCGCCGCACGCTTCGCAAATAATTCTCGTACGCTGCATCGCCCACAATTTCCCGCATCGCCTGCCAAGCGGTCACCGCTGCGCGCCGCGCCCGGTTCATGATCTCGTTCATCAGTCCCCCTCCGCCCATTGCGTCCGCACGTATGGCGCTTCGTGCATCACGGGAGCCTTTGAGCTGGTCCAGATCCGAATCCATTCGTAGCTGGCTTCCACCACCAGCACCAACACCATCAACGCGAGCGTCGCCGTCACCACCGCATCCAGCCGCTGATTGAAAATCAGCCGCGAAGTTTCCGCGACCTGCGCCGCCGGCACGGTCCCGCTTGCGATGTGCGCCGCCATCTGATTCGCCGCTGCCAGAAATCCCAACCGCGTGTCCGCGCTGAATATTTTTTCACAGCTGGCGGTCATAGTTACGGCTACCAGCGCCGCCGCCGGCCCGAGCGTCACCCACAGATATCGCTGCTTGCCCATTTTCAGCAGAATCGTCGTCGCCACCACAAATGCCACCGCCGCAAGCAGCTGATTCGCAATTCCGAATAGCGGCCATAGCGAATTAATTCCGCCCAACGGATCCATCACGCCCCAATACAGAAAATATCCCCACGCGCCGGTGATCAGCAGGCTCGAAAACAAAATTCCCGGATACCACCCCGCGCGGCCCAGCGGCTTGCTCACGTGCCCCAGCAAATCTTGCACCATGAAGCGGCCGACGCGCGTGCCCGCATCCAGCACCGTCAAAATAAAAAGCGCCTCGAACATGATCGCGAAGTGATACCACAGCGCCATCAGGTGTGCGCCGCCAATCGTGTGGCTGAATATCTGCGCCATCCCCACGGCCAATGACGGCGCGCCGCCTGTGCGGTTTAGCAGCGTTTGCTCACCCACCATGTGCGCCAAATCCGTCATCGTCTGTGGCGCCACGGCATATCCCCAATTGGAAATCGTGCGCGCTGCGGATTCCACCGTGCTGCCAACGATTGCCGGTGGACTATTCATCGCGAAATACACGCCGGGCGAGAGCGCGCACGCCGCGATCATCGCCATCACACCGACGAACGACTCCATCAGCATCGCGCCATACCCCACCAGCCGCGCGTTCGTTTCGCGCATGATCATTTTCGGCGTCGTGCCCGAAGAAATCAGCGCGTGAAATCCACTCACGGCGCCGCATGCAATCGTAATGAAACAAAATGGAAATATTTTCCCCGCGAACACCGGCCCGGTGCCGTCCGCAAACCGTGAAAGCGCGGGCATCTGCACCACCGGCCGCACAATCACAATTCCCACGGCCATCGCCCAGACCGCTCCGGCTTTGATGAACGCGCTCAGGTAATCGCGCGGCGCGAGCAGCATCCACACCGGCAGCGACGACGCCGCAAATCCGTAAATAATGATCGCGATGGCCAGCGCCGGCGCGGAAAATGAAAACACGCGCGCCCACGTTGGCGCGTTCGCCACCCACTGGCCAGCAAAAACATCCAGCAGAATCAGCGTCACGCCGATTGCCGATGCCTCCAGCACGCGCCCCGGCCGCCAAAACCGCAGATACAGTCCCATGAGCAGCGCGATGGGAATCGTCATGGCCAGCGTGAACATTCCCCACGGCGACGCCTTCAGCGCGTTCACCAGCACCAACCCCACCACGGCGAGCAGAATCACCATGATCGCCAGCACGGCCAGCTGCGCGATGAATCCGCCGCGCCGGCTCACTTCTTCGCGCGCCATTTGCCCCAGCGATTTCCCGTCGCGCCGAATCGAGCACAGCAAAATCACGAAATCTTGCACGCATCCGCCCAGTACCGCGCCGACAATCAGCCAAAGCGTGCCCGGTAAATACCCAAATTGCGCCGCCAGCGTCGGCCCCACCAGTGGTCCTGGACCTGCAATCGCCGCAAAGTGATGCCCGAGCAGCACCCATTTATTCGTGGGAACAAAATCCCGCCCGTCGTCCAAACGTTCGGCGGGCGTGGCGCGCGTGGCATCGAGCGCCAGAACTTTTGCGGCGATAAAAGAGGAATAAAAACGGTAGGCAATCAGGTAGGTGCAGATCGCGGCGACAATGAACCACGTCGCGTTTAGCGGCTCATTGCGCTCAAACGCGATGGCCGCCAGACCGGCGGCGCCCGCCACCGCCACCGCAATCCACACCAGTACCCGAAGAAACTTCATTTAATGCGGATAGCTCGAGTTGATGAAATTGTCCACGTCCTTGTGCAGCTTGTCGTGGGCTTTTTGGTCAACGTAGACCATGTGCCCGGATTCGTAATACGTGAACGTAATGTTCTTCCGTATCGACGGATCCAGGTTCATGTGGTCCACCGTGTATTCCACACCGTGCATCACGCACGCCACATCGTAATAGCCCGCGACAACCAGCACCTTCAGGTACGTTTGCCTAGTCATCGCACCGCGCAACGTGTCCGATACATCCGCGTAGCGATTTTGCGGATAATCCCACGGCTGCACCGGCCCGGTCACAAACATTTCCGCGTCGGACCTATATCCCAACTCTCGCCGGACGTAATCCTCGAACGTGGCCACGAACGCGCCTTCGTACGATGCTTCGCTGGCGTCGTACTCCGGACCTTCACCGGCCGCGTCGACATCGATTCCCTCAAAGCGCGAATCCAGCCGGCCGATCGTGCGCCGCTTGTTGCGTTCGAGTTCCTTGAACCAGCGCCGCGAATTGATGCGCAGGTTCGTTTCCCTGATGTATTCCTTGGAAAGCCCGGTGAATTTCGCAATCTGATCCACGACGTGTGTCGTCTCCGCCGCAGTCAGGCTGTCACCTTTCATCAACGCCGTGGCATATTCGCCGTCGGCAAATTCCCGCGATTCTTGCGCAATCTGCTCCACCGTCAGCTTCTGCATGTCCGGCGAGAGCAGGTGGTGAAACCACGCCGTCGTCGCATAAGTTGGGAAGTAAGCGATGTAAGGCAGATCGTTGCCCGGCGCGGGCTGCAGCGTCTGGAAATTCAGCACCGCCGATACCAGCACGATTCCGTTCAGATAAATCTCATACCGCTGTTCCAGCGCGCCCGAAAGCGCCGCCGACCGCGTCGTGCCGTAGCTTTCGCCGATCAGATACTTCGGCGAATCCCAACGACTGGTACGCGTGATGTACAGCCGGATGAAATTTGCGAATGCCTGCGCGTCTTCATTTAGCCCGTGAAATTGATTCGCATTTTCTCCTGGCGCGGGACGGCTGTAGCCCGTCGAAATCGCGTCGACGAAAACGAGATCCGTGGCGTCCAGAAATGAATCCTGATTGTCTTCGATCGAATACGGCGCGGGCATCCCGTGGCCGTCGGGCGTGAGCTTCACGGTTCGCGGGCCGAATCCCATGTGCACGAAAAGCGACGCCGATCCCGGGCCACCGTTATAGGAAAACGCGATGGGCCGCTTGGAAATATCCTCCACGCCGTCTTTCGTGTACGCAACAAAAAACACGCTCGCCAGCGCCGAGCCATCGTCGGCTTTCAACACCCACGTGCCGGCTGTGGCCGTGTAGGTGATTTGTTGACCGCCGATGCTCGCGGTATGGTGCGTCACCGAAACATTGTCCTCCGGCGGCGGAAGCCGCGGAGTCGTTGCGCCCGCTCCCTGAGCCGTTTGCTGCCCGGCATTCTGTTGCGCTCCGCCGCCACCTCTGCGGCCCTGAGCCTGCTCGAATTCATCCCCTCCGCCGCCACCTCTGCGGCCCTGAGCGAAACCGCACGGTGCAATTGCCAACGCGAAGGCTAATGCTGGTAAAAATATTTTGCTGACTTTCATCAGATTGCGTCTCCTCTCCCTGTGCGGGAAAATTACCGCCTGAATTTACTCCGATTTGCGCGTGTCCGCGCGATTTTTTGTGGGAAAGCCGGAATCAGGTGGTGAGACGCCGCGTGGGAGCGGGCAGTTACACGCATTTGTTGTGTTTCTGGTGAGGAGCTACTATCGCGCGTCGGAGGCAGCGACGCACGCGCGGATATTTTTCTTCATTTTCGCGGCTTCGCCAGCCTGGGCGGATGGGTGTGCGCGAAAAATCCGGCATAGACCTCAGTTCCCTCGCGAAACTCGGTGTCCTTCAGCGGATGCACGTCGATCAGCTTCGCAAATCTCCACGTCACCACGTCTCCGGCGAAGTTCGTGTACGTCCGCCGCTTCTTTCTCGCCAGTTCCTTTGCCCTGCGCTCTGCGTGTTTGCGGCTGATGGCGCGCACGAGGAAAAATGACTCCTCCCACAGCTGCGCCTTGAATTTTCGGTTCCCTTGCGTGTCGCTCCGGAAATGGCACCGAGCGGTATACCACACCGGTTTTTTCGTTCTGCGCATCACAGCATCCTCACAAATTTGATCTTCTCGCACTCAGTGGCCCGCCAGAAAGAGCCTGCTTTACGGTTTCCATTTCGGCGACGACGCAAACGCGCACAGCGGCGCCACATCTTTGAAGATTCGCGCCACTTCCATTAGAAAGCCCGGACGCGTCGCGGCCGCTGGCTTCAATTTCTTTCGCACAATCCACGCCCGCACTTTTTTCCAGTCCTCCGCGTTTGCCGGCCATCCTTCGTGCTTCGTCCATTCGCCTTTTTCCGACGCATGCCAGTAGCTTTCATATTTCTTGCCCAGCCGCCGCTTCTGCCTCGTCACCCACGCCGGATGCGCGGCCCCGCGTTTGCATCCCAGTTGCGTAAGCGGCGCCGTTTTCACATCCGAACCCGCGTAGATTCGGAAGCCGACCGTCACGCCATCCGCCGTCAATCCCACGTAGAGCTGCGAACTTTCCACGTCCTTCGCGTCTGGAAACCGGACGTACATCCGCGGGTTGTAGGGAGTCTTGTCCTTCGCAAATCGGATATCGCGGTTTATCCGCGAAAAATTCACGCCCGTTCCGCCAAAAACAATAAATCCGCCCTTCAGTTTCTGTACGCTGGGGGCCAATGCCTCCTGCAAATCGCGTAGCGGACCCACAACATGCTGCTGATACCTGTCGCGATTCGCGTCCATCCAATCCTTGCGGTTGTTCAAGTTCAGTTCGCGGAAAAACCGAAACGTCTCCGGCGTCACAATCGCCGACTTTTTTCCCTTGCTGGAATCCATTCAAGAACTCCGATCCCCGCCCGAATCCTCCGCGCCGGTCTGACGTCGCCAATTCCCTGGGAGTGTGGAATGATCTTGCGCAATAGTAAAAAGTGCCGCCATTCTATCAGATACTTATCAATAAACTGCGCAAAAATCTCCCTGGCGGCGTTTCCGTGCAAATCATAAGAAACAATCCTATACTTTCCGCCGCTCCATGAAACGCATCTCACCATTCACACTCGTTTTGCTCGTCGCGCTGAGCTTTGCGCTCGCGTGTCCTCCCGCGCTTTCACAGGAACGGCCGAAGGATCTTCCCCCGCAGACTAGCACTTCGCGAAATGGAACCTCGTGCAGTGGTGAGACCCGTGACGAAACTCAAGTCGCCGCGGGCGTTCTATGGATTCACTACTGCAAGCAATCCTCTGTCGGCGGCCCGTGGTCCATTCACGTTTTGCAAGTGGATCGTCATCACCGCGATTTGCAGGTGCGCAGCATCACCGCGACAGACTCCACCGGCCAGCTCACCCGCGTGCCTCTCACCGAACTCGCCGCCCGCGCCGCCTCGCAGGACGCAAACGTTCTCGCAATCGTGAACGGTGATTTCGATTTGCCCGAGCCTTACTTCGGCATTCCCACCGGCCTTGCTATTTCCGCAGGAAAAATCTGGACCTCCGGCGGCTCACCGCGCCCTGTCATGGGAATCCTCGTTTCCGGACGACCTGTGATCGGCGCTCCGCATATTTATCTGGCCGCGTTCATCAAAGGAAAGCGCCTGCAGATCGCCACTTTCAATCAGCCACTGGATTCCACTTCTTCCGCGGATCTGCGTCTCTACTCAAGCGCATTCCGTTCTTCGGTGAAATCGCAGCAGCCGTTTCGCGCGGTAGTGATAAATAAGTTGAATCCCCCCTTGCCTCCCAACGCGGCCGGAGGAATATCCGGCGTCGTCGCCGAAATTCGTGCGCCCTCCACCGAGCAGACGATTCCGGAAAACGCACTGCTTCTCGCCGAGCCAGCCGACACGAAAGAATCGCGCAGCAAACTCCGCGACTTTTCTCCCGGCGCACGCGTGACGATACTATTCCACATGAAGGTGGCAAACGAGCGCGGAGTCCGCGACGCCATCGCCGGCACACCCGTTCTCATTTCCGATAATCACGTCGCAATTTCAGGGGAAACCACGGACTACCTGAAGCAGCGCCATCCGCGCACCGCCGTCTGCTACAACCAAGAAAGCTACTTGTTTGTCGTCGTGGACGGCCGCCAGCCAGTTCTCAGCGTCGGCATGACGCTCGACGAGCTCGCGAATTTCATGCTCAGCATCGGCTGCACAAACGCGATGAACACCGACGGCGGCGGCTCAACGGAAATGGCCATCGCGCTCCCGCCGAAATCCCCACCCGCAAATTCCGGAGCGGAGGCGGGCGCTCCCCCAAAACTCCAAATCGTCAATTCACCATCTGACGGCCCAGAGCGCGGCCGCCCCAACGCCTGGATCGTCGTTCGCATTCACTAGACTCGCCTTACCTGCTCTAATTCTTGATCTTCCTCTTCACCGCTTTATAGAAATTCTCAACAAACTCTCCGTCCGCATCCTTGAATCCGTAACTCTTCGCAAGATCGCCCACGTAAATTAGCTTGCCGCTGTGCCGCGAAACCTTTCTGTCCACGCTCATCATCGCGATAGCCCGCCCCGCATACTCCGGCGTCTCGCTCAAATCAAATCGAAATGCGCGCTTCGCCTTCTCCCCTAGATGGTCCATATGACTCAGAACCCGCTCCGTGCGCATGAATCCCGGCGCCAATGCCACAATCGTCACGCCAATTTTCGCCAGATCCTCTTTCATCGCGTGCGCCATTTCATTGATGCCTCGATGCCCCAACCCGATCAGC
>Ga0335078_10000567_pt1 | contig 56487 bp, 59 predicted proteins | sample Lox_Sample_32_FD_206711 | JGI IMG/M metagenome (GOLD analysis project Ga0335078, IMG submission 206711) | Soil microbial communities from Loxahatchee National Wildlife Refuge, Florida, United States - Lox_Sample_3.2 | ecosystem: Environmental > Terrestrial > Soil > Wetlands | place: USA... | reverse complement strand
CTTCGTGTAGCGCTCGAATCCCGTCATCATCGCCAGTGTCCTCTGCTTGCCGAGAGAGTTCATGCTGGCACGACTTTATCTATACTTCCTGTGGAAAGGGAGCACTTAATCAGAGTCTCCCTAGGGAAATTCGGTAATGTATTACAAACTGATACATTACCGGAAATTCCCAGGTCTTGACGTATCCCTAGGGAAATTCCCGATTTGGTATTAACCAGAATGGGTTTAACTACCTTTTCTGGCGTACTTACGCGGAACACCGTGTTACATTCAGCTCACGAAGCACATCTAAATTCTATGTTCCGGGTTTGTACAAACAGAAGCGGCTTTGGAAAAAGCGCTCGGCCAGGAAACGACGGGTAAGCGCGGTTTGAAAGTGAAGTCAGAATCACGATTATGGAAGTCATAAATTATCCAGATTTTTCACGAATCGGTAAGCCATCGGAGGCGGCGCTTAGACGCTTGCTCGTGAAAGGACTGTCCTCCGCTCCTCGTCGGGGCGGGCTGCGAATTCGAGACACCATTCGATGGAAATGCTTCGACTGGAATTTGGCGATCGGACTAAGCACGGTCGCACTGATCAGTGCCGCCGGCTGGGCGGGCATGTTGCTTGTCCTTTCATCGCTGCTAGACAAGTAGCCAGAAAACAAGTCAGGGCAGATCTCCACTTTCCCCTTGAGGTAACTGCAGAGCGCCGCCTGGCTGTATCCTGTGTTTAAATCTTTTCGTGAAGCTCAAAGTCGCGTGGATTGGCAAGACCAGGCTGCCAGGTATTCAGGAACTGACTGACGAGTATGTAAAACGCCTGGGCAAGTATTGTGAATTCGAAGGCCTTTCGCTGAAGCACGAATCGGCCTTGCTGAATTTTTCGCGGAACGCGGCGCGTTCTCAAGCAAGACATGAACTGGTCCTGCTCGACAGCAAAGGAAAGCAGCTTTCGTCTGAAGAATTAGCTCGCTGGTTGGGTAATTACCGGAACTGGAATACATTGCCGCCGATGTTCGCGGTAGGGCCGGCGGATGGTTTTAGCGAGGAAGTACGCCAGGAAGCGGGTTGGCGGCTTTCGCTCGGCAGAATGACGCTGGCACACGAATTGGCTCGCATCGTGCTCTTAGAGCAACTCTATCGTGCGTTTACCATTCTAAAGGGACATCCTTATCACACAGGGCATTGAGTTCAAACGAACAAGGCCTGCACCTTAGTGATGTTTTCTTTCTTCACGCTGTCGTTTAAATTCAATGCAACTCAACCTTAAAGCTTGCAGGGATGGTCATGAAGAATCCTCTTGAGGTGCTCCGCCTGAAAGAACAAGAGTTGCTGAAAGTGAAGAGAGAAGTCGATGCGCTTCACATTACGGTTAAGCTGCTGGCAGATGAAACGCCGGCCATCGATGATTCGAAAGTGGACCTGCGACGAGTCATCGAGATGCCTTAAGATTTTGCAGCAGGCAGGGTTGGCAGCTTGTGCCGCGCGTCGCGAACCTTACGTTTCCTTGCTTTTTTGTAGCTTCAAATCGCTGTTTCCTTCCACCCTATCTACAGTTAGCAGGTACAATCACTGAATCAGCGTGACCGACGTACGCCGAGGTCTGATCATTGTGCATACCGGCCCGGGCAAAGGCAAAACCACCGCGGCCATGGGAACAGCCCTGCGCGCAGTTGGGCAGGGCATGCGTGTACTGATGCTGCAATTCCTGAAAGGCTCCTGGCACTACGGCGAACTCGATGCGGTGCTGGCATTTGGCGACAAGTTCGTCATGAAACAGATGGGGCGCGGCTTCGTCAAAGTTGGGACCGCCGAGCCTGATCCCGAAGACGTGCGGATGGTCAAGGAAGCCTGGGTCGAAGCCGACAGAGCGATTCACTCCGGCGAATGGGACCTGGTTATTCTCGACGAGATCAACTACGCGATCAGTTACCGTATGCTCGATCCGGCCGATGTGGTGGAGAGCCTTAAGAAGAAACCGGACATGGTGCATGTTATCCTGACCGGGCGCAACGCACATCCGACAATTGTGGAGTTGGCCGACACGGTCACTGAAATGCGGCAGGTAAAACACGCGTATGAAAAGGGAGTCATGGCACAGAGAGGAATCGAGTACTGATGTGGCCAGGGTAATTTCGTAATCGGGTTATTGCCGCGGTTCGCGCGAAAGGAAAATTACCAGACTACTAAATTTCCCAGTTGCTCAACCCCCTTGACTTGGTTTAAGCGACAATCCGGAGAGCTGGCTACCTCGGGCGAAAAGAAGGTTCGCACTGAAGGCTTGTGGGTCAAGTGTGACGGTTGCCGTCAGATCATCTGGAAGAAGGATCTGGAAGAGAATCTGAATGTCTGTCCCAGGTGCGACAAGCATTTCCGCATCGACGCTCGCACTCGTCTGTCGCAACTTCTGGACAGCGCCGAATATGAGGTTTTTGACGCCAACCTGGCTTCGACGGATCCGTTGAAGTTCGTGGATCTGAAACCCTATTCATCGCGACTGAAACAAGCACAGGCGGAGACCGGCCTGAAGGATGCTGTCATCAATGCGCATGGCAACCTGAACGGCCGACCCGTCGTAGTGAGCGCGATGGAGTATTCCTTCATCGGCGGAAGCATGGGGGCTGTGGTCGGGGAGGCCATTACCCGGGCGATTGAGCAGTCGGTCGAGCGCAGGCATCCGCTGATCATTGTTTCGGCTTCCGGCGGCGCGCGCATGATGGAGGGTGTCATCAGCCTCATGCAACTGGCCAAGATTTCTGCCGCGCTGGCGCGTCTGGATGAAAGCCACGTCCCATATATTTCCGTTCTTACCGACCCTACTACGGGTGGCGTGACTGCTTCTTTTGCGATGTTGGGAGATTTGAACATCGCGGAACCCGGGGCGCTTATCGGTTTTGCCGGCCCGCGTGTAATCGAACAGACCATCCGCCAGAAACTACCGGTCGGCTTCCAGCGCAGCGAGTTTCTGCTGGAGCACGGAATGCTGGATGCCGTGGTGCCGCGCAGGGAACTCAAGCCCTATATTGCCCGTGCTTTGGATTTCATGAGCGCGGCTGCATAGGGCGGCGTTCCAACCCATAAAATGCCCCATTTGCCTGCGCCGCCGCCGGTTTGAATGCTGATCCAGCGGCCTAACTCCTTTGAACTGATACCCTTGTTCTCAGCAAGGCTGACGGCCGACGACGCCCGGGAGTGACGCCGGCCACGACGAAACATGTCTTACCAGACTGCGGTTGCACGCATGTACGCGCTCGGCCATGAACTGGCACAGACTCCGGCGCGCAAATTCGACCTAGCCCACATGCGTGTGCTGCTCGAAGCCATGGGCAATCCGGAGCGCCGCTTCCCGAGCCTGCTGATTGCCGGCACCAATGGCAAGGGATCCACCGCCGCCTCATTGGCGTCAATATTGCGCGCTTCAGGGGTCCGCGCGGGCCTTTACACCTCGCCGCATCTGGTGCGGATCAACGAGAGAATCCGGGTGGATGGAAATCTTATTGGCGACGACGACTTTTCCCTCCTGCACGATGTGGTCGATCGCACCGCCGAAAGACTGGTTGAGGATGGAGAACTGCCGTGGCATCCGAGTTTCTTCGAGATGCTGACGGCGATCGCCTTCGAGCATTTTGCGCAAAAGAAGGTTGAACTGGCAGTGCTCGAAGTGGGCATGGGCGGGCGCCTGGACGCAACCAATGTAGTCGAGCCGCGGCTGAGCATCATTACCGACATTTCGCTGGATCATCAGAGGTTTCTTGGCAATACAGTCGGCGAAATAGCCCAGGAGAAGGCTGGGATTATCAGAGCGGGTGGCATCGTGGTTACGCTTCCCCAGCAGCCGCAAGCGAATGACGTGATCCGCCAGACCATTCTGGATCGGGAAGCGCGAGGAGTAAACGCGGTGCCCTACGTTCCGCCTGTGTCGCCAGGGAGTGATGGATATTTCGAGCGAGCCGCAGACGGCACACCTATTCAGCGCTACCCATTGCAGGTTATGGGTGAGCAAATCCGAATCGAAACCGCGCTGGCCGGGCGTCACCAATTGAGGAACATTGCCCTGGCTGTGGCGGCTGCGGAGGAACTCGCGCGGCAAAATTTCCCGATCACGGCGCAAAGCATCGAGCACGGAATCCGGGAGACCCGCTGGGCGGGGCGATTCCAGGTTATCGCAGCGACCCCCACTTCGCCGGAATGGGTCCTTGACGTGGCGCACAATCCCTCAGGAGCGTGGGCACTGAGGTCAGCATTGTCTTCATACTACGAGGATCGCGCGCTCACCCTGCTGTTCGGAGCGATGCGCGACAAGGCGATCGCCGAGATGGCCGAGATTCTCTTTCCGCTGGCGGAACATGTGATCCTGACTCGTGCCGAGAATCCCCGGTCCGCCACACCGGAGGAAATTAGCCACGCTGCGGCGCGGATTGCTGTCACGACGTATGAAGAAGAATCGGTAGCCTCGGCGTTGGCTCGCGCACGGTTACTATCCGGGCCCGGAGGGTTGGTAGTTGTGAGCGGTTCGATCTACATTGTGGGAGAGGCCATACCCTGCCTGCAGGCGAAGCCGTAAGTGGAAACTGCGTCGAACATTCACCGCAACAGCGGGAAATAAATGCCGTCTCTCAAGACTTCATCGCCAGGGATTGACAGCGCGGCGGCCGCCGGAGCACGCGCCGTGCGCGGCGACCCATCGCCGGTTGCAACTTTTCGCAAGTACGGGTGGGGCAGCCGGCTACGTTCCTACCTCGTCTTTGACGTACTTATCTGGGCGTACACCCTCGCTTATGGACTGGCTTCCCTGCCGGTGTTTTTTCTGCCTGACAGAGAAAGCATCCTGCATGGTATGGCACGCTCATGGTCGAGGCTGATCTTGCGCACGATCATGTCCCCGGTAAAAGTGACGGGACTCGACCAGATTGATACCTCTAAACCCCACGTCTATGCGGTAAACCATGGGTCGGCTCTCGATATTCCAGTCTTATACGTTCACCTCAATTTTCAATTCCGCATTCTGTTCAAGAAAGAGCTGCTTTCTTATCCGGTCATCGGGTGGCACTTGAGACAATCCGGGCAGGTTTGTATTGATCAGCAGAAACCCAGCCGCTCAGTCGCCGAAATTCGCTCGGCGGTGAAGAGCTTGCAGCGCGGGATGCCGCTGGTCATCTTTCCCGAAGGTGGCCGCACGCCCGACGGGGAAATTAAACCGTTCATGCCCGGCGCTTTCTACCTGGCCATCAAGACTGGCGTTGATATCGTGCCAGTGGCACTGGTGGGTACTTATGAAATGCTGCCTATGAATACGTATCACATCAAGCCCCGGCCGTTGGAAATGCGAGTCGGCAGTCTGATTCCGACTGCCGGATACGACCTGCGCCAAATGGACGTGCTATCGGTCAAAGTGCAGAAAGCAGTCGAAGAGCTCTACTACGGCAAGTAGATTGCGATCACCGGACCGCTTACGCTACAGTTTTTTCCGCGAATAATGGGTGGCGTATTCCGGGACGGCCAGAGCCGGATCAAGGCGTAGGTCATTGACCGGTCTACCCGCGGTCATCTGTAGCGGAATCACGCCCGCCCAGGTTGGGAACGCATAGTCTTCTTCATCGTCAATGGGCGGGCCTTCCCGGATTTTCGCCGAGAATTCCGTGATCGGCAAGCGCATCACCAGCGTAGCTCTCAGCTCTTGGTTATTTGGCGGGCGAACTTCCTGCCATCGCCCCGGCAATATGTGCTCCGAGAGCGCATGCAACGCGCCGAGTTTTTCTTTGGCATCGGTCACTGACACCGCCGTTCCAAGCACTACAACAGAGCGGTAGTTCATGGAGTGATTAAAGATGGAGCGGGCGAGCACCAGGCCATCCAAAAGCGTGACTGTCACGCAGACTGCCAAGCCCTCATCAAGATTGCGCAGCATACGGCTGGCCGCCGAGCCGTGAATATAAAGGTTGTCGCCGGAGCGGCCGTAGCCGGTGGGGATGACGAACGTCTGGCCGTCTAGGTTGAATCCGACGTGGCAGATGAAACCTTCATCAAGAATCTGGTAAGCGACTTCGCGGTCATAGACGCCGCGATGCGGCTCGCGCACCACACGAGTGCGCGCGGTGGGAGTGTAATTTTCAGGCATTCCGAGCAGGACTCCGGCAAGCGCCAAGGATGGAAGAAGTGTAGCAAAAACCGGGCTTTAGGCTCTGGGGGTTAGGCTCTAGGCGACTCGTGCCTTTGGGAAAGCCCTGATAAGGCCGGTCAAGAAACGCCCAAGCTCGGCTGTCATAGACACCACGCTCGCTGATTTCATGTTCTAAATAGTCAAGATGCTCCTGTCTTTACCAATTCACTTTCATCGCAAACTGAAATTGCCGCGGATCGTACGCCGCGGTCGGCTGGCCCGCGTTGGTGTAGAGCGGATTGACCGATGCCACGTTGAACTTGTTCGCGAGATTAAACATGTCGGCAATCAGATCGAGATTGATTCTCTCCCCGAAGTAAATCCGCCGGGCCACACGCAGGTCATTGAACACCGTCCAGGGTTGGAAGCCGGCATTGCGGCCGAGGGTGCCATCGAGCAGGAGCAGTGCATTGGGCGAAGCCAGTTGCGTCGGCGTCAGGTCTGCAAAGCAGACTTCCTGAAGGAATCCGCTGGGCGAGTAATTGGAAGCGACCGTGGGATAGCCGCAGGCATTCGTGGGCGTTGACCCGGAGACGACGTTGGGCCGCGGCCCGCTAGAATCGAACTGGAAATTGTCGCTGGTTCCGGTGAGGAGGTTGAAGGGACGACCCGAAGCGACCTCAATAATTGGCGCGATGGTCCAATTGCTGAAGAAGGAGGAAGCGAAGCCGTTCCCGGCAAGTTTGCCGCTCTGGTAGGTGCCGCTGAAAACGAAGCGGTGACGCTGGTCGAATAGCGAATTCGAGCGCTCGAGGCCAGGGTAATAACTGTCCTGAGGCGCGAGCGGAGATTCCAGGTCCGTGGAATCGTCGATCGAGTGCGACCAAGTGTAAGAAGCGAGGAACTGATAGTGACGCGAGAACCGTTTGCGCAGGTTTGCGGTAAAGCCGTTGTAGTTCGAACTGCCGTTCGAGTAGTTCGCGTCCATATCGCTGAAGACAACGCAATGTGCTAGGCCGGTTGCCGCCGGATTGCAGCCGACGTTCAAACCGTTGGCGGCGAGATCAGCCAGGGCCAGTGGCACGCACGGCGACAATGGCCCGCCCGCGAGGGATGGATTGATTCCAGATGGCCGGAAAAAGCTGACCAGCGCGGCAGGCACGAAATAGGGGACCTTGGATCCCGGAATCGGATTCACGCCGCACGGCACGCTCCCCGTCCCAACCGAAAGCGGGCTGTCAGTCGGCAGGTTCGCGCCCGCTTTTACTGCCCCTTGCCAGTTCGCCGTGAGCAAATCACCGCGCGCGGTGTTGGCGTTGATCGGCCGGTTAAGATGCCGCCCGCCATTCCAGTTATAGGCAAGGCTCAAAGCGTAGCCTCCGCCAAGATCGCGCTCGATTGTGAAGTTCGCTTGCTGCGAGTAGGCATAGACAAAGTTCTTGCTCTGCGGATAGCCGAACGGCTGCGAGACCAGCGGAACTCCGCCCGTAATGTAGCCCTGATTTAGAAATAGAGATGTTGGATCAAACGAATTGAAGCGCTGCTGGTTTGGCTGATAACCGAAATTCGAGATCGCCTGTGGGAAGCAGCTTCCGGCGATGCCCTGAAAAAGATTGGTCGCCGTGACGCTCAAAGCCGGGACTGAACTGCATCCCGGCTCGCTCTCAAGGAAGAGCAATTGCCCGGTCTTTGAGCCGTCAGAGGCGTCGCCCAGGAAATAGAGCCCCAGCAGCGGGTGATCGTAGAAGACGCCGTAGGAAGACCGGATTACGGTTTTACCGTCGCCCCTGGGATCCCACGCAATTCCAACGCGTGGCTGGAACATGTGAGTATCGGTCTGGATGCTCTTCTGCAATCCGAGGAAGTTGTAGCCAACTTGCGCCAGCGAATCCGGTGCAGCGAGTTGCGGCGGAAATTCGATGTCATAACGCAGGCCGTAGTTAATGGTGAGATTCGGTTTTGCCCGCCATGAATCCTGCCAATAGAGGCCGAGTGGTTTGTTGGAGAACGAATCCTGGGGGTTGCCGACCCCCTGCACAAAATACTGGGGTATTCCGGCCCCATAGGCTTGCACGGGGGAAAGGTCGGGAAATCCGCTGACTGGCGTGATGCTGCCGAAGTAATACTCACCGCCGTAGTTCACGGTGAAGGTTGCATCAATAGGCAGATAGTTAAAATCCACGCCAAACTTGGTGTCGTGCCTCCCCAACGTCCAGGAAAAGTTGTCGGTAAATTGATAGCGCTGCTCCGTACGATCGATGAAGGAATAAGGTTCCCGCCCGAAGAACGCATATCCGGGAATGTTGATGGCCACATCGGATCCGCCCGGCACGGTCGTGTTGTAAAAATAGGAGAGACCACGGCGGGCATACTGAAAGCGGACCTCATTGATCTTGTTGTTGCCCAGAGTCCATGTATCCTGCACCACTCCGCTGACGTCGCGATAAGTTTGCTCCGAGGTCCGGGAGTAGGAATTCTGTCCAAAGACCTGGTTTTGACCGTTGACTTCAATTCCCGTAACCGTGCTTGGGCTCACGTTGCCGCGCAGGGTCAGGCGGTTGTTGTTGCTGAGGTTGTGGTCGAGCCGAAGCGAATAAAGGCTTGTCCCTTCAAACACGGGAAAGTTGCCGATCTGCGAAGCCAGGGTCTGAAATGAAGACGGAACAAAACACGGCGGAGCCACACAGGAAGTGGGAAATCCGGGGACGCCTCCCAGCGCGGCCGGCCACTTCCCGTTAATTGCCATCCCGGAAGAGGCACCCGCCAATCCCGCATATGCGGCGACTTCCGCAGCGAAAGCCGGATTGGCTTCCGCCGCCAAGGTAGCCGGATCGGTCAGGAATGCGATTTGCTGCGGGGTTAAAGATAATGTTCCCGCTGCCGTGTTGAAGGGGACCAACCCGAAGTTGTCCTGGCCGATGCTGGAAAAACCGGTCTCATGCCGGCGGGTGATCTCGTACGAGAAGAAGTAATAGGTCTTGTCTTTCTTGATCGGCCCACCGAACGCCACTCCTGCCTGCACCCGCGTGTATGCCGGATTGGAGGTCGTGCTGAAGGGATTCACCGCCTGAAAATTCCGGTTGCGTAAGTATCCGAAGACGTCTCCGTGAAATTCATTTGACCCGGAACGGGTGATGATGTTGACCACGCCGCCGGCGGCGCGTCCGTATTCAGCCGCATAACTGTTGGTGATGATCTGAAATTCCTGTACCGCTTCCTGGGAGACCGTCGAGCGGACGCCATTGGTCGAATTATCGATCGCGTCGGCGCCATCCACATTGACCAGGTTTGAACGCGCCCGTTGTCCGCTGATGTTCAGCCCCGAGGTAGGGGCAGCCCCGGTAGCGGGCGTGTTGTCGCGCAGGACCTGGGAGTCAGTAAGAGCGAAGTTGATATAGTTGCGCCCGTTAATGGGAAGATTGTCGATACTCCGCTGATTGATCGTATCGGTGGTCGACGAGCGCTCGGTTTCCAGCAGCTCTGCCTCCGAGCTGACGTTCACGACTGCTTGCCCTTCCTCTATTGCCAGTGCGACGGGCAAATCCGCCACTTGTCCGACGGCAATGACCACGTTGTCGACCGTCAGCTTGGCGAATCCCTGAGCCAGGACAGTGACGGTGTAGCGGCCAGGAGAAAGCGCGAGAATCCTGTACTGGCCCGCTCCGTTGCCCGCCCCGGCGCGCTCAACTCCCCTGGCTGGGTCAGTGGCGGTGACCGTCGCATTTGCCACAAGGGCGCCTTTTGGATCTCTGACTGTTATTTGCAGGTCGCCTGTGGCTGCGCCCTGAGCGAAAGCCACCACATTCAACAGCAGAACGGAAATCACCGGGGAAACGAGTTTGCGGGTTGTCATAATGCTCTCTCCGTGGTGTTAGGTGAAGACAGAACCGAGTGTGCAGGTAAACAGGGCTGGCAGACAAAAACACAAACACCCATCCGATTTGGCCTGACCGGCTTCGGAGCGTGCATATTTTGGAGATGGGGTATCGCCACGGTTTGTACATCAACCGCCGGTTGGAAAGCAAGCCAGATGTTCAAAAAGGGCATCGGTCTGGTTATCGCGAGGCGAGGGTAGGGCAGTTCAACCCGCCCGCAATTTCCATAGAATCTGGCGCACCATGCCCTGCCAGACTTCGGCGTCCTGTGCGGTGAGCCTGAGGCGGCGGACCATGCGGCGCAACTTTTCCTCGCCGGCAACGCGTGCGTCCGGCGTGAGGTAGCCGCTGGCACGGAGGGCGTCAAGAAGCATCACCGTGATCCGCTCAAGTTGGCCCGAGTCGGCAGGCGATTCTGTTGACGCTGATCGTGGCTTGCCCTGCCGCACCAGCTCGTACAGGCAAACCGCAACCGCCTGGCCGAGGTTCATGGAGAGGTTCGCCTCGCAGGTGGGGATGCGCATGAGCCAGTGGCAGAGGCTGAAATCGGCCTTCGACAGCCCGACTTTCTCTGAGCCGAAGAGCAGGGCGACCGGTCCGGAAACAAGCCGGTTGCGGATTAGTTTTGCCCCCTGCTCCAGCCGCCGGAGCGGGTGTTGCAGTAGCCGGTTGCGTGCGGCAGTTGTGCCGACGACCAGGGTGCAATCCGCCACGGCATCAGCAAGGCTGGAGAACTCCCTCGCGCGGGACAAAATCTTCTCTGCGCCGACCGCGGAACGGGCTTCGCGAAAGGCGATTTCATAAGGGTTGACCACGCACAAATGCGGGAAGCCGAAATTGCTCATGGCGCGGGCGGCTGCGCCGAGATTGAGAGGATTGCGCGTCGCTACCAGCACCACGCGAAGATTAGCGAGATCGGGGCGAGGAGCCAAGGCACGATTTTACTGCCAGTCGGGTATACCCTCCTCCCCCCTCGATCTTTGAAATCAGCAGTTTGGCGGGAGACTCGCACTTAAATCCAGGCGGAAAAAGGAGTTAGAAATAAAATATCTGGAATCAACAAGTTATAGTATTAAATCGGTTGTATAGCAAAAAGATAATGCCTGACCGACGATAGAAGACTCGCGACTGAATGTCAAATTATTTTCGAGCGCCGTTCGTGTTCTGCGGACTGAATCAAAAAACCTACTCTACCGTCACCGTAACCTTCGCGGTGCTCCTGCCATATTCATTGGTCGAATAGAGCGTGTAGGTAGTTGTCCTGGTTGGGGTCACGCTGACGCTGGTGCCGCGAATCGCTCCTACCTGCGGCGAAACAATGTAGTACGATGCGCCGCTGACGGCCCAGCTCAAAGTAGATGACTGGCCCGCGCTGATGGAGGGCGGGTTTGCGGTGAAGCTGCTGATCACCGGGTCCGGGCCGGTGGGGACGTTTGCGGGCGTGTAAATCGGATCCATGAGGATGACATCAAATTCCGACGCGGGGACGGTCTTCAGGCTGGCGAGGTCGTCGTTGTTCCAGCGGCTGTCGGTATCGCCGGTGACGTACATGGAACTGCCGTTATCGGCCATGATCATGCCGTACTGCTGAAGGGCGGCAAGAATGACCTTTGACTGCGGCGGGAACGATGAAATATCGAAACTGGATTTCAGGCGGAGGCGCATGCCCATAGGCGCGGCGTATTGATTGCTGGAGTTGTTTGCCCAATGGGAGGCCGGCGGAGTAAAAGCCTGCTGGCTGTACTGCAAGGTGAAGCGCAGGGCGTGGTTGATTGCGCCTCTGGCAACTTCGTCATAGCGCGCAAGGCCGGCAAACACCGAAAGGCCGGCGGCGTCGGCGGAGGTCCAGGTGTAGGGGCGCTGCTCGTCGTTGAGCAGGTCCTACACGGCGGCGGAAGCGACGTTCCAGGAGCCGTTTTTCTGGGGATAAGAACTATAGGTCTCGTAGAGCCAGCAATTATCGCGGTCGAGTATGAGCACATGGCGGTCGCCGTTGCCGGGGTGAGGATAGCCCTCGATGGGCGCGTTGTGGGGAACCGGCATGGGGCCGGGGTCGCTCTCACTTCCATAAGCAGTGAACTTGACAGAGACGAAAGGAGACCCACTCACAACGTCATAGGGGATACCGATGCTCTGCCCGTCGTACAGGCCGGAGCCAAAATCGGGATGCAGGGGCGTGGAAGAGCCGATGAAATTGATGTAGTTTGCCGAGTTGGGGTCAACTTGCGAGTTGAAGATGTTCTGGTTCCAAGCGCTGTCGGCGGGAAAGGGAAGAAATCCGTTCAGGCTTGCGTTCAGCCCCAGGCTCATCTGGCTACAGGAACTTTGGGCAAGAGCGAAAGAAGAAAATAAAGAACAAGAGAGAAGAAAAATCATGGTGTACCGCATGGGCCCTCCGATGCGCTCAGAGAAGCACGTTAGCACCGAATTGGAGCGTTGAAAAACACGATGGTGCAGGCGGGAGGGCATGGTCACGGGCCAGGCCTGTTACTGGACGATTCCCACAGCGCGCCCCGCCGAAAAGTCTCGTGGGGAGCTACTTCGCCGTTCCGTGGCTTATGATCTTAGCCTTAACAGGCTTGCTGCCGGGAAGTTGCAGGGCCAGTTTGTTGCCTTCGATTTTCGCCAGAACCGCATCACCGGCGACCAGGTCCGTGGTATTGAGATGTTTGCTTGAGGGATAAATGGCGGTGTAGTTTACGCCGTCGAGGGCAACCGTCACTTCGCAGCGATATGCGATAGAGGGAGTGATCGTAGTGGTCTTGCCGTCGGCTTTGGTATCGGTATCAACGCTGGCGCCCAGTTCACTGGCATCCTTCACTTCAACTACTCTGGCCGTTTTGAAATCGGAAGCGAAGGCAAAGGTGCAAAGCAACAAAAGGCTGATCGCGTGTTTCATGACCGCACTGTATATAAAATTCCTGCGCAAGTCTCAAGACCGTTTACAAACTTTTACTTCACCGAAACGGAGGAATTGGGCAGGGTTTGATACGAAGAGCGCATCGAACACGGTAAAATACCAGTTTCCCATATTCCTGGCTCGAGGTACCGCCTTTTGAAGGGACTGAAGTTTGTTCCGGCTCTCATAGCAGGGGCCGCTCTCACGCTGTGTTTGCCGGGTTGCTCCAATTCATCGTCTTCGACAACGACTACGGCAACGGTAACGCTTTCGCCGAATACAATCCAGACCGTGGATGAGGGCGCAACCCTGAACATTACGGCGAGTGTCGCCAACGATGCCAACGGCGAAGGCGTGACCTGGACGCTTTCCGGGGTCGGCACGCTGACCAACACCACGAACACCTCAGTGACCTACAATGCCCCCTCCGACGTGGCGAATGACACCCTGGTGACCATTACCGCGACTTCCAGGGCCGACTCGAGCGCTACGGCGGCACTTTCCATCACGATCGTTTCCGGCTTGACCATTACGACTACCTCGTTAGTGGATGGCAACCAAAACTCCGCTTACTTTGCCACGATTGGCGCGACCGGGGGAGTTACGCCCCTGACCTGGACGGTGAGCGCGGGAACGCTCCCGGCAGGCCTGGTTCTGGGAATCAGTGAGACGGATTCTGAAACCATATCGGGTACACCCACCACCCAGGGAAAGTCCAGCTTCACCATCACCGTGACGGATGTTGACGGCAATGCTTCCAGCCAAGCCTTCAGCATAAGCATTGATCCCGCATTGGTACTGACCGTAGCCACCACCTCGCTGCCCGATGCCACGGAGGGGACCGCTTATAGCCAGACCCTGGCCGCCAGGAACGGAGTGCAACCCTACACGTGGTCGCTCGCTTCGGGAAATTTCCCGCCGGGACTCAGCCTGAGCGCGGCCGGCGTATTTTCCGGAACCCCTTCCGCGGCGGGAACCTTTACGTTTACGGTGCAGGTGACCGACTCGACCACTCCGACGCCGCAAGTAGCGAGCCAGAGTCTGACGCTGGCGATCAATGCCGCTACCGGGACCAACGCCACCCTGAATGGCAGCTACGCCTTCCTGTTGAGCGGTTTTGACTCGGGCGGCGGGTTTGCTGCCGCCGGCAGCTTTACCGCCGACGGCTTTGGCAACATCACCGGCGGGACCGCCGATATGAATTCTTCCGCCGGGCCGCTGACCAACCAGACGCTTGGCGCCAGCGCCTACTCCGTGGCCCCCTTCAGCCTGGGGACGATGACGCTGGCATTCCCTTCAGGCACGCGCACCTTCGCTTTCGCGGTTATGTCGAACGGGAACGCGAGAATCATCGAGTTTGACGGAACGGCGCAAGCCTCGGGCGTTTTGCTGAAGCAGACGACCTCCGCATTTTCGACCGGACAAATTCTCAACAACTATGTTTTTGGATTCCTGGGAGAGGATGCGCAGAGCCAGCGTTTCGCCATGGCCGGGGTGTTCACTGCTGACGGCTTAGGGGACTTCAACAGCGGGACTCTCGATTACGATGATGCCGGCACGACCTTGAATACGACATTCAGCGGCGCCTACTCCATCCCTTCGGGCTCTACGAATGGCCGGGGAACGGCCTCGCTGACGGTCGCCGGGGAAACTCTTAACTTCAGTTTTTATGTCGTCACCGCGAACGAGTTGCTGGCGGTTGAAACCGACTCCGTGGCGGGGGGCAATCCGCTGCTAAGCGGTTCGATCCTGCAACAGGCCGCTACATCGTTTAACGGTTCTTCTTTAACCGGAAACAGCATTTTCGAGGTGACCGCGCTGGACACTTCAGGCGGCAGCCCCATCGCGCAAGCCCAGGTGGGTTTGTTTAACGGCAGCGGCGGCAGCGGGCCCAACGGCAGTTCCGTCTCCAGTTCGGACCAGAACAGCGGCGGAACGCTGACGACGCTTTCCAGTTCCTCCGGCACGTATAGCGTTTCGAACAATGGCCGGGTGACCACGGCAAACTCGGGATTCCAGAATGCATCGCCAGTGTTGTACCTGGCGAGCGCCGATGAGGCATTCGTCGTGGGGACCGACAGCGCGGTGAGTTTCGGGTTCATGGAGCCGCAAGCGGCGGCGGGCTTTACTGTGGCTTCTTTGTCGGGAGTGTACGCGGGGGGAACGCTTTCTCCGGCTCAGCTGACTTCGGGCGGTGAAGTGGATGCGGCGAGCGCAGGGGGAGCCGGAATTCTTGACGTGACCAGCGACATCAGCAACAGCAGCGGCCAGTTGCAGAACCAGGCGGCAACGGAGAATTATTCCATCGCCTCGAATGGACGGGCTGTGGTCACGCTGAACGGGAGCACTGCCGAGATTCTGTACATGATTTCGCCGACGGAGTATTTTGGGCTTTCAGCGGGAAGCAATGCGTTTGTGGAGCATTTTGAGCAGTAGGGTTGGCGGCTATCTGGGGGAAGGCAGCCGTACCCGGATGGCTAGCGTTTACTGCGGCGCTATGTAGAAGCTCGAACCGTAATATATCGTTTGATTCTGCCGGTACGTTATGCCCCAGTCCCACTGCCCGACGATTTCGGCAAAGTCATTGATGGAAAAGGCGCCGCTCATATATGCGTCGGGGTAGTCCAACGTGGTAAAGGCGCCAGTATTCATGTCATAGAGAAATCCGCTCTGGAAAACGGAACCAGATGCGTAATACTCCCCGACAATCTGCTCGTTGTTATTGCCGTTCGTAGCCGTCCAGAATAGTTTTTGACTGGTCGCAGGCCAGCCCACGCCGGGCGCCAGAAGCTTCATGGATTTCGATTCTCGCCTGAGCCAACGCGACAGCGCACATGGAGAGCAACAACAGCGAACGAGTTAAACTTGCGCGAGCGGTCTGCATGGAAAATCTCCCTGGTCACGAAATGTGTTGCATGAAGTCGCGGAGCACAGTGGCGGACTACTCCCCTGGAAAACTGCATTCAGTCAACTTTGAACTCCGCGATGGAAGGGGTGCGGAGACTGAACGGCCAGATTGTGCTGCTTACCGGGCGGCGCGTCAATGAGGAAAACTTATTTTTCTTCAAATCCTACGAACGCGCCGGTTTTTCCAAAATAGAGACGCAGGCTGCACAGCTTAGGTCCCATGTGGGCAAAGGAAAGTTGCACTTGCTTGCTTGGCTCGCCAACCTCGCCCAGGTCCATGGGAGCGCGGGCCAGGTCCTGTTTTTCGTCGTAGGCGCTTCCGGCGGCCACGTTCCTGTTGACGATCAAAGTCCAATCTTTTTTGCCGAGAACTACATACATGGTGTAGGCGCCGACGGGAATCTGCGTGCCATTCAGCACCAGACCGGTTTGCGCGTAAAGCACCATGGGCGAGCCGCCCGGAGCCCACACCTTGCCGGGGTGGGGCTGGTCTTTTCCGCCTACTTCTGAGTTGTTGTACTGCACGCTGATCTGGGTGCCGTCGTCGAAGTCGCAGTACGCCGTGGCGGTCTGGGCGCCGGAAGCCGGCTGTTGGGCAAAGGCGGCGGGCAATGACAGGCTAAACAGGATTGCACAGACGACCGGCACTCGCATGAGCATCCTCCGCTGCTGAAAGTGGCTAACCGCCGGTGGAACTCGTACCCACCGGGGAAGAGTATTGTACAACCCGGATCCGGATTCGAAGGGACCAGGGTTACCCTACCCATCTTACTCTTCCAGGAGGCTTTGCTCCGGGTAAGGTTCTCACACTGGTCGGTCTTGGTCTTCAGTGACGTTCTCTAACGTTTTTTCCATTGGTAATGTGACAAGCCAGCAGGAAAACCGAGAAAGGGTGGATTGGTCGCGGCCATGGAGCACAACAAAAAGTCGTCATTTCATCTCAAGGTTCTGTACGGCGAAGGCAATCCGGAGGCTCTGGCGACCCAAGAGGCGTCTATTCAAAAGGCGGGGCATGAGGTGAAGACGGCTGTGGGCCGCAAGGGAGTGCTTGACGCGCTCAAGTCGGGCACATTCGATCTGGTGATCCTGGGAGCCACGCTGACTCGCGATGACCGGCACCATCTTCCCTACATTGTCAAGAAAACCAAGGCTGACACGCGAGTGCTGGTGATGCACTCTGACGGCGCGCGTCACCCTCAGGTGGATGCGAACATTGACACGGGCAGAACCATGGAAGAACTGCTGGCCAAAGTCAGCGCCCTGCTGGCTGATCAGGTGGTCGCGAAGTAGTCCTCCACAAGTGCTTACCTAATAGGTCTTAACCCCAGCGGCGGCGGCGGAGCTGAGACCGCCTGGCTGGCTCCCGCAGATTGCCCGGCATTTGAGAGGAGGGCTCGCGCTTGCTGCGGGCCTCGATATTGCGCCGCCTGCGGCTTTGAAGTAAGCCAAGCACACCGCTGCCCACGAATACCAGCAATATAATTCCAAAGAAGAGCAAAAGTGCGGCAGGGGACATGGGCGGTTCTCGTGCTCTGATCTGAGATGCTAGTCTATGGCATAGGGCTAGGGAAGTGCCTGCCGAATTGAGGACCATGATGGAGCATAATCTGCAAGACACGATCTCGCTTCTGGCGCGCACTCCTGGCACACTTAATGTACTTCTCCGTGACCTGCCCGAAATATGGACGTTGCGTAATGAAGGTGAAAATACCTGGAGCGTGTTTGACGTGGTCGGGCATCTGATTCACGGGGAGCGCACTGACTGGATGCCGCGGGTGCGAAGGGTGTTGGAATCTGGCGAGGGGAAAGCCTTCGATCCTTTCGACCGTTGGGCGCAGATGCGCGAGGGCCAGGGGAAATCGCTTACGCAGCTAGTGGATGAATTCGCCCGTCTGCGCTCGGAGAACCTCAACGAGTTGCGGGTGCTGAACCTGCGCCCCGAGGACTTCATGCGGCGGGGACGGCACCCTGGCCTGGGAACCGTCACTCTCTCGGAGTTGCTGGCGGCGTGGGCAGCGCATGATTTGACCCATTTGCACCAAATTTCCAGAGTAATGGCCTATCAATACCGCGAAACTGTGGGGCCATGGAAGGCGTACATGGGAGTGTTGCAATGCGCGGGGCACGGTGCTTAAGTCGAACGTATGCGCTATAGAATATCCGGCTTAGTTTACCAATCGGGATTCTTGCGATGAATCACCAGGCACAGGGAAAAAAGTCAAGCAGAATTTATGTCACATTGAGCGGGTTGCCGCTCTCCTTTCATTTCGAATGGCCGTTTCACCAATCAACCTCGGGCGCTGATTTCTGGGTGCTGCATGCGGACATCAGGCTGGAAAGCACGGAAGGGCTGCACGCGCCGGTGGCGGTGAATCTTTCGGCTACCGTGCGCGAAGTTATGCCTTCGCTGGACGCGAAGGATGCCGAAGTCCCTGTGATCAACACTCTGCGCAAGGAAGTGGACCGGCGGCAAGTGGAATTTCTGAAATCGGGCAAGCTGGTTCCGGTGCAATTCTCCAGCCGCCACTACGATTTCAAGCGCAACAAGTGGGTGTTCGGAAAGGCCACGGATGATGAGATTCTGCGGCTGATTTCACGCAAGGTATTTTGGCAGACGCGGCGGGCCGGGGGGCCGGTATGGATCGGCGACCCGACCGAAGCGCTCTACGCCGAGACACCAGCCGAGCACGTTCTAGAGCTGGGGCGAAAGCTGGCCGGTGAAGGATTGATGACGCTGGAGGGCGAGTGGGCGTCGGCCAATGCCGCTCTGATGGCGCGATCGGAGCAATTCGAAGCAGATGCGGGCGCGGCGCTGGAGGAATTAGAGAAGAAGCACGAGTTTGAGCGCGGGTAGCGGTTTACTCCCGTTCCGTTTACTCCCGTTCCATGGCATCAATCAACTGAAATAACTGGGTACGGTCCACAACTTCGACGAACGGTTTGCCATGCGAACTGTTGCTGACCACATAAAGCGTGGGCGTATGTTCGATGTGGATTTCTTTCCCCAGGTCACGGTCCGCTGTGACGGCCGCCGCCAGCTTGCCCTGCGGATCCACCACGAAAGGCAGATCCACTTTGTGATCGGCGGCGAATTTCTCCGAAAAGGCCCTTAGATTCTCCGCTGTGATCTCGGGCTGGTGCACGAAGATATAATCCCGATACTCGGCGCCTAATTGCTTGGACTGTCCGTCGAAGTAGCGCGCGATGATGGCCGCCTGAAACGACCACTTATGGAAGGGAAGCGGGAAATCATGCACGACGATCGGAATCTTGTAGGTCTTGGCCGCTTCCTCGACCAGCGGGTTGGCGCGCCGGCAGTCGGGACACTCCAGGTCTTCAAAGATGACAATCGCAACCCGCGCGCCTTTTGGCGGGCGAAGCGCAGGATTCACATCTTCGGCGAACAAAGATGAGGCAAGCAGAAGGACGGTCAATACGAGGGCAACGCGCAATTTTGTCATAAAGTCAACGTGATAGAGATGGAGCCACCAATCCGGGCTAAGGTCTATGTAATTCTACCTCAGGGATTGCCTGGGGGAGTTACGGGGGGAGGATTCCCCAACGGTGTCGCGGCGAGGATTAATCCGCAAGAGAAGAACCCGGCGGCGTTCAGAACCTGGGTACGTGGACTGACGTGCGCGGCTGAGCGAAAGGCCGGGTGTAAGATGGGGCAAAGAGTCTTCGCCGCGGGAAACTAATGAGCCGGATTCGATTATTGCTTTTCTTTATGGTTGCTTTGACCGGGAGCTGGTCTTTACCAGGCAACGCGCAAGTCTTCCATGGTCCAAACAGCGCGAAGCAAGCCGAAAAGGCAAACAAGAGGCAGCAAAAAGCATTAAGAAAAGCCGCCAAGAAGCAGCAAAAGAAGATGAGGAAGTACCAAAAAGCGCAGAAAAAGGCCTCCAAGAGGCGGCACCACTAAAGCAGGCCTCATCCCATCGCATGGGGCGGTGAGTTCGCAAGGATCAGATCTTCAGCCTCCCGCTGAATGAGCGGGCTGTCCCCAAACCCGGCAAGCCACGCAACCTCAGGCTCGCGCCGGAACCAGGTCATTTGCCGCTTGGCGTAGTTGCGATGCGCCTGCTGTGCCGCGCGAATCGCGGCCGCTCGATCGATCCCGCCGCGGAGCAATTGTTCCGCCTGACGATATCCCAGCGATTGTAACGGACGAGCGTTGCCGTACTTCGCAATCAATGCGGCAGTTTCTTCTACCAGCCCCGAATCGAACATCTTCTGGGCGCGGGCATTAATCCGGTGATACAAGCGATCGCGATCCGGGTTCAGGCCAAGGCGGAGAATGCGGAATCCCCGCAACGGTTCGCGGCCCTGCTGCCACATCTCGGTCATTCTGCGACGCGAGGCCAGGCATATTTCGATGGCTCGAACCAATTTCGACACATCATTGGCGTGGATGCCTGCGGCGGCGGCAGGATCGAGGCGCCACAGAATACTGGATAAATGACCGGCGCCTTTCTGCTTCTCAGCATCGCGCAGGCGCTCGCGCAGGTCTTCGGAGCGTTGTGGCCCGGGAAAAAGTCCTGTGAGCAGAGCGCGAAGATATAGGCCGGTGCCTCCGACCACGATTGGCAGGTGCTGGAGTGAGCTGATTTCGCTGAGGATCGGCCGCGCCAGGCGGGCATACTCGCCGGCCGTGATATAGCCGGATGGATCAACGCAGTCGAGTAGATGATGAGGGACGCGTGTGCGGTCGGCGGCGGTTGGCTTGGCGGCGCCGATCTCCAGTTCACGATACAGGGCGACCGAATCGCAGTTAACGATTTCACCCTGAAAGCGCCCGGCCATCGTCATGGCGAGTGTGGATTTTCCGCTGGCGGTTGGGCCCAGAATCACCACCAGCAACGGATCCGGGTGCGGCGTCAGCGAATGCTCCACGGGATGTGATGCCAATATCGCAGGAGGGTGAGGATCAGAATCAGGGCGGCAATCACCAGAAGTCCGGTGGTTTCGAGCGTATAAACCTCGGGCACGGGATGCTTGTGGCGAGAAGACTCAGGCTGCCGTTGTGGACCGGCGGCGGGCATGAAAATATTGTATCGCTTTCTGGAACCGCTTAGTTCGGTGGAACCGATATCTCGCGACGAAGTGCACAGTTCCTTCTTTGCTCAGGATGACAGTACTTAACTAAACGTGCCGAAACCTGGAACTCCGCTCACAAAACCTGCGTATCATCGTCTGAACCTCCGGGCTGGAGGTGTGCCAATTCGCAAATGAGGAGCAAATCTATGCGCCGTATCGTTCTTGCAAGCGTAGTCCTTTGCTGGGCGCTGACCCCGCTTTCCCATGCCGATGAGTGGTCGAAGACCTACAAGATCTCCGGCAAGCCGGATCTGCGTGTCGAAACCTCGGACGCCGATGTTCACGTCGACACCTGGGACCAGAACACGATCGAGGCGCGAGTCACAACCGACCGATACAAGATCGGAGAACACGGAATCTCGATCAACGAGCACCAGAGCGGCGACTCGGTGGAAATTGAAGTGCGTTTTCCGCACAACATAAGCATCATCAATTTCGGCGGGCGCGGCCAGCGGGTGGACGTGACCATCCACATGCCGCGCGAAGGCAGGGTAAACCTCCGCACCGGCGACGGCCGTATCGAACTAGCCCGCTTCAAAGGTGAAATGGAGTTGCAAAGCGGCGATGGGCGGGAAGAGATTGACAGCGTGGATGGTGTCCTGCGGGCGCGCACCTCCGATGGCCGCATCATGGCCAATGGCAGGTTTGACGGACTTGATCTGACGACCGGGGACGGGCGGATCGAAGCCAGAGTTCTGCCCGGTTCTACTATGGCCTCAAGCTGGACCCTGCATACCGGAGACGGCAGCGTGACCCTGCAACTTCCCGACAATTTTGCCGCAGATGTTGATCTGCACACCGGCGATGGACACATCACGGTAGATATACCGGTTTCGGTTGAGGGCAGGCTGGGCGAGAAGAACATTCGAGGTAAATTAAATGGCGGAGGCAATCTGCTGACGGTGCATACTGGGGACGGGTCGATCCGTTTGGAGAAGTCGTAGGTGCGCTTCCACCATCAAAATTCAAGGAGGACGGGCAGCCTGGTTTATTGCAAGTCTTCCAGATCAGACTTGTCGGGGTTGTAGAAGAAGTGAAAGCGCAGCGCGAGATACTGGCCACCGAATTCATTTGGCAAGGGAGGGAAGGGATTCGACGCGGTAATGCCGCCCCAGGAGCCGCGGTCGAGGGCCGTATCTCCGGAGCTGCTGATGAGCGTCATGCCCTGAACTTTGCCGTCTTTCATGATGGCGAATTCGATTGATACTTTGCCCTTTTTCATGATCGGAGCTTTGGCGGACTCAGGGATCAGGTTGTACCAATTCTGTTTCACCTCGTGCAAAACCCGCTCCAGATAGGGTCCGAAGTCCACGCCCATGGTGTCACTTAAAATGTCCATGGGGCCCATAGCAGCAGTGGGTTTTCTCCCCAGACCCAACCCATAATCGCCACCGCCGCCACCGACGCCGCCGCGATGCGACGCCGCAGCGCGCGTGGCCTGCTCAATGGCGGAGCCGGCGGACAGGCTGTTATTGAAGCTCGGCTTGGGCAGCGGCTGCGTGGGCTGCTGCAGCTTCGCCACCTGGTCCTGGCTGGGCGGCGGAGGCGGCTGCTGAACAGCCGGCGTGGCCGACGGTTGAGGGGCTGCAGCCTGCGGAGCTGGAGTTCCGCCGGGGCCCGGCGCCCCGGGACGGGAAGAATCCAGGATTTTCTTCAGCTCCTCGCGATTCAATTGCGGAGCACGCGACATGGCCGTGCGGTTCTTGTCGGAAATTATGTTGGAGTTTGGCGGCTTGGCGACTTTCTGCTGATCGGGTGGGAGCTCCAGGTAGGTGAGATCTTTATCGTGCGCCACCGGTGCGACGGCGACGGCCGCACTCCGCGGCATGAGCTTGGAAAAGTTCGGCGAGTTCACGATCAGGATAACCATGACAAGATGCACAATGACCGAAAGCCAGAAGGCTTCACGGCGGCGGGAGCGGTCGAGTTCATCCTGGAGTTGCACCAGCAGCACGGGGGCCTGATGCATTTGGCGGTAGGCGGACTCCCAGCGGCGGGCATCGAACAGGTCGCTGCCATCAGACCGGTGCGGAGGCGGCGCGGCTGGGGGCGGAGTGCGCGGCGGAATTTGAGTTGTGGACATCGAACGGCTATCTGACGGTTAGACACGAGCCGGTGGACATCAGTTGTAAGAACCCCAAGTGGCAGAAGTCCACTCTGCAAAATTCAGCAGCGCCCACGTCCGCGGCCAATTTAGCTTATATTTTCGCATCTTTTGCCGGCTTCTGCGAAGAACTGAAAGGGCCGGGACTTAAGAATTGCATCTGGATGGTCAAGGGCTGAGGGGCCTCAATCGCGCGATGTCCCCACTCTGAGGGCAAAAGCGGGCAGGGAGGACGACTCTGCGGCAGTTTACAAAAGTTGACAATCCATTCTTGCAATCAGTGGCGCAGCTGATCGAGGCTGAATCTAGCCCGATGCTCCTGGATCGCCTTTGCGATCTCCAATGCCAGGGCAAGCGCGCAACGGCCCTCTTCAAGGGTGACTTCCGGCGCCGTCTGTTGACGCACAGAGCGCAGAAAGGATTTCAGTTCGGCATGGAGCGGTTCTTCGTTGGCCACCGGCAGCCTGGTCACACCGATTTGCGGATTGGCTGAGGGGATTGCAGATCTATCATCGCCGACGGTGAAGACCAGCGCATCCTGGCGCGAGTAATCCAGAGAGATATATTGCCGGGGCTGGAAGAAGCGCAGCTTGCGCACGCGCTCGGTAGAGACCCGGCTGGCGGTCAGATTGGCGACGCAGCCAGAGTCGAATTCCAGGCGCACATTGGCGATATCCACTTTACCGGAGAGAATGGGCAGGCCGACCGCGCGGACTTCCTTGACCGGCGACTTTACGAACGACAGAACGATATCAAGATCGTGGATCATCAGATCGAGAACGACGTCAACATCGAGCGAACGCGGGGTGAACACACTCAGGCGATGGACCTCAAAAAACATGGGCTGCGTGACGACAGGCAAGGCTGCGCGAACTGCAGGGTTGAAGCGCTCGAGATGGCCAGCCTGGGCGACGCGGCCGAGGCGCTGCGCAGCCTGGATAAGTTCGCCGGCTTCGGCGAGCGTGCCGGCAATCGGCTTTTCAATGAGGACGTCAATGCCTGCTTCCATCAGTTTGCGGGCCACGCCCAAGTGATGCATTGTCGGAACTGCGACTGATGCGGCGTGGATCGCGTTTTCAGCAGCCAGCAGTTGTTCGATGGAGCCGCAGGCAGCGCAGCCGAATTCGCGGGCGGCGGCTTCGGCGTGGCTCAAATCGGAATCTACGACGGCGGCAAGACGGACCGCTTCGCCTTCGCCAGCGAGCTGATGGTAGACGCGCGCGTGGTTGCGCCCGAAGACGCCTACGCCGATGACAGCAACGTTGATGCAGCTACCGGCTGCCAGCGAGTCCCTGCGCTTTCTTCAGCAGCGCAATCTGTCCCGCATGATAAAGCTCATGCTGGGCCACGCCGCTGAACATGTAATAAAAGTCGTGGTGCTTTTGCGATTTTCCCGCGACCTGCTCGCCCAGGCGCGAGTCAGGAAACGCGGCCACCGCTTTTACTAGCTCGCGGTGAGTTCGCTTCGCGTGCGCAAGCGTTTCGCGCCACGCGGCTTCGCTGGTATCTTTCACCCTCGGGAAGTTCTGTGCCGCAGGGACCCGGACAATTTCACCGCGGGTGCGGCGAATAACGGCATTATCCCAGGCAGCAATGTGCAGCACGAGCTCCCAGATGCTGTGGGCACTCTTGATGGGGCGCTTGGCAGCGGTCTTGGCGTCAACTCCCCGGAGGAGCCGGAGCAGGGCGTCTCCGTGCCAGGCTTCGCTCTCGAAGGCGCGCCGAATCTGATCGGCAAGTTTGGCGGATTCAGACATGCTTGTCACTCCTGATATGTTTACTCGGCTACAATTGCGATGTTTGATACATCGGCTGCCGCGGGAATCTTGTCTCCATCGAGCAGCAGGCACTTTCCTGCATCGACTGCGAGGCAGCTCGCCCCGGCCCGATTCATCACTGCGATCGTCTTGAGCCCAATTACAGGAAGGTCGAAGCGCATATCCTGATGGGGCTTGGCGATTTTGACGACGGTTAATGCCCGGCTCAGGGTCGAAGCATCTTTTTCCAGCGAGGCCATGATCGCTCCGGAGCGCTCGATGACGGCGTCGGTGCCCTCCATGGCTTCGACGGCCACGCATGCTGCTTCTGCCACAACCACCGTCTGTCCAATGTCATATTGCGCGAGTTGCCGGGCGATCGCGCGTCCGTACGCGATGTTCTTTCTTTCCTGCTCGGAGGGCGGCCGCTTCGTCAGCAGGCCCGGCTTGGCCAGCAGAGGCTCCAGCAACCAGGCTGAGTTCTCAAGCTGAATTCCTTCATCGGCGAGCACTTTGGCAACTGCGCCGAGCAGTGCGTCGGTGTTGCGCGTGGTGAGCGACAGCAGCAACTTGGCCAGCCGCCAGTCTGGGCGAATGCTGGAAAAAATCTGCTTGTGCTTGACTTGTCCGGCCATAATGGCGCGGCGCACGCCTTCACGCTTAAAGGTCTCAATCAATTTGGAAAGCTCGCCGAGCGAGAGCCAGTGGACCGCGGCTGCCGCATGAGATTCGATTTCCGGGAAAGTTTCTTCTTTAATGGCTGCGACCACCACTTCAAAGCCCCGAGCGCGGGCGGCTTCGAGAACCAGAAATGGGAAGCGGCCATTGCCGGCGATCAGTCCCAGGCGTTCCGAAGTGGTCAAAAGTCGCTCCCTTAAGTGCGTAGCTGTCTCGCGCAACGTTCATTTAATCACGCCGCGTTCCGAGGCTTCGATAAACCGAATCAGCATGTCTATATCCTCGCTGCCATCAGGTTCGGCCTTGAGCTTTTCCAGGGCCTGCGAGGTATTCAGTTTCGAGGCCAGCAGAACTTTATACGCGTGGTGAATCTTGCGAATCCGTTCGCGGGAAAAGCCGCGGCGTTCGAGTCCAACCGCGTTCAGTCCGTAGGCATGAGTATTGCGGGCGGAAACGGTCTTGGAAAAGGGCAGGACATCTTTGGTCACCGTCGTTCCCCCGCCGATGAACGAGTGCGCGCCAATCCGCACAAAATGATGAATGGGGCAAAGCGCGCCGACCTGCGCCCAGTCGCCGACTGTGATGTGACCGCCAAGAGTGGCGGCGTTGGCCATGATGACGTGGTCGCCGATCTCGCAATCATGGGCGATATGAACATAGGCCATGATGAGACAGTGGCTGCCCAGGCGGGTCACGCCTCCGCCCTTGACCGTGCCCCGGCTGATGGTGACAAACTCGCGAATCACATTGTGGCCGCCGATTTCAAGACGCGTGGGCTCGCCCGCGTAGGTCAAATCCTGCGGCGCCATGCCGATCGAGCAAAAAGGAAAGAAAGTATTGTGAGAGGCGATCCTGGTGGGCCCGTCAATGGCCACATGTGAGCGGAGTTCGCAGCCTTCGCCCAGTTCGACATCCGCGCCGATCACACAATAAGGCCCAATGTTGCAGCTGGGATGAACGATGGCGCCGGGCGCGACAATCGCAGTGGGATGACGGTGCATGCTCTGTGTTTTGCTTCGCGGCGAAAGGCTAGGTCTGGCTCCCATTATCGCCATTCCCCAGGTTCGATGCGCCGCCGCGGCCGCGCTCGATATCTACAAGCTGGCAACTGACGGTCGCCTCCGCCACGCGTTTGCCGCCGACATAAGCCGTGCCCTGCATGCGGACGGCGATCATGCGCGACGCCTCCCGCCAGCTTTTCAGTTCGACTTCAATGCGCAACTGGTCTCCGGGAACCACGGGCCGGCGAAAGCGGGCGCGCTCGATTCCGGTAAACATGATGAGCTTGCCGCTGCGGTCTTCGACTTCGGTGAGCAGCAGCGCCCCTCCGGCCTGCGCGATAGCCTCGCAGATCAGCACCCCGGGCATGATGGGCAGCCCGGGAAAATGCCCGGCAAAAAACGGCTCGTTGATGGTGACGTTCTTGAGCGCGACAATACGCTCGCGCCGGGTAAGCTCGACAACACGGTCAATCAGCAGAAACGGATAGCGGTGCGGCAGGATCTTCTGAATGTCGTTGATATCGAGCATGGTTTTCTGGGGCGTCCCAGCCACCGCATTGGCAACGTTGCTCATAGCGTCATTGCTCAAGAGCAAAGATTATCCTACCTGAAGCTTTGCTTGCCTACAGAGTTGAAAAATAGATTGCAAGACACCTAAACGCGACAACCGCCAGGCATGCAGTTGCTTTGAGCCCAGTTTCGCTTGAGCGCGGCAATCTCTCCAGAGTAATCTAGCCCCGTGCCCTCCGGACCCGATCGTCTGTGCTACTCCGAAGACCGCAAGGATGCCATTCTCTCCACGCTCCGCCAACTGGTCGAGATCGAATCGCCCAGCGATGACAAAGCTGCCATAGACCGGCTCGGCTCGCTGCTCGCCGGACGCTTCGAAAAACTCGGCGGCCATGCCAAATTTCATCGTGCAGAAAGAGCTGGAGATCATTTGCAGGTTGACTTCGAGGGCGCGCGCGGCGGCAAGCCGGTGTTATTGCTCGGCCACATGGATACCGTCTATCCCACGGGAACGCTGGCGACCATGCCGTGGCGCGTCAGCGATGGCCGCGCCTACGGCCCCGGCGTCTTCGACATGAAGGCGGGCATTGCATTCATGCTTCATGCCATCGAAGCCCTGCGTGAGCGCCATGGCGACCGCCTGCCCCGGCCAATAACGGTTCTGCTTGTTTCCGATGAAGAAACCGGCAGCGACAGTTCGCGGCGCATCACCGAAAGCCTGGCGAAAAAATCGTCTGCGGTGCTGGTGCTCGAGCCTTCGCACGGGAAAAACGGTGCGGTGAAGACGGCCCGCAAAGGCGTGGGCGAATATACATTGAAAGTCACGGGCAAGGCCGCGCACTCCGGGCTCGATTTTGAAAAAGGTGAGAGCGCGATTGTCGAACTAGCCAAGCAAATTATCGCCATCTCGAAGCTGGTGGACCTGAAACGCGGCATTACGCTGAATGCAGGAATCGTGAGCGGCGGCACGCGCGTCAATGTGATTCCGGCTGAAGCCAGCGCCGTGCTCGACGTCCGCATCGCGCAGATGAAAGATGCTGCCGTTCTCAACCGCAAGCTGCGCTCGCTCAGGCCTTTCAACCGTAAATGCAAGCTGGAAATCAGCGGCGGAATCAACCGGCCGCCGCTCGAACGAGGCCCGAAGGTGGCCGCGCTTTATAAGAAAGCCGTCGAGATGGCAAAGCGTCTTGGCTGGAAGCTCGAAGAAGCCGCCGTCGGCGGAGGGTCAGACGGGAACTTTACCGCTGCCCTCGGCATCCCGACTCTTGACGGTCTGGGCGGGGTGGGCGAAGGCGCTCACGCCACGCACGAAAATGTTCTGATCTCTGAATTGCCGCGCCGGACAGCGCTTTTGGCGGAATTAATCGAGGCGCTGTAAGTCGCATTCCGTGGTAAAATCCCCACGCTGTTCACCCAGGGAGGATGGCGCCGTCATGAAGACCCGTTCCGCAGTCGGCTTTCTCATCATGGTTTTCGCCACGATTGGCAGTCAGGCCCAGAGCAATGACGCTGTCCGCCACGTGAGCGGGAAGACGCCAGTTCTTGGCAAGGGCCGGGAAATGTCCGCCGAGAGGCCAGCCGAGCCGAGCCGTCAGTTCGAAGTCGAGCGCGTCAGTCCCAACGCAAATCCGTGGAAATTGCAGGCGACGCTGACCGGGGCGGTAATCCACGATATTTCGTTCGCGACTCCCCAGGTCGGATATGCCGCCGCCGAACTTGGCCAGATCTGGAAGACCACCAATGGAGGCGCAAACTGGACCGAGATCATGAACCTGAACTTTCCTTACTACTGGTACGGCATTCATGCCTTCGACGCGAACAACGTTGTGGTCTCCGGCTTCAATGATTCGAATTTCGAGGGCATCATCCGCTGGAGCCACGACGGTGGCAACACCTGGACGGACGATATTGCCCTGACCAGCGCCGGATGGTGTTTCCGGGTGCGTTTTGCCAACACGAATGACGGGCTGATTATCGACGGCTTGAACCTTGACGCCGCCAACGCCGCGCACTATACGAAGGATGGCGGCGCGAGCGCAACGGACTGGACTGAAGATGTCCCCGACGCCAGCGGCGGATGGTTCGGCAATGAATTCAGCCTGCTGACGAATTCGCACGCCCGCGCATCTGGCATCACATATTGCACCAGCCCTGACGCCGGCGTGACCTGGCGTTGCGGACCGTCGGTGGATTCGGTTTTCGACGGGCCAGTGTTCTTTCTCAACGATACGTACGGCTGGGTCGGCGGCGGCGAGATTTCTCCCAACCTTGAAGGTTGGGTGCACGTCACCACCAACGGCGGCAAAACCTGGAGCGGTCGAACGCTCGACATCGGCTGGCCGATCCGGGAGATTTTGTTTCCCAGTCCGAAAGCGGGGTGGGCGGCCGGCGGGAATTATTCTACGAACGTTGGCGGCATGTACTTCAGCCGCGACGGAGGAAATACCTGGTCGCTTGACGTGAGCACCGGCGCGGAGATGGACGCCTGCGACAGCAAGATCGTCAATGGTACGAACCAGGTGTGGTGCGCCGGGTATAACGCGGCGTTTAACGGCGTGGTGTATACGCTGCGGCTGAAGTAGGATAGGGCTGGCGGGATTCCCCGTGGCCGAGTCTTCCTACCCTGGCTATCTATACGTTCTGCCGCTGGCGCACTTTTGCGCCTGCCTGACCGTCTGGCTGGCGAGCCTGGATTCTGGCGTTCACTACTTGATTTACGCGGATTTCCCGGTTTCCCTGGCAGTCGTCATGCTGGGATGGCACAATGACAGCTTTCTCTTCTGGTTTGCCACGCTCGGAACGGCATGGTGGTATTTCCTCAGCCGGGCTTTGTTACGGTATTTTTGGGGGCCGGTTTAACCCTGCGGACTTTGACTCTGCGGCGGCGCGGGCCTAGAATTTTACCAGGGATAATGTGCGCGTTGCGCCCGCCAGATTCACTGGTTCCCAGGAGGTCGTCCAATGCCAGGTAAACTGGGTCTGCCTGAGATTCTTCTGATTCTGGCCATCGCTCTGCTCATCTTCGGGCCGAGCAAGCTCGCCGACCTGGGCAAAGGGTTGGGCGAAGGCATCAGAAATTTCAAGTCGGCGGTCAAAGACGGCGAAGAAGGCAAGGACAAGAAAGCGTAATTTTTTTGGCGGCCGGCTTGCGGCGCTATGGTCAGATCGTGTTGTGCTGCTTCAGCATTCTCCACACCAGCGCCACCGGCAATCCCACCACGTTGCAGTAATCTCCTTCGATGCGAGTGATCCAGCGGGAAGCGATGCCCTGGATGGCGTAGGCCCCGGCTTTGTCCATGGGCTCGTCCGAGGAAGCGTAGGACTGAATGTCAGCTTCGCCGATGGGATCCATGGTCACGATAGTGGTTTCGGAGCGGACCTCTTCGAAGCCAAGCTGCGCTCGCTGTGACGGGACGGCGGCCGATCCCAGGAGGCATACGCCCGTGATGACGAGATGCGTGCGGCCGGAAAGCAGGCGCAACATGCGGGCAGCATCGGATGAGTCTTGTGGCTTGCCGAGGATCTGGCCGTCAGCTACTACCACAGTGTCAGCCCCCAGAACGACTTCGCCGGGATACCCTCGGAAAACCGCCATGGCTTTTTCACACGCGGCGCGCTGGGCGAAGTTTTGCGGAGATTCGCCGGGAAAAGGAATCTCGGGGATATTCGCAGGGCGGATGCTAAAGTCAATTCCCGCATTTCGCAGAAGTTCCTGGCGGCGGGGCGAGGCGGAGGCGAGGATGAGCATGTGGTTAGCGCATTCCCACCTGGCCGCGCACGGATTCAATCAGCCTGGCAGAGTCGTAACCCACGCCGTCTTTGAAGACGATCTCGACATTTTCGATGTCGTCAATTTTCTGCGAGGGATCGCCTTTGATCACAGCCAGGTCTGCCTGCTTGCCGGGAGCGATAGTGCCGATACGGTCTGCCTCACCAAGAAACTGAGCGCCGTTTGCCGTCGCGATGTGGATCGCTTCAGCCGTTGTAAATCCTGCTTCGACCAGCAGCTCGACTTCGCGCTGGTCGCCGAATCCGGCGATCACGCCGCCCATGCCGGTGGGATCGAGTCCGGCGAGGAGCAAGCCGCCTGCTTTCGAGAAGGCGTATTCGAACTCCATTTCTTTCTTGAAGGCGGCAGGGAAGGGTGAAATATCGGTGCCGTACACGGTGCGGGTTCGCGCTGTGTCTTCGGCGCGCACTTTGTTGGCAAGAAATGCGGCGCGAGCATCGGGCGAGAGGGCATCGAGCACGCGCGGCTGCATTGCGGGACGGCCGGGAACGAACATTTCAAACACCGGCAGGGTTGAAGTAACTGCCACATGGCGTTGCACGAGGTCGAGAATCATGTCGTGCACCGGGCCGGATTGCACGTCAAGCTTGGACATTTGGACTACATAGTCGGGCTTTTGCGCGCAGACTCCGGGTTTGTGGTCGGAGAAGAATTCGGTATCCACGAACAAGCCATGCTCGAGGTCGTCAATGCCCAGGGATGCAGCCTGGCGAAAGCCGACTGAGCACAAATGCCCGGTGACTTTTGCGCCGCGCTTGTGGGCGGCAGTGACAGCCGCGGCAAGTTCCTCGGGAGTAATGAACATGTAGGCTTTGAAATTATCCACGCCTTCGTCGAGCCAGTAATTAACAGTTTTTGCGGCGTCATCGGGTCCGTTGAGCTGGTGCATCTGCACCGCCCACGAACCTGCGCCTTCGAGGTATGGCCCCGTGACATGAATGTGCGGTCCGGGGGCCTGGCCGGAGTCAATCAGCTTTTTGATTTCGAGATCGGTATATGGCTCAAGCCCGCCGGTGGTGCGGATGGTGGTGACGCCTCCGGCGAGGTAAAGCCGGGGAAAGCTGAAGCCCATTTCGGCGAAGAAGCGTGCGCCGCCCGTGCCTCCGCCGGGGTAGAACATGTGATCGTGCATGCCGACCAGGCCGGGGATGATGCTGTAGCCGTGGAGATCGAGCAGCTGCGCGTCTTTAGGGATGTTGGCGGAAGCGGCGGTCGCGATGGATTCGATCTTGCCATGAGAGAGGACGATGGCTTGATCGTCGCGGGGGGCTGCGCCGGTGCCGTCAATGACTCGCACATGAGTGAGCGCGATGACCGGCGCGTCCACTTTAATGAACTCCCGAACTTGGGTAGAAATGGTTTGCCCCTCACCCAGCAAACAGCAGCCGAGCACAATCAAGACGAACGCGTTACGCATGGTTCCTCCCTGAACCTTAGAGTTGAGCCTCAGAACCAAGTGGACGCACGGTATGCGCGGTACGCTTCCCCAAACTTCGCCTCGAGGACCTGCGCCTCCTTGCGGGCCCGCCAAATCTGTACGGGAATGCCAACGACGAAAACAAGCAGCCACGTCGGATGTCCAAGCGCTAGGACCAGACCGGCAATCGTACACGAGGCGAAGAAGTAGATGGGATTCCGGATTCTGGAGTAGAAGCCACGCGTAACTAGTTGCTTAGCTTGCGCAGTCACCGTTAGCGAACTGCCCAGCTCAAAACGCGCGACCGTCCATAGGATGAAGCCGCCAATCATGAGTCACAGCCCGGCGATCCCAGTAGTGGTCCAGGCCGCCGGGGCATGCCTCCAGACGAGAAAGGTAAGCGTGAACCCGACGATCAACGTCAACGAGATGTTTGGCCAGACCACGTCCTCGCTCCGGCAAATCAGACTAAACCACAAAGCCGGCAGGAGCAAGGAACGAGGTGTCCGCGTCTCACGAAAGCCCCTGTTAAAATCAATCTTGGCCCCGCTCTCATGGATTCCCAGCACATTCGCAATTTTGCCATCATCGCGCATATTGACCACGGCAAATCCACGCTGGCCGACCGCATGCTGGAGCTGACCGGGTCACTGACTGCGCGCGAAATGCAGGCCCAAGTGCTCGATTCGATGGACCTGGAGCGGGAGCGCGGCATCACCATCAAGGCCCACGCGGTGCGCATGACGTACACTGCGCACGATGGCGAGACCTACCAGCTCAATCTGATTGATACACCTGGCCACGTTGACTTTTCCTACGAAGTGTCGCGCTCGCTGGCTTCCTGCGAAGGCGCGCTCCTGGTGGTGGATGCATCGCAGGGAGTCGAAGCACAAACTCTCGCGAATTCGTATCTGGCGATCAATCATAGACTCGAGATCATTCCGGTCATCAACAAGATTGATTTGCCGAGCGCCGACATTCCGCGCACCAAGGAGATGATTGAAGGCGCGGTGGGCCTTGATGCGTCAGACGCCGTGCTGATCAGCGCGAAGACCGGGCAGGGAGTGCCGGAGGTGCTGGAGGCGATCGTCAAACGCGTGCCGCCGCCGAAAGGAAACGCCGAAAACCGGCTGCAGGCGCTGATCTTCGACTCATGGTTCGATCCATATCGTGGCGTGATCGTGCTCACCCGTGTTTTTGAGGGCACGCTGCGCAAAGGCCAGAAAATCCGCTTATGGTCAAACGGCGCCGTATTCGATGTGGAGGCGCTGGGCACGCTGACTCCCAAGCCAGTGGAAGTGGACGAACTGCGCGCAGGTGAAGTGGGATTTCTTATTGCCAATATCAAAAACGTCGCCGACACGAAAATCGGCGACACCATCACCGATGAAGCCAACCCTGCGATCGAACCGCTGCCGGGCTTTGAAGAAATCAAGCCCATGGTCTTCGCCGGGCTTTATACGGTGGACGCGCACGAACATACGCAGTTGCGTGAGGCGCTCGAGAAACTGCGGCTCAACGACTCGTCGTTCTTCTTTGAGCCGGAAAGTTCCGCGGCCCTGGGATTCGGCTTCCGCTGCGGCTTTCTCGGCTTGCTGCACATGGAGATCATCCAGGAACGGCTGGAGCGAGAGTTCGGCCTTGAGTTGATTACGACTGCACCCGGCGTGCGCTACAAGATCACAAAGACCGATGGCGAAGTGGTGGAAGTTGATAATCCTTCGCGCTGGCTGAACCCGAGTGAGATCGCGAAGGTTGAAGAGCCGATTATTACTGCGACCATTCTTACGAACGAGGAATTTGTCGGCGGGATTCTGGCGCTGGTGGAAGAAAAGCGCGGCAAGCAGAAGAGCTTTGAATATGTGAGCGCCTCTCGCGTGATGCTGCAATATGAGCTGCCGCTGAACGAAATCGTGCTCGATTTCTATGACCGGCTGAAATCAGTCTCGCGCGGATACGCGTCGCTCGACTACCACCTTACCGGCTACTGGGACTCACCCATGGTCAAACTGGATATTCTAGTCGCAGGCGATCCAGTGGATGCGCTATCGGTGATCGTGCACCGCGATTTCGCTTACGAGCGCGGCAAGGCGCTGGTTTCGAAGATGCGCCAGCTTATTCCCCGGCAGATGTTTGAAGTGGCGATTCAGGCTTCGATTGGGGCGAAAATCATTGCCCGCGAAACCGTCCCGGCCATGCGCAAGAACGTGCTGGCCAAGTGCTACGGCGGCGACATCACCCGCAAGCGCAAGCTGCTGGAAAAACAGAAAGAAGGCAAGAAGCGCATGAAGCGCATTGGGCGTGTGGACATTCCGCAGGAAGCGTTTCTGGCGGTGCTCAAGGTGGGGGAAGGAGAGTAAAAGAAGCCCGCCCCGATTTGTGCAATCGGTTGCTTAAAGCACCTAACAAAACCTCACCCATTTGGCCCACGGCGGCCGATGCTAGGAAAAGAAGCGCTAGCACTGAACCCGTTGCTGGCAAAAGTCTCGCCATTGGACACGCGGCATCCCTGATGCGCTCGAAACGTCAATTAGCGCCAGTGCTTGCTGCGAATCGTTGCGGTTGGCCCCGGTCAACTGGATTGCGAGCGGGATACCGTGTCCGGAATCGTAGCATTGGCGAGAAAATACGGAGAAGTCGAATCGTCTACAACGAGGGTTTGTTAGAGACTCTTAGCGGTAATTGTTTATATGACCATGGTATAATGACCATAGTCCAGATGAGGGAAGCGATGAAAATGGTTCCAGCAGGTACCTTTAAAGCCAAATGTCTCGCCATCATGGACGAGGTGAAGGCGAAGCGCGAGACCGTGGTCATCACGAAGCATGGTGAGCCGGTGGCAAAGCTGGTGCCGGTGGACATCGATACAGACGAGATATTCGGATTCTTCAGCGATAAAGGAGCAATCCACGGCAATGTCGTGGCGCCGGCGCTCTCGCGCGAGGAATGGGGTAACTTGAAATAATGTTGCTCGACACCCACGTGGTTCTATGGCTGGCCTTCGACCCGGGGCGAATTTCCAGGAACGCAAGAGCCGCAATTAACCAGACGCGAAAAAGCGGCGAGGGTTTGGCGATTTCCGATATCAGCCTGCTGGAAATTGCGACTCTCGAGCGAAAGCAGCGGGTGAGGCTTGATACGACGCTAGAAACTTTCCTGGTGGAGGTGGAGGCGAGATTTGCAGTTCTTCCCATCACCGGGCGAGTGTGTGTTCGCGCGATGGAATTTGACGCCGCCTATCCGAACGATCCAGCCGACCGTGTAATTGGGGCGACAGCTCTGGTTGAGGGGGTTCCTCTGGTGACGGCGGATGATGCCATACGCCAGTCTAAAGAGTTGGTGACGATTTGGTAGGGAAGCGACTGACGGGATAACGGTGCCCATCAAACATGCCATTCTTGGGGCGGGCGCGATCGGCGGGTTGATCGGCACCGCGCTGGCGTGGCTGGGGGAAGACGTCACCGTAATCATTCGCGCTGAGACTCTTCCGAATTATCCGGGGAACTTGACGCTGGAGCGCCCACAAGGCACAATTTCTGCCCCGGCGAAAGCAAGCGCATGGCTGACCGAGCCGGTTGACGTGCTGTGGATCTCTACCAAGAGTTATCAACTACACGCTGCGCTCGAGTCTGCACGGGCAATGCCTGCCTGTGTGGTTCCGCTGCTGAACGGAATCGATCATGTCGAAGTGTTGCGCGAGCGCTTTGGACATGACCAGGTGCTGCCGGGAATCATCGCGGTCGAAGCGGAGAAAATTGCGCCGGGACGGTTCGTGCAGCGCACTCCGATGGTTCGCCTTAACCTGGCAGCCAACGGAGATCGGCTCCTGGGGCCGATTGTTGCGCGCCTGAGCCAGATCGGGTTTGCCTGCCAGTTCGTGGCGAACGAACAGACGCTGCTATGGAGCAAGCTTTGTTTTCTGGCGCCGTTCGCCCTGGTAACTTCCGCCTCGGGCATGAACAAGGGTGAAATTCTCGGCAGTCCGGAGTGGAAGCAAAAACTCGTTTCGGCCATTGACGAAGCCTGCGCCGTCGCGAAGGCCAGCGGCGCGGAAGTTGATGGGCCGAAATTGCGACCGGTCTTCGATAGCATGCCGGACGGGATGCGCAGCTCGATGCAGAAAGATGTTGCCGCCGGGCTTCCGCTCGAACTGGATGCCATTTCCGGTCCGATTCTGCGCGGCGGGGAGCGATACGGGATTGATGTCACGACGACGGCGGAGTTGGCAGCAGTTATTCGAGCGAAAGCAGCGTGAAAAGTTCTACCGAGCGCCCGAGGGCCGTACGGCCCTCGGATTTCGCCCAAGGCGACCGTCTCCCCCTGCTTCACTCTCCTCGATAAACAATTTTCCCGCCCACAATCGTGGCTACCACCTTCCCCGCGAGTTGCCAGCCATCGAACGGCGTGTTGCGTGATTTGGAACGGGCCTTAGAGGCGTCAAATGTCCAGCGCTTTTTGGGATCGAAGATGGTTACGTCCGCATAGCCGCCGCGGGCAAGGGTAGCGCGTCCTCGCAGATCAACCACGCGGGCCGGGCCGGCAGTGAACAACTCGACAATTCTGGCGAGAGGAACTTTGTGATCGCGGTGCAACACCGTGATTGCCAAGCCCAGTGCGGTTTCCAGACCGATGATGCCGAACATAGCGCGCTCAAACTCGATGATCTTCTCGTGCTCCGCGTGGGGAGCGTGGTCGGTGGCAATGGCGTCTACCGTACCGTCGGCCAAAGCCACCAGCAGCGCCTCGCGATCGGCGGCCGAGCGCAGCGGCGGGTTCATCTTGCAGTACGTGTTGTAGTCGCCGACGTCTTCTTCCGTCAATGTGAAATGATGCGGCGTAACTTCGCAGGTAACGTAAGCCTTGCTGCGCTTGCCACGCCGGACTGCCTTCAATGCATCGGCAGTTGAAAGATGCGCCACATGCAGGCGCGCGCCGGTGAACTGCTGCGCCAGGGCCACGTCACGCTCGACGATAGAAGCTTCAGCGGCAGTTTTCATGCCTCGCAATCCCAGGCGAAATGAAGTTGGGCCTTCATTCATCGAGCAATTTTCGGTCATGCGAGTGTCTTCCGCGTGCTGAATCACGGGAAGGCCGGTTTCCGACGCCAGGCGCAAGGTCTCGCGCATGATGGGATCGGTCAGGATGGGGCGTCCGTCGTCGCTCACGGCGACTGCGCCTGCACGCTGCAAGGCACGAAAATCCGTCAGCACCGCTCCTTTGCTGGCATGGGTGGCAGCGGCGATGGGGAACAGGTTGACGACTGCGCCGCGCTGCGGTTGCTGGAGCCAGGTGACCCAATCGGTGGAGTCCACGACGGGCGAGGTGTTTGGCATGCAGCAAACCGAAGTGAAGCCTCCTGCCGCGGCTGCCGCGGTGCCGGTAGCGACGGTTTCCTTGTAGCTTTGGCCCGGCTCGCGGAAGTGAACGTGAAGGTCAATAAATCCGGGAGTAACGATCAGGCCGCGGGCGTCGAATTTCTCGTCCGCTGCGCCGCGTACTTTTTTGGGCGGAGCGATCTCGGCCACCCGGCCATCACGCAAAAGAATGTCCATCGAGGTGTTGAGTTTGGCCGCGGGATCTATGACGTGGCCGCCGTGAATCAGCAGCGAATTTGGTTGTAACTTGTCGGCCATTGCGGCGAACCGTAAAGCTCAAACAAAATGCAGATTCCTCGCTGCGCCCGGAATAACAAGAGCCGCTACCGGGCCTTGCCCAGCGCCTTTGCCAAGATTGCCATGCGCACCGGCACCCCGTTGTGAACTTCTTCAACAATGGCCGACTGTGCGCAATCGGCAACTTCCCAGGTTAATTCGAGGCCCCGAATAATCGGGCCGGGATGCATGACCATGGCATCTTTTTTCGCCAATTTGACCCGGGACATGGTCACCTGATAGCGGGCGATGTAATCCTGCAAACGGATTCTCTGCCCCGCCAGGCGCTCTTTTTGTACGCGCAGGACCATGATGACGTCCATGCCACGCAGGGCTTCTTCAGCAGTGCGGCTGATGCGCAAGCCGGGAGCGAGGCCAGCGGCCATCCCGGGCAGCAACTCCGGCGGGCCGCAGAGGGTAATCTGCGAGCCAAATTTACTGAGCAAATGAATCGCGGAGCGAGCGACGCGGCTGTGAAAAATATCGCCCACGATGGCGACCTGCAACTTGTTCAACTGTTTTTTGTGGCGAAGAATCGTGTAGGCATCCAGCAAGGCCTGCGAAGGGTGCTCGTGCATGCCATCGCCGGCGTTGATGACCGGAATGTCAAGATGCTGGGCCATGAGCAGCGGGGCGCCGGCGTGAGGATGGCGTATCACGATGGCATCCGCGCCGACGGCGCGAAGGGTATATCCGGTATCAAGCAGCGATTCGCCTTTTTCAATGCTGGATCCGCTGGCCAGCACCAGCGTGGTCATGGCGCCCATGGACTTGGCAGCGATTTCGAAGGAACTGCGGGTGCGCGTCGAAGCTTCATAGAAAAGCAGCAGAACGCGCTTGCCTCGCAGCAGAGGCCGCGGCCTAAGCGGATTCATTCGTCTCGCCAGCCTGAGCACGCTCATGATCCCAGAGGCGTCGAGATGCTCGATCCCGAGCAGAGAGCCGCGAGTTACCTTGCGGCTGGCGGGGCCGGAAGTACGGGCGATGCTGGCTGACGCAGGACTTGCCATGAACGCTGCATCATACGCGGGGCGGCCAGTGCCGGGCAAGGCAGAGAAAGGCCTTCGCGAAAGAAAAGTTTCATGTCCGCCCCGAACTGGCTCTGTGCTGCGGCCCCGACCGGGCGCATCACCGTGTTAATCTCGTCCTTCCATGTTCGCCTCCAGCCAGCTTCTTCCCGTTGCGCTCAGCCTGGCCGCAGTGTTTGTGTGGGGAACCAGCGACTTCCTCGGCGGCTATGGGGCTAAGCGAGCCAATGCGTTCGTCTTCACTGCCATCGCTCATGTCAGCGGGCTGGTGTTGATGACTGGTTCGGCCATGGCCAGCGGAGCCGTCTATCCTTCTGCGAACACGGCGGAATGGGCACTAGCCGCCGGACTCTGTGGCGGCGCTGCCCTGGCAATTTTTTACCGCGCGCTGGCCTCGGGGCGCATGGGGCTTACGGCGCCGGTTGCGGCGGTGCTAGGGGCCGGCATCCCAACTCTGTTTGGCATCTTTACCCAAGGATTGCCGGGGGCGATTCCAATTGCCGGGTTTGTGCTCGCCGGAGTGGGGATATGGCTGATCTCGCGGGTAGAAGATCACCACCGGCCAGAAGGCGTCGGCCTGGCAATTCTCGCAGGAACCGGATTCGCCGGTTTCTATCTTTGCTCGCACCAGGCCGGGATGGGGTCGCCGGCCTGGATCACGGCCATGGTGAAGCTTGCATCGGTCGGGCTCACGGTGGCGATCGTTCTCATCGGCGGTGGATTCCGCGACATTGACCGGCGCGGCATCGCGTTGGGTCTTATGGCGGGCGGGCTCGACGCGACCGGCAGCGTATTGTATATCCGGGCTGCTCAAATCGGACGGCTGGACCAGGCTGTCGTGCTGAGCTCTCTCTACCCCGCTGTGACCGTGCTGCTGGCACGGTTGTTTCTCAAAGAGCATTTCACGCGATGGAAAGCCGTGGGAATAGCCGCGGCGCTGCTGGCTGTGCCGATGATTGCGTGGCGATAGGTATCTCGCTGGCTCATCATGAGCCGGCGCTCGTCTGCTACCATCCAGGTCATGGCGCTGCTCGACGTCCGCAATCTGGCCAAGGTTTTTCCGCGTGGCGAATCGGTTTTCGGCGGGAGGACGGGTGAGATCCGCGCGGTGGATGATGTTTCCTTCGACATTCACGCCGGAGAGACACTCGGTTTGGTGGGCGAATCCGGCTCAGGCAAGAGCACATTGGGACGGCTGGTGCTGCGGCTGATCGAGCCGACTTCGGGCCGCATTCGTTTTGACGGTCGCGAAGTGCAGACTGCCACTCACGCTGAAATGCGACGGCTACGCCGCGACATGCAGATCATCTTTCAAGACCCGTTTGGATCGCTCGACCCGCGAATGACGATCGAAGACATCATTGCCGAACCCATGATCATTCACGGAGAATCGAAGGCCGCGACCTTGCCGGGTGCATGGCACCAGCGTGGGCTTGGCGAGCGGGTCTGTGAACTGCTCCGGGCGGTCGGGCTTGATGGCTCAGCTCTTTCGAGATTTCCGCACGAATTCAGCGGCGGACAGCGGCAACGCATCGTAATTGCACGAGCTTTGGCCCTGAGGCCGAAGTTCATGGTTGCCGACGAACCGGTTTCAGCGCTCGATGTGAGCGTGGGCGCGCAGATCGTAAACCTGCTGGCACAACTGCAGCGCGAGTTCGGCCTTACCTACCTGTTCATTTCGCACTCAATGCCATTGGTGCGCTATCTAGCGACGCGCATTGCAGTCATGTACCAAGGGCGGTTCGTCGAGGTAGGCGCGACTGAACAGATCACGACGGCGCCCCGTCACGAATATACCCGCTCCCTGCTCGAGGCCACGCCGGAAATGGCCTTGCAGCCTTGACTTGTTTCTGCGGCCCACACCAGCTACAATCCGCGTCTGAAAGCGAGGAGGTGCCAATGGCCGTCGCTCCGGTTCCGCCAAGTCCAGTTTCCCCAGGGGCTCCTGAAGCCGCGCCTCTTTCTGAGGGCGCGCGTCTGCTGGATACGTTTGTAGCGCCGAGCAAGACCTTTAGCGACCTGCGCCGCAGCGCGAGCTGGTGGGCGCCGTTCCTGGTGCTGGCGGTGGCCACCCTGGCATTCGTATATGTGGTAGACCAGAAAATCGGTTTTGCCAAAGTGAACGAGAACCAAATACGATTGCAGCCCAAGGCGTCCGAACGGATCGAGCGCATGCCGCCCGATCAGCGCGCGCAGGCCATGGCCAGTCAGGTAAAGGTCATGGGGTACATATCGTGGGGATATCCGGTGATCATATTGATCTGGAATGCGTTGATCGCGGCTGTCCTGCTGGCGACCTTCAAATTCGGCTTTAGCGCAGCTCTCAAATTCAAGACCACGTTCGCCATCGTGATGTATGCGGCACTGCCGGGAATCATCAAGGTGATCCTGGTGATCGTCTCAATTTTGGCGGGCGCGAGCACCGACTCATTCACGTTTCAGAATCCCGCGGCTACCAATATCGGCTATTTCCTAGATCCGGCGAATTCGCAGTTTCTCTATAGTGTGGGAACAGCGGTGGATATTTTTATGATCTGGACCCTGGCGCTGACAGCAATCGGCATCAGTTGCGTGGGCGGGGTGAAGCGCTCGACGGCGATGATCGTGGTATTCGGGTGGTACATCGTATTTACCTTGGGAGGCGCCGGGCTTGGCGCTGCCTTTTCCTAAAAAATCTGCGCAAGGACGACCGTGGTTGAGCGTCAACTGTTTTGGAGGCTTATGAGAAGGAAATCTTGTTTGCTCGCCATCATGTTGTGTGCGATAGGGACGATTGCATTCGCACAGGAGAAGAATCCGGTGACCAAAGCCGTGCAAGGGATGCTCCAGCGGCAGCAAAGGGACATCATCGCGGCGGTGCAGGAGATGCCGGCCGACAAGTTCGGGTTCAAGCCGACCCCGGACCAGATCACATTCGGCCACCTGGCCCTGCACATTCTTGAGTCGAACAATCTGCTGTGCAGCAAAATCGGAGATATGGCCCCGCCGCCCGAAAAGCAACCGGCTGAGACCGCCGGTAAAGACCTGCTGATGGCGGCGCTGACAAGGTCGTTCGAGTTCTGTAATGCAGCGCTCGAAAAGATGGATGACTCGAAGCTCGGCGAGACGGTTCAGCTATTTGGCGGACGCTCGGGGACGCGTGCCTCCGCCATGATTCACCTGGCCAGCGGCTGGGCGGACCACTACAGCGCCGCTGCGCAATATCTCCGGCTGAATGGCCTAGTGCCGCCAGCCGCGCAAAAGAAGGATTGATCCGGGTTTATTCGATCTGGACCAACTCACCCGCCGCAGCGGCCATGACAGCCACGGGCGGCGCGGGATGCTGCGGAGCACGCCAGGAGTCGAAGATCGAAACCTGGTGAACGCAGGACACCGTGCAGTGCGGGGCGCACGATTTTTCCGTCACATACTCGCGGCGGATGTCATGTAACGTGTATTTCTCCAGCGGAACCGCAGGATAGCCGCGTTGTTGCGAGCAGTAATGCACCAGGCCATCCTCACAAATATATAAGTAGCGGGCTCCAGCGCGGCAGCGCCATTGGTTGGGACGGCCTTGTGCAATGTTGTCCTGAAAGCCATTGATCCTGGTAAAGCTGCTCTTCTCCATCGCCTTCATTTCGTGATAGACGCAGCGTTCTTCTTCCGCAAGCGGCTGTAGCTGCCCGTCGCCATCGTGAATGATTCCCACGGTTGAGCTGAAGCCGAGTTCCAGGGCACGTTTGCCGATGGTTAAGGCATCCTGCGGATTGGCGATGCCTCCGCCGACGACAGAGTTGATGTTTACGTGAAAGTCGGCGTACTCGGCCAGGAGCTGCAATTTCTTGTCGAGAACCTTCAGGCTTTTCTTCGAAACGTCGTCAGGCGTGACGTTATCAATCGAAATCTGCAGCCATTCCAGCCCGGCACGGTTCAAGCGCTCGATACGCTCGGCGACAAGCAGATATCCGTTGGTGATCATGCCCGCAATCATGCCGCGCAGACGGATGCGGCGGATGATCTCATCGAGTTCGGGATGAAGCAGCGGTTCGCCGCCGCTAATGGTAATGACCGAGGTTCCCAGCTCCGCCAGCTTGTCCACGCGGCGGAACATCTCCCCGGCCGGCACCGGCTTCGAGAAATCGTCGTACTCGTTGCAATATTCGCAAGCCAGGTTGCAGCGCCGCACGGGGATGATGTGCGCCAGCAGCGGATGGTCCGTGGAGGCAAAGGCGCGCGCCATCATGCGCGCTCCGCGCAGATTGCGGTGGAGCGCCTTGACGCGGCGGCGCAGCCTGGTCGAGAGGGATGGCATAGAATACGGTTAATCAGCTATTACAGCACAGACCGTGAATTATCGTATGGCTTGAACAGCAGACGGTAGTGGGCCAGTTTCGATTTCCACAGCGTCGCTTTAGCATCCGGCTTGTGGCATCATGATGGAATGACCATCGGCAAGGGTAAACGTCCACGCGACCCAAATCAACTCGCCGCGTGGACGGTTGCTGTCTCCACGGGCCAGATTCCAGCCCCAGAACCAGAACTGCCAAAGCTAACCCAAAACGCTACACCCACCAACATCTCTGAATATATGGCCGCTATCGGGCGCAAAGGCGGTCAGATCGGCGGGAAACGTCGGCTCAAGACTATGACCAAGGAACAACGCCGCAAAATCGCCGCTAAAGCTGCTAAAGCACGCTGGAAAAAAGCGAAAAAATTGTAGACTAGTTAGCCTCATCGGCAGTATGCTTCTCCTTCCCCCAGAAAAGGAGAATGATCGTATGGCCACGCCTCCTCCCGGAGCCCCACCATCTCCGCCTACACCTCCAAATGACGCACAGAAATCAGCGGCAAAAGTCAGCGCAACGCCGATCTTTGTGCAGGTACTCAATGAGTGTAACGTTAATGCCGATCAGCTCGCGAAACGTCAAAAACTTATTATCAAAATGGAGGAGACGCTGACAAGGCGCTATGGCAGCGCGAATCGTCTGGTGAGTTACGTCCTCAGATTCGGCCACGCGAAGACAATGATGAGCACCTCCGATGTCCCCAGTTTGGAATCTATGCTTTCATCCGTCAGCGGTGCCGAGCAGATTAATTTATTGGTGCATAGTCCAGGTGGCGATGGAACAATAGCGGAGAAATTGATAGACATCTGTAGGTCGCACCTGTCTGGACAAAATCAAAAGTTACGCGTCATAGTCCCGAATCTCGCGAAGAGTGCCGCTACGATTCTCGCGCTAGGTGCTGATGAAATCTTGATGGGCCATGTCTCGGAGTTAGGCCCTATTGATCCTCAGATACCGATTATCGTTTCTGGCGCGACGCAATGGGTTTCGGCCTTCGCCTTTGTTGAAGCGCGTGACAAGCTGGTAGAACAAATCAAGGAAGCAACGAAGAAAAAAGAGCCGACAGCAGCACTTCTTCAGCAATTGGCGAGTCTAAACATTCCGTTCACTGATGAAATGGAAAATCAAATTGCTTTTTCCAAGAAAACAGCAATCACCCTGCTGGACAAGTACATGCTGAAAGCTAAGCATCCGAAACCGGGACCACGCGGCAAGATAGCTGCCGAGATCGCTGAAAAACTGCTATCCAAGCAACTGTTTCCGGTTCATGGACACTATATCGCCGGAGCCACCGCAAAGCAGGTCGGGCTACAAGTTGAGGTGCTCGACAAGGACGACGAACTCTGGAAGCAGGTTTGGGAATACTACATCCGCTGCGAAGTGCAGATGAATATTCAGATACAACCCCCATTCATCAAGAACAAGTTGTTTGAGTCCGGTACGGCATCCTTGTCAAACCAAGAAATGCCTTAACTGTAGAAGGGAACTTGCTGATTATTGGGAATCGTTACAACCTCGTTCTTTGGCGTGAAGTCAACGGGCGGGGTTTTGTCCTCCGCGTCGCGCGCGCGGGCGGCGATCTCAAGGATCAGCCGGATTTCCGGATTCTCAGCAACTGCATCTCGGATTATCTTGCTGGTCTTCATCTCGGCCCTCCTTCGTGTGATTAGATGCGGGTAAAACTCATTCTGATGGTTTATATCCCAGCATGTCGGCAGTTGTCCAGTTAAATTTTAGCACCTCAGATACGGCCCCATCGCAGCACACCCCGTAACTGTTACTCTTTTCTCTTGACATGCTAAAGCGGCTGGAGTATAAGGGTAATTATGAATTGCCTAGACAATCAGGCCCGCGCCAGAGTGGTTAGCTGCTTAATTGAAGGTTGCTCCGTTCGCGCTACAGTGCGCATGACTGGCGTCTCCAAGACAACAGTCATGAAGCTGCTTGCCGATCTCGGAGCGGCCTGCGCTGCCTATCATGATCGCTACGTTCGCAATCTGAAAGTGCGCCGTTTGCAGGCCGACGAAATTTGGCAGTTCGTTGGAGCGAAGGCGAAGAACGCCAGCGCCCAAAAGAAACAAGAGGGCTGGGGAGACATTTGGACGTGGGTCGGAATTGATGCTGATACAAAGCTGGTCGTTTCCTACCTTGTTGGCGGTCGCGGTGCTGACTGGGCGAAGGACTTCATGGAAGATTGCGCCAGCCGAATTCGCAATCGAGTGCAGATCACGACAGACGGCCACAAAGCCTATTTGGAAGCCGTAGAAAACGCCTTTGGCGCGGACATAGATTACGCGCAATTGCAGAAGATTTACGGGGCTTCGACCGAGAATGAGACCCGGTACTCGCCAGCAACATGCATCGGGTGTGATATGAAAGTCGTGAGCGGGAACCCCGACCCGAAGCATGTGAGCACCAGCTTTGTTGAGAGACAGAATTTAACCATGCGAATGCAGATGCGCCGCTTTACCCGGCTGACAAACGGATTCAGCAAGAAAGTGGACAATCACCGTCACATGGTCGCGCTGCACTACATGCATTACAACTTCTGCCGGATTCACCAGACCTTGAAGGTCACTCCCGCGATGGAAGCTGGGTTAAGCGACCACGTTTGGAGTCTTGGAGAATTGTGCGCCCTCCTACCGAAGCCGACCGTCAAGGCTTCCACGATTGACGCTCACCTGATTCGAAAGGCGCTCGGAGTCGCGTAACTCCTGTGGAAAACCAAACTGGCCCATTACCCAGCAGACGGCGGAATTGGAGCATCGAACGGAAACTTCACGGTAGCGGATCCTACGACCGTGCCGACACGGCATCGAACAGGTTCAGGAACTTCAACTTCTTCTCCGCCGGTAGAAATGACGCTTCAAAGGAATTTCGCGCCAGCTCTCGCAGGTGCTCGTTGGTGAAGCCGAACGCCTCCTGGGCAAGCTGATACTCCTGATTCAGCGATGTACCAAACATGGCGGGGTCGTCGCTGTTCAGGGTAATCATCACACCATGGTCGAAATAACTGCGGGCTGGATGACCGGCCAAGGAGGCGCAGCATCCCGTGTGCAGGTTGCTGGTGAGGCAGATCTCCAGCGGGACCTGGCGAGTGGACAATTCCTCGATGAGTTCCGCATCCTGCGCCGCCGAAAGGCCGTGACCGATGCGCTCCGCCCGCAAATTCAATGCGCCCCAAATTGACTCCGGCGCGGCCGTCTCGCCGGCATGAGCGGTGAGGCGCAAACCGCTGCCGGCAGCGTAGGAATAGACATCACGAAACAGCTCCGGCGGGCCCTGCCGCTCGTCGCCGCCAATACCGATGCCTATCACGTGGCGTTCGCGATAATGCGCGGCCAGTTCAAAAACCTTACGCGCCGCTTCGGCGCCGAATTGCCGGACCGCATCAAAGATCCATAGCAGCGAAACGCCAAAATCTTCTGCGCCGCGTTCTCGTCCGCGCTCCAGACCTTCAAAAATTACCGCGAAATCCTGTTTGCGCCAGAGGCAGACTCCGACCGACACATAGACTTCGGCATGAAGGATATTCTCAGCCTTCAATTTCTCCATAAGGCGATACGTAATCAGCTCATAATCGTCAGCCGTCTGCAGGTCCTCGGTGACAGTCTTGAAAGCCATGAGGAAACCGGTGAAATCACGGTACTGATACAGCGAGTCCACCTGCGCGAGAGTCGCTTGCTTGCCATGGCGCTGGCGCAGTGCGAGCAAAGTGGCGGGATCAATCGAGCCTTCGAGATGCAGATGCAGTTCCGCCTTGGGCAACTGACGGATGAACGGGGAAGGAGGGTTATTGGGAGGCACGAGTTCGATTGTAGATTGCCGAGTGCGGAGTTGCGAGTGGCGCGGGCATGATCGTTTAGACTACTGCGCTTACCGCTTCGCGAACTCGCTGCGATGGCGGCTGTAGAAGAAGTAAATGACCAGCCCGATCAGAAACCACACGACGAAACGGATCCACGTGATGACTGTCAGCCCGGTCATCAACCCGCCACAGAGAATGATCGAGATCAAAGGGAACCAGGGGACGAATGGCACGCGGAAAACCCGCTTGCGGTTGGGTTGAGTGCGGCGCAGAATAATCACGCCGAGGGAGACCAGCGCGAAGGCGAACAGCGTGCCAATGTTCGAAAGGTCGGCTGCATCGGCGGTGGCAAAGATGGCTCCCGGGATGCCAACCGCAAAGCCGGCAATCCAAGTGGACCAGTGCGGGGTTTTAAACTTGGGATGCACCTTGCAGAAAAGCTTGGGAAAAAGCCCGTCCCGCGACATGGCGTACCAGACGCGGGCCTGGCCGTATTGAAAAACCAGCAAGGATGAAATCATCCCGGTGAGCGCGCCTATCACAATGATGGACCTTGACCAGCGGCTCGCGCCGAGCGCCTGCAGGGCGTAAGCGACGGGGGCCTCGGCGGCTGCGCCGGAAACGAACGTGGTGTATTTCATCATTCCCAGCAGGACAATCGAAACGCCAACGTAAAGCACCGTGCAGGCGATAAGCGAGGCGATGATGCCAAAAGGCAAATCGCGCTGTGGATTGCGGGATTCTTCGGCGGCGGTTGAAACGGAATCGAAGCCGATGTAGGTAAAGAACACAATCGCGCCACCGGTGACGATGCCGCCGAATCCCGAGGGCGCAAACGGCTTCCAGTTCGCAGGATTCACCAGCGCGCCGCCCACCACGAGGAACACCAGGATCGCGCCGATCTTGATGGCGACCATGATGTTATTAGCTTCGGCTGATTCGCGAATGCCGCGGACGAGCAGGATCGTCAGAATGAAGATGATGAGAAACGCAGGGATGTTGAAGTAGGAACCCGTCCAGTGCCCGGATTCCCACACCGGCGTGGACCATTTATCGGGCAAATTGATTCCGAATGAGGCCAGTTGCGCTTTGGTATAGGCGGCGAAGCCAATGGCCACGACGACATTACTGACAACATATTCCAGAATCAGGTCCCACCCGATGATCCAGGCAAAAATTTCGCCAAGGGTGGCATAGGAATACGTGTAGGCGCTGCCCGCGATGGGAATCATGGAGGCCAGTTCGGCGTAGCAGAGGCCGGCGAAGCTGCAGGCGACCGCGACCAGAAAAAATGAGATCGCAATCGAAGGCCCGGCTGCCGGGCGCCCGTGCATGAGCACTTGCGACGTGCCTCCGCCGCGCAACAGGTTGACGATCATATCGAGCACCTGGGCATGCAGAATCGAAGGCGCCTGGAAATACTCTCCTGCTGCGGCGGTCCCGGTGAGGACGAAGATGCCCGATCCGATGACCGCGCCAATGCCCAGCGCGGTCAGTGACCACGGCCCCAGAGTTTTTTGCAGGCGCTGCCCCGGCGTTTCAGACTCGGAGATCAGCTTGTCAATGGATTTGCAGCAGAAAAGCTGGTTGTTGGAGGTGCGGACCGTTGCGTTCGCCGGGGGTTCGGTTGCCGAGGTTGGTTCAGACAAGGGGCTCTAGTTCTCCTGCCAGGTAGCAGTTCGCACTTAGCACCAGCCGCGAAGACCGGCGCTAAGTGCTGAATGCCAATTACGGCTTACCGTTTCGCCTGGCCACGCGCCATCTTCTTGACTTTGCGCTTGGCGGAGCCGCGCGCGTATTCACGCGGTTTCAACGGTTTCTCTGCTTTGCGTTTCTTGCGTGAAGCGCGACGCGCCTTCTTGCGGTCTTCCTTGCTCAATTTTTTCGTATTTGCCATGAGTGCTTTCTGAAATTCTGCAATTCAGTAATCGAGTAATTTTGTAATGCGTGAGAATAAGCAACTGGGTGATTTCAAATTACCCGATTACAAAATTACCAAATCCGTTCACGCTCTTTCCAGCTGCGCGTATTTCTCCACCAGCTTCTTCAAGCCAAACCGAGGGAATTGTACCGTAATTTTGGCTTCTTCGCCTTCTCCTTCACGGCGGAAGACGGTTCCTTCGCCGTATTTCGGATGGCGAACCTTCTGTCCAGGGCGAAAGCCTTCTCTACCTTTCGGTTGTTCGATGGTCATCTTGGGCCGGCTGAACTTCTTGCCGCGGGAGGCAAAGAATTCCGCGATGTTTTCAATCGAGTTGTAGGTTTGGCCAGAATAGGGACTTCTTTGCGGCTTCTGCCGCGCCGGTCCGGCCCAGTTGGCGCTCTGATCTTCGTCTTCGTAAGAATAATGAGCGCCGGGGTCATGAGCCGCGGGGCTCCGCCCCGCGGGACGGCCGGGGGCGGCCGTCCCCACGCGAGATCTGCGATTATCGCCGAGTTCTTCCATCAATTCCGCCGGGACTTCTTCGAGGAAACGCGATGGGATGCTGGCCTCAGGAAGATCCGTTCCATACCGCCGTCGATAGACCGCCCGCGTAAGAATCAGTGCGTTCATGGCTCGGGTCATGCCGACATAACATAACCGCCGCTCTTCTTCGACGTCATCCGGCTGCAGGAAAGTGCGCGAGTGCGGAAACAGCCCTTCTTCCATGCCGCAGAGGAAAATCAGCGGAAATTCCAGCCCTTTCGCGGCGTGCAGTGTCATCAACGTTACCTGCGCGCGCTCATCGTAGGCGTCAGCATCGCTGACCAAGGCGGCGTGATCGAGAAACTGGTCGAGAGTTTCGCCGCGGTCGCGCGAATCCATGGCGGCGTTGACCAGTTCGCGCAGGTTCTCGATGCGCGAGTAAGCCTCCGGCGTGTCTTCTGCTTCCAGTTGCTTCATGTATCCGGTACGGTCAATCAGGAATTTCAGAATTTCAGCGGTGCTGGCCGGCCCTCCCGGCGTGCGAAACGGCTCGGGTGCGGGGTCGTCACTATTTTCCGTCGGATCGTTTCGGTCCTCCGATATCTCGCTTCCACTCCCTGCCGCCCCGAAGTCGAACGAAGTATTTTCAAGTTGCATGGGATCGAATGAAGCATCCGCCTCGATTAACTCCGGCGCCACAGACTCGCGCTGCAACGCGGGCGAGGGCGCCCGCGCCACACTCTCATCAAGGTGCTCAACATAAGTCCCCCCGGCCATCGCTCTTGCATCTTCAATCAAGTCCCGAAACGCCTTCAGCGCCGTCAACGCCCGCTGTGGAACAAGCTGCCGCCGGATTGCCTCGGCAATTGCCCTCCACATTGAAACTCCACTCTCCAGCGCGACTTGCTCCAGCGTTTCCAGCGTCGTCTTCCCGATGCCGCGCACCGGCGTATTGATCACCCGCAGCAGCGAAATCGAGTCATCCATGTTGTGGATGACCTTCAGATACGAAATCATGTCTTTGATTTCGGCGCGTTCGTAAAAGGAAAATCCGCCCACCACGTGATACTTCAACTGATAGCGGCGCATCGCCTCTTCAAACAGCCGCGACTGCGAATTGGTGCGGTAGAGCACGGCTACACGCGTGTTGTCGCCCTGCTCGACCGCTTCGCGCAGATGCCTGGCCACGGAGTCGGCTACAAACAGCGCTTCATTTTCTCCATCCGGCGCTTCGTAATATCCGATTTTTGCGCCGCCCTGCCGCTCAGTCCACAAGGTCTTGCCCTTACGCTTCAGGTTGTTTGAAACCACCGCCGACGCCGCCTGTAGAATGTTTTGCGTGGAACGGTAGTTCTGCTCGAGCCGGATTATTCTGGCCTCGGGAAAATCGTTTTCAAATTCCAGAATGTTGCGAATGTCCGCTCCCCGCCAGGAATAAATGGACTGATCTTCATCTCCCACGGCGCACACGTTGTGACGGCTTCCCGCCAGCAGACGCATCAGCTCATACTGCGGGCGGTTGGTGTCCTGGTACTCGTCAATCAATATGTATTGAAATTTCCGGTTGTAGTACTCGCGAACTTCAGCGGCCGACTTCAGCAGGCGGACGCTTTCCAGCAGCAGATCGTCGAAATCGAGCGCATTGGCCCTGGCCAGTTCTTTTTTATATTCAGCGTAAACCTGCGCCACACGCTCGGTTTTGGGATCGGCCGACTGAAGATAGACCTCCTGCGGATCGAGCATGTGGTTCTTCGCCCATGAGATATGCGACATTACCGAACGCGGGGTGGTCTGCTTGTCGTCAATGCCCAGGCGGCGCATCACCGACTTCACAACAGATTGTTGATCGGCTTCGTCATAAATCACAAAGTTTTTCGTCAAGCCGATTGCCGGCTGGCCGGGCACAGAAGAGGGAATCCGCAGCGCCTCAATGTCGCGCCGCAGTACCCGCACGCAGAACGAGTGAAACGTCGAGATCACCGGTTTGACCACGGATAAGCCGCCGACCAGCTTGTCCACGCGTTCCACCATCTCGGAAGCGGCTTTGTTGGTGAAAGTCATGGCGAGAATCGAATCCGGCATGACGCCGGCCGATTCAATCAGGTGCGCAATTCGATAAGTGATGACACGAGTCTTGCCGCTGCCGGCTCCGGCAAGGATAAGCACCGGCCCTTCGGTGGTTTCGACGGCTTCACGCTGCTGCGGATTGAGTTGGGAGAGGAAAGACAAAGCGACCTGCAGATTATTTTACTTGAAGGTGAGAACGGGAGCGTCCTGTTTAACGCAACGACATCTTCCCCTACGAAGGCGGGTCTTGTTTTTCTCGGTGGTGCCCCAGGTTCGCGAGCCGTTTGTGGCGAGCTAACCTGGGATCGTCGCGGCCCGTGCCGCCTTGCACTCCCCGCACGGGCACCAATCGCGCAGGAACTGCCAGGAGTAAATTCCCAGGTCATGTCCGTCGTTCCAGTGGAACTTGATGGCGTACTTGCCCACGCCTTCTGCCGACGTTGGCTTGGCTGCGGCTTTGAACATGGGCAAGGCTCCGGGAGCAAGCTTTGGAGGCTCTCCCGGCTTGCGGCCAGTTTTGCCGCGCTCTTCATCGCATAACGCGCAGGGGCAGGCGTCGCGCAGATAGATGAACGTATAGCGCGAGGAGTGGCCGTCTTTCCAAAGGATGTCCATGCCGGTTCCCGTGGTCAGGTTTACCTTAACGGATGCGGGATCGGCGGAAGGCGGCACGGATTCAGTATCGCACGGGGAGGATCGTCGTTTTTCCCAGGTCTCGCAAAGGCGGCGTTTCAAGCTGCCGGGCTGCGCGTGGCCGGACAGCCGAGGGCGGCTGTCCCCACGCGGGCAGCCAAGACTCAGAATGATGAGCAAGAACCCAATTTGTCATGGCGGGAGGAGTTTGTGGCATGATATCTAAAGCATGAGCCCCCCGCACCGGCGCACTGCGCCCGCCGTAGTCGTTTACGCCCATGTCTGTTGAGCTAGCGGCGGAGATGCCGCCTGAGGTCAAATCTGCCGCCGATGCCGGCTCTCTTGCCGGGAGCATCGCCGATCATCATGGCACGATCACTTCCTCCGACCAGACGTCACTTTTTTATCGCTATTGGCCCGCCGGGAAAAACCGGAATGACCATGCCGCCATCGTCCTGCACGGGATTGGCTTTCACAGCGCGCCCTATCGGGTGATCGCCGACCATCTGAACCCGAATGGCTTCGACGTCTATGGCCTCGATGCGCGCGGCCACGGCCTTTCCTGCGGCAAGCGCGGCTACATCGGGACCCGGGAGCAGGTGGTCGAGGATGTGGACGCCATGGTCCAGTTCGTCAGGCGGCAACATCCCGCGGCGAGAGTTTTTGTAGTGGGGGACAGCATGGGAGGCAACTATGCCCTCGCCTACGCCCGTCTGCATAGCGAGGCGCTAGCCGGACTGGTTCTGTTGGCACCCGCCTTTTGGGTGGATTCCAGCCAGTTCCTCCATCCCCATAGCATCCTGCACTTACCCTATTTCTTTGTTGATCACCGCAAGCCGGTGATTGATTTAATGGGCGCACGGCTGGACGAAAGCACGCGCGATGCTGACTTTGCCGCTTACCGACGCCGCGATCCTCTTTCGTACCGGAAGGTGAGTTTCGGCTACATCCTCGATATCCAGCGGCTCGTCTGGGGTTGGCGGCGGGAGATTGCGCCCGTGGTGCGCATCCCGATTCTCCTGATCAAGGGTGGAAAAGACCGCGTGGTCAGTCATAACGACTGTTCGACCTTTGCGCGAATCTCTGTCTCTCCGGACGTGCAGTTCAAGACTTACCCCGAAGTGCATCACACCACGCCCTGGGACCCGCAGACGCCGGAAATCATGGACTTGGTCGGGGAGTGGATCGCGCAGCGATAGTTCCGCCTACGGGTGCTATCATGGCCTTTTGCTGACCGGGCTTTAGCGTAGTTCCAGGCCGGCCAGCTTAGCATGCGCATACGACGCCGGCTTCCCATTGTTGTGGCGGTGCTCGCAGTCGCAGTAGCCATTGCGGTGGTGGTGGTGCTGCGCAAACACGCTCCCCCGGAGCCGGCCCGGCTCCTTCCTGGAGCTGATGGCTTTTTTTACGTGAACCTGCAATGGATGCGCCGAGCCAACCTGGTAGGCGAGTTGCCACCCGTTCCCCACGACGCCGAATACGATCAGTTCATTCAGGCTACCGGCTTTCAGTTTGAACGCGACCTCGATCAGGCGGCGCTCGCTATTCATTACCCTGAGCCGGAACGCCCAGGAAAAACAAGGGCGCAGACGGAGCCGCGTTTCTCTGAGATCTTCGTCGGCAAGATTGATGGCGAGCGCCTGCGAAACTACCTGCGTGGGATCTCCAAGTCCCTTGAAAACTATGGCGCGACGGACATCTTCGATATACCCCTGGAAGGCCGCACGCTGCGGGTCGCGATCCTGAGCGTGGATACGGTGGCGGCATCGAACCATCCCGACCCGCAAGTCATCCGCGGCATTATTGAGCGCTCGGGCAAGCTGGCATCGCCTTTCGGCGGGCCGGCCTTGTTGCGCCAGTTCTATAAGGATGTTCCCTTCGCCAGCCTCGGTTGGGCGATCTTCCAGGCACAGACGCAGTCGCGCGTTGAGTTGCCCGGACCCATCTCGTGGAACTTTCTGTTTTCCCGGCCAGCGGTGGTGATTGCCTCGGTGCGCTATCTGGGGGCGGTACATTTCAGAGCGGAGGCGATTACCGCCAGTCCGGAGGATGCGCGCAACGCCACCGAAAAGCTCAATACGTTTGTGAGCCTCTTTCATACCGCCGAAGGGAGCGTGCCCAATCCTGCTGCCGATGCCGATGTGAGCGCGCTTCTTGCCAGCCTGAGGGTGGCGCAGGACAAGAACCGGGCTGTGATGACCGCAACGGTGCCCCTGGGATTTATTCGCAAGGTGATGGCCGAGACCCCAAGGGAGGTCACACCGCAAGCCGCTCCGGGCCCGGCGCCTGTTCCGAAGGCACCGGCGAAACGGCGGAAATGAAGCGCGTTACGCCGAAATCTTTTATAGCGCCAGACTTCGAACTGACCGGGAGATAGGTCGGAGCTGAGAGCGGAGGGTCCGGTTCGCCGTAATGCAATGGCACAGGTAGAATATCCCTGAATGAGCACTCTGCCGCTTCCGATTGCAGCGTTTCTGGCTGGACTGGTTTCGTTTCTTTCGCCCTGTGTTTTACCGCTGGTTCCGGGCTATGTCTCGCTCATTTCGGGTGCAGGGGCGGAAGAGCTGAGGTCGAGCCAGGCCAATCTGCTGCGCAAAATGATGCTGAACTCGATCTGCTTCATTGCCGGATTCAGCGTAGTCTTCATCACTCTGGGGGCGATTTCCACCGAGATCGGCCAACTGCTCGCTCGCTACAAATCGAGCCTGGCGCAGGTGGCGGGCGTTGTCATCATCCTGTTCGGGCTGCATTTGACGGGACTTTTCCGAATTAAGGCGCTCTACGCCGACAAGCGCCTGCATGGTGTGAAGGGCGGGAGCACGGCGGGCGGCGCATTTCTTATCGGATTCGCCTTTGCCTTTGGATGGACGCCGTGCGTGGGGCCGATTCTTGCCGTGATTCTCGGCTTCGCCGCGGCGCAAGATTCGGTGATGAAGGGGATTGGGCTGCTTACCGTTTATTCGCTGGGGCTGGCCGTTCCATTTCTGCTTACGTCGTTCGGGCTGGAGCGCTTTCTCAAGTTTTACAGCCGGTTCCGCGCCCACATGCACGCACTCGAAGTGGGCAGCGGGGTATTGCTGATCGCGCTGGGAGTTCTTCTGGTTCTGGGACGCTTTACCATTCTTTCGGGGTATTTGTCGTTTCTGAATCGCTTTTCGCTATAAAGGGAGTTTTTGTGAGACGTGATCCGGTTGTCATCATTATTGTGGCGATGGTGGTTTCGCTCATGCTGGTGCTGGGCATTAAGTTGTCGCGGCATGCCCCCGAGGAAAAGGCCAGCAGCAAGATGCAAGGCCAGCCCGCGCCCGATTTCGCCTTGAAATCGCTCGACGGCAAGACCGTTCACCTCTCCGATTTTCGCGGCAAGGCCGTGCTGTTGAACTTCTGGGCCACCTGGTGCGAGCCGTGCAAAATTGAGATGCCCTGGTTCGTCGACTTGCAGAAACAATATGCTCCGGAGGGATTGCAAATCGTGGGCGTGGCCATGGATGACGCTGCCGAAAAAGACATTGCCGATTTCGCCCACAAAATGGGCGTCAATTATCCGGTCCTGATCGGTAAAGAAGAAGTGGGCACGGCCTATGGCGGCCTGCCGTTTCTGCCTACAACTTTTTATATTGACCGCGACGGAAAAGTCGTGGATAAGGTATTCGGGCTCAAAGGGCGTGCAGAGATCGAAGACCTGGTCAAGAAAATCGTGAATGACAACCACGTGGCGCAAAGATGATGCCGGGTCATTTCACAAAAATTGCGTTTGGCGCGGCTCTGGTGTGCACGGGGCTCTTCGCGCAGGACCTGCCCGACGCCACGGTTAAAAAAGGGCCGTCGGTCACGCTGTTGCCGGTAACGGTCAGCACCATAACGCGTGGCAAGGCGACCCCGGTTGAGCTGCAGTTTAGCGTGTCTGCGGGCTACCACATCAACTCCAATGCGCCCAGCGAGGAATATCTGATCCCGACGAAGCTGGATCTCGACCCTCCTACTGATCTCGTGGTGGGCAAGATTACTTATCCGCTGGGCGAGCAGATGAGTTTCGCGTTCGCTCCGGACGAAAAACTCAGCGTCTATACCGGGGACTTTCCGGTTTCAGTCTGGGTGCGTCCCCTTGCCAGCGTGCTGCCCGGCAAGTATGAGCTTCGCGGAACGCTGAGGTACCAGGCCTGCGATAACGCGGCTTGCTATCCGCCTAAGCGCTTGCCTGTAGCGTTTGAGGTGAAAGTGGTCAAAGCCCCGAAACCGCCGGCCAAGAACCCCGCACAAAGCCCGCACGCGCACAATTGAGGTTGTGGAGACCTAACCGGCCAAACACTCCCAACATGCTTTAGGGAGACTCTGATTAAGTGCTCCCTTTCCACAGGAAGTATAGATAAAGTCGTGCCAGCATGAACTCTCTCGGCAAGCAGAGGACACTGGCGATGATGACGGGATTCGAGCGCTACACGAAGAAG